>Ga0307486_1001900_pt1 | contig 15219 bp, 15 predicted proteins | sample CBIW02metaG_FD_203663 | JGI IMG/M metagenome (GOLD analysis project Ga0307486, IMG submission 203663) | Sea-ice brine microbial communities from Beaufort Sea near Barrow, Alaska, United States - CBIW 0.2 | ecosystem: Environmental > Aquatic > Marine > Coastal | place: USA: Alaska | collected... | reverse complement strand
GGAAGAAAAATAGGAAAAGCGCGCATACCCGCCTCCAAAGTTCAACTCTTGGGCGCAACTATTCACCACGTGCACCACACCCCCGGGGATATGTCGCAAGCCAGCTCGGCGTGTCGCTCTACGCAACGTCCCGCAACACTCTTGAGACCCCAAAAGAACGTCGTTGACGGTTGTAGAAGATCTCGATGTAGTCGAACATCGCGTTCGCCAGCTCGATTCGGGTCTTCCATTTCTTTCGATTGAGCATCTCGATTTGCATCGATGACCAGAACGATTCCATCATCGCGTTATCGAGACCGTCGCCGATGCTCCCGAATGAAGGCATCATGCCCGACGAGCGAATTTTGTTCGTGAAAGCCCATGAGGTGAATTGGGTCCCATGGTCGGCATGAACGATGCCGCCGGGTTCGGGGCGACGGTTCTTGATCGCCATGTCGAGCGCATTCACGACGAGGTTGGCGTCCTGAACGGTGTCAATGGACCAACCGACGATCCTGCGACTGAATGAGTCCAGGACGCAGCAGCAGAAGACCTTGCCCTCCCGCGTGGGATGTTCCGTGATGTCGGTAACCCACAATTCATTCGGCGAGAGACGGTGAAACTTCCGGTTCACCAAGTCATCAGCCGTCACGATTCCGCGCAATCGCTTCACTCGTGCCGGCCCCGGAAGCCCGTAGATTCCGGCCAAACTCATCAGCACGGCGACGAGGCGTTCGCTGACCTGGATATTCATGCCCAGCGTGAGCTCCGCATGAACACGACGGGAGCCGTAGGTTCCGCGGGACGCTACATGGACTTCTCGAATGAGGCCGGTGAGCCATTGCCGACGCATCTGTGTCCGAGACAGTGGTCGGTTTCGGTAACGGTAGTAGCCAGGGCTACTAACCCCGAGCACGCGACAACAGACTTTTGGAGGCAACCCGGCGTCGACGAGTCGATCGATCACCGGGTGAATCCTTTTGGGTGGGGCTTAGTCTCCGCCAAAAACTCGGAGGCCTTCGTGAGGATCTCGACCTCCAATTCGAGCTGGCGGATCCTCTTCCGAGCTCGTCGCAACTCCGCGTTTTCGACCGTAGTGACTCCGGGCAGCTCGCCCCGATTCACTTGGTCCTGACGGATCCAGTTATGCAGACACGACTGGCTGATCCCGAGCTCAGTTGCAGTCGTGGTGACAGGTTTGCCGGCCCGCACCAGCGCCACCGCGCGGGCTCGGAACTCAGCAGGATACGGTCTTGGCATGTTTCACAGCCTTCCAGCATGGCCCTTGACACTCCACACCCTCCGAGGTAACTAACTTGTGAGGCAGGTCAAAGAGTCAACTGAACCGACAGCAGACCCGAGACCCCGCGAACTTGGATCAATTCTGGCGGAAGCTGAAGTAATTCGGGACTTGGTTGGTGAGTCGAGTGGGGCCATAGGGCTGATGCACCTAAGTAATGGGGCTGGATAGGTGGGCGGCAGGCAACTGAGGTGTTTCAGCTTATTCGGTAGGCCTTGTGATGACTGGGCACTTTCCGGCCCGCAACAGGGGCATTCCAAGCTAAGACGGGAGTCGTTCCAGCAGGACAAGCAGAGTCCACGAACCCGGCGAAATGGCGCACTCTAGGGCCCGTTTCCAGCATCGTCTTCGCTTCGGCAATCGGACGCCAGTAGGCCATATGCTCTGATCGGCAAATCTTGATAGTGGTCCAGGACCGTTCCGCGCAGCCTGTGGTTGCGTCGGCGTCCTCATCATTTTTCCCTTTTGAGTCCGTGATTTGCGGTGCCCACTGTTCATTTGTCGCTACATGGCAGAGCCCGTCGAAATTGCGTTGTGAGCGCCAAGATTATCGCGCAATGTCGACAACGCGGCATAGGAACGGTTTCGACGCTCAGCAAGCTCCCCAGCCTCCGTGGCGTCGTAGCTCTTGAACCCTTCACCTGTTTTGACCCCGAGTTTGCCTTGAGCTACCAGATCAGTCAAGAGTGGCGGCGCCCCCAATCGATCCCCGAAAGTGGACTGCAACGTTTCATAGGCACCCGCATACACATCCAAGCCCGCCATGTCTGCAATGGCAAATGGCCCAAAAAACGGGAGCCGGAACCCAAAAGAGTTCGAAACGACTTCGTCGATCTCCTCTGGAGTTGCGAGTCCCTCTTCGACGATCAGTGCTGCTTCACGAAAGAGGGCGAATTGCAGACGATTGGACACAAATCCCGCTGAGTCCGAAACACGCGTGGTCACTTTGCCCAAGTCGTCGATAATAAGTTCGACTTTCTCTAGGACACTTGTTGACGTTCGTGCCGAAGGAATCAACTCGACTGACGGCACGAAAGGCGCGGGATTCATCCAGTGCACGCCGAGAAAACGATGAGGATTTTCAACGAATTGAGCCAACGTTGATATGGACATAGCAGAAGTGTTGGTTGCGATAATTGAATCGGACCTGGCAGAGCTGCTAATCCGCGCCAAAACAGACGTTTTTATAGCAAAATTCTCCGGAACGACCTCTGCGATAAAGTCAGCATCCCGCGAGGCATCCTCAATTGAGGATGCCGCAGCTATATTTTTCTCAATCTTCGCGAGTGACCCCTCGGGGAAGAGCCCCTGCTGCTGAAACTTCCGCGCTTCCCCCATCAGCCGTTCACGGCCTGCACTAGACGTTGCTTCATCAACATCAGCCATGAGGACCTTGTGGCCGGCTAACGCGAAGACTTGAGCCATACCGCCACCCATGTAGCCAGAGCCAACGATGGAAATTCGTGCCTTATTCATATTCTTCCTCACGACTTCAATGAATGGTGTAGCCGCCATCGACGGCGAGAATGTGACCGGTGATCATGGAGGCCTCTTCGCTAAGCAGAAAGGCAACCGATTTCGCAACATCTTCCGGGATTCCAAAACGCCCGAGCGGGATGCGCTCCAACAACGTCTTTGACATGACCGGATCGTTGAGGGTGCTGGCCGTCAGTTCGGTATCAATGAAGGTCGGTGCAACCGCATTCACCCTGATCCCATACCGCGCCCACTCGAAAGCCAAGAGCCTTGTCATGTGAGATACAGCGGCCTTGCTGGAGCCGTAAGCAACCCTGTTCTCAAGAGCGACGGTTCCAGCTTGCGAACTCACGAATACTATCGATCCCTTCGTTTCAGACTCAATCCAGTGCCTAGCGGTCTCCTGCGCAACGAAAAATGGGCCCTGGACGTTGGTGCTGAGTATTTTCTCCCAGTGCTTTCGAGAGACATCAAGGGCTGGCTCGGGGATATTCACCCCCGCATTGTTCACAAGAAGCGAAAAACCACCTGATCGGTGATGTACCTCGTCGATAATTTTGGGAATATTCTCGCTGATTTCAAGATCTAAGACCACCGGGAAGGTGCCGTATCTTTTTGCAATTCGTTCAGCATCCTCCTCATTTCGGGAGGTCCCTATGACGCGAACTCCGAGCCGGGCAAGACCATCACCGATGGCCTTGCCCAGTCCCCGAGACGCACCGACGACAAACGCAGTATCATGAGCGCCGAATCTGTCATCGAGCGACATGAGTTACACCGTGAACGTGTGGTCAGACCAGGACAAGGACTTATCCCCGTACTTGGCCGCACGCACGTCTCCGGACCGCGCGTGCCCTTCGAACAACTCGACACGTGCCTGACGCCCGCAAATTTCGCCCAGGAACGCACTGGATTCTTGATTCTTGACCTCTTGGTAGGTAACGGTACGGAGATACTTTCCTACCCAAAGGCCACCTGTGTATCGCGCAGCGCCCTTGGTCGGGAGGACGTGGTTGGTTCCGATGACTTTGTCGCCATAGGACACGCAAGTTCCTTCCCCAAGGAACAGCGCGCCGTAGTGATGCATCTTATCTAGTGCCTCACGAGGGTTTTCAGTCAGAATCTGCACATGCTCTGATGCATAGTCATCCGCGAGGACATACGCGTCGTCAAGGTCACCCACGACCCACACAGCACCAAAGTCACGCCACGCCGGTTCGGCGAAACCTTTCGTCGGCATGTCAACAAGGATCTCGTCGATGTGCTTAATGACTGCGCGGCCCACCTTTTCCGACGTAGTAATGAGGATGGCTGGCGAATCAGGACCGTGCTCGGCCTGCGACAGCAGGTCTACGGCGACCACGAACGGGTCCGCGTATTCGTCGGCGACAATGAGAGTTTCAGTTGGGCCCGCGAACAAGTCGATTCCCACTTCACCGAACAGCTGACGCTTCGCTTCTGCAACGAATGCATTTCCCGGTCCAGCAATCATGTTGACAGGCGTAATGGTTTCCGTTCCGATCACCATCGCAGCTACGGCCTGAACACCGCCAAGGAGATAGATTTCATCCGCGCCCGCCATGTGCATCGCGGCAATGGTAGCGTGCGGTATTTTTCCGTTCATGGGAGGAGTCGCCGCGACAACTCTTTCAACTCCCGCGACCTTGGCAGTCACGATGGTCATGTGGGCGGAGGCCAGCAGAGGGTACTTCCCCCCAGGAATATACGCGCCAGCGGCCGTGACGGGGACGTTTTTCTGCCCCAAAAAGACTCCGGGCAAAGTTTCCATTTCAAAGTCCGTGAGCGAAGCCATCTGTCGCTCTGCCATCGTGCGGACCTGAGACTGCACGAACTCGATGTCTGTTATCACCTGTTCGGGGACCTGCGCAATGATCTCCGCTAATTCAGCTTCGGAGAGCCGGAAACTCTCGGGTGACCAGTTGTCGAATTTCTCGGAGTATTCCCGAACTGCGGCATCGCCTCGCTTCCGGATGTCGGCAATAACACCTTCGACAGTACTTCGGACTTCAGGAGAGCCGCTTCGCGGACTTGCTTCCTTTTCCGGCTTCTTCAGGACGATTCGTTGAGTAGTTGTAGTGACCATGATTCCGTTTCCTTGTAAATGGATGGGCGGCCCGCCGGAATGTATACGAATACATTCCGGCGGGGTTTGTTGCTAAGTCATTTGCCTGTTAACTGCTGGGCGGCAAACCGACAGACCTACGGGCTACTACTCTTTTACGCAGCCCGGAAGACCGGCGGGAACCTGTCCCTCTTCGACTGGTCCCGGAGTCCACCCGGCGTCACAAACTCCGCGCGTATAAATGCGCCGAGACTCGGGCTGAACCAGGGTGTCCATGCTGGGCAACGCCTGCAAAGCCGAAACTGGAGCGCCAGTGGTCGCCGCAGTGTACGAGCTCTCCGGGAGAACGTTCTTCTCGAAGATCTCCGTGACGAAGGAATCATCCGCCTGTGAAAAGAAGTTGCAGCCATCAACGAACTCAGCATCGGGGCAGACCTTAGCCGTCTCGGTTGTAACCCACGGGAGGGGCATTTCAATGTCCTTGGGCACAGAATCCGCACCATCAGCAAGAATCTTGAGTCCGAGCTTTACCGCCACTCCACCCTGAGCAGGAGCGGATCCGGAAGATACGCCGGGCCAACCCGCCGAGAGCTTCTCTCGCAGGTAATTGCTGTTCTCTCCAGTGACTGGGATTTCCATTCCTGCTGCTTCAAGTGCCTTGATGACACCGTCTTCGCCAGCCTGGGACCAGATGCCGTCGACACCGGGATGTGCAGCAAGAGCCTTTGCGGTTTCCTGCTGGCTCACCGACGAGTCCCAGTTACCGTAGAACTCGTTCACGACCTCAATGCCGGGGTACTCGTTGAATACAGACATCGCAGTGTCGTAGTGGACTGTGTCAGTTGAAGTGCCCGCAACACCGCGGTTCATCATGACCTCGCCTGTACCCCCAAGCAGATCCACCAGCGCCTGTGCTGTCTGAGCGCCAAAGAAAGCTTTTTCTGGATTTTCTGTCCTAGCTCCCGTGATGTAGGAGATGTTCCACGCACACGGTGCTTCCACGGTTCCGTCATAAGCAACGAACGTGACACCTGCGTCACAACCTTGCTGGATTACCGGGTTGAGGGCCGTGGGGGAGATTGGGTACAAAACGATTAGCTTTGCGCCACTGGCGATCATGGATTGCAGGTCAGATATCTGCTTCTGGGGATCAGACCCGGAAATCACCTTTTGAACGTCGTACTTGGCTGCGACCTCAGGTGCCTGCGCCACAGCCATAGCCAGGTTGGCGCCCTCATCCTGCCAGTTATTGCCGCTGTAACTTAGGTTGATGTAGATCTTTTCCTTCGCTCCATCAGCTCCCCCAGAAGGTGAGACATCAGCCGAGCAGGCAGCCAGGGCAAATGCTGCAACTACAGTCATCGCTCCGACCAACGTTAGTTTCTTTTTGAAGTTCATTTACTTCTCCGATTGCAAGAGTTCTTGAATTTGAATTGGCAGTCCGCCAAAAGAGCCGTGAAAATCACACGATGTCTATCTCCGACCACCTCCGATCTTGCTGAGAAGGAGGGCGAGCAACACGATCGCGCCATAGAGAACTTGCTTCACGCCTTCCGGAAAGCCCGCAGCACTGATGTCGATGCTCAGGAGTGTAATGAGTAGCGCCGCAGCTACCGTTCCGGAATAGTTTCCGGTTCCGCCCGAGATGGATGATCCTCCGACAACGACGACGGCAATGCTTGGAAGGAGCCAAGAATTGCCAATATTCAGGTCTGAACCCGACCCGTATCCCAGCAGAAGTACACCGGCAAGTCCGTATGCGATCCCCGCGACCCAATAGACCAAGAACGCGCTGAGCCTGACGCGGATTCCAGCGATACGGGCCGCCCTGATACTGTTCCCAATGGCGTAAACGCTGCGCCCGAATGTAGTCCTGGACTGAATCAAGTATCCAAGGATAAGGACCGCTAGAAGCATTATCAGGGACGGTGCAGCACCCAAAACGTTGAGGTCACCGTTGAAAAGTGCCACGAGTTCAGGGGGTGAGTTTTGTCCCGGCTGCCCCTGGCTTAGCCCGAGGAGCAAAGCAGCTCCAATCGTTCCAACTGCGAGGGTCACGATGAATGGTGGAAAATTCGTGGAGGACACGATTATGCCGTTTACGAGGCCCACCAAGGATGAGGTCAGGAGTCCCAAAATTATGGCAAGCGGTGTCGGAAGCCCTTGACTCGCCAAATATCCGGTGAAGAAGGCTCCAAGCGCGATCGCTGCAGGAACGGATAAATCGATGCCGCCACTCAAGATCACAAGGCCCTGGCCAAATGCGACTACGGCAAGAAACAGCCCGAGCAATATCGTGCTGTTAACCATTGCCGCGGACGGGAAGTTGCTGCTGAACAAACGTGAAGTTGGAACGAGGAGAATTACCAGCGCCCACATGAGAGCTGCCTGGCCGCCGGAAGTACCCATATACGTGCGCAGCCGATGGGGCCAGGACACGTGATCATGGCTATCAACTTCAAAACCTTCAGTGCGAGTAGTGAGATGTGTCATTTCTTCTTCTCCAATCCCCTAAGCGGATGCTGCAAGTTGGGAACCCCGGGAGTTGCGGCTCGCATTTCTTCGACCAGCATGCTTTGTCAGTCTCCCGATTGAGGGGATGGTCAAAGCGATGAGAACGATAAGTCCCTGACACGCCCCCACCCAGAAGTCGGCGATGCCGAGTGCAAACAGGAATTTTGGAATAACCAGGATTGTCCCTGCACCGAAGATCGCTGCAACTCCGCTGCCTCTTCCTCCCTGAAAGCTGACCAGTCCCAGCGCCGCAGCGGTGAACGCTGTGAGCAGGAAACTGGATCCTGCTGTCGGTGACCCAGTGGCGGTTAATCCGCTCAGGTATAGCCCTGCTACGGAATAGAGCATCCCTGCAATCACGTATGCCACAGTCGATACACTTCGAATGGGGATACCCGAGAGCTTCGCAGCGGTCCCATCCCCACCGATTGCCACAATCGACATGCCGGTTCGAGTTTTCATCAACGCTACCCAGAAGGCGCCCAACCCCAGGAGCACTATCGCGGCGATGGGAACAGAACCCAGCATCCCTGTAAGTACCGACGTAAATTCAACCGGAACTCGGCCGCCCGGTGCTGGCATGATCACCAAGGCGATGCCGGCCAGCACGATATTCGTCGCGAGCGTCACGCCCAGCGCGGGAAGAGCGAGGATTGAGACCAGCAGTCCGTTAATCAGGCCGATGAAGGCGCCCATAGCGATGACGCCAAGGGCAATCAACCAAATGTTCTCAGGACTTCGCTGCATTGCTGTTGCCGCTACAACGTTAGCGAGACTAATAGTTCCTGCCACGGATAGGTCAAAACCACCGAGCACAAGAATCAGAGTCGTGCCAACTGCTGCAATCGCCAGTGGACTCATCAGAACAACGAAGTTATTGATCAGGAACGCGGACCCGGCCACAGGAGAAACTACGATCAGAAGTCCATAAAGAACAATGAATATGGCCGCCGCGATGTAGGGAGCCTTGGCACGAGGAGCGAGTCGTCGCAGGAGACTTTGTGATACTTGTAGATTCATTTTTTCAGTCCTTCTTGATGACCGATAGCGCCACGCATTAGAGCGTTTTCCGTTAGCCGATCGTCACTAAATTCCCCACTTATTTCGCCGCCATAAATTGTGTAAACGCGATCAGACAATCCAACGAGTTCTGGAATCTCCGTGGAATAGATGAGCACGCACCCTCCCTTGCGGGCAAAAGCTCGCGCCATGTGGTAGAGCTCAACCTTTGTTGCAGCGTCCACGCCTCGCGTGGGGTCAAACAGCAGCAGGCAACGCGGTTCCGTCATCACGGCACGCCCAAATAGAACCTTCTGCTGATTTCCGCCAGAAAGATCCTGAATATTTCTACTCAGGAAGTGCGCAGGAATATTAAAGCCAAGGGCTGCCGATCGAGCAACAGACCGCTCACGTTTAGTGCTAAGTACTCCCCATCTAGATACCTTTCGAGGCTCGGCAATAACCAGGTTCACTTGAGTCAACATGGGCAGAAATAGCCCCTCAACTTTGCGGTCTTCGGGAACGAGAGTGAAGTTTGGTTTGTTCTTCACATTCCCTGAACCGAAGACTTCTATCTCCCCGGACCGTGGCGGCATTAACCCCGCTAGACAATAGAAAAGATCCTTCTGGCCCTGACCTTCCAGGCCGGCGATGCCTACAATTTCGCCAGCCTTGATCTCAGCAGATAATTCAGAAAGGTTGCCGACCGTTAGGTCGGTAATTTTCACGATTGTCTCAGCGCTACGTTCCTCCCGGCCTGCTTTCTCAGGAAATACCAACTCCAAAGACCGCCCGATCATGAACTCCACCAAATCATGATCGTCAACGTCGGCCGACCGAAACTCCTTCACGACGCGCCCGTTGCGAAGCACGGTCCCCGTGCTACATATGCGGCGAATTTCTGCAAGCTTGTGCGATATGTAGATTACGCTTCCACCTGTTTTAGTGATCCTATCAATGCAGGCAAATAGCCACTCTGACTCAGGAAGAGATGCCGTTGGCTCATCAAGAATAAGAAGTTTTGGGTTCGTCGCGAGTGCGGCAATAATCTCCACGTACTGCTTGTCCGCCAAGTCAAGATCGCCAATTTCAGCTCTCGGATTGATATTGGGCTTGCCCCACTCCGAAAGAATTTCTCCCGCACGCATGTTAATGACCCGACGTGACACGAACCCCAACCGCCCACGCGGAAGTCGCGGCAGAAGTAGCTTCTCCGCCACTGTAATGTTCAGTGGAGAGCTCATTTCTTGATAGGCCATCGCAAGCCCGGCGGCTCGTGAAGCCAGAGGCTTACCGAAAGGCACAACCTGCTCGTCGATGACGAACGATCCGGAATCAGGAACCAGGACGCCGGCAAGGATCTTGTTCAGAGTCGTTTTTCCTGCGCCGTTTTCACCGAGGACACCGTGAACTGTTCCAGCCTCAATCGAAAGACTCACGCCGTCGAGGGCTCGCGTGCCTCCAAACCGCTTACGAACATCAGTGATTGTGATATGACTCATGCCGGGTCGTCCTCTCTGTTGGCAGGAAGATTGCGGAGAATTTAGACACGCGAATCCTGTCCTGGCGCAAGGGCGACCTCGATAAGTTGAAGGCCTTCTTTTGTTTCACGTGAGGGGAAATGATCTTTGAGGCGTTCTTCATGGATCGGTATAACCCGTCGTTCCTCATGTCCAACAAGGCTCATCATTCGCTCCGAAGCAAGAAGGAGGTTGAGCTGGCTTCCGGAAGCCAATCCCACTGGGACATACATTCCGTCTCCGGTATAGCCCGTGAGGTTCTCGAATGTGTAACGCAAATCCCCAGCAAGAATCCAGGGGTCCTGACCGTCTGCATTATTTACTCGGACGAACTGTGAACCAAAGGTATGTGAATCGCTCGCAAGAAAGAGGTCAATCCCGGGGAACAGCCCATCAAGATCACCGTCGATGAGGTTGAGCCGGCCATTCACTGCCAACTCGCTGGCCCTGAGCAAATCCGCAGGATCTATGGCGACCTGGAGCCAATTGAATTGCTTGGGGAGAGTGAGGGCCCAGAGCCACTTACTGAACTCAGACTCCTGGATATGAAATCGTGCGTTGGGGAAATCCTCAACGTTGCCAAAGTGATCGAAGTGGGCGTGCGTTACAATCACATCCGTGATTTCTTCAGGGCTGACGCCCACCTCAGAAAGCACAGTAGTTGGATCACGCCAGTTAACCACGCCGAATCTATCGGCCAGCGTTTTCCCGTACTCCTTGAAGTTATATCCGACATCGACCATTATCGTTCTGTCATCACTCTTCAGAAGCACGTAGCAGTAAGGGAGTTTGATCGTTCCTTGGTTGTGTGCACCGTAAACCACACCGGACTTCGGATACTGATTGACGTAAGCGTATTCCAGGACCCAAATCGAGTAATCAGTCATGTTAAATGTTCCTCATTTCGGCGAGACGGTCTGTTTCGCACGCGCACCCGCTTTTGAAGGAACGCATTTCGACTAAAGTTCCGGCAAATATCGCGTCTACCTGCTTGTTGATGATCGCGAGTCCGTTGTGAGCATTTCGAATGGACTCTCGAAAATCTTTGCTTTTTAGAGACGGGCTCGCGATGGATTGCAGGTCGGCATGGCTCGCTTTGACCAGCGCTAAAACGGTGACGAGCTGCGCGGCGCAGGTATTTGTACGGGCCTGGTTACGAAGTGACGCATCCAACGTTGAAATCCATCCGCCCACTTGCAAGATGGTCTGCAACAGAGGCTCCGCATTACGGCCAGATCCAGTTCCTAGCAGGAGGACCACGGCGGTCTGCGCCTGAAGAATTCGCCGGAGGCTTTCCGCCTCCTCATATAGTTCCTGAACGGCCAGTGCGCGGTCGGGACTTTCTAACCCTGAATGGCTTTCCGGAACTACAAGTTGCTTGGTACTCATGTGACTCCCTCGTCTGCGATGCATCAGTCTCTAGAATTCAGCGTATACGTATTCAGTAAATGTGGAAAGCGAAATGTCTAGATTAATACGAGAAAAGCTTGAAGCATCCCGTGTTTACGGGGGGTTTCACCTTTAACTTTTTCGGTTTTGCACGCGCTCATCTGTCTGGCATCTTGTATAAATGGATTGAACATCAGTATTCTGATAGTCGTATTCAAAATATCGTTAACCAGTTCCCAGCTTTGGGAACTCCACAGAATGGGGAGCCTCATGGCAACAAGCCGAGATGTCGCTCGTCTGGCCGGCGTATCTCAAGCGACCGTTTCTCGCGCCATGTCGAACCCGGCGTCCATTAAGCCGGGCAATCTGGACTTGATTCGAGCGGCGATGCGCGATCTTGGATACGTTCCGAACGCTGCCGCCCAAGCCATGAAGACTGGTCAAGCACATGCTGTTGGAGTCGTTGTCGCAGATATCAAGAATCCCTTTTACCCCGAGATTCTGGACGCCTTGACGAAGTACTTTGACAGCATGGGCAAGAGAGTGATCGTTTGGAACTCGGATGGACTCCACGACAAGAATGCGCTTGAAGCACTTGGTCAAGGGATAATCGATGGCCTCGTTTTCACCACGATTCATGAGAAGACTCCTGAACTTGAGCGGGCTATTGCTGCCGGATATCCGATCGTTATGGTCAACCGGTATGTTGCGGGGCTAAAGAGTGATCAGGTGCGCAGCCAGAACGTGGAAGGCGCTGGCCTCGTCGCGGACTATTTTCTCGACAACGGCCGGGAACGCATCGGTTGCATTTTTGGTCCGGGCCATGTGAGCACGGCGTCTGAACGTGAGCACGGGTTCGTGGGTCGACTCGCTAAACGTGGCTACGAAATGGACGGGCGCTTTATGAAACGCGGCGTCTTCAGCCACCACAGCGGGCTTCAAGCGATGCGCGAGCTCATGGCTTTGGAGAACCCACCGGATGCGGTTTTCTGCGCGAACGATCTCATGGCTCTCGGGGCTTTGGACGGAGCGCGCCGAGATGCAATTTCGATCCCGGCCGACGCTTGGGTCGTGGGTTTCGATGACATTGAGATGAGCAGTTGGGATTCCTATAGCCTGACGACGGTTCGCCAGGACAGCCAGGAGATGGCCCGCGAGTCTGCCCGACTCCTCCTGCAGAGGATGGAAGACCCGACTCGGCCAGTAGAGGACATTTGTTTCCCAGCCGCTCTCGTGATCAGAGGGTCAACAGGCCGGACTGAAATCTGAACCGTCCCTGATTTCTTGGTGCCCCTTTCTACGGATTGCCGCCGCATGAGACTCGCATTGTGGCGTGCGTGTGTCCGATAACCGTTGATTATGTCCGGTCCCTGCCGGCGGCCCGCAGACTTGGGAACGTCCGATCCAAGCGGCCGAGGCGGGGTCATCGGGGTTACTCTTTTCCACTCGCAATGACTCCCTGATAGATCCGCAACACGCGCAACAGGGGTGACGTCCCCGGGAGTGGTGTGGTTTCGGAGTTCTTGAGCGTTGCTTCGGCGACGTAAAGAGCCACCGTGGGATGGTCAGTGAGAACCGACTAAAGATCTCACAAAGGACACCACACGATGGCTTTAGACCAGTCTGCCCTGCTCAACCTTCTTGGCGAGCTGAAACTCACCGATGTCACCGACCGAATCCGGCACGCGACGGAAACTCTCTATCAGGAGCTGATCGATGCGGAAGCGACCGCGTTCATCGGCGCGAGCCCGTTCGAACGCTCGAATGAGCGCACCACCCACCGCAACGGCACCCGCCCCCCCGAGTGCTGACCACCACCACCGGGGACCTTGATCTGAAAATCCCGAAACTGCGGGCGGGCACGTTCTTCCCTGCCCTGTTGGAACGCCGCCGACGCATCGACCAAGCCCTGTTCGCGGTCGTGATGGAAGTCTATTTGCATGGCGTCTCGACTCGGAAAGTCGACGATCTCGTCAAAGCGCTCGGTGCTGACACTGGGATTTCCAAATCTGCAGTGTCGAGGATTTGCGCTGGCCTGGATGCGGAGGTGGCGCAGTTCCGGGACCGGTCGTTGTCGGCCCTAGACTTCCCGTATGTGTTCCTCGACGCGACCTACTGCAAAGCACGGGTGGACCACCGCATCGTCTCCCAAGCCATCGTCGTCGCCGTCGGGGTTGCCGCCGACGGGCGGAGGGAAGTGCTCGGCTTCGACGTTGGGGACACTGAGAATGAAGGGTTCTGGACTGCGTTCCTGCGGTCGTTGAAGGTTCGCGGACTCGACGGGGTGAAGCTTGTCATGTCCGACGCGCACTCCGGCTTGAAGAAAGCGATCGGCACTGTTTTCCAGGGCGCGAGCTGGCAGCGATGCCGAGTCCACTTCATGCGCAACGTGCTCTCCGTCGTCCCGAAAGGATCCCAGGATATGGTCGCTTCGATCATCCGCACCGTGTTCGCCCAACCCGACCGGGAACACATCCACACCCAGTTCGCCGAAGTCACCACCATGCTGGCCCGCTCCCATCCGAAGGTCGCTGCGATGCTCGACGACGCGCAACATGACCTGCTCGCGTTCGCCGCATTCCCGCAACGACACTGGCGTCAGATCTGGTCCACGAACCCGTTAGAACGGGTCAACAAGGAGATCAAACGCCGCACCGACGTCGTCGGTGTGTTCCCCAACCCAGCCGCCCTGCTCCGCTTCGCTGGGTCAGTCCTTATCGAGCAGCACGACGAGTGGGAGGCCGGCGACCGACGCTACTTCTCCGAGTCATCGATGCTTGAACTGAAGACCATGAACGACCCGACCATCGCCGTTCCGGAGGTGACACCGCTGCCCGAACTGATCGCCGCCTAAGCTAAAACCACTGACCCCACACGGTGAGGCGAAAGCACACTCAAAGGGACGTCACCCAGCTTTGATGCAGCCCGATCTCAATTTAGCTCCCCCGTCGCTAATCGCCTGCACGTTAGATTCGTCCTCGTTGAATGTCGCGACTACGACGCTAAAGGTCGTTTCGAAAGATCGCCTCGTTGCCACACGAACCCGGCACTGGAAGCTGGCTCGCCGCGACGGGCAATATTCTACTCAGGGTGAGCAAGCCCTTAAGTATCTCGCCGCTATGTGGACAATTCTGCCAGAGCGTGCCGCGCCTCAAGCTCAGCGAGCGCAGAGCGCAGAGGCTGCTCCGAATTCGAAACCGCTCGATGACACCCACATAATCTACGCAACTCGCTCGGGGTTGAACATCGGCAACGGCGATAAGGGTCGGGGCGCTCCCCGGACCAGCCGGTGGAGTGTCCGGGGTCACTGGCGCAACCAATGGCTTCCTTCGACCGAGGAGCACAGGCGAATCTGGATCGACGAACATACGGCGGGAGCGTTGGAGTTGGAAGTCACGAAACATGATCGTGTCTACGTCGTCGTGCCCCGGACCTCAGGCCATTCATGACCCCTTGACCGAAAACACGAAACTGTGTCAGGCAGCTCCCGAGAAGCGCTTTGAATCTCTACCGGACGCGATAGCGTCTAAGTACCTTAAGCCGCAAGGAGTTCAAGATGTTGAAGGCGCTTTCTAGCCAACGTCGCATCATTCGATCAAAAACCCCGGAAACTGGGGCCACTTCAGAGCGCCATACCCATCGGGGCTGAGACGGCTGGAATGTGCTCCCTTTTATGGGCTGGAGTCAGTGTGAGAGCGGGCGAATTCTGGCGCCTGATTCACCTTGATTGCAGAGCCAAAATGATGTCTAGAGACCGCCTGCCCGTACCCCATGTGCGTCCCGGTCGGTGCCGAATCTGTCCCGCCGGCTGTCCCCGAGGAGCAAAAACAGCTCCTCCGATGCTCATTCCAAGGAAGATTTCGATGTTGTGTCGACCGATTTTGGGACGATTCACGATCGTCGATGACCGTTTGGGGAAGATTTCGACCTGTTTGTGATGACGTCCGATGGTCTGATGG
>Ga0307486_1001897_pt1 | contig 15228 bp, 15 predicted proteins | sample CBIW02metaG_FD_203663 | JGI IMG/M metagenome (GOLD analysis project Ga0307486, IMG submission 203663) | Sea-ice brine microbial communities from Beaufort Sea near Barrow, Alaska, United States - CBIW 0.2 | ecosystem: Environmental > Aquatic > Marine > Coastal | place: USA: Alaska | collected... | reverse complement strand
CGAGTTGTTCGGCAGCAATTTCGGCAATCTTGTGTGCGAGCTGATCTTCTCTGGCCAAATTTTCGTCGCTACGGTAGACGCGCAGGGAATGGTTTTTCATGGGGTGCCTCTCAATTGGCGGCGCGTAGGGGGGATTCTGCGGCCATGGCTAGTGCGCTCGTGAGCGCGTGGTGGAGATGAACGTGGGTGGCGTGGGCGGCAAGTTCGGCGTCGCGGGCGACAATCGCCTGCACGATGAGCAGGTGTTCGCGGGCAGCAGCAGCCAGTCGCTCGGGGTTGTCTTTCGCGAGGCGACGCACGCGCACCAGGTGGGTGCGCAAGGAGTTGAGTGCGCCAATGAGGTAGTCGTTGCTCACGGCGTCATCGACGGCACCATCGAAGCGGCGCACGAGATCGAAGTAGGCGCTGCGGTCACTATCGCCGAGGGCGAGCAGTTCGGGCACAGCCTCAAATTCGCGCTCGAGATCAACGAACGTGGTGCCGGTGTGCTGTACGGCGGCGAGGCGCACGGCTTTCACTTCGAGTGCTTTGCGCACATCAAAGAGTTCGCGAATGTTGTCAACAGACACACCCGTGACAACAAGTCCCCGACCGGATTGGCTTGCTACCAGCCCATCCGTCATCAGTCGGGAGAGGCCTTCTCGCAGTGGGGTGCGGGACACCCCGAGCCGCGCGGCCTGCTCGACCTCGCCCAGAATGGTGCCGGGCGCGAGTCGCCACTCGATGATGTCGTCGCGCAGGGCTTGGTAGGCGCGCTCACTGGCTCTCAGTGGTATTGCCATGCGCGCCTCCTTTGTGCCCGCGCAACCCACGCACGCGACGCTGTGTATACAAGAACTCCAGCATATGCCTGATTCAAGAGAAATCAAGCCGGATTATGGGTGAACTGTATACACGGAGGCTCGGACGGAAGCGGGGTGCGTCGGTTCCGCAGAGTCGCCGCATGCTGATCGCGATGATCTCCCCCGCCGAACTCCTTGCACTGTTGACGCACAGCAGCGAAGAACTGGATGCGCTCGTCGGTGAACATCGTGACTACTTTGCGGCGCGAAACGAAACCGTGGAGTGAGAGACGCGGTCCCATGATCGGCCGGCCGACATCCCGCGTCGTCTAGAGCGGGCCGGATTCGTCGTGTAAGCACCGGAAGCGGTGCTTGTCTGCCACCCCACAGACATGCTCAGCACTCGCCCGTTGCCGCCAGGAATCGAGATTCGCGAAGCACTACTGCTGCGGCCGCGACTCCAGGTAGCCCTCGAAGGCTTCACGACTCGTTCTTAACGGGGTGAAGCCAAACGATTCCTTGAGCGCCGTATTGTCGAGCACCGGCCTGTAGTGCAAAAACTTCACCTGCGCGGGGCCGTGCGGGGTTAACCGCAGGGCGTGCCCGACCCATAGCGCTGCTGCGAGCGCCCAGGCGGGAACCACAAGTTGCTTCTTGCCCAGCGCACGAGCGATCTCCTTCACCGTCAGCTTGCCATCGCCTGCCAGGTTGAAGATTCCGGCCGGGCCGCCGGTTGCCGCCCGAACCATCGCCCGAACAACGTCATCCACGCACACAAAAACGAATGGGCTCTCAGAGCCCGCGATGGTCAGCAGGCGACGTGCATCCCACAACGCCGTGACCTGGTTGTTGACCCCTGGACCAAGAATCGTACCGATGCGAAAGACCGTTTGAGTCAACTGTGGCGCCGTCTCACGAAGATCGGCAAGCATCTCCTCCACCAGCCGCTTGTGTCGGCTGTAAGAAAAATCATCGTTGCCGCGCAATGGGGCGCTCTCGGTGATCCACTCAGAGTTGTCTGCGTGATAGCCGTAAGCTGCGCCGCTCGAGGAGACCACCACTCGTGAGACGCCTACCTCTATGCAGGCAGCAAATACCGCGCGGGATCCCTCCACATCAACAGCAAATTCTTGCGCGGGCGTGGTGCTCTTGCCCGGATTCACAATAGAAGCGAGGTGCACAACGGTGTCGATTGTGTGACGACGCAACAGGGCTGGCAGATCCGCGGCATCCGTCACATCCAGTCGCTCGTAGACAAGCCCCGGTAGGCGAACGCCGGGGCACGGTTTGCGGATGTCGGCGCTCACGACACACTCAATGCTGTCGGATGCCAACAACCCGGCCACGACCGACGTGCCCAAAAATCCGCTGCCACCGGTAACCAGCACCCGGGTCATGCGACTGCCTCCGCACCGCTCGCGGGCACACCGGGGTTCGGCCCCGAACCGTCACTGGCACCCCGTGCCTTGCGGCGTCCCCACCAGGTGGCCAGAGCGAGCCCCGCAATGATGTCCCAGATGCCCCACCAGCCGGCCACGACGGCCATGCCGCCAAGACCACCGAAGAAAGCGAACACCAGCCCCAGCCCGAGCCCAGCGTTGCGGATACCAACCTCAAAGGTGACAGCTTTCGCTTCATAGAGCGCGAGGCCACCCAGTCGGGCGCTCGCATAGCCAAGCCCGAGCGCAACCGCATCGTGAAGGAACACAGCCAACAGCACGACACCCACATACGCGATAAAGAACGCGAAGTTGCCGGCAAGAGCCGCAATGATGAATCCGAGCAGCGCCAGCAGGCTCACCCACTTGACCGTCGGCTGCACCTTCTTAGCGAACGCTGGCCAACGGTTCTTGAGTGCAAAACCCGCCGCGAACGGCAGCCCAATGATCAGCACAATCTCCAACAGCATTTGCCAGCCATTGAGGCTCACACTTTCCAGAATTGCGGATGCTGTGGGATGCCAACCGCCCCAGAGTGACAGGTTGACCGGAAGCATCACGATGTAGACCACATTGGTGACTGCTGTCATTGATACCGACAGCGCAACATTGCCTCGAGCACGGTAGGTGAGCACTTGCGAAATGTTGCCGGGTGGGCAGCAGGCGACCAAAATCATCCCGAGGGCAATCGATGGCCCGACCTGCAACAGTAGGGTGAGTCCGAAGGTTACGGCGGGCAACAGCACGAGCTGCGCAACCAGAGCAATCGCAAACGCTCGAGGTGCTTTTAGTACCGCACGAAAATCTTCGAGACTGGTGTCGAGGGCAATCCCGAACATGATCAACCCCAGAACGACACTCAAGGCGATCAGCGATCCTGGACTGAAATTGAGAATCGCATCATCGATTGTCATGAGTGTGCCTTTCGAGTGAGTGTCTCACGTAGGAGCCGCAGCGTTCGCCTGTACGCATCTTTATTGACGTAGTACGACATACGTTCGAGAGCCAAGTACTTATAGCCGCCGCTGAGGTCGGGCCACGGCCGCTTGGAAAATTCCCTAAAATGGGCCGCAGCATGCGGAGCGCTCGCGTGGGCCGCCAAATATGATGCCAAGAGTTCTGCCTGCTCATACCGACCCTGCCAGCCGATTCCACTCGCCTCAATCATGCCCATGACATAGAGGCCATTGAAGCTCGGCGGAAAAATGTTGAGATACAACTCAGGTGCCATGCCTGTCCAATTGAGGTGCTCTCGGTCAACGAACGGATAGTCGAGGCGATAGCCGGTCGCAAGAACAATGAGGTCATAGTCGGCATAAGCACCATCAGTGAAATGCACCGTAGTGCCATCAAATCGCTCGGGTGCGGGAACGACACGCAAATCGCCCTGCCCCAGATGCCCAAGCACCAGAGTGTTCACGATCGGATGCGACTCGTAGATGCGGTAATCGGGCCGAGGGAAGCCAAACTTCACCGGGTCTCCGGTGAACGCGCGCAGCACGCGGGTATCAATGAACTGTTTGATGCGCGCCGGAAGCGGGCGACCCTGGTTGAGGGTGTCAGCCGGCTTGCCAAACAGGTAGCGCGGAACAAAGTAATAACCACGCCGCACACTCAAGTCGATACTGTCGGCGTGATGCACGGCATCCACCGCGATATCGCACCCACTGTTGCCAGCCCCCACCACGAGCACACGCTTGCCCGCAAACACTGTTGCCTTCTTGTACTGGCTTGAGTGAATGATCTCGCCAGTAAACTCACCCTCAAAGGTGGGGATGCGGGGATGCGGGGATGCGCCAAGGTTCCATTGGCCAAAATCACGCCGTCAAAGCGTTCGGTGTGCGGCTCGCCGCGAGGCTCCATACCGCTACCGGCATCTGTCGAGCGGGTCGTCACATTCCACCCGCCATCCTCGGAGGGCTCAACCCTCTCAACGGTGGTGGTGAACCGGAACTTTTTGCCCAAATCGTAGCGGTCACTGAACGCGCGAAAGTAACGTTTGAGTTCACGATGACCGGGATAGTCAGCCTGAGTTGTCATCGGCAACTCACGAAACTGAGTCGTCGTGCGCGAAGAAATCAGGTGCGCAGATTCATAGATGGTGCTGCGCGGATTGTCGATGTTCCAGAGACCACCAACATCGTCTGCCGATTCGAAACCGACATAGCGGATACCCGCTTTGTCGAGCGCGCGGGCAGCAGCCAGCCCCGATGGCCCAGCACCAATAATGGCAATGGTGTGAGGCATCCATTCCTCCCCCGGATAAACGACTGTGTTCACTGCGTTCTCGCAGCTTACCCTCTGCCGACTAGTGATTTGCGGCGACGGCGACGCTATTCTCAGGATCAGGCAGACGGAGCGCCCAGACGCGGTCAGCCACACGACAGCCTTCCTCCTTATCCCCTCAGTGGAACCGACGCCCCTCATCGCGACGGTAGAGGAACAGGGCGAGTACGAGCATGACGACAGTCCAGCCGACGATGCCGATCCACGCCCACGGTACAAGTTCGCCGCCCTGAACGACCCAGATCACGAACTCGCGCGCCTGACGCGACGGAAAGAATGACGAGAGAGTGTTAAGCCACGGTGCGAAAAGCATCGGCGGCAGAAAGAGTCCACCCGCAAAAGCCAGGCCGAACATCACTACCTGCACAACAGCGATTGCCGCTTGTGACGGCATCGAGTATCCGATACAAATTCCCATCAGCATGAATGGGATCGCGGAGACCGCGAGCGCCAACAGACCAGCCAACACACGCCACAGTGGTGCTTCTGCCGCCGTGAATGCCGCGCCAATGACGACCACGGGAAGGAGGGACACCAAACCCATCAGGCCGATCGAGAAGATGTAGGCGAGCACGCGAGACATCCCCGTCGCGGGTAGGGTACGCAGGTATGGATCCCACGGCTTTTCTCGCGCTTCTGAAATATTGAGTCCAAAACTGAACAACGAGTTCGACAGCACCGCAAAGATGGCCAACGAAATGACAGCCTGAGTGGCGAAAAGAGGGTCATCGGCGACCGCACGCTGCGGCACCACAAAGAAGAGCAAAGCGAGCGCGGGGAATGCCACACTACCGATCACCGCGATCGGCACCCGCATTGTCTCCAATAGCGAATACTTGGTGTGGATGAGAGCTAGTTGCATCGTCGACATCTCACATTCCTTTCGCCATCGCGCCGGCTGGCGCAAAGTCATTTCTTGTCGAAGAGTCGCTAGCCGACGGGTCGGCAGTCAGCGTGAGGAAAGCTTCCTCCAAAGTTGCGCCGCGCACCGTGAGCCCAGAGAATTGGATGCCGGAACGCACCAGTTCTCTGATGGCGGCATCCGCATCCTGAACAAAGAACGTGTGCGAATCATCGTGTTCGTGCCGCGAGTCAACAACGCCAGCAAGAGCCAGAACCGCGTCGGGGGCTGACGTGGTAAACCGCAGCAGTCGCAGCCCAACCTGGTCGAGCACCGTGGTGAGGTCATCGTCGACCAGCACCCGCCCCTCGCCGATGACGATCACTCGATCCGCGAGCGCCTCGATTTCCTCAAGGTAGTGACTCGTGATCACCACGGTTGCTCCAGCATCCTGCTGACGACGCACAGCCTCCCAGAGGGCTCGACGGGCATCCACATCGAGGCCTGTGGTTGGTTCGTCGAGCAGCACGAGCTTGGGTTTTCCAACAAAGGCGAGTGCGACGCTGAGTCGACGTTTCTGCCCGCCGGAGAGCGCTCCAGTCTGCCGTTTCAGCAGTTCGGTGAGTCCAAACTCTTCAGCAAGTTGTTCGCGAGCAACGGCGTGCTCGAAGTGCGCGCCGACGAAGTCGATGACCTCCCCCACCCGCAGTGTTGACGGTAACGCGGTCTCCTGGGGTGTACAACCGAGCTGCATGCGGTTCTGTGCATCTGCTGGGCTACCGCCAAACAGTTCAACCGTGCCGCTGGATGCCCGCCGCAGACCCTGCACGAGCGAGAGCAGTGTGGTCTTGCCTGCACCGTTCGGGCCAAGCAGTCCGACGATTCGGCCAGAATTGATTTCCAGCGACACATCATCCAATGCGGTTACATCGCCGAAGCGGCGCGAGACGTGGTGAAGTTTTACGAGAGTTGTCATGATGTTCCTCCCAACAGTTTTTTGAGATTTTCGGTGTAGTTCTCGAACGCTCCGCGGCCTCGGCTGCTGAGGCTGAGATAGGTGACAGGGCTCCGACCCTGGTGAGCTTTTGTGACCTCCACATATCCGGCATCCTCAAGTTTGCGAAGATGCGTTGACAGGTTGCCAGGGGTCATCCCGAGCAGCTGCTGCAGCCGGGGAAAGGCAAGGCGATCTCCCGCCACGAGGGTGGCGAGGGTGGCGGTGATGCGCAGTCTCGCAGATGCGTGAATCACCGGATCGAGTTCATCCATTGCTCTCAGACCACCCTGCGAAGCCGAACCGCGAATAGCGCGGCCGCAATCAACAGGCTGCCACCGCCAAGGAGCGCCATCACCAAGTTATTGGTTGGCGCGCCAAAGAACGGAGCCACCGAGCCCGTGACGAGCAGGATGATGCCCAGCACGAGCTGACTCTTCTGATGCCACAGCGCCGCCCCCGCGAGGTAGAGAGTGCCGACCATGAGTGAGAAGGCCGAGGGAAAGTAGAGGGATGCAAGCTCGGGCGACATTCCGTTACGAATGAGGGCAACTCCCAGAATGGCGAATGCTGAACCGCACAATGGCCACGAGATTCCGTACACCGCACCGGCAAAGCTCGACTCCCCCCGCACTCCGCGACCGATTCGGATGCCGAACACCGTTGACAGGGCAATGGAGGCAGCCATCAGAACAGCGAATCCGATCGCTGCGGCCGGGCCAGCAACCTGCAACCACGGGTTTCCTTCGGGTGCCGCAGACCACAGCAGGAGAAAACCGACGAGCCAGGCGACTCCCCAGACTCCCAACATCCAGGGTAGGGGCGAGAGCTGCTGACGGTACACATCGTTCTGCTGATTCTGAAGCAAGAGGAGCATTTCCTCGGGGCTGAGCGCCGCCTCGTTCTCATCAGCCAACCCTGTGGGTCGATTGTCGTTCGTCATCGTTTCTCCTTCGGCACCAACAGCACCACTCAGCTTTTCGCATCACCCGCCAAGGTGGCGATGGTAACGTCGTTACTTTGTAACACAAAGTACTTTGTATCGCAATAGAAGGTTTCAGCGTGGAGACAAAAGTGGCGCCACCAACCGGGGCTGGATAGGGGGCTCCCGCCCACAGCGCGTAAGCTGAAGGGCTATGTCCGCATCCGACGTTCACTCCGCCAGCACCGCAGCACCGCCGCCTGCTGGCGTAGCGATTACGTTCCCACCTGAGCTGCCGGTAAGCCAGCGCCGGGATGACATCGCGCGCGCCATCCGCGACAACCAGGTCGTCATCATTGCTGGGGCAACCGGTAGCGGAAAGACCACCCAGCTGCCGAAGATTTTGCTGCAACTGGGTAAAACATCCATCGGGCATACGCAGCCCCGAAGGATTGCTGCCCGCACCGTTGCGGAGCGTATTGCTGAAGAACTCGGCAGCGAACTGGGCGATCTTGTCGGATACCAGGTGCGGTTCACCGACCGTGTGGGAAAAAACACGCGCGTGAAACTAATGACCGACGGCATTTTACTGAACGAAATTCACCGCGACCGCGACCTGAAAAAGTATGACGCGATCATCATTGATGAGGCGCACGAACGCAGCCTCACCGTCGACTTTCTGCTCGGCTACCTCAAGCAACTCTGCGCACGCCGGCCCGATCTCAGCATCATCATCACGAGTGCCACGATCGACCCCGAAAGCTTCTCCAAACACTTCGATGGCGCCCCCATTATTGAGGTCTCGGGTCGCACCTATCCGGTTGAGATCCGGTATCGTCCGCTGGTCGCCGAGGACGGTGCTGCCGAGGCGCTTGAGGCACAAAACTCCGAAGAAGCAGCCGCGAACCGTGTCGACCGCGACTACCTCGAAGGCATCAACGACGCCCTCGACGAACTGGCCCGCGAGAGCGACGGCGACGTTCTCGTTTTCCTCTCCGGCGAGACCGAGATTCGGGATGCCGGAGAAGCGATCCGTGCGCGCATCAGTGGCGGCGGCCTGCACCAGGGGACCGAGGTGCTTCCGCTTTACGGGCGCCTGAGTTCCGCCGAACAGCACCGGGTATTCGAGTCACGCCGCACCCCCGGCACACGACGGCGGATCGTGCTCGCCACCAACGTTGCCGAAACGAGCCTGACCGTGCCCGGAATCCGCTATGTCATTGATGCGGGAACCGCGCGCATCAGCCGCTACAGCACCCGCGCCAAGATTCAGCGTCTGCCCATTGAAGCGATCAGCCAGGCCAGCGCCAACCAGCGTTCAGGGCGTTCAGGGCGAACGAGTGACGGAATCGCGATCCGGCTTTACTCCGAAGAAGACTTCACCGCGCGCCCCGAGTTCATGGAACCCGAGATTTTGCGCACCAACCTCGCCGCCGTGATCCTGCAAATGATCTCCCTCGGCCTCGGCAACATTGCCGAGTTCCCGTTCCTGCAGCCGCCAGACTCCCGGGGCATCAAAGATGGGCTCGACCTGCTCATCGAACTGGGTGCCGTGGAGAACGGAAAAACGCTCACGGGCGCACAAGACACAGCGCCTCGCATCACCCGCATCGGCAAGCAACTCAGCCAACTCCCGATCGACCCACGGCTCGCCCGCATGGTGCTCGAATCGAAACAGCACAGCACCACCCGCGAAGTCATGGCCGTTGTCGCCGGGCTCAGCATCCAAGACCCCCGAGAACGTCCGCTCGATAAGCGCCCGCAGGCCGACCAACAGCACGCCCGATTCATCGACCCCACCAGCGACTTCCTCACCCTGCTCAACCTCTGGAACTACCTCGAAGAGAAGCAGAAAGAGCTCTCCGGCAACCAGTTCCGCCGCCTGTGCAAAAACGAGTACCTCAACTATTTGCGCGTACGCGAATGGCACGACGTCTACCGCCAGTTGAGCCGCCTGGCCAAACCACTCGGCCTCGTCATTGGCAACGCGCACTCGAACCCCGACGGCATCCACCGTTCACTGCTTGCCGGGTTGCTCAGCCACATTGGCCTCAAGGATGCCGCGAAGCGCGACTACATCGGAGCCCGTCAGACGCGGTTCGTCATTTTTCCCGGCTCAGCGCTCGCCAAGAAACAACCCCACGCGATCATGAGCGCCGAACTCGTTGAAACGAGTCGACTCTTCGCGCGAATGAATGCGTCAATCGATCCCGTGTGGGCCGAGAAGCTTGCTGGCGATCTCGTGAAGCGCAGCTACTCCGAACCGCACTGGGAAAAGAAACAGGGCGCCGCCATTGCGTTCGAACGGGTCACGCTCTATGGCGTGACGCTCGCTGCCCGCCGACGCATCCAATTCTCCCGCGTTGACCTGCCTGCCGCCCGCGAACTCTTCATTCGCCATGCCCTCGTCGAAGGCGAAGACGACCTCACCAAACGCGACAAACGTGTGTGGGGTTTCGATGCGTCAAACCGTGCACTGCGCCGCGACCTCGAACAGCTCGAAGAGCGCAGTCGTCGCCGCGACATCTTGCACGACGACGAAACAGTTTTTGAGTTCTACGACACCCGCGTACCCGCAACTGTCGCGTCAGTACGCGACTTTGAGGGGTGGTGGAAGAAAGCCCGCCACGACTCGCCCGACCTGCTCACCCTCAGCACCAACGACCTCATCGAGAACGCGGATGACGCCGAAGTCGATGACACCAAATTCCCCACCATGTGGACGCGCGGCGATCAAACGCTCACCCTGACATACCGCTTCGAACCGGGCACCGACGATGACGGGGTCACCGTTGCTGTACCGCTGCCGTTACTCGCCGGGTTGCGCCCCGACGGCTTCGACTGGCAGGTACCCGGACTGCGCGACGAGCTCGTGACGGCGCTGATCAAGTCGCTGCCGAAGCCCATTCGCCGCAACGTTGTTCCCGCGGCCGACTGGGCCCGCCGCCTTCTCGAGGCGGCCCCCGATAATCCGGAGAGTGCCGCCCTCGCTGACGGTGCCTCGCTGACCGAGTTCCTCGCAAAAGAGATCGCCAGACTGACGTACGCCCCAATTTCGGCATCCGATTTCGACCTCGAACGCGTACCCGCACACTTGCGGGTCACCTTCGCCATAATCGATGAGCGAGGCAAGAAAGTCGGCGCGAGCAAGTCACTGCGCAGCCTGCAGGCAAGCCTCAAGCCCGTCGCCCGCGAGAGTGTTGCGCGCGCCGTCGAACGACCGACAGAAACACTCGAACGTTCCGGCATCACGAGCTGGGACTTTGGCGAACTCGACCGTTCCCGCGACACCACGCACGGAGGCAACACCATCCGCGCCTACCCCGCGCTCGTTGACGACGACGATTCAGTGTCCATTCGCCTCATGTCAACCCCGCACGATCAGACCATCGCCCACCAGGACGGTGTGCGTCGCCTACTGCTATTAGCGATTCCGTCGCCGCTCGGGTACATCAACGAGCACCTCACAGGCAACGAAAAACTGGTGCTCGCCCAGAGTCCGTACCGCTCAACGAATGCCCTCTTTGACGACTGTCTGCGCGCCTGTGTTGACTCCGTGCTGGGCGAACGCAACATCTTCACCCAGAACGAATTCGAGGCGCTGCGCAACGAGATATCGGCAGGGCTGGTTGATTCACTCTTTGCGACCGTCTCGCTCGTGGCATCCATAGTTTCCGGCACACGGTTGGCCGATAAAGCCATACGTGCCGCAACGAGCATGCACCTCATTTCGCCGCTCGGTGACGCGCGCGAACAGCTCGATTCGCTCGTGTATCCGGGGTTCGTGTCGGCCACTGGACTAGCGCAGCTGCGCCGCTTGCCCATCTACCTCACAGGCATCGAGCACCGCGTAACGAAGCTCAGCGACAACCCCGGCAAAGACCGCGGATGGATGTCAGAAGTCGAGCTTGCCACCCGCCGCTATAAAGACGCCAGTGGCACCCTCCCGCTCGAACCACATTCTGAACCACAACTTGCCCGAGCCCGCTGGATGCTCGAAGAACTACGCTTGAGCCTCTTCGCACAACACTTGGGAACCGCCGAATCGGTCAGCGTGCAACGCATCGCCAAAGTGCTCGCTTCCTAAACCTGCAGATTTCCGCGACACACAGCCAGCACCGGGTACCCTTGAGGCTGCGAGTGGCACGAGAACGTGGCCTCTCTTCTGAAAGAAAGCAGCTACCGCGTGTCCGAAAGCACCACCGCCCGCCCCACCACCCATGACGTATCCGCTGAGATTGCGCGCTCATGGCTTCTCGTTGCCGCGACCCGCCCCGAAGATTTTGATGCAGCCGAACGATCACGCGCCGACCAGATCATCCTCGATATCGAAGACGCCGTAGACCCGCGCCTCAAGTCAACCGCTCGTGACGGTGTGGTCGCGTGGCTGAGCCATGGCGGAAGCGGTTGGGTTCGCATCAACGATCGCACCTCAGATTTTTGGTCAGACGATGTGGATGCTCTCGCTGGACTCCCTGGCCTGCGTGGTGTCATGCTCGCCAAAACTGAGGCAGCAGCACATGTCTCCGAAACATTTGACCGCCTCAAGGGCGCCACACCCGTGATCGCCCTCGTGGAATCCGCACTCGGCATCGAAGAAGCGGCCTCTATCGCCCGCGCCCGCGGTGTGTATCGTCTGGCGTTCGGCAGCGGCGACTACCGTCGCGACACCGGAACCAGTTCTGACGACCTCGCGATGGCATACCCCCGTTCGCGCCTCGTCATTGCGAGTCGCGTCGGCAACCTGCCTGGCCCCATTGACGGGCCAACCGTCGGCACCAACCATCCGGTTCTTCGCGAGCAGGGCAGTATGGCGGTCGCGCTCGGCATGACCGGAAAGCTGTGTCTCGACCTCGAACAGTTGCCGATCATCAACGAAGTCATCAGTCCCACCCGCTCGGATGTTGCGTGGGCTCGCGAATTCTTGGAAGACTTCGAAGCTCGTGGTCGCGTCATCCGCGACGGCAGCGACCTGCCCCGCCTTGGTCGTGCACAGAAGATTGAGAAACTCGCTCGCGCGTTTGGTGTCGAGCCAGCCTAATCGTTCCGTGTCGAACCAGCCTCAGCGTTCCGTGTCGAAGCGGACTCACGACTGAGCCGCCGCGGCCCTTCCCCCCATCCCCACCCGCGATTAGTGTTGAGGCATGACAACGGCAGTCATCGTTGACGCGATTCGTACGCCTTCCGGCCGCGGCAAACCCGGCGGAGCACTCTCTCAAGAGAACCCGGTCGATCTCCTCGCGACTGTGCTGCGGGGCCTCCTCAGCAGACACGACCTTGATCCCGCAACCATTGATGACGTCATGGGTGGTTGCGTCACGCAGTCTGGCCAGCAGGCCGTTAATGTGACACGCAACGCTGTGCTCGCCGCGGGATTTCCCGAGTCGGTTCCGGCAACCACCATTGACCGTCAGTGCGGGTCAAGTCAACAGGCAGCCCACTTTGCTGCCCAATCAGTGATGGCCGGAGTCAACGACGTCGTGATCGCGAGTGGTGTTGAGTTGATGAGTTCGCACCCCATTGGGCAAGCAACGCTGGGCCAGAGCACGATGAGCCCTCTGCTTCGCGAACGCTACCCTGCTGGCCTTGTCAATCAGGGCATTTCGGCCGAGCTCATTGCCGCGCGTTGGGATCTTACCCGTGATGACCTCGATGTCTTCGCCGCCGTCTCGCACTCGCGCGCTGCGCTTGCCGATTTCAGCGGCGAGATCCTGCCCATTGGTGACCTGCGCAGTGACGAGACCATTCGCCCAGGAACCACCGCTGACGGACTCTCCGGCCTCCCCCCCGCGTTCTACGACGAAGAAGTCGCGGCTCGCTTTCCCGAGATTCAGTGGCGTGTGACGGCCGGCAACTCCTCGCCACTCACCGACGGCGCCTCCGCGGTGCTCATCATGAGCGAAGAACGCGCTGCCGCCTTCGGGCTCACACCACGCGCACGCTTCCACTCCTTTGCAGTGGTCGGTTCCGATCCGATCGAAATGTTGACCGGGATCCTCCCCGCGACGCATCGTGTGTTGGAACGCAGCGGCATCCGGCTCGACCAGCTCGACAGCGTTGAGGTCAACGAAGCTTTCGCCTCCGTCGCGTTGGCCTGGCTGCGGGAATTCCCTGTCGACCCCGCCATCGTGAATCCCCGCGGCGGAGCAATTGCGCTCGGCCACGCTCTTGGCGCTTCAGGCACACGCCTGCTCACGACCCTTCTCAACCAGCTCGATGCCACCGGCGGCCGCTATGGGCTCCAAGTCATGTGCGAGGGCGGCGGAATGGCAAACGCAACACTCATCGAAAGGCTCACATGAGGATTCAGGATGCCGCAGCACTGGTCACCGGCGGCGCCAGTGGTCTCGGTTTGGCTACCGCTCGCGCTCTCGCCGCGCAGGGTGCGTTTGTCACCATCGCCGACCTCCCCAGCTCTCGCGGAGTCGAAATTGCCGAAGAATATGGCTTCCGATTCGCCCCAACCGATGTTCGCTCCGAGGCGGACGTTCAGGCGGCCGTCGCCCTCGCCACCTCGACAGGTCCTCTGCGTATCGTCGTCAACTGTGCCGGCGTCGCGACCCCAGGTAAAACACTCGGACGCACGGGTGTGCTGCCCCTCGAAATCTTTGACACCGTGATCGGCATCAACCTCACCGGCACATTCAATGTGATTCGTCTCGCAGCGGCCGCGATGGTCGAAACCGAACCCAGTGACGGCGAACGTGGCGTGATCGTGAATACGGCATCCGTTGCAGCCTTTGACGGTCAGATCGGTCAGCCAGCGTATGCGGCATCGAAGGCCGGCGTCGCCGGGATGACGCTGCCACTGGCCCGCGAGTTCGCTGCGGCACTCGTGCGCGTCATGACGATCGCGCCCGGCATCTTCGAGACGCCAATGATGGCGGGCCTGCCCCAAGAAGCGCAGGACTCGCTCGGGGCACAGGTGCCGCATCCGTCACGCCTGGGTCGCCCCGATGAGTATGCGGCGCTTGTGCAGCACATCGTGGAGAACCCGATGCTCAACGGCGAGGTCATTCGCCTCGATGGTGCGATCCGGATGCAGCCACGCTAGACGGCGCACCCGGATCGACCTGAGATTACAGAACTTTCGAGAGAAACGCTTTCGTGCGCTGATGCTGCGGGTTGCCGAGTACTTCATCTGGATCACCAGACTCAACGACAACGCCGCCATCCATAAACACAAGCTGGTCAGCGACTTCGCGTGCGAAGCCCATCTCGTGGGTGACGACTATCATGGTCATGCCTGAATCGGCGAGGCCCTTCATCACATCGAGCACTTCACCGACCAGTTCGGGGTCGAGGGCCGACGTCGGCTCATCGAACAGCATGAGCTTCGGTTCCATGGCTAGTGCACGCGCGATAGCTACTCGCTGCTGCTGGCCACCGGAGAGATGTGCAGGGTAGGCATCTTCCTTTTCGGCGAGTCCCACGCGAGCAAGCAGTTCCCTGCCGTGCGTGATTGCGGCATCCTTCTTGACCTTGTTGACTCGAATGGGCGCTTCGACGATGTTTTCTAGGGCCGTCATGTGCGGGAACAGATTAAAGCGCTGAAAAACCATGCCGATATCGCGGCGCTGCCGCGCGGCCTCACGCGGCTTGAGCTCATAGAGCTTGTCTCCGCGTTCTTCGTATCCGACCAGAACACCGTCGACGCTGAGCCTGCCTGCATCGACACGTTCCAGATGGTTGATGCAGCGAAGGAACGTTGACTTGCCAGAACCACTCGGTCCTACCAGACACATCACTTCACCGCGAGGGACCGTGAGGGAGATGCTCTTCAGAACCTCGTTGGATCCGAAACTTTTCGACACACGGTCGGCGTACACCATGGGCGCGTCGCTTGCGACTGCAGCCGTCATCGGTGCTCCTTTCCTGACGCATCAGTATCGGTGCCGGGATCCGGTTCAGATCTGGGAGTGTCGATAACTCCGGTCACGAGAGGAATAGTTCCCGTCGCGTTA
>Ga0307486_1001894_pt1 | contig 15239 bp, 11 predicted proteins | sample CBIW02metaG_FD_203663 | JGI IMG/M metagenome (GOLD analysis project Ga0307486, IMG submission 203663) | Sea-ice brine microbial communities from Beaufort Sea near Barrow, Alaska, United States - CBIW 0.2 | ecosystem: Environmental > Aquatic > Marine > Coastal | place: USA: Alaska | collected... | reverse complement strand
AATACCGCTTCAACCGGCGCTACGACCTCAAGGCCATGCTTCCACGATTTCTGACGGTGGCAACCCGGACACCACCGATGCCTTACAGGCTGTTGAAGATGGCTGAAGCTTATGCGTAATCAGGAAAACCTTTGACGGAGCTGATTAGATCTCTCACGTTAGACTTATCAATCGTCATAATCCGCTCGTGGAGCAAGTTCGCTGAAGCATCACCGACAACTGGCACAACTAACTCGTTGAACTTGTTCAGAAGCTCCTCGTCACTCAGTGGTTCCTCTGGATCGCCATGTCGGTATCGCTGTAGGTGTTCGACAACTTGCCCCCCGCGATAAGTGATTCTGACCAGCGCGCCTCTTTTCCTGGGGTAGCTACGTGTGAGCTCATCACTAACTGTCAGGCTTATCCGATTCATTATCGAACGGATAGCAGGGTCAGACAGGCGCTCCGGGGCAAAAGCATTAAGACGGACGCTGCCATATACAAGAGCAGAAGCGACTGTAAAGAAAACACTAAATCGTGCATCAAATGGCGTATCGACATTATCCCGTCCAACCACTTCAACAGCTGTTTGATATGTCTCTATTTCGACATGCTCGACTTCTTTCCAGGTAAACTTATGCGTGCTTGCGAGCGCCAATACAGCATCGATGGCGGCAAAAGTGTGTCCGCAGCATCCGTGATTCTTTAATGTGATTGACTCAATATTAAAAAGGTCACCAATATCATCAAAGATGCCATCCCAATCAACGTCCCCATCTGCCATGGCAACACCAAAGCCAGCCCGACCTTCAAGAATGGTTTCAGCACCTGTGAAGCCATTTTCCGCTAGCAATGCTGCTGTCACGCCAGCCTCCGCCGCACGGCCGGCATGAAGCGGCTTACTCATCGCGTCAGACTGAAAAGCTTCTCTCAACCCCGCAGCGAATGTGCCTACCGTTGATAATGCGTGTCCAAACTCTTGAGGAGGTAATCGTAGTATGGTCGCCGCAGCTGCCGCAGCCCCAAAACAACCCACTGTGCCCGTGGTATGCCAGTTTTTATAATGCGCAGGCTGCACAGCTGCACCAATTCTCGTCGAAATTTCGTACCCACAGATGACGGCACGAATCAGTTCCATGCCCGTGACATTCTTGATTTCACCCAAGGCCAATGCTGCAGCAATGACTGGACTTCCAGGGTGATAAAGCGCATCCCGGAAAATATCATCGAACTCCACAACATGAGAGGCTGTTCCATTAATGAATGCAGCTGTTCGGGAGGAACCATACTTATTTCTTCTCAAGATGGTTGCGCGCCCGTCACTATTTTCTGATATTTCCTCTGACATGGCATTCTCCAATGCTCCAATCAGAGGAGTGACTGTTCCAGGAATCGTTGCAGAAAACCAATCCAGAATGACTCTTTTGGTTTCGTGTAGCGTGTTATCCGATATCGCCACATTCCGCAGTTCGCATGCCTTTTCTGACGCTATTCTTAGCAAAGACATTTCTTTCTCCTTAAAATTTTGCCCGAATCTGTTAATGGTTGCGCTAAGCGCAACCATTAACAGATTCGGCAGATTCGTTTTTTTCTCTAAAGATAATGACTTGCGCTAAGACAGCACCAATGATCGCCAAACCGATCACATCAGTCATGCCACTTGGAACAATCAGAGTGAAAGCACCAATTGCTATCAAGCCCCGATGCCACAGATTAAGGTCTCTGACAAACCAGCCAACGGTTACCGCCGCAAATGCAATGATCCCAAGTCCTGAAGTTATGAACGTAATCACAATTGATTTCAGATCCCCTTCTAACAACAGCCCAGGTTCGTAGATAAAGAGAAAAGGAATCATGAACGCAGGTAATGAGAATAGAAAAGCCGTCATTCCTGTTTTCATCGGTTTACTTCCTGCTATCCCTGCTGCTGTATAAGCTGCTAGCGATACCGGCGGCGTAATCGGAGCGAATGATGCGAAATAAAATACGAAAAGATGTGCGCCCAGCATACCGACTCCCAGCTCAAGTAACGCTGGAACAGATAGAACTGAAAAGACAATATAGGCCGGTGTTGGAGGCAGCCCCATTCCAATCACGAGGGTTCCCAGCATAACGAGACCAAGACTCAAGAATAGGGAGTTTTCCCCGAGGCTCAGCAATACACCCGATAGTTTGAGGCCGACACCTGACAAGGTTATAACACCCACGATCAAGCCAGCAGCCGCACAAGCAACAGATACGAGCAGCATTCGCTTTGCCGACACTTCAAGAATCTCCACGATCCCTTTAAATGTCAGGCGTTTGGTCGGGTTTAAGAAGCCAACCACAATCGAGGCTGCGATGGCAAAAAGAGCTGCACGAGTGACAGATACCTTCGCAAAAACCAAGAAGTACACAAGTACTATCAGCGGAATAAGCAGGAGAAGACTCGCCTTCAGGGTCTTCTTAAGGTCAGGCAAGTCTTCCTTGCTCAAGCCTTTAAGTTGACGTTTCGCCGCTTCAAAGTCGACTATAAAAAATATCGACAAAAAATAAAGCGCGGCAGGCAGGATTGCTGCAATCACGATATCTGAATAGGGAATACCTGCCATTTCAGACATCACAAATGCGCCCACGCCCATAACGGGTGGAAGCACGGAACCCCCACAGGATGCGACCGACTCAATAGCACCAGCAACGTGGGACTTGTATCCGACGCGCTTCATTAGAGGGATTGTAAAAATCCCTGTCGTGGTGACATTAGCAACTGGACTGCCATTAATGGACCCGGTAAGAGCGCTCGCAAACACGGCTACTTTTGCTGGCCCACCTCGGCGGCGTCCACCGATCGCCGTCGCCAAGTCAATAAAGACCTGGCTCCCGCCAGTTTTTTCGAGAAAAGTGCCAAAAATAATAAAAATTGCTACGAAGGTCGCTGCGGCGGCAGCTGCCGGACCGAAAATTCCCTCTGTAGTTAAAAACATCGTCGTGACCACACGATCCAGGCTATACCCACCATGACCGAACGACCCCGGAACGACATACCCGAAGAAGCTGTACGCCAGGAATATCACCGCAATGATCGTCAACGGCCAACCAACGACTCGTCGACAGGCCTCCAACAAAATAATAATGAACGCCGTTCCAAACAAACGGTCCCATATCGTTAGATACCCAATTCTTTGATTAATTGTCTGGTAAGCTTCATACAAATAAATACCAGAGGCAATGATTACAACAAAAAATAAGAGATCGAGAATGTTACCGAATATTCCACCTTTTTTCATGGGGTGAATAATAAATATTAACGCCACAACCAGCGTTACGTGAAACCCACGTTGTAAAACGGGAGTCAGACTTCCGAATATACCGGTGTAAAGACTAAATCCGGATATCAGCATAGCAAATAGAAAAATGGTGTAGCGCCGCACCATAACGTTACCTCGGAAAGTAAAAGTGCTCTCGCCTTATGGCGAGAGCAAGGTTCTCAATCTATTTATTTGGTTAAGCCAATATCTTTATAGCAACGCTCTGCTCCTGGGTGCAGAGCCATAATGCCTTGGGGGTACTCGTCAACCGGCGTATTTCTGAGTGCAGCATGGCCTGATTTAAACCGGTCAAGGTTCTTGTCAAACAATGCCATGCAGATGTTGTAAACTTCCTTCTCGTCCATGTCTTGGTGGACGGCAAGGTAGGTGGAGGTGCTGATGGTTTGAACATCCTCATCAACGTTAGTGTAGGTGCCGGCAGGAATCACAACAGGTTCAAGGTAGGACGCCGTTGTTACCATACTTTCTAAATGTTTTTCACCAATACTCACCAGCACAACATCATGTGTAGCAGCAATTTCTTGGACGTTACCTGATGGCATGCCTACAGAGATGACAACTACATCAACGTTGCCATCAACCAATGCATCAGCGCCTTCCCTAAAGTTAAGCAGGCGTGGCGTAATGTTCTCACCGTATTTAAAACCGGCGCTCTCCAGTACAATCTTTGCCTTGCTTCCGGTACCAGATCCGGGAGCGCCAACAGCGACAGTTTTTCCTTCCAGGTCAGCAATGGTTTTGATGCCGCTACGTTCAAGCGTCACAAAGTGCAAAGGCATACTGTAGATTCTGGCTATTGGAGCCAGGGGGATGGCTGGACGCCCCTCGAACGGCCCCGTCGCATGGTTTGCATTCCATAGCGTATCACCGCCAAAGAAACCGATATCACTTTCCCCTGAGCCAATCAAACGAGCATTTTCTACAGAGCCTCCAGTCGCTTCGGCTGTGAAGTTATAACCCTTCATCTCATCAGACAGAATCGCCGCAATCATTCCGCCTATCGGGTAGAACGCCCCTGTAGTCGAAGCAGTAGCAACCTTCCGATACTCAGTGGCATTTGCTGCCGCCCCAAGACATATGGACGCAGAAATTCCTGCGTACGCTACTGTTTTAAATAATTTTTTTATTTTCATGTCGAACCTTTTGTTTGATCTATTTTTTGTGGAATTTATTCAACCAATACTGTCCTGCCATTTACTTCGTTCCTCATGCCTGAGCCGCTCAAGAATCTGGCAACCTCAGCTCCTCATCTTTCTTGCTTTATGCCTTCGATGACGAACTGGTGATTTGCAGCCTATCCCAGTTGTGCGGACATTGAGTACAGACCATTTCGAATAGGGGTATGAGCATTCATCATGCCCTGAACTAGGGAGATGATGCATGCATCCCGTTCTCTGACAAACCAGCAGTTTATCCAATACGGATCAATCTGTTACGCCCTTTCAAGAGTATTCGAGAGGCAATTAAACGAAAGTATTAGGCGGTAACATTCAAATAAGTCATGGCGGACTTAACTTATGTGAAGTTGCCTAGCCTCATGGTTTAAAGCGACTCTATAGCCATGGTTTATCCATTCCCTCAAACAAATATATTGGGTTATCGCTATGAATTTTGATCTGACACCGGAGCAACAAACTTTTTCTGATAGCGTTCGGCGTTTTGGCCAGGCTCATCTGGCCAGTGACGCTCTAGAGCGAGCGCACTCACACAACTATCCCTGGGATGTAGCCCGCATGCTCGCCGAGCAGGGACTCATTGGGATTCTTGTAAAAGAGGAAGATGGCGGTATTGGTGGAACACTGATGGATGCCGTTATTGCCATTCAGGAATTGGCTTACTCATGCCCGAAAAGCGCTGACATTGTGCAGGCGGGCAACTTTGGCGCTATTCGTACCTTCGCAGAATATGCGTCGCCCGAATTGAAGGAGCGCTATCTACCGGACCTATTGGCGGGTAAAACTTTGCTGGGTCTGGGTATGAGCGAACCGGAGGCTGGCTCAGCTGTTACTGAGCTAAAAACGAGTGCTGTGGAGGATGGAGACCACTACATCATTAATGGAACAAAGGTCTTTTCCACTCACAGTGTTGATGCGACAGCATTTCTTGTCTATGTCCGTTTCGGTCCTGGGCTCGACGGTATTGGGTCTGTAATTATTGATCGAGACGCCCCTGGACTTCTGGTAGGTCAACCGTCCAGCTTCATGAGTGGGGAAGAATGGTGTCAGCTCTACTTTGATAATTGCCGAATTCCGAAATCCAACCTTTTGCTTGGACCTGGTGGTTTCAAAAAGCAGATTTCCGGATTCAATGTCGAAAGAATTGGCAATGCATCACGTGCACTTGCACTCGGCCGCTACGCTTTCAATATTGCCAAAGATCACTGTTTGACTCGCACCCAGTTTGGTCGGCCGCTATGTGAATTCCAAGGTTTACAGTGGAAATTTGCCGAAATGGCAATGCAGCTTGAATCCGCCCAAATGCTTCTCTACCGTGCAGCCGTTAACGGTGAGAACGCACTGCCAACTGCGTTCGATACGGCAATCGCAAAACTCGCCTGTAATGAAGCTGGATTCAACGTGGCTAATGAGTCTATGCAAGCTATGGGGGCATATGGTTTCTCTTCAGAATCTCTCGTCGAATACTGCGTCAAACGAACCCGTGGCTGGATGATAGCTGGCGGATCTCTAGAAATTCTCAAAAACAGAATTGCCGAGTCCGTATTCGATCGACGTTTTAATCAGCGCACCTAATAAGCTAACGAGGACAAACCATGTCTAACGCAGTTAATGGCACAGCTTTAGCAAAAGCTTTGCTCAACCCTTCGAGCGTTGCACTCGTTGGCATTTCGAACGATACGAAGAAAACTGCAGCTCGCCCTCTTCAGTTTCTTCGACGCGCTGGTTTTGATGGAACAGTGTATAACATCAACCCTTCACGCGAGGAGGTACAAGGGGAAAAGGCATATCCATCCCTTAGTGCTCTGCCCGAGATCCCTGATCACGCTTTTATATTGACCAATACAGAGCAAGCAATCGCGACGGTTGAAGAGTGCGGAAAACTCGGCATTCCTGTAGCTACAATTCTCGCTGGAGGATTTTCTGAAAAAGGTCCGGCGGGCATTGAGAGAGAAAACCGTCTCAAAGAAATTGCAAAGGCGGCTGGTGTCCGCTTGTTAGGGCCATCAAGTATTGGTCTAGTGAACGTCCACCGAAACCTGATACTGACTGCCAACGCAGCATTTGGGGAACCCAAGTTGCCCAAGGGGGGAATTTTCTGTGCATCTCACAGTGGAAGCCTCATTGGCGCTCTTACTTCTAGGGGAAGATCTAGAGGTATAGGATTTCACACGCTAGTCTCCGTAGGCAGTGAATGCGACTTATCCGTAGGTGAAATATGCGAGTCCACACTGGATGATCCAAGCGTCACGGGGTATTTGTTATTCCTGGAAACGTCGCGCAATGCCGACACCCTTAGGCGTTTTGCGTTGAAGGCTGCATCTCGCGGTAAGCCGATTGTTGCGTACAAACTGGGGCGTTCCGAGATTGCGGCTGAACTTGCCGTCTCCCATACGGGAGCATTGGCCGGCGAGGATAGCGTCACCGATGCCTTACTTCGAGACTGCGGCATCGCTAGGGTAGATACATTTGAAGGGCTTTTGGAGGCCCTTCCACTACTCGCCATGACCCCGTTGCGGAAAGCTGGCGACCCCGCTCGTCGAGTAGGTGTGATTACGACAACCGGCGGCGGTGCAGCAATGGCTGTAGACCAGCTCGGAATCAGAGGCATTAACGTTGTTTCTCCATCCAGCGACACTCAGAAAAAGCTTCTAGAGGCAGGTATCGATGGAGGCGCTGGACGTATCCTTGACCTAACACTGGCAGGAACCAACTACGACGTCATGAAGTCGGCTCTTGATATCTTTTGTCAGGCGCCTGAATTCGATCTCGTTTTGGCGACTGTCGGGTCTTCAGCCAGAAACCACCCAAATCTCGCCGTGAAGCCTGTAATTGACAGCGTTAATCAGGGGAAGCCTTTAGCCTGCTTTATCGTTCCTGAGGCCCCAGAAGCGCTGAACCTTCTTTCCGAAGGCGGGGTACCCAACTTTAGAACACCTGAGTCTTGTGGGGACGTCATTGCCGCCGCTCTTAACAGAAGGACGCCAAACCCAGAGCTAAGCGTAAATATTGGAGAATTTCCGTCAGGACAACGTGTCATTGACGAAGCTTCAGCCTACGAACTCTTGGCTGAAGTTGGATTAAATCATGCGGCATATACTGTTATCGACGTAGACAAGCCAATTCCCGAACTCTCTTTCGACTACCCAGTAGTAGCGAAAGTTCTCAGTAGTGATATTTCTCATAAAACAGATGTTGGCGGGGTAGTTCTTCCGATTAATAGCAAGGACGAGCTCACTGATGCTGTAAGCCAAATTCGTCACAACGTCGAACGGAACCTTCCCGGTTCCATAGTGAAGAAGATCCTGGTGCAGCGAATGGAGAAGTCGGTAGGTGAGGCCTTAATCGGAATCAAACGGGATAGAGATGTCGGCCCTATCGTAATGGTTGCGGCTGGCGGCATCTACACTGAACTCTACAAAGACCGCAGCTTGCGCCTTGCTCCAGTAAACATCGAAACCGCACGAGAGATGGTGGGTGAAGTCAAAGCTTTTGAGGCCCTGGCCGGCTACAGGGGGAAGCCACCTGGTGACTTGAACGCTGTTGCTGATGCTATCGTCAAACTGTCACAACTAGCTGTTTCACAATTTCACATGATTGCTGAGGCCGAAATCAATCCATTGATGGTTATGGAAGAAGGAAAAGGTGCCCTTGCCGTAGACGCACTGGTTACCCTCTCGGCCTAAAGTAGATTGTATGTGACCCTCACCATTTTTCGGGGGGGGGGCTTTCCTTCACAGTTGCTGTGAGGGATTTTTTGGGGGTGAAAATGCAAAAAATAGCGAAACCTCATAGTTTCAAGTTCGAAAAAAGCAAACTTTCAGCACTTGCCTGGGGTGATAAGGATGCCCCACTGTGGATCGCCCTCCATGGATGGATGGATAACTCAGCCAGCTTCATTCGTATAGCGCCGATCATCGCAAGCAATCTGAAGGTTCGAATTATTGCAATTGATTTTTCTGGCCATGGTCTTTCACGCCACCGTCCTCCGCGATCCGAATACTCAATGTGGAGTTACTGCCATGATGTACTTGATGCATTAGAAGAACTTGGAAATCCTGTCGTGACACTTCTAGGCCATTCTCTTGGGGCAGGTGTAGCCAATATCCTGGCAGCAATATATCCAGACTCAATTAAAGGTATTGTCCTCATCGATGGGTTGCTGGGGCGACTGATTGAACCAGAGAACTTGATTAACCAGTTGCGTGATGGAATATCAGGGCAACGAAGAGCCCTGCCTAGCGAAAAACGATATCAATGTGTTGAAGAGGCCATCAACCTTCGGGTTCAAAAAAGCCTGTTGCCAATCACTCCATGCACCGTTGGTTCAATCGTGACACGGAGCCTTTCTGGAAACTCCCAAAACGGCTATAAGTTCACCATTGACCGGCAAATAGCCACACCGCGACCCGTCGCATTCACACAAGCGCAAGCAACAGCGATATTGAGTGGCATCAAGTGCCCTTGTCTTCTGATACAAGGCACTCAGGGTATTGTTCCGAAGCGAGATACAAATCATAGCTGTAGAGATTCGATCAAGAGGCTCACTATCATTGAACTCGAGGGGGGGCATCACCTACACCTTGCGAAGGGTTCTGCCGATACCGTAGCAGCTGAGATCGTTGCTTGGCATAAGCAACATTATGACGAAATTCAATGTTAATCACGCCAGTTGATCTGGCGGGTAACTCCGGATTCTGCAGGCAAACTACCGTGCCGGACAAATTGACGAAGGGAAAATGGCTGACAACTACACAAAGCAAAAAGGGAGAAGGGCATTATCTGCCCCTCCCCCTTTTTTCGACCGATCAAACTAAATCAAAACTTTACTCGAGTGCCTAACAGCAGGGTTTTGACATCATCATAGTCTCCGCTACGGCGATCGAGAGAATGAATGTTATATCCGGCATAAACGTCTAGCCATTTTACTGGGGCATAGACATACCCAACACCCTTAGTTTCCGCGCTATCACCCTCAGCTGCTCTATCCGCAGCTTCAGCGTAATGAACATCAAATGCATGTTTTCCTACTTTATACCCTAGCTTGACAAGGTAGAAATCTGAATCGGGATTGCTAGCTTCGTCATCGCCGACTCTGGAGTAAGCACCTGTAATACTTACTCCAGCACTGCTTAACCAGGATACAGAGCCACCAGCTGTCGTTACGTCACCTGTCGCCCCGCCTACGTCCTTTATAGAATACCCCAGGCCAGCAACCAGCTTGCCTACAAAAGGAACACTCACTCTGGCACCAACTTCAGTTACATCACTATTGTCTTTCACCCCTTGACTCACCGCCAAGCTAACGGGTCCAACTGATGGTGCATCATAACGTAAGCGACTATAGCGACTCTCAAAATCCTGGTCGCTCATTGCAGATTTCAGTGCGAGTTCATCCCCGGTGGCGTTATCAATAAAAGCAAGCGCACCACCTACTAGAGCCGGGTTCGCAAACGAAACAACACTAGTTCCTGATAGATCCCTTTCGACGTTACCATTGGCAGCGCCGTCCCCCTGGCCCAAGGAGACCTTACCAAACCCACCTTGCACAAAGAGGTTCAGATGTCTTTCATTGAACTCACCATCTGCACTACGTGCTTCCGGTTTAACAACGTTTGAAGCATTTTGTTGATATTCAAGTTCAACGTGAGCACCAACGGTAACACCAAGCTCATCTACATACCCGCTTAATTTCGCGCCAACTCGACTGGCACTATTATCGTTATCAACAATGTAACTCTCTGAACCTCCAGCAGCGTTACCATTCATATAGCCAAGGTTTATTTGACCATATGTTTCAACATCAACCTTTGTCGAAGAATCTTCAGCACAAGCGTAAGATGAGGCCACACCGGAAATTATCATTGAAAGGCATATTGCCATTTTTTTTTGTTTAAACATCAATTGATCCTCTACTATTTTTTTAGTTATCAAAAAAGAAACAAAATATCGTGCCGAAACTTTTTTCAGCAGGTCCTTAATTTCCCAATGCTCGCAATGTCAGTTAAACTGTTTCTTCGAGGGGTTACTACTTCGCATTTGTAATCCCCCCATTCACGAAACGCATGAACTAAAAATGAGTAGAAAAGTACCACCACTCAATCCATTGCGCGTTTTCGAATGCGTCGCTCGGCAAGGAAGTTTTACCAGAGCTGCGACCGAGCTGTTCGTTAGTCAGTCGGCTGTCAGTCGCCAAATTGCAACGCTTGAGGACTACTTGGGCATCAAGCTTTTCGTACGGGAACAGGGAGGAGTGTTTCTCACGGAAGCAGGTGAAAGCTACCATAAGGACATCGGGCCCGCTTTTACTGCGATTGCCGCAGCTACCGAGCGCCTTAAAAAATCCTCACTAAGCTCACCTCTCCGAATTCAGGTCTACACGACTTTTGCAGCAAAGTGGCTAATTAAGCGACTTAATCGATTCAAAGAAGTTCATCCAGACATTCCCATTCGCATTTCAACAAGTGTAGCGCCTATAAATTTTTCTAAATCTGATGCTGATGCTGCCATTCAGTTATGCGGGGATAATAGTTATGAAGGTGAAGGAGAGCATTTATTCGATGATATTATAGAACCCGTTTGCAGCCCGAAACTAATTCAAGAAAGCAACCCGTTAGAGAAGCCAGAAGACATTTTGAATTACACACTCCTACAGTCGCACTATAGAAAAACCGACTTTAGTGACTGGCTAAATCATATGAACTCAAAATTGCCAGAGAATATAGATATAACCGAATTCCCGAGCTCATTACTCGTGTACCAAGGCGCAATTGATGAAATGGGAATAGCAATGGGGCAATTACGATTGCTCCAGGATGAGCTTAATTCTGGCACACTTGTGCGACCCTTCAAATCACCAGTTACCCGCAACCTTGCTTACTACCTAATTTACCCAGCAGGAAGATTAATATCTCCAAAAATGCGAATATTTCGAGAATGGCTTATTAAGGAAATAGAAAACGATATAATCTAGCCTTTCCCAGGTTCCTCATATGGTTTTTGCAATTTAAAATTTGGAATCAAATAGGCTATTACGCCAACGAACACGAAAACGAACAACCCGCCTACGAAGAAAGTGAGCTCAAAAGATGCGACTTCTGCAATGATACCAAGCACTAATGGAGCTAAGAATTGAACGCCACGGTTCCCCATTAAGCGCATTCCCAGCGCGCTAGAGCGCTGCGCGGGTGACACATGTTCTGCCAAAACAACCATCGACAAAGGCTGAGAGATCCCCGAACCGATACCGATCAAAATTGCTAGGAAACCTAGCGCGTAGAAGTGGTCGGTCACACCTGTAAACGTCAAACCAACTGCCACAAAAACGGCGGAAAATATCATTGCTGCAGAACGGCCGCCTACCAGCTCAATTACAGAAGACATGAAAGGTCGTACCGCCATCGCACAAAACGCCCTCAAACTAATCAACGCTCCAATTGAAGTTGCAGACACGGCGAGGCTTTCCAGGTAAATCGGCAAGAAGCTTCCGTGCGCTCCTAATGCGAACATCACAGCAACAGTTAACGCTATTGAAACCTTTACACCAGGATTGGTCCGGAGCAATTTCACTTGCGCGCTGTAGCCCAAAAGAGATCGTTCTGTGCTCTCCCCAGCATAAACACTACCAGTAAGGAGAAAGCTAGAAACGACCCCCGCCAGCGCGACAAAGCCCATAATTAGGAATGCCCCATTGCTTCCATTCCGATCGATTAACCATCCAGCGAGAAGCGGGCCTGCAAGCTGACCTGCAGACAAACATGTCGTGTACCATCCAAAATACTTTTCTAGTGTCTTTCCATGTCCAAGCCCGGAAATAATAGATTGTCCAGCCAGCACCATAACCATATGGGCCATCCCGACTATTAGCTGTGCAATAATCAGCCCTGTAAATCCAGGAACCATCAAGATCATCCACGGCCCGGCTACCATGCCGATTGATCCAGCAATGATTATTTTTTTGCCGCCCACCCGGGTTATCAATCCACCCAATGGAATAGCTAACACTAGGGGAAGCAGGTAAGGTGCTGAAAGAATCACACCTACAAACAATGGGCTTGACCCGAGCTCTAGCGCATGCAGTGGAACGGCAATTAAAAGCATGGTCTGAACCATAAACGCACTGGTTAAGCCCAGACAAATCGCGATCATATTGGTCAGTGTTTCGCTTGCGCGCACGTTGCTCATCTCTTCGTGTTTCAGCGTCAGGTCAGGTGGGCTTATAGTCGTGGGGCTTCGCACCTTGATATTCCCACAGCCACCCCTTCGGAAGTGGCCCTTTATTTCGCCCTCCCTGCAGTTGCTGCTCCCACGCATGTGCTAGGATTCCTACACTACGGGATAGACAGAAAAGCGCCCTACCAAGAGGGGCGGGCAAACCTAGTTCCGCAAATATCACAGCAGTAGCACCATCGATATTCATTGGAATCCTGCGCGCCTTGGAGACGCAGAGCTGGGCTTCAATTTCTAGTGCAATATCGGCGATCGTTCCTGAGACCTCACCTACTGCTGCGGTATCGCGCACCATCTCCATTAACTTTGGAGCCCTAGGGTCAATCTTGTGAAAGCGATGCCCGAAACCCGGGATAATTTGGCCATGCTTTCCTCGCCAACGATCTAAGCCCTGCTGTGTAGCCTCCGAAAGCTCAAGCCCCTCCGCAACCCTAAGTTGAATATCCTGAAACAGCATTATTGCCTGCTCGCCCGCGCCACCGTGAACGTCATCAAGTACGTTTACCGCAGATGCCAATGCATTATTAAGTGACCCGCCACAGGTGATCGCCATTCGGGCAATTGCGATGCTTGGGGCTTGAGGGCCGTGATCGACACCCGCGACTAACGCGGCGCCTATAAGGCGAGACTGCACCTCTGTTGGAAATGCTCCAACTAACATGAACCAGATCATATCGACAAAGCTGACTTGGCCAATCAACTGTTCAATAGGATGCCCCCGGAAGGCAATTCTATTGGGTTCCATGTCGATGATTTCCGTACGCCACCAATTCGCAGCTACGTCGTAGGCGTCTGAGGATTGAGTTTTATCGACCATCAGAGCGTTCCCTTTGGGCGTAATTCGTTGAAAATTGAATCATTATCAGCCCCCAAAGCTGGAGGCGGCGAGCTAACTCGGGGCGGTAATCCGTCGAATCTATAACCACCGCTAACAACATGAAGCGGACGACCAATACACTCCGACCCGAAGCCCTCGATTAGCCCTCTTGATTTGATTTGAGGATGCTCCAATACTTGCTCTACGGTTAGAACTGGCCCTGCCGGGATACCGCTTCTTGTAAATTCCTGCCACCAAAACTCTGTCGACTGAGTGTTGAGACGATCCTCGATCAAAGAGCTCAACTCTTGACGGTGTTCCAGTCTGGCGCTGCGCTCTCGAAACTTTGGATCATTGAGCCACTCTGGACATCCGAGCACATTGCAAAGTTGTTCAAATTGTTCCTGCTTATTAGCCGCAATATTGATTAAGCCATCTTCAGTGCGGAACGTGCCGGAAGGGCTAGCCGTCACGTTATTATTTCCAATAGGTGCAGGAGATTTGCCTGCGACCAGAAGATTTGAGACGGCCCACCCCATTGTCGCGAGTACTGAGTCCAGCATCGCCACATCAATGAATGTCGCGGAACGCTTTGTCGCCGCTAAGGCGGCATTAATAGCCATCGCTGCAGTTAAACCACCGACCGTATCTGCCAGTGGATACCCTACCCTGTATGGACCTGTTTCAGTATCACCGGTGATACTCATAACCCCGGACATCCCCTGAATAATCTGGTCGTAAGCAGGGTAAGACGCCAATGGGCCATCTTGACCATAACCGGATATTGCGCAATATATGATCTTTGGATTGACTTCTTTGAGTGTGTCGAAGTCGAGCAAAAGTCTAGCCATTACCCCAGGCCGAAAATTCTCTACAAGAACATCGGCACTTTTTACCAAGTCCAAGAAGCGTGACCTGTCATCAGCATCTTTCAGGTTCAAGGTAACTGATTTCTTCCCTGCATTCTGGGCAAGAAATGAAGCACCCATGAAGGCTTCATTTAAGGCAGTATCCGCGCCAAGTTGCCTCGCCAAATCTCCACCGTCGGGATTCTCGACTTTAATCACCTCTGCACCTAGGTGGGCCAACTGGTGACAGCAAAACGGACCCGCAAGGACGTTCGTTAGATCCAAGACTCTAATGCCAGAAAGCGGACTCATAGATATTCCCTCAGACAGAATGCATTCTGCCAAATAGAATATACCGCCCGAAAGAGTTTTTGCAACAGCCCCTAACATGTTTAAATTGCGCCTTACCTTTGGGGACCTTAAAAATGGCTGAAAATCGAGTCGAATCTGTAGAGCGAGCTCTAATGCTGCTCAACACCTTCAGAACAGAGAAAGATGCTTTAACTCTTTCTCAACTCGCAGAAAAGACGTCCTTCTACAAAAGCACAATTCTTCGAATTCTTGGCTCCCTTGAGCGTTTTGGCTATGTAACACGTGGTGATGGTTCACTCTATTGGCCAGGCCCGGCCTTACTGAGGTTCTCTAGTAGCTCCGAGTTGTTCGCGGCCAAAGAGGCCGTAATTCGTCCGTACCTAAAATCCCTCCGAGATCAGTCTGGCGAGACAGCTTCGTTCTATGTTCGCGATGGTAATGAACGAATCTGCTTGTTACGAGAGATTGGGTCTGGAGAGCTTAGACATTATGTCGAAGAGGGCTCAAGACTCGGGCTTGATAGCGGCGCAGCAGCTAAAGCACTGATGCACACCAACGAAGGAGACGGGCT
>Ga0307486_1001893_pt1 | contig 15245 bp, 13 predicted proteins | sample CBIW02metaG_FD_203663 | JGI IMG/M metagenome (GOLD analysis project Ga0307486, IMG submission 203663) | Sea-ice brine microbial communities from Beaufort Sea near Barrow, Alaska, United States - CBIW 0.2 | ecosystem: Environmental > Aquatic > Marine > Coastal | place: USA: Alaska | collected... | reverse complement strand
TACCTCGGTCGAGAGGAACGCCCCGACCAGGTTGAGAATGGCGGCGACGCCGACAGCAACCTTGGGTTTCATGGCCCCCGTCGCGATCGGAGTGGCCATAGCGTTCGCCGTGTCGTGGAAACCATTGGTGAAGTCGAAGACCAGCGCGAGAGCGATGACGAGAATGATGATGATGCTGAAATCAGGCACGTGACACGACGCTCTCCAGGTCGGATCCGAAGGTAAAAGTGGCACGCACCGGAATCCCGGCGAGCACGCCAGGCAGCCAGTGGCGGGCATCGTCCCACATCTCATCGACCGGCAAGCTAGCGATATCGAACCACACAGGGTTCAGCTCGTTCGACTCTCGCGGTGTTCCCGACCACTCGTCGCACACGAACACGGTCGACTCCTGGCTCCACTCTTCGCGATGCGGAAAGAGATAGGTGAGATATCCGCGTTCACTGAGGGCGGATGCCGCCACCACGAGACCGGATTCCTCTTCGATTTCGCGTACCGCGGCATCCACTGCCGTTTCACCGACTTCGAGCTTGCCGCCGAGCCCGACGATGTTGCCGACACCGAGGCCTTTCTTCTTGCGCCCCAGCAGTACTTGCCGGTTGCCTTCGGGTGATAGTCGAGTGAGGTAGCACACGCATACCTGGGGCAAAGTCATTGGTTCATCTTAACGCGCATGGAGGGCACTCGGAGGCAGCACGGATAAGCTTCAAGCATGAATTTCGTACCTGCTACCGGGACCATCACCATGTTCACCACCGACTGGTGCGGCTACTGCGCCCGCCTCAAGACCCAACTCACCAAGGCGGGCATCGGCTACACCGAGGTGAACATCGAGCACGTCGAGGGCACACCGGAACTCGTAATGAGCCTCAACAACGGCAACCAGACTGTTCCGACGATTTTGTATCCCGACGGATCGGCCGCCACCAACCCGTCGCTGGCCCAGGTGCAGGCCAAACTAGCCTGACCATGGCGCCTGTGAGTGCCGCCCGGTGCGGCACTCGCAGGCGGCTCACCCGAAGAGTACGGCCGCTTCCTCGTAGCGCGCCGGTGATACGCGCTTGAGCCCGATGGTGGCCGCGGCGATGCTCACGACGTCGATCTCGGTGCCGCGCAGGGAAACCATCGACCCCCACTGCTCGTTGTCGATCGCGTCGACCGCCGCCATGCCCAGACGCGTGGCGAGCACGCGGTCGTAGGCCGAGGGTGCGCCACCGCGCTGGGTGTGACCGAGAACCGTCGCCCGACTTTCGATGCCGGTGCGTTCCTCAATGAGCGGGGCGATGACCTCGCTGATGCCGCCGAGGCGGGGGCGATGAAAGGCATCGAGGCCTTTGGTGGAATGCGCCTCTTCCATGCCGGAGAGCAGAAAACCCTCGGAGACGACGATGACCGGGGCCCGGCCACGGTCGCGAACATGCTCCACCCAGGCGCAGATCTGATCGATCGACTTGGGCTGCTCCGGAATAAGGATGGCGTGGGCGCCACCGGCCATTCCGGAGTGCAGCGCGATCCAGCCGACGTGGCGCCCCATGACCTCGACGACCATGCAGCGGCCGTGGGATTCGGCGGTGGTGCGCAGCCGGTCGATGGCCTCCGTGGCGATCTCGACGGCCGTGTTGAAGCCGAAGGAATAGTCGGTGGCCTCGAGGTCGTTGTCGATGGTCTTGGGCACACCGACAATGTTGAGACCAGCCTCCGTGAGACGGTGGGCTGCGGTCAGCGTGCCCTCGCCGCCGATCGCGATCACGGCATCGATGCCGTTGGCGTCGAGGGTGCGCTGAATGTTCTCCGGACCGCCGTTCTCGCCCTCAAACGGATTCGTGCGAGAGCTGCCCAGGATGGTGCCGCCCTGGCGGGACAAGCCGCGCACGCTGTGCCGATCAAGCGGCATGAACTCGTTCTGTACGAGCCCCCGCCAGCCGTTTCGAATTCCGACGAACTCGAAATCGTGCGTGCGCACACCCTTCAGCACGGCGCCGCGAATGACCGCGTTCAGTCCGGGGCAGTCGCCGCCGCTGGTGAGAATACCGATCTTCATAGCTGGCCGATCTTGATAGCGGGACGAGTTTTCATGCATTCGTGCAGGCACGCACGACAATCATGTTCTGACAATGACTTTGCCATAATCATGGTGCCTTCCGTCGGTCGACTCAAATCCGTTGAGCCCGGGCCGAGCCCGGTCGGCCTACAGCTTTCCGTCGAGTGCCTGTGTGAGCACGTAGATAAGTGCACTGGCCTGCACCGAATCGGCTGCCGAGTACTCTTCCTGAGAACCGTCGAGGGCACGCGCCGCGAGACCCTGTTTGCTCCCGATCAGATCGGCGATGCGCGCGTCAATGGTGTGCGCGGCGATGATACGCCAGGCGGTGACCGGTTCGTCCTGGCCGATGCGGTGCACCCGGTCGATGGCCTGTGTCTGCTCGGCCGCAGTCCAGCTCAGTTCAGCGAGAACGACGTTGGACGCGGCTTGCAGGTTGACCCCGACTCCGGCCGCAGTGAGCGAGCAGACCGCGACCTGGACATTCGGGTCGTTGTTGAAGGAGTCGATTGCGGCCTGGCGCGCGAGCGCGGTCTGGTCTCCGCGCAGCGACACCGTGCGCAGATCGCGTTTAGCGAAAATCTCTTCAGCGGTATCCATGACATCGATGTGCTTGGCGAAGAACACGACCTTGCCGACTGAATGTGCCAGCTGGGCGGCGTAGTCCGCCGCGAGACCGGCCTTGGCCTGGCCGATTTTGCGCACCATCGTGAAGACGTTCTCACCGGTGGTCTGGCCCTTGGAATCTTCGAGCTCAGCGTGCGCGACGGCACGGATGTAGGCATCGCGCTGATCGTCGTCGGGGGCGACGGCTCTGCCTGAGCCCGACTTCCTGGCCGCGACAAGCGCGTGATAGCGAGTGACCAGCCGTGCGCCGAGTTCGCGTTCGGCCTGACGGATGGACCGACCGAGGTCGTCGTCAAGCTCAACCGGCAGATCGGCAATTCGTTTGGCCGGCAGGTCTGCCGCAACATCAACCTTGCGGCGACGCACGATGCCCATGTCGATCACCGCGGCTCGAGCCTCCTTGTAGAAACCCATATCGGCCGGGGTCAGGCCAGTCTCTTCCAAACGTTTCAGCAGCGCGGGGGCCGGCTTATCGCCGTCGATCCAGCCGAGGAACTGCCAGATGGCGCGAAAATCGTCAACGTCGTTGATGAGTGGCGTTCCGGTGAGCGCCATCAGCAGCGGGTTGCCGCCCGGGGTCCGACGGCGAATCTGGTCGGCGAGCGACAATACATGCTTCGATCGCTGGGACGACTGGTTCTTGATGAAGTGCGCCTCGTCGACGACCATGCCCTTGAAGCCCATAGTGCCCAGCCAGGCCAGGTGTCGATCGAGTACGTCGTAGTTCACGACGACGACATCGGCGAAGGCGTCGAGCGTGTTGCCGTCACCGTGAATAACGGTGGCGCGCCGGTTGGGCGTCCACAGTTCTACTTCACGGGCCCAGTTCATCTTGACGACGTTGGGAACGATGGCCAGCAGCGGGTACGCATTGGCAACGGATGCTGCCAGCAGGCTCTGCGCGGTTTTGCCCAGGCCCGGCTCGTCGGCGAGCAGGTAACTGCGGTGGCCTAGACGAGCGCTTTCAACAAAACGGGCCTGGTGCCGCATGAGCTCCATACCGTGCGGCGAGAGCCGGTCGAGTTTGGGGGCTTCAGGCAGGTCCATGCTGGCCGCTTGGCCGCCTGAGCCGTACTCGAACGATTTGAACAGCGGGCCGAGGAGTTCCCAGTTCGCAAGTCGGCGCGGGTGCACGATCGGCTTCGCTGCCGCGCTGAAGTCGGGGGCGAGAAACGGATTGGCAAGTTGCCGAGCCTTCACCGACTGCGGGATGACCTGGTTCTGCAGTACGACCGGTGCTGCATCAGGCTCACGGGTGATGATGAGTTCGTCGGGGCTCAGTTCAGCCCCGGATTCAATCAGCCAGTCGCGGCGAAAACGCTGGGCGACGGTGGAGACGCCCGCCTCGGGTTCGAGCAGCGTGATCAGGCTCGTGTCACGGGCCGCAGTCTTGGCGAGGATCTGGGCGATGCCGTCGAGGCGTTTGAGAAGCTCCGCACGGTTTGCATCAGAGAGTTCCTTATCGGCCTTGACGCGGGCGCGTTCTTCGCGCATCAGCAGGGCGATGACCTGATACTTCGTGCGGTTCGTCGGTCCGAGTTTGGTGCCGGCCTGCGCCTTCGCTTCGACCTCGCGCACCTTGCGGGCGAGAATCGGGATAATGGGCGCGTCGTCGTCACGAGAACGCGGGTGCACCCGATTGCGCGTGGCACCATTACGACCGAGGTTCCGGCTGCCCGAGGCATCGGTACGGGTATAAGCCATTGTTCTCCACTTCGAAGCAGCACGGTACAGGAACTGTGCCTCGCCGGTCACGGCATTCTGGTATTACCGGAACGCTGTATTTCCGCAAATCGTTTCCGAACGTTCCGAAATAACCGAATCACGAAACACAGCACGGGTTGCGATCATTACGCCCTACCCAAGGTCAAGCTGACGCTGTCGCAGCGATAAAGCCGTCAAGTTAACGGGTTCAACGCAGGTGGTTCAACGCAGGTGGTTCAACGGGTTCTGCCACCGGATGCCAGCGCACAGTAGAGACCTGACCCAGTTCTCTCAACGCGGTAGTAGTCTACGCCCGAGGTTCAGTTCCTGCGAACCGGCACCTTCGTGCGTAGTCCCACGAAAACGAAAATGATCGCGGCGATGAACTGCATCGAGACCCAGCCCTGCCCGCTGAGATCGAAAACCACGACCGGGTTCCACAAAACCGCCATCGGGACGAGCCCGATCAACCAGTACCAGGAACGCGCCTGAATCACGAAGACACAGATAATGAGTGCGAGGATACTCACCACGTACCGGACGATGATGAAACTCTCGCTGTCAAGCAACGCGAGTCCCGCAAGCAGAACGATAGCGCCGAGCAAACCCGGCGCAAGAGCCGAGCGGGTGAAGGTAGGTTCAGCCGGAGTACCCATCAGACGCCCCCTCCGCCGCCGCCGCCGCCTCCGCCGCCCGAGAAACCGCCGCCACCGACACCGGAAGTCGAAGAGCTCGTGGCGCTGCCAGACCACGATGCTGTCGCGGTCGTTGAAAACGCGCTGATCGCCCCGGCGAAGTAGGCCGCTTGGAACATTCCCGATCCGGAATACCAGTCGGGCCGGGAGCCGCTCTCCGCGTAATACTGGCTGAGTACGCCAGACCAGTCCTTCTCCTGCCCGAACAAAACGGCCAGCGGCAGTACGCGTTCGTAGAGTTTGACAATCTGAGCTGAGGGAGCGCCGGCCGGTGACGCGCCGGCATGGGCGGTCAGATCGGGCCGACCCGACTCCGGCCGATAGACGGAACGCACGGCTCCCTCCGGACTCTGCAGCACCCGCAGCCGATCGGCTTCGGCGAGACCTATATACAACTTGACGCCTTTCAAATAGTCACGTAGTTCCGCGCCACTGTCGGTCAGCGGTCGCAGATTGCCGGCAAGCACGAACGTGCCCACCGCGCTGATTATGGACACGAAAATAATCAGCAACGGCCAGAACCCACCGACGACGGTGATGAGGGCTCCAAAACTCGCCGCCAGCCCGATGCCGGCGCCGAGAACCGCAAGCACGAACAGCCAGACTCGCAGCCCGTCGTTCTTCTTCTGGCGCAGTCCCAGTTGAAGGGATGCGGCCCGGGCCGCAATCCGTTCCTTCTGCAGTGCTTTGGTCAAGGAGACGCTCTTCTTTTTCAGATCTCGTTGATCGCCCGTTTGCAGGCCGGGAAACAGCTTGCCGAGGATACGGCTCTCGGTCTCATCGACACCGTCAGCATGCACGAATTCCAGCAGGAAGTGATTCTTCTTGTCGTCGGCTACCAGGATGCGCAGATTGCCCCGCACCGCGAAACTAATGAACTGCGCCGCCATCGCCTTGCCGGCTGTGCCCGTTACATCGCCGGACGTGAGCAGGTTCACTCCCCGCGGCGGCAGGTATTCGGCGATGATCGTGAACCGGCCTGCGGCGCTGCGCCACCGGGTAGCCCGCATGCGTCCGGCGACAAGCACCGTCAGCAAGCTCAAGATGGCTCCCGCCAACCCGATGCTCGGCAGCGCATTGGCAGTGAAGGAGTCGTCGCGCGGCACGAAGGTGCCCGGTTCGAACGAAACAACGAGCGTGAGATTCTCCCGCGGGCCCAGATCGGTGGCGCGCGCCGATACGATCGACTCCGCCGACGAACCGCTCAGACGGATGCTCTCGCACGGGGTCGTGGAGCGCTGGGGTCCCTGAAAACAGGAGATCCCTCCGTCCAACCGGTCGACGAGCGCGGGATCGAAATGAACCGCTGCGGTGACCACGGCGAAGGGCTGGTCCCACCCGGTACCGTTCACATCCCGGTAGAACTCCTCAGCGTCCGCATCGGACGGGTACAGGGTCACGTTGGACTGCGCGTAGGTGATCACATAGGTCTGGGCGCCGTGCACAAACTCGTCGGCGGCAATCGTCACATCGAGGAATTCCTCATCCCGGTCTTCACTCGCAGTCTCCGCGACGAAGGACCGCGGGCTGCCCGTCTCGTCGGTGACGCTGTCGATGACGATATCGGTGGGGTGAGCGTCATATTGTGTGGGTAGAGCCCGGCGAATTCCGTGGTTCTGGTCCGTGTCGGGGAACCGCGCCACGATCGTCTCGACGGTGGTCAGCGTTGACCGGCCGTCCGCGTCGAGCCCGAGGTGGTATTGCGCGTCGAAGGAGTCAAAGCTGAAGTCATTGACGTCCTGCCCGACCGGTCCGATGCTGCTCACGCTGGCCGGTTCCACAACCGCGGCTTGCGCCGACGGAGCCAGCACGAGCATTCCTCCCCCGACGATCAACGCACCAAGAACCAGGACAAGTGCGAGACGAACCGAACGGAGCATGCCTCCACTCTACCGAGCGCGCAACGCGCCGAGTTTCTGCCGGCCTGGGTCAGGCGCGGTGCACGGGTATCGACGTCGTCGATGGCGGCCGTTCGAAGAGCGTCTCCAGACCGGGTTTCAATTCCGCGAGCCAGGCAGCGTATCCGGCCGGGTTCAAATGCAAACGGTCAATGCCCAGCGCCGGGTCAAGCTCGCCGTCGGGCAGCGCGAGGGCCGGCCACAAGTCGAGGTATTGCGCGTACTGCGTGGGAGCGTACTGCCAGACATGCCGGTTGATGGAGCGGATGGTTTCGGCGAAGTCCCGAGCGCGCGGCAAAACCGACTGCACCAGGATGCGCGTTTCCGGTAGCGCCCGCCGCAGCGTGTGCAGGATCGTTTCGAGGTTTCGCACGACGTATTCGTCGGACTTACGCCAGCCGAGATCATTGGTGCCGACCCCGATCACGATGGCGTCGGGTCTCAATTCGATCACCTGATCAAGCTGTGAAATCACCTCGTCTGTGGTGTTGCCGCCCGCCGCGAGGTTGTGTACGTCGTGCTCGGGAAGCCATTCATCCCATTGACCGCCCGCAACAAGGCCGTCGCCGAGAAAGGCGAGAGAAACTGACATGATGGCCTCCTACTCGTAGCCCATCATGCCCTGAACCCGACCGGGAGACCCAAATACTCAGGGTATACGCACGTTCTACCCGCATTCTCAGTCTGCGTCGGCCGGCGCCGGCTGATGCCGCGCCTCAGATTCACGTTCCGCTGCGGCCGTGATCCGGGTGGCCATTCCCTCGAAGATGATGCCGTGGAAGGGCAGAATGGCGGCCCAGTACAACCGGCCGCCGAGACCACGGGGAAAGAAGATCGCGCGCTGCCGATAGACCGAGCCGCCGGAATCCGTCGGTGTGACGCTCATCTCCAGCCAGGCCCGTCCGGGAACGCGCATTTCGGCGCGCAGCCGCAGAAAGCTGCCGTGGTCGATTCGTTCGACCCGCCAAAAATCCAGCACCTCGCCGGTGTGCAGGTGGTCGGGGTTACGGCGGCCGCGGCGCAATCCCACACCGCCAACGGCCTTGTCCATCAGGCCGCGTACGGCCCAGGCCAGAGGAAAGGAGTACCAGCCGTTTTCGCCGCCGATGCTTTCGATGACCCGCCAGAGTGCTGCGGGTTCGGCCCGGGTGGTCTTCTCGCGCAGGTCGGTGTACACGGCATGGCCGGCCCAGTCCGGGTCGCTGGGCAGGGGGTTGCTCGACGCGCCCTCGATTGAGGAGTTGCGCCAGCTGGTTTCAACGTCGCCGTCCCGCATCCGGCCCAGTGCCAGGCGCACGGCACGCCGGTAGCCGGTGAGCCCGCCGGTGGGCTGCGGAATGAATTCGTCGATGTCGCTCTCGTGCACGACGCAGTCGTACTGCAGCGACGCGATGATGGGGATGGCGAGCGTGCGCGGAATCGGCGTGACGAGGTTCACCCACTGCGCCGCCAGCCACGGGGTGAGCACGGGCAGGGCGGCGATGGCCCGCTGTTTGAGACCGGCTTCGAGGGCGTAGCCGTTCATCATCTGGCCGTAACGCAGCACATCGGGGCCGCCGATGTCGAAGGTGCGGTTCACCTCGGGCGCGAGGTCGGCTGCAGCCTGCAGGTAGTAGAGCACGTCACGCACGGCGATCGGCTGGATGCGGTTGCGCACCCATTTCGGGGCGGGCATGTACGGCAGAACGTCGGTCAGGTGGCGGATCATCTCGAAGGAGGTCGAGCCGGAGCCGATGACCACGCCCGCCTGGAACGCAACGGTCGGCACGCCGCTGGCCAGCAGAATACGGCCGACCTCCATGCGGGAACGCAGGTGGGCGGAGAGCGAGTCGGTGTCGGGGTGCAGACCGCCGAGATACACGATTCGTGTGACGTGGGCTGCGGCAGCGGCTTGTGCGACGTTTTCGGCGGCAGCGTGCTCGGTTTTCTCGAAGTCGCCGGCCGCGCCCATCGAGTGCACGAGGTAGTAAAGCACATCAACGTCGGCGCAGGCGCGCTGCACCGACTCCAGATCGCCCAGATCGCCCTGCACGATCTCGACCTCGTCGGCCCAGGGAACATCGCGCAATTTCGAGGGGGTACGCACCAGCACCCGCACCGTGAAGCCCGATTCGAGCAGTTTGGGAACGAGCCGTCCGCCGATGTAGCCCGTTGCACCTGTGACAAGTACTCTCCGAGAGATCATGGCGGGCAGTTTATCGCGCTCGACCGGTACTCGACCGGGCCTCACAGCGGATGCCCCGGCAACTACAGAATCGCCTTGGTGTGCCAGACCGTCTTCAGCTCGGTGAAGGCGAGGATGCGTGCCAGAGCCGGGGCTGCGGCATCCGCTCCAGCTTCGGGCGGAAGCACCCGCTTGAGGGTGTCTGCGGCGCGGATCTGCAATTCCACCCAGTCGAGGTTGCCGGCACCGACCAGGTCGAGGGCATTGACGTCAGCATGACTGGCCAGCCACGGGGCGATCTCTTCCGGGGAACCGGTCACGATGTTCACCACCCCGCCGGGCACGTCGCTCGTGCCGAGCACCTCACCGAGGCTGATCGCAGACAGCGGAGCGTTCTCGTTGGCGACGACGACGACGGTGTTGCCGGCTACGAGCGCCGGGGCAACAGCGCTGACCAGGCCGAGCAGCGATTCCCCGCCCTGCGGCGCGATGATCGCGACGACACCGGACGGTTCGGGCACAGAAAGGTTGAAGAACGGCCCGGAGACCGGGTTGGCGTTGCCGGCGACCTGCACGTACTTGTCGGCCCAGCCGGCGTACCAGACCCAACGATCAATGGCTTCGTCGACCTGTTCGCTCGCGACGGCGGCGCTGGCGCCTTCGCAGCTCATGATTTCGTCGATGAACTGCGCGCGGCGACCCTCGAGCAGCTCGGCGATGCGATACAGCACCTGTCCGCGGTTGTACGCCGTGGCACCGGCCCAGCCGCTGAGGGCACCGCGCGCGGCGACGACGGCGTCGCGGGCATCTTTTCGGCTGCCCTTCGCGGCATTGGCCAGGAAGTCACCCTTGTGTGAGAGCACCTCATAGACACGACCGGACTCGCTGCGCGGAAACTTGCCGCCGATGTAGAGCTTGTACGTTTTGGGAATGGCGAGGCGGTTCACTTGGCGGCCTTCTCTGCGGATGCGGACTTCTTGCCCGCGGATGCGGACTTCTTGGTGACGGGTGTCGACCGGTCGTCGGCTGCGGCGATTGACCGCGAGCCGGAACGCGCGGCGGGCTTGAGGTACGCGGAGAGGCCGTGGCGGCCACCCTCACGGCCGTAGCCGCTCTCCTTGTACCCGCCGAACGGGCTCGACGGGTCGAACTGGTTGAAGGTGTTCGCCCAGATCACCCCGGCGCGCAGTTTATCGGCAACGGCCAGAATGCGGCTGCCCTTGTCGCTCCAGATTCCGGCGGAGAGACCATACGGCGTGTTGTTCGCTTTGGCTATGGCCTCGGCCGGGGTGCGGAAGGTGAGCACGGAGAGAACCGGCCCGAAAATCTCATCGCGGGCGATGCGGTGGCTCGTGGAGACGTTGGTGAAGATGGTCGGCGCGAACCAGAAACCATTCTCCGGGATGACGCAGTCGGCGCTCCACCGTTCGGCACCTTCCTGCTGCCCGAGCTCGGACAGCTCCCGAATGCGGGCGAGCTGCTCGGCGCTGTTGATGGCGCCGATGTCGGTGTTCTTGTCGAGCGGATCCCCCATGCGCAGCGTTTGCATGCGTCGCTTGAGCCGGTCGATGACGTCATCGTGGATGCTTTCCTGCACCAGCAGACGACTGCCGGCGCAGCAGACGTGGCCCTGATTGAAGAAAATGCCGCGCACGATTCCCTCGACGGCCTGGTCGATGGGAGCGTCATCAAAGACGATGTTGGCGCCTTTGCCCCCGAGTTCGAGGCTGAGCTTCTTATCGGTTCCGGCGACCGAGCGGGCGATGGAGCGACCGACCGCAGTGGAGCCGGTGAAGGCGACCTTGTTGACGCCGGGGTGGTTGACCAGTGCCTGACCGGTGCCGCCGTCTCCGGTGATGATATTGACGACGCCGGCGGGAAGGTCGGCCTGCTGCAGAATCTCGGCGAAGAGCAGCGCGGTGAGCGAGGTCGTTTCCGCCGGCTTGAGCACGACGGTGTTGCCGGCGGCGAGCGCCGGAGCGATCTTCCAGGCCAGCATCATGAGTGGGAAGTTCCACGGAATGACCTGGGCGGCGACGCCGAGCGAAGCGGGGTTCGGTCCCACTCCGGCATGGTCGAGTTTGTCGGCCCAACCGGCGTAGTAGAAGAACCAGGCCGCGACGAGGGGAATGTCGACGTCGCGGGTTTCCTTGATGGGCTTGCCGTTGTCGAGGGTTTCGGCGACGGCGAGTTCACGGGCGCGTTCCTGCACCAGCCGGGCAATGCGAAAGAGGTACTTTCCCCGGTCGCTGCCGGAGAGCCTGGACCAGACCCCGTCGTAGGCGTTCCGGGCAGCAGAAACGGCGGCGTCGACATCCGTCTCATTGGCGGTGGCGATCATAGCGATCCGCTGCTCGGTGGCCGGGTTGATGGTCGCGAACGGTGTGCCGCGGCCGTCGGCGAACTCACCGTTGATAAACAAGCCGTAGTCGCTCTTGAGTCCCAGGAGGGCTGTCGATTCGGGGGCCGGGGCGTAGTCGAGAAATTTCATAGTCGTTCCCTAGTCGATCGTCACGTAGTCGGGACCGGAGTAGTGCCCGGTCGTCATCTTTTGGCGTTGCAGCAGCACATCGTTGAGCAGGCTGGAGGCGCCGAAGCGGAAGAGGTGCGGCGTGAGCCACTCCTCCCCCACCGTTTCGGCGACCGTGACGAGATACTTGATCGCGTCTTTGGAGGTGCGGATTCCGCCGGCCGGCTTCACGCCGATTCGCACGCCGGTGAGGCGGTGCCAGTCCCGCACGACCTCGAGCATCGACAACGTCACCGGAAGCGTCGCTGCCGGGGCGACCTTGCCGGTGGAGGTCTTGATGAAATCGCCACCGGCCAGAATGGCCAGCCACGAGGCGCGACGCACGTTGTCGTAGGTGTTGAGTTCTCCGGTCTCGAGGATCACCTTGAGGTGCGCGAACGAACCGTTCGTGCGACGGCAGGCCTCCTTCACCGCGACGATTTCGTCGTATACCTGGCCGAACCGGCCGGCCAGGAACGCTCCACGGTCGATGACCATGTCGATCTCGTCGGCTCCGGCTGCGACGGCGTCACGCACGTCGGCGAGCTTGACCGCGAGGGAGGCCCGGCCGCTCGGGAAGGCGGTCGCGACGGCAGCCACATTGACGCCCTCGGTGCCGCCGGCGGCGTGAGCTGAGCCGAGCGCCGTCACAGCAGAACCGACCAGATCACCGTAGACGCAGACCGCGGCGACGCGCGGGCAGCCGGGGTCGCTCGGGTCGGGCACGAGCGCCTTGGCGACGAGGGACCGCACCTTGCCGGGGGTGTCGGCACCCTCGAGTGTGGTGAGGTCGATCAGGCCGATGATGGTGTCGATCGCCCACCGCTTGGAGCTGGTCTTGATCGAGCGAGTGCCGAGGTCGGCAGCGCGGGCTTCGAGGCCGACGGCGTCGATTCCGGGGATGCCGTGCAGGTACCGGCGCAGGTTGGCGTCGGTGGCCTCCCCGCCGATCAGGGCGAGAGCGCGCTGATCGGGCTGGTAGGCGGCCAATGGGCTACTGGTCATGGGGTGTCCTTTTAAGATCGGAGCCGTCAGTCACGAGGGATTCAGGCCGGGGCGCAACAGGGTTCAGTCGTGGAGCAATGCGTTCGCGGTGTCCTCATCGGTCACCAGCACGGTGCACAGCCCGTTCCGCACGACCGAGCGGGCGATGGCATGTTTTGAGTTTCCGGCGATGACCGCGATGGTGAGCGGGGCGCGACGCAACTGGTCGATCTGAATGCCGACTGTGCGTTCGTTGAGTTCTGGATCGACGATGCGACCGTTCTTGTCGATGTAGCGGCCGACGACGTCACCGACGGCGCCGCGGGCGACGAGGTCTTTGACCTGGTCGACGGTCAGGTAGCCGCTGTCGACGAGGGCGGAATTCGCATCCGCCTGGCCGGCACTGAACAGATAGGCGTCAGCGTTGCGGCCCAGGGCGAGCACCCCGGCAATCGTCCGGTCGGCTTCCATGGCCTGCTTGGTTTCGAGACGTTCGAAGATGGCCGGGCTCGGCAGCAGGGTGGCCAAACCATCCGCTTTGTGTGCGATCGTCACGGCAGTGGATGCGGCAGTGCCGGTGCGCTGGTTGAGGCTGACGCCGCCGTTGATCTGCACCACGTTCACCCCCGGCGCCCAGCCCTGCTTGAGATGCAGGGAGACATCGTGCAGGGTGCGACCCCAGCTGATCCCGAGGGTGCGCGGTATCGGGCGGAGGTTGGCGAGGTAGTCGGCGGCGGCCTGCGCGGTGCGCGACTGCAGTTCGGCATCGCTCGACACTCCCGCCGAGGAAACGACGATCGCGTCGGTGAGACCGGTCGATTCGCGTAGCCGGCGCTCGATCGGCAGGCGGCGAGCCCGCGGGTGCACGATCTCAATACGAATGAATCCGTTGGCTTTGGCGCTCGCGAGCAGCCGGCCGACCTTCCACCGGGTCAGGCGCAGAATCACGCCGATCTCGTCCTGGGTCTGGTTTTCTTCGTAGTAGAGCTCGGCGGCGCGGATAGACAGGAGTTCATCGGTGTCGCTCATGTAGTGTCGCGGTCCAATCAGTTGAGCCCAGCCTACGTCCACCGACCCCGCCAATCAACAGTCGTGGGAATCATTGCTCATATGAGCAGGTGCGCTGGATGAGTCAGCCGGATCAGTCAGCCGGATCAGTCAGCCGGAGAACCGGGCACCAGTAGCATCGATGAATGAGCAGCTTCGCCCCACCCCGTTATGTTCTCGCCGTCGATGTGGGGGGCACCAAGGTCGAGTCCGCCCTCGTGGACGAGACCGGAGCGGTGCTTCGGGCCAGCCGACATCGCGCGCCGACCGGGGCGCAGGCTTCGAGCGAGCAGCTCGCATCCGCGCTCAGCCGGGTCGTCACGGCAACAAGGTCGAGTTTGCCCCTCGGAACGGCCCTGATCGGTGCCGGGATCGGTTGCGCCGGACCGATCCACCTGCAGGAGGGGGCGGTGTCGCCGCTCAACCTTCCGGTGTGGCGCCAGTACCCCCTGAAAGAATTGGTCGCAGCGCTCGTGCCCGACGTGCCGGTGCGCCTGCGCATGGACGGACTGTGTATCACCCTCGCCGAGCACTGGGTGGGCGCCGGGCAGGGCGTCGACAACGTGATGGGCATGATCGTATCGACCGGCGTCGGTGGGGGCCTTATTCTCGGGGGCGCCACGGTGGCGGGACCGACCGGCAATGCCGGACACATCGGGCACATCGAAGTCGGCGGTTTTGACGATCCGTGCGCCTGCGGCGGAGTGGGCTGCATTGAGGCTGTAGCGTCGGGACCGAAAACCGTTGCCTGGGCACGCCGGCAAGGATTCACGGGCACGTCCGGCGAGGACCTCGCTGCGGCCTACGCTGCTGCGGATCCGGTCGCTGTCGCTGCGGTGGCGCGCAGCGGACGTGCTCTCGGCCAGGCGATCGCCTCGGCCACGACGCTGCTCGACCTGGATGTCGTCGCCATCGGCGGCGGCTTTTCCAATGTCACTCCTGACCTGCTGGACTTCGCTCGCGACGGCATCGCCCGGCGCACGCAGTTCGCCTACGCCACCCGGGTTCGGCTGGTGCCATCGGCGTTGTCCGGTGACGGCCCGCTGATCGGCGCTGCCGCGCTGATTCACCGTGCCGAGCTCGTAACCTAAACCAGCAGCCGGCGGGAACGTTGCAGGTCGTCCTCGACCATGCGTGGGCGCCCGACCACGGCGCCGGCGATGACAATGGCCAGCCCGGAAATCAGAAGAAAAACGATCGGCCACATCCAGCCATTGCTCAGCTCGTGCAGCAGGCCGAACAATAGCGGGCCGAGGGCTCCGACGCTGTAGCCGATGCCCTGCACGAAGCTGCTCAAGGCCACGGCACCAGCATGCGTGCGGGTGCGCAGGTTGATCAATACGAGGGAGAACGGGAAGAGCAGCGGTCCCAGCCCCGCGAACGCAACCCACAGCCAGGTCAGCACCTGGGGCATGAGCAGCAACCCGAGGTCGCCGATCACAAACGCGGCGACGCCCGTGTACACGATCGGGCTGACGTTGGTCATCCGGGCAGTCAGCACCGGGATGATCAGGGCACACGGAAAACCCATCCCCGCGTAGAGGGCCAGGAGCGTGCCTGCCTGCGCTGGGGTCAC
>Ga0307486_1001892_pt1 | contig 15245 bp, 15 predicted proteins | sample CBIW02metaG_FD_203663 | JGI IMG/M metagenome (GOLD analysis project Ga0307486, IMG submission 203663) | Sea-ice brine microbial communities from Beaufort Sea near Barrow, Alaska, United States - CBIW 0.2 | ecosystem: Environmental > Aquatic > Marine > Coastal | place: USA: Alaska | collected... | reverse complement strand
CGGCAGGCAGACTGCGGCAACATTCGCCGCGTTCTCTGGTTCGTTGTCGCGCAACCAACGCAGCTTCGTTGAGGTGAACGACGCCACCGGGGTTGAGCCAGTGCGTGCAGCAAGATCGGGGAACTCGGAATTGAGGGCGGCAGCCGCGGCGGCCGAGCGAGTGTCATTCCACAGCAGGGCGGGGCGGATTACGCGGCCTGCAGCATCCAGCACCACCATTCCGTGTTGCTGGCCACCAATCGAAACGGCGGAAACGTCGTCGAGCCCGCCAGCATCGGCGATCGCTGAGGTCAGCGCCTGCCACCAGACTTCAGGATCAACCTCGGTGCCGGCGGGGTGGGGTGCGCGACCGGAGCGGACGACTGCTCCGGTCGCGACATCCACGATGGCAACCTTGCAGGATTGGGTTGACGAGTCGATGCCCGCGACGAGGGTGGTCGTTGCCGAGACGGGATTGCTGCCGGCTGGCGGTGTGGGGTGGCTCGTCATGGTTACTTTCGATTGGCGACATCGGCAATATGTTCTCTCAAACAACTTACTTGCAGTGGAGGAGCACGTCAATCCAACACTCATGGAAAAACGTGCCACGCATGGTTACGCTAAATCATGATCGACTACCGAGACAGCGGACTCAAATTTCCCGCAGACTTCATCATTGGCTCCGCAACCGCCGCCTACCAAATCGAGGGCGCCGCCCGAGACGGTGGTCGAACCGAATCCATTTGGGATACCTTCAGCCACACCCCGGGCAAAACCTGGAACGGTGACACCGGCGATATTGCCGACGACCACTATTACCGTTTCGAGACCGACCTAGACCTCATGGCCGACCTGGGACTCGACGCCTACCGCTTCTCGATCTCATGGCCGCGCGTTCAACCCGGCGGCAGCGGGGCGATAAACCCAGAGGGAGTGTCGTTCTACTCGAGGCTCGTCGACGGGTTGTTGAGCCGCGACATCCGCCCCATTGCCACGCTGTATCACTGGGATCTGCCTCAAGAACTCGAGGATGAAGGTGGTTGGCCTGTGCGCGATACTGCGCTGCGTTTTGCCGACTATGCCGAGCTGGCGGCGACCGCACTTGGCGACCGTGTTCACGCCTGGACGACGCTCAACGAGCCCTGGTGCTCCGCGTATCTGGGCTACGGTTCGGGAGCACATGCCCCTGGTCGCATGAATGGTGCCGATGCGCTTGCCGCAGTTCACCACCTCAATCTGGCTCACGGCTTGGCGGTTCCGCGCATCCGGGATGCCGCCAGCAATTCGCCTGATGTGTCGGCGACGCTCAACTTTCACGTGATTCGGGGTGAGGATGCCGAAGCGAAACGACGGATCGATGCGCTCGCCAACCGCGCATTTACGAGTCCGATTCTGTTGGGGCGCTACGACGACGACCTCATTGAAGATACGCAGGAGGTTACCGATTGGTCGTTCGTGCAGGATGGCGACCTTGAGGCAATTGGCCAACCCATCGATTTCTTGGGCGTCAACTATTACTCCACCGTCACGGTCAAGATGTGGGACGGCGTGAGCGAGCGCGGCAACAACGACGGACACAAAGACATGGGTGGGTCGCCGTGGCCCGGCAGCAGGTCTGTCGAGTTTCTGGAGCAGCCCGGCCCGTACACCGAAATGGGCTGGAACATTGCCCCAGACGGTCTCGAAGAGTTGCTCATTGACCTACACGAACGTTTTCCCGATACACCGCTCATGATTACCGAGAACGGTGCTGCATTCGATGATGAGGTGACGGATGGCCGGGTGCACGATTCTGACCGCGTCGACCATCTCAACCGGCACTTCACAGCAGCGCACCGGGCCATGGCGCGAGGTGCGGATCTGCGCGGATATCTCGTCTGGTCGCTGCTCGACAACTTCGAATGGGGATTCGGCTACTCCAAACGCTTCGGCATTGTGCGCGTCGACTACGACACCCAGGAACGCACCATCAAAGACAGCGGGCTCTGGGTTGCTGAGGTCGCGAAGACGAAGGTGACGCCGGCGCTGAGCTAGCGCGCCAGTGTCGCCCGCCGAATGTGTGATCGGGCGTGCTCGATGGCGGGCTCCAGCTCCTCGAACAGATGATTGGGGTGCCGCAATGAGCGGATCACTCCGAGTCGCTTGAGCACATCCAGATGTTCGGCCCGGATGCCCTTGATGATCACGGTCACTCCACGCTTTTCGAGCGCGGTGATGAGCTCGGTGAGGGTGTGGGCTCCGGTGGCATCGATGAGGTGCAGTTGCGACAGGCGCACGATGACGACTTCGAGTCCCTCGTGTTCGTTGATGCGGTCGATGAGGCGTTCTGCGGCGCCAAAGAATAGCGAGCCGTCGATGCGAAAGAGGGCGATTCGTTCATCGCCGGGTTCGGGGGAGCCGGGCAGCTCCTCGCGGTGAACCCCACTGGCTTTGCTCATCGCGCGGAGGGCGAAGAACGCGGCGGCAGCGATTCCGATGCCGACCGCGATGATGAGATCGAAGCTGACGGTGATGATTCCGGTGATGACGAAGACGGCGGCTTCGGAGCGGCCAGTGTGCAGCATCGTTTTTATGAGGGTGGGGGAAACCATGCGGGCGGCGGTCGCCATCAGAACGCCCGAAAGCGCAGCTAGAGGGATGACCGCGACGACTTGAGCCGCGAGGTAGACGACGACGAGCAGCGCGAGGGCATGCACAACGGCAGAGAGTCGAGTGCGGCCACCTGAGCGCACATTCACGGCGGTGCGGGCGATGGCGCCGGTCGCGGGCATCCCACCAAAGAAGCTGGAGGCGATGGATGCGAGTCCCTGACCAACGAGTTCGCGGTCGGCGTTGTAGGGCCCGGTGTCGGACATGCTCGAGGCGACTCTCGCGGAGAGCAGGGATTCGATCGCGGCGAGAGCGGCGACGGCAAAAGCGGGACCGATGAGGGTGGTGAGGTCGAAGTTGAACGAGGGGACGGAGGGTGCGGGCAGCGAAGCGGGCAGTTCGCCGATGGTGGCCAGCGGAAGATTTAGTGCCTGGGCAACGATGGTGACGACGGCGATCGCGATGAACGATGCGGGAAGGCGTCCGCTGATGCGGGAGAGCAGCAGCATGATCGCGATGACGGTGGCAACGACGGCGAGGGGCAGGAAGGCAGCGGGCCATTGGGCACTGGCGATAAACGCACCGGCGGCGAGGATGGCGTTGGTGGGGTGCTCCGTGCCTTCGGTGCCGAGAGCGGAAGGCAGTTGCTGCAGGAAGATGATGATGCCGATGCCAACGGTGAAGCCTTCGATGACGGGCCACGGAATGTAGCTGACGGTGCGGCCGAGTCGCAGTACGCCGGCGATGGCGACGATGATGCCAGCGAGCAGGGTGACGATCGCGACGGCTTCGACGCCTTGACTGACCACGATGGGCGCCAGCACGACAACCATGGCACCGGTGGGGCCAGAGACTTGGATGTTGGAGCCGCCGAAGACGGCGGCAACGAGGCCCGCGACGATGGCGGTAATGAGGCCCGCTTCAGCGCCGACGCCGGAGCTCACCCCGAACGCGAGAGCGAGGGGGAGGGCGACGATGCCGACGGTGATTCCGGCGAGTAAGTCTCCACGCCAGCTTGTGCGCAGTTCGCGGTAGTCGTTGAGGCTCGGCAGGAGGGTGCGCCACGAGCGCTTCATCGGGCATCCGGAATCGCGGGAAGGCTCTCGACGAGTGCGCGCTGGCTGTCGGCATCGGTGAGGATCTCGCCGAGCAGCACCCGGGCGACGCGCAGCAGTTCAGCGATTTGGGGCAGCGCGAGGCGGTAATAGACGACGCTGGCCCGGCGTTCGGACACGACGAGGCCGTAGCGCCGCAACACTGACAGGTGTTGGGAGAGGTGGGATGCTTCGAGACCCATGTCGGCGAGCATTTCGGTGACTGACGCTTCGTCGTTAGCCGACAAGATTTCGAGCACCCGGATGCGGTACGGATGCGCGAGCCCCTTGAAGAGATTCGCCTTGATTTCGTAGAGCGGCCTGCGCTCGTCGAGATGAACCATTGCTGTGCTCCTGCTCATTCACTTGCTGACTTGATAAAATCATCATATCAAGTCTCGGCCGCGCGCGAGACCGCGCGTCAGCGGTTTCGTCGGAAGCACGGACAGTCAAACAGGCGATTCGCGGTAACCCGCTTCTGTGACTTCCTTGATGCGTTGGCCCTTCTCCCATGATCGGAATTGCGGGAGCGCCATCATGCCGATCAGCGAGGCTACGAAGAATATGCAGCCCGCAACAAGAAACGGCAGCTGCAATCCATACCATTTGGCAAGAGTCCCGCCGAGCAATCCGCCGAGTGCGAGGCCCGAAAGGCCGAGGAGGCGGCTCATGGAACCGACACGTCCCATGATCGCGTGTGGCGTTGCCTTCTGGCGTACGGATGAGGCGAGCACGTTCCAAATGACCGAATGACAGATATAGGCCGCAAGGGCTATAGCGACCACGACGACATTTCGGGAAAATGCAACAACGCTAAATGCAGCAGCTCCGAGAAGTAGTGCGCCGACGATCGACCAACCGTAACCGAACTTTTTCTTTAGTTTTTCCGCTATCCAGGCTCCGAGAAGCCCGCCTAGGGCCGAGAAGGAGAGGAGTAGTCCGTATCCGGTTGCATCGAGTCCCAGGATGTCGTCCGCGTAGAGCACTAGGTAAGAGAAAGGGATCATGTACCCGATATTCGCAAGTGTGCCAATGATGATCAGCGAGCGGATAAGCCCATGCCGCGCTGTCCACACTGCCCCCTCCTTGATGTCCGAGAGCACACTTGATGGACGAGTGTTTGGCTCGGTGGCCTGTGAGTAATTGCCGCGAAGCATGAAAAAGCTGACACCGGCCAGTAGAAAGGCGAGCGAAATGAGACCAGTCGGTGCGAAAATAGCCAGCCCGAATAGAAGGCCTCCGAGGGGCGGGCCAATGAATTCATCGACAACGATTTGCGTTCCCGCAATTTGTGAGTTCGCGCGATCTAGGCGACTGCCGTGAACTGCCTGTGGCAGAACAGCGAAAGCGGAGCTGTCCGAGACAGTCTCGAGGACTCCCATCACCGCGTAAACGACGTACAACACGACCAATGGTGCGGCATCTACTGCGATAAGCGCAGTTAACAGCGCAAACATTATGGCGCGGGAGAAGTTTGCCAAGTAGAGCAGGCGCCTCCGATCAGCGCGGTCGACAAGAACTCCCACTCCGAGCACCGCAAGAATGCGAGGCAGTGCATAAATTACGGATAGCCCGGCAACAGCGAGCGGGTCCTTAGTTATCGCCGCAGCCAAGAGGGGAAACGCGATGAAAGTTATACCGTCCGCAAGATTGGATGAAGCACTACCTATCCAAATTCGGCGGAAGTCAGAACCCGGTTTCATACACGACCATTTCTATGATCATCCGCGATATCGAAACAATGGCGGCGGAGGCTTGATGATAGCGAGAAGTCAACGTCCTTACGGGAGGTGAACAGGGTGCGATTATCTCGGAGCCGTCGGGGTCCCGAGGGCTTGTGATCGACGCTTCGAGGCCTCCATTTTTGGAGGGCCCTATAGGGTGCCCGTCTCACGAGTAGCGAAACCATTGGCGGTGCTTTGTGTCCCCGAATAGTTTGAGGATGTCGAAGCAAAGCGAGCCGCCGTCCGTTCATCAGATTTGCCATTCGGCAGCTGCGGAATTCTATGTACCTTCACAATAACCGCAGGAACACGATGTGGCGGAAGTAAACGTCGGAGTCCCGACTGATAGTCGTCTCCTGCTGTTGACACGAGCAGACTTGGCTCAGACAGGCGGCCTGTGGACAACGGACGGGCAGCCCAGCGCCGGCTCGGCACAATGTGAGCATGTCCAACGCTTTGGCGACGATCGCCGACCAGGTTCGTCAGCGCGTGCGCCGTGACGGGGTCGATCTTTCGCGGGACAGCGAGCTCGCGTCGCGCTATGTGCGAGACGAGGTGCGACGTTACAGCGAGCGGGCGCTCGGCGGTTCCGTACCTCTGCTGGCTGACGAGGCTCAAGCCACCCGCGAGGTGGTTGCAGCGTTGACCGGGTACGGCCCGCTCCAACCCTTCTTTGACGATGACACCATCGAAGAACTGTGGATCAACGGACCGGCGTGTGCAAACTAGGGGTATCCTAAAAATGTGGATCCAAAAGCGGCTATTTATGCTCGGATCAGCGACGATGACGAAGGCACGGAGCACGGCGTAAAGCGTCAAGACTCAGACTGCCGTGCTCGCGCAAAAGATAAAGTTTCACTGTTGTAGAAAATTATACCGACAACGATATCAGCGCCTCTACGATCAGCAAGAAAGCGCGTCCCTCGTATGAGCGCCTGTTGGCTGATGCTCGTCTTGGCCGCTTTGACGTTGTTGTGGCCTACAGCAATAGCAGGCTGACGCGCCGTCCTCGTGAGCTTGAAGACTTGATTGACCCTTATGACAAGCACGGCACCCGTTTCCTTACCATCGTCTCCGGCGACGATGACTTGGGCATAGCTGATGGGCACATGGTTGCTCGTATCAAGGCGACTGTTGACGCAGCTGAAGCGGAACGCACTGCTGAGCGAATCAAGCGCAAGATGCTGGACTTGGCGGAGGCCGGTCGGTATCTCGGGCCCAGGCCGTTCGGCTGGGACTTCGTTGGCACCGGGGCGCAGCAGCGGCTTGTCGTCAACAAAGCAGAAGAGCTGGTTTTGCGCGAGTGCGTCGAACGAGTACTGAAGGGCGACTCACTGTGGAAGGTCAGCAATGACCTGAACTCGCGATCGACTAGAACATCGACAAGGAGACCATGGAAGGCGCAAGTCTCGTGCCGAGTCTTGCTGCGGAGTATGAACATGGGAATTCGTTCGCACCGGCCAATGAAGCATGGCGAGCGCTCCAGCAGGGCTGTGCACTACAAAGGGCAGTGGGAGGCATTAATCTCGTCAGAAATTCATGACCAGGTGATCGCGACGTTCACCGACCCACCCAGAAAAACTAACAACAGGGGGGCCGAGCCGAAATACGTACTTACATCGCTTGCCTGATGTGGTGAGTGACTCGTCCCGGGAGTCATAACGCCGTTTTGTTGGTGGCGTCACCGGTTGATGTGCCGTGGTCTTTAGCGTAGAAGGCGGCCTCGTATTCCTCGGGTGGGACGTTCCCGAGAGCGGAATGGAGGCGGTCGTTGTTGTACCAGTGCGCCCGTTCCGGAACGATCTCTTCAACGTCGGTGATGGTGCGTAACGGGCCAGTGCGGAAGGGTGATCCTTTCGTGATTGCCTCGTTCTTGAACAGACATATCACCGCCTCGGCTGCGACGTTGTCGTAGCCGTCACCGATGCTACCGATCGACGCGACGAGGCCCTCCAGCGCCACGGTCTCAGTGAACCGGATCGACGTGTATTGGCTTCCGGCGTCGCTGCGATGAATCAATCCCGGCAACACGGGTCGGCCTGTCTGGTCGCGGCGCCAGAGTGCCATGCGCAGGCATTCCTCGACGAAGGCAGTGTCCTTGACCCGCGGAACAGACCAGCCCACGATCGCTCGGTAGGACAAGTCGATCGCGAACGCGACATAAATGAATCCCGCTCATTCGTGCCCTCGTCGCGCATTAGGCGGCCGACAGTGTGCTTGGAGTTGTTCTTGAAACCATTGCTGGCCAGCCATGCCGCCCTCTTCCTTCGCCCATAACGCACTTCGGGCGCTCCCGCCCTCTGGCGTCAGACTCTCGCAACTGCCGGATGGTATCAACCACGCTCGCGTCGGCAATCGTGTGATACGCAGCAGGACGGATCAGCGGTGGCGAGGGTCGGGCCCCCTCGCGAAGAGAATCGACGCCGATCTCAGAACGTGCTTCGCTTCTTTCTGATCCCGGTTCTCGGCCTTCAACCGGTGGATCCCTTCCAACTCCGCGGTCGTGGGTCCGGTCGCGTCCCTGGCGTCGATCTGGGCTTGGACCACCACCGACGCAACATCTCAACACCGACAGTCAGCTTCGGAGCGAGCGCTTTCGCCGCCTTCGCCGCCTTCGACACCGACTCGTACTCACCGAGCCGATCGAGGGTCATCCGGACAGCACGGTCACGAACTCGGGAGGATATTTCTTGGGCATAATCAAATCCTTTCATCAGAAAGAAAACGGCTTCAGGCTCGGGACGGTTCATTTGACGCCTGAAGAGGTCGCCGAGCTCCGTCAGCCACGGTGGGCTACTCATGGTCGATGAGTCGTTCCCGCCGTACTTCCACGCCCGGATGACGTGCGCGGCCCATTCCCGATTCTGACTGGACCAGAAGACGACCCGCACATTCTTGTCGACCAAGACCTCATGCGCGACATCACCGCGGAAGCTCAGCGTTTGCTCTGCAAGGTCACGACGCGGATCGTCTACTCACGCAGGCGGCCCGCGTCTGTGCGTGGCGGTGACACATGGAGTGCGGGGTGATCTCGCAGTTTTGCGCAGGTTTCGTGCTGGCAAGTGGAACAGCATTGCTTGTGAGCCTCCCGACGCTGGCAGGATTCACGTTGGAGCAGTCCAGCCAACAAAGGAGCTCAGCTTGGAGAACTTGCCTGCGTTTGAGCTCATTGAGCCCGGCACACTGCGAGAGAAGCTAAACGACGCTGTGCTGCGCGGCACCAAGACTGCAACGAGCAGACTTCTTGTGCTGGATGAGATGGCGCACTGTCCTGCGGAGCCGGCTGGATCGCGAATGAGATTGCTCGACTCCAACAGCGCTACCGCTGCGATCATCGAGATAACCCGCACGCTCGTTCTGACGCTCGGAGAAGTAGGACCTGAGGTGGCAGGAGCCGAAGGGGAGTGGTTCGCCAATGTTGATCAGTGGCGCACCGCACACACCCGGTACTGGAACTCAAAGCTACCCGACATACGCCTCCACCTGTCAGATGACGAGTGGCAGATCAACGAGGAGACGCCCGTGATAGTGCGTTTCTTTACACACATCAAGGAGGATCGATGAAGACCAATACACCAGTGAGCCCCTGGGTTGGGGTCGTCGGCGTCGAAGAACTAACCGATCGTTCCCGCGAATGTCTCAACGAGAACCTGGGGATGGAGTTTACGGAAATCACCGCCACAGAACTGCGGGGTCGGATGCCGGTCGATAACCGGACCACGCAACCTGCGGGCATGCTGCACGGTGGGGCGTCGGTCGCGTTCGCCGAAACGCTCGCGTCATGGGCGGGATACATGTCGGTTGACCGAGACCGTTTTCACGTTGTTGGCCAAGAGATCAACGCGAACCATTTGAGGCCGGGAAAGCGTGGCACCTGGGTGTATGGGGCGGCCACGCCGATTCATATCGGGCGCCGGGCCCACGTGTGGGAGATCACGATCGCGAACGAAGACGGCACGCTGATTTGCATTTCACGCTGCACCCTTGCGGTAATCGAACAAGCAAGTGTCTACCAGGCCCCCGAAGCGCGCTAACACCGGTCTGGAGCGTTTCGCTCGATTCGCACTTGTCGAAACGCTCATACAAGAACGCCCCGCTGCAGATGCAGCGGGGCGTTCTTGTATGAGCAGAGGCTCAGCGGGAGATATCCAGTCCCGCCGACGCCGTCGTCTCGAGGCTGCGCATCGCACCCTCCACGATGAATGGATCGCCGTACCAGGTGAGACCGTCGACGAACTGCTCGCGTTCCCACTTGATCGGCACCCAATCGGGATCGAAAATGAGGTAACCGCCGGCATAGATTTCGACACGATGCCCTGAGCCCGGATCCATCACATACAGGTACATGGCTTGGCCGACACCGTGCTTGCCGGGTCCGAGATCAAACCGAACATCGTAGTCACGCAGGACGTCTGCCGCAGTGAGAACATCGGACATGTTCTCCAGGTTGAAGGCCATGTGGTGCAGCTGTGCCTTCTTGCCTTCGGTGTTGGCGACCATGGCAAGATCGTGCACTTGGGCAGTTACCGACATCCACGAGGCGAGAACTGTTTCATTGTCACGGTGAAGCTGGTACTCGCGACGGTTGAACCCGAGGTTGTTGCGAACCCACTGCTCGGCTTCGTTGATTGTCTCGCGCGACGTCTGCACGTTGAAGTGGTCGACCCGGCGAACACCAAGGCCGCGGCGCTTGGAGCTGTTACTGGGAAGCTTAGAGCGGATCTCTTCGGGCGCTGTCGGCTTGTCGATGTCGTAGTAGAGCTCGAACGGGTGTTCGCTGCCGGGTACGAGAAAACGCACGGCGGTACCGCGGCCGAGTTCGGTTCCTGCCGCCAGCTCGATTGACTCGATCTCTTGTTTCTGAAGCTCCTTGTAGATGATCTCAACATCTTGGGGGCGACGCATCCGGAAACTATATGAGTTGACCACGCTCTCTTCCTGCTGCGTGAGCACGAGGGAGTGGTGGGTGAGTTCCATGTACCCGCGCAGGTAGGCGGTGTTGCCCACCCGGGCGACGATCTCCATGCCGAGGAGTTCGCTAAAGAAATGCAGTGATTTCTCGAGATCCTTCGTGCCGACGTTGATGGAGCCGCACTGGGCGACCTGAGGGCCTGGATCGTAGTTGTCGAGCAGTCGTGTCATGGTTGGGTTCCTTTCGTGGCGCAGGGGGTCAGGGGAGTCGGATGGCCTCGGTGTAGGGCGGCACGGCAGAAGCCTGTTCGCCCTCATCGAGATCTGAGATCTGTCGCCGAATCAGTGGTTTGTCGAGTTTGCCGGCACCATTACGCGGGACCGCATCCACCACGACGAGGCGAGAAGGCAGCTTGTAGCGTGCGATGCGTTGGGTGAGGAAGCCCCGGATCTCTTCTAAGGACAGTGGGTCCTCTGCGAAGGAAACTACGGCACACACGGCCTCGCCCCACTTCTCGTGGGGGACACCAACAATGGCGACATCCGCCACGTCAGTGTTCGCGTTGAGGGCGTTTTCAATTTCGGCCGGGTAGATGTTCTCACCGCCGGATATAATCATGTCCTTCAGCCGCTCCACAATAAAGAAGTACCCGTCGTCGTCGACATACCCGATGTCGCCCGTGCGGAACCAGCCATCGGAAGTGAACGCCACCTTAGTGGCCTCCGGATTGTTCCAGTAGCCGACGGAAACGTTCGGGCCCTGCACCCACATCTCGCCCGTCTGGCCCGGCGTCGTGACGTCGTATAGTGTGTCGGGATCAACGATCTTCGCCGTCCCGTACGGCATCGGGACACCGCACGAGCCGAGCTTCTCAGTGGTCATCGCCGACTCGAGCTGGGTGGCGAATGGGGCAGTTTCGGTGAGTCCCCACGCCTGCTGCAGCAGCACACCCTTCTTCGCATACAACTCGATGAGTGCGGGAGGCACCGGCGAAGCAGCCACAGTAGTGGACCGCAGCTCGCTCAGATCGGCATCATCGAAGCCAGCCTGGCGCTGGATTGCCGCAAGCATCGCGGGAACCAAAAACATGTTGTTCACCCGGTGGTCGATGAGATCCCTGAGGGCTTGCGCAGGGTCGAATTGCCGACGGATGACAAGCGTTCCACCGCGCGTAACGGTGCGCAGCGTGAACGCGTTGAAGCCACCGATGTGGAACAGCGGGGCGATAGCCAGTGAAACATCCCCGAAACGGGTGTCGAGGACGAAGTCGACATTCGCTTGCCCCCACCAGAGGTTTCCGTGGGTGAGCATGACGCCCTTGGGGCGGCCAGTGGTGCCTGATGTGTATAGCAGCGCGGCAAGATCATCTTCGTACTGCGGCGCGGAGGGCGGGATCTCCGTGTGAGCACCACGGAATTGAGCGTAGGAGTCCCACTTCTCGGATACTTCGGGAATGTCGGGGATGTTTGCGTCATCATCAATGAGCAATGCGCGGCGGATCGACAGCTCGTCGAGAAACTTGTCGAGCCGCACAGCCTGGTCGGGCTCGGCGACGAGCACGTCAGGGCGGGAATCGAGGAGCACCGGCTGCAGTTCAGGCCCCGCGAGACGAAAGTTGAGGGGCAAGAACGCGGCGCCCACCCACACTGCCGCGAAATAGGTGACAAGAAAATTGAGGCTGTTGTGGCCAGCGTAGGCAACACGATCGCCGACCCCGACACCGTCGGCGCGAAGGCCGGCCGCGAAATGGCCTACCTCGGCATAAAACTGGGCGTACGTAGTGTTGCGATCTTCATAAACGACGGCAACCATGCCGCTGTGCTCGCGGGCATGGCGGGCGATCTGCTTGATCGGACTGATATCTACACGCATGTGTGAGTTGCTCCTCTCCGGAGACTTCGTTGTCCATTCATGAGAATGCAGGCAAAATCTGCAACTGTCACCGGGGTGTTCCGGTACATGGCACATTACGCAACGATTCGTGCCGGTGGCGGGTTCGGGCGGCCTAACGTTTCGCCTGTTGGCACATCAGGTTGTACGAGGGTGGCTTTGATCGGGATAGTACACCTACGGAAGCGTGCACTACTTGGCGCTGCTACCCGCAGACTGCCGACCAAAACGACTCAACGAGGAGACCGCGTGCTGACATTCGACAGCCTCTCTGTGCGCTACGGCGCAGGCGTGCAAGCCATTGAAGCCATGAGCTTCGAGGTGCAGACGGGCACCGTGTGCGCCATTATCGGTGGCAACGGTGCCGGCAAGACGACACTGATGCGCGCCGTCTCGGGCACGCTCGGACACCACGGTGGGCGTGTCGTCTCTGGTGAAATCCGTCTCGGTGCCGAGCGGCTCGACAAACTGAGCCCCCACCGCATCGTTCAAAAAGGTATTGCGTTGGTACCTGAGGGGCGACGCGTGTTCTCGGAGCTCACGATCGAAGAGAACCTGTTAGCCGGCGCGTCGACAGTGCGCAGCGCAAAGGTTCGGCAGCAACGCATCACCCGCGCCTATGACATGTTCGACGTGTTGGGCCGCCGCCGCACCCAGCCGGCTTCGCTTCTTTCTGGCGGTGAGCAGCAGATGCTTGCCATTGCCCGTGGGCTTATGAGCGGACCCGAGATTTTGCTTCTGGATGAGCCATCGCTCGGCATTGCGCCGAAGGTTGTGCAGCACATCGGGCAAACGCTCAAGCAGATCAACGCTGACGGAACCACCGTGGTTCTGGTGGAACAGAACGTGGCGATGGCGCTCGCGATCGCAGACCAGGGCATCGTCATCGAACGTGGTTCGATCTCAATGAGCGGCCCCGCAGCAGACATGCGTGAGTCAGACGAGATTCGCCGTATGTATCTCGGCGGATCTTCCGACGAAGAAGACACTATTGCCGTGCAGCAGCATTCGGCGCTCGAACGGTGGGAATCATGAGCGTCTCGCTCGAAGTCACTGAGGTGAGCCTGCGTTTCGGCGGTGTACAGGTTCTCGACAACGTATCGTTCGCCGTCGCACCGGGCACGATCCACGCAATCATCGGACCCAACGGGGCCGGAAAGTCGTCCACTTTCAATGTCATCTCCGGACTCTATAAACCCAACCAGGGAACCGTTGCGGTCGACGGCCATGACGTCACCCAGCGCAGCCCGCACCAGATCGCCGGCCTTGGCTTGGGCCGCGCCTTTCAGAACATCGCGCTCGTTGAACACGCCCCGATCATCGACAACATTATGGTGGGGCGACACCGCCTCATGAAGGCAGGCTTCTTAGGTTCCGCCCTCGGACTGCCGCACGTTCGGCAGGAAGAAGCGCGACACCGCGAGCGGGTAATCCAGATCGCAGAGTTTGTGGGGCTAGGCAAGCACCTTCATGTTCCGGCAGGATCGCTCTCGTACGGTGGCCGCAAGAAAATTGAACTTGCCCGAGCCCTCGCCTCGGAGCCTAAAGTGCTCCTACTCGATGAGCCGGTAGCGGGCATGCCCGCTCATGAGAAGCGGGAGATTGCCGACATCATCCGCTCGATTAGAAACTCCCTCGGAACGACCGTGCTGATTGTGGAGCACGATATGCCGCTCATCATGTCGCTTGCAGATCGCATCACCGTGCTCGACTTCGGGCGCGTAATTGCTGATGGATCCCCCAACGCTGTGCAACAGGATCCTGCGGTAATAGCCGCCTATCTCGGCAAAGACGACAGCGAAATCAGCTCGGACATCATGAGCCAAGTCCATATCGACAAGGAGCACCCCGCATGAAACTCGTCCAGGTTCTCATCCTCGGGCTCTCGCTTGGGTCGATATACGGGCTTATCGCCCTCAGCTTCGTCACCATCTTCAAAGGCACCCGAGTGTTCAACCTCGCCCAAGGATCGGTGATGATCGTGGGCGTATATGTCACGTCGCTGCTCACCAGCTCGCTCGGTTTCTTCGCTGCCGCGGCCGCTGGCATTTTGGCGGCGGCGTTGCTGGGCATGCTACTCGACCGCATTGTCGCCCTCGCACCGCGCGGTGATCACCTCGTGCTCACAATCCTCACCGTCGGCCTCGACATTATTCTCGTCGCCGAAACCAGCAGGCTTATCGGCACCAAGTTCGTAACGGTGGACGACCCGTGGGGTTCACAAACCATCACTCTGTTGGGCGCGACCGTACCGCTCACCCGAATCATTGCGCTGGTTGTCGGCCTCGTACTGATCGGAATCTTCTTTCTGGTCTTTCAAAAGACCAGGTTCGGGATTCGGATGCGAGCTTCATCAGCGGATCCAGAAACCGCGGCGCTGATGGGAATCAGCCAGCGGGCAGTCTCCGCCAGCGCCTGGGCTATCGGTGGCGGTTTGGCTGCTGTTGCGGGCATCTTCTTGGCCATGTTCCCGAACCCCGGCCTCGACGCCAGTGGGCATTTGCTTGCTTTTCATGCGATCCCCGCCATCATCATCGGAGGCCTCGACTCCTCCGGTGGTGCGATCCTCGGAGGGCTCATCGTCGGCGTGACGCAGGTTGTTGTGACGAGCTACGCGTCCTCGCTGAGCTTTCTTGGTGAGGGCATTGGGGACGTCGCGCCCTACATTCTGATGATCATCTTCCTGCTGGTGAGACCGAGTGGAATCTTCGGGACGAAGGAGCTTGTCCGTGTCTGAACTCACCACCTCAACCGGCATCCGTTGGATGCGACCCGCCCTCATTGTCATCACCCTGGTGATGTTGGCCTCCCTTCCGCTCTACCTTGACGTTCAAATGCTCAGGATCGGATCGTGGTCAATGGCCGCTGCGGTCGGCGCGATCGGGCTGACCCTGCTGGTAGGAACCGCCGGCCAACTCTCGTTGGCTCATGCCTTCTTTGCTGCCGTAGGAGCCTACGGCTACGCCTACCTGGCAGCCCCAGAAGACGGACTCGGCTGGCCGCCGGTATTCGCCGTTCTCGGCGGCATCGTTCTCGCGGCGCTAGCGGGGTTACTTT
>Ga0307486_1001891_pt1 | contig 15257 bp, 10 predicted proteins | sample CBIW02metaG_FD_203663 | JGI IMG/M metagenome (GOLD analysis project Ga0307486, IMG submission 203663) | Sea-ice brine microbial communities from Beaufort Sea near Barrow, Alaska, United States - CBIW 0.2 | ecosystem: Environmental > Aquatic > Marine > Coastal | place: USA: Alaska | collected... | reverse complement strand
GCAGACTGCGATCATCTTCTATGTCTACAAAGCCACCCTGACTATTCATCTCGGCAATCAGCTGCTCTACCGCCGTATCAATGTCGTCCTGATTCGACCCGGTCACCTGCAACTCGATCGGTTTGCCCGCTGCTGGCCCTCCTTCCTGCTTGCGGAATTCCAGAATAATCCCGGGGATGTCTTCAGTCAGGGCGCGCATATCATCTAGAATAGCATTCGCCCGGCGCCGCTCATGCCAGTCAGTAAACTGAAATTGCAACGTGCCCACTACATCTGGCGGTAGTTCACTACTGGCACTCACCAGAGAGCGCGCGTAAAGCGCTTTTACTTCGGACAAACCCAGCAGCCGCTGTTCTACACGCTGCAGCAACGCATCACGTTCGTGGATGGACATATCTCCACGAGCTCTTACCAATACCTGAGCCGACTCGGGCTCAACTTCCGGGAAAAATTCCACGCCATGATTGAACCCGGCGTAAGTAATAAAGATAAAGACGATCGCCAGCAACATGCCCATGAAGGTCATACCGGGCCGGCGCAGCAGCTTAGCCAGAAGGTTTCCGTAGGCCTTGCCGGTCCGGCTGACCGTTGCCTGCGCTGAAGCAGGCGCGTGACGTTTTAGCGAGCCTAGTACCGGCAGGAATATGAGCGCCATGACCAGCGAGGCGAGCAACGCGATGATCACTGTCGCCGGTAAATAGCGCATGAATTGCCCCACCACACCAGGCCAGAACAACAGAGGGCCAAACACCACTATGGTCGTGGCGGTAGACGCAATGATGGGCCAGGCCATGCGTTCTGCCGCGTTACCCCAGGCCTGCGCGGGTTGCTGTCCTTCGGCGATATTACGATCAGCCAGCTCGCTGACCACGATAGCACCGTCCACCAGCATCCCGGCCACCAGAATCAGGGCAAAGAGCACAATGATGTTCATCGTGAAGCCGATCAGGTAGAGCACCATAATGGCAGCCAGAAAGGCACCCGGGATGGTGATCCCTACGAGCAGGGCCGAACGCACCCCCATCGTGGCGACAATCAGAATCAGCACCAGCACCACAGCAGTCAGCACGTTATTCAACAGGTCCGAGAGCATGGTCTCCACCTGCGTGGACTCATCCATGATGTAGTGCACTTCCAGACCTTCGGGGAAAAACTCGCTCGCTTGCTCGATCAACGCACGGGTCTGCTCGGTGGTGGAAATGATGTTGGCGCCAGCGCGTTTTTTGACTTCCAGCACCATGGCCGGCTGACCGTTGATCCGCGCAAAACCGAGAGGATCCTTGAAGCCCCGGCTAATAGTTGCGACGTCGGCAAAGGTGACGACGGTGTCGCCGTCCACTTTCACTGGCATATTCAGCACGTCATCCAGGTTTTCGATGACCCCGGGCACTTTGATCGACATCCGCCCTTCACCGGTATCCAGACTGCCCGCCGCCACCAGGCGGTTGTTGTTGGATACCAGGTTGAACAACTCCATGTAATCCAGTCCATAGGTTTCCAGGGCCTGGGGATCAACAACGATTTCCAGCAGGTCCTCCCGGTCTCCGCCTATTTCCACCTCAAGCACTTCCGGAATGGCTTCGATACTTTCCTGCAACTCACGTGCAATAAAGACCAGTTCGCTTTGCGACACCGGTCCGGCCAGGCCGATCGACATCACCGGGAACAGAGCGACGTTGATCTCGTTTACCGTTGGCTCATCGGCTTCACTGGGAAGCTTGCTACGGCCCGCGTCGACCTTTTCCCGTACATCGGTCAGTGCTTTGTCTGCATCAAAACCGGCGTCGAACTCAAGCATCACTGACGCATGCCCCTCACTGGACACCGACGTCATCTTCTGGATGCCTTCCAGTGATCGCAGTTCGTGCTCCATGGGTCGTACCAAGAGGCGCTCGGCATCCTCGGGACTGATGCCATCCAACGTCATGGAGACGTACATCATCGGAATGGCGACGTCGGGATTGGCTTCCTTAGGGATGGCGTTATAGGCAAATAGCCCGCCGATAAAGAGAAAAACCAGCAAGGTAATGACGGCGCGACTGCGACCTATCGCGGCGTGGATGACCGAGCTCATTCAGCCGCTCCTATTCCTGGCGAAAGCTGCAACGGAAGGGTATCGGATGAAGCATCATCTGAGATGTTTCCCGGGTTTTGCACCAGCTCCGGCTCTACCTGTTGACCCGGGTTCACGAAACCGGCGCCCTGAGTAATAATTTGTACACGCTCCGGCAGACCCTCCACTGTCGCACCGTCTTCGGCGATGGATAGAACCCGAACCGGGTAATTGATAACCTTGCCGTCCTCCCCTACCGCACGAACGCCCAGCTTTCCATCCGGCCCAAGCCGCAGCAGTGCAGGGGAAAACCGGTGCGCCATGACCGATGGCAACTGGATACGCAGGGTGGCGCTGCCCCCCGCTACGCGCCATAGATCCGGATTAGCCACTTCTACTTCAACATAAAAGCTTCGTGTTTGCGTGTCGGCTGCCAGACTGACAAACCGTACTTGACCGTCCAGCTCGCGGCCGTCGAGCAGCTGCAGTTTGACCGGCTGACCCTGGGCCACTCGACCCACATCCTGCTGTGGAACCTGAGCGTTGGCTTTCAATCGCTGCACATTAACCAGAGACATCATCACATCGCCGGACTGGACCAGCTCGCCAACCTCGACATGGTGCCGGTCGACGATGCCATCAAAAGGTGCTACCGGCTGATTATATTCCACCGCCAACTGCGCGGCACTGAGATCAGCCTGAGCGCGGGCCAGCTCGCCCTCCAGACGTATTACTTCTGTCTCGGTGACGTAATTAGAGACTTTCAGCTTCCTCGCGCTTTCCACTTCTTTCTGACGCAACCGATACATAGCCCTGGCCTGCGCCAACAATTGGCTTCGGCCCTCATCAGACAGCTTCAGCAGTGGCTCGCCAGCAGATACCCGGTCGCCCTGCTGCTTGAATAATGTCTCCACTCGCCCGGATACTTGAGCCATTATCTGAACCTGCTGCCAAGGCAACAGCTGTCCCTGCAACACCTGTTCCCGGCTCATGGGCTCAGCCTGAGACCAGCGAGTCTCGACTTCTTCCAGTGTCTGTTCCACTGGCTCTGCGGCTGCTGGGGCCTCGTCCCGAGCGCTTCGGGTCTCACCCAGCAATAACCAAAGAATCAGAATGACTGCCATCAGAATAGCCAGTACGACAGGCGATATTCCGCGTGAAAATGTGTTTCTGAGGGAAGCCATCACAGAAAATCCTTCAAGGGAGTTCAAATAAAATCATGCACAGGGACGGTTACAACGCAATCGCGACCGGCAGTATATCTGCCAACAGCACTCTCTGCTCAGATGGCCTTTCCCGCGCCTTAAAGGCCGCGCGGATCGCTTTCAAGCGCGGCGCAGGGCGGGACTCAGGCGCAACATATCCAGAATGCCATCGACCAGCATTTCGGCATTTGCGTTCAGATCCATCCCATCGGGGACGAGCAGACATTGGTCGAGTATCCCGGTGATGAAAGCGTGCACACAGCGGCTGGCGACAGTCAGATTGAGATCGTCGGGCAGTTGCCCCTTGGCGATCGCATTGCGCAGACTCAGTTCGATGTTATGTTCATACTCTCGACGGAACGCCTGCATCCACTGGCGCAAATTACCAAGATCTTCGGTGTACTCACATTTGTGAAAAAGAATCTCGCTGACCCTGCGTACTTGCGTGTCCGTTGCCGCGCGCTGGAATATCTTTATCAGCAAGTCACGCATACGGCCCAGCGGGTCGGGCTCACTGGGATTTCTACTCGCCTCACCGAGCGGCTCCAAAGGCAGACTGATGTGTTTGAGCAGGGAGCCCACCAGTTCTGATTTATCCTGAAAATGCCAATAGATGGCACCACGGGTAACCCCGGCGGCAGTAGCAATCTCAGCCAATGATGTGCGCGAAATACCCTTGCGGTAAAAACATAGCTCAGCTGCGCAGAGAATCTGATGTCGGGTCTCCTGCGCCTCTTCCTTCGTCCGTCTGACCATCCGTCATATCACCCAATTAGTATTGAGAATCGTACCGCCGGACCTGGCAGGTGTGCAGGCCGAGAATGTTAGCTAATGTTATCCACACTTACAAACATTCATGAATGTACGTATATTATGCTGCAATATAGCCATGCGTTCTTCATTGGCCAACCGATATATGCAATACGTGCTCCGAGGATCCTGCCATGCCCACCCCGATATCTGCGCGAACCGCGCTTCTTCCCCTGCTGGCAGTCGTTGCATTGCTGAGCGCTTGCAACACTCAAGAGACCCCCTCTTCAGAGCAGCAACAAGCTCCACAGGTGGTCGAAGTAGGTATCGTCACTCTGGTATCCGAACCATTCGAACTCACTACTGATCTACCTGGAAGGACTGCGCCGTTGCGCATCGCTGAAGTACGCCCCCAGGTAGACGGTATTATTACCAAACGGCTGTTCACCGAAGGCAGCGAGGTCAAAGCGGGTGAGCAGCTGTATCAGATCGACGCATCGGTCTATCGATCTGCACTTAACAGCGCGAAAGCGGCTCATTTATCCAGCACGTCACTGAGTGATCGTTACGCTCAATTGATTGAGGACCAGGCTGTCAGCCGTCAAGCCTACGACGAAGCCCGCGCCGCCAGCCTGCAAACCCAAGCAGCCCTGGAGCGCGCCGAAATTGATCTGCGCTATACCCAGGTCAGAGCGCCGATTGACGGCCGAATTGGCCGCTCGGCAGTGAGCGAGGGTGCGCTGGTGACAGACGGCCAGGAAGCTGCGATGGCTACCATTCAACAACTCGATCCCATTTATGTAGATGTAACCCAGCCCGCCCGTGACCTGCTGGCCCTGCGCCGCGATCTGGCCGAAGGCCGTTTACAAAAAGTCGGTGACAACGCCGCCCAGGTCACGCTGCAACTGGAAGATGGCAGCGTCTACTCGCATCAAGGCAAGCTGGAATTTTCCGAAGTATCGGTCGACGCAGGCACGGGTTCGGTCACGCTACGAGCCGTGTTCCCCAATCCGGATACCATGCTGCTGCCCGGCATGTTTGTACACGCGCAACTGATCGCCGGCACCCGCTCCGAGGCCATTCTGGCACCACAACAGGGCATTACCCGTACTCCACGCGGCCAGGCCACTGCACTGGTAGTCAACGCAGACAACATCGTTGAGCTGCGCGAGGTGCGTACAGAACGCGCTGTGGGTAATCGCTGGCTGATCAGCGATGGGCTGAATGACGGTGACCAGCTGATCACCGAAGGCTTGCAATTCGTGAAGCCCGGTGCAGCAGTCAAAACTGTGCCGGCAAAGAATGTGTCCGCGCCTGCGTCCGCTGCTGACCAGGAAGGATAATTCATATGCCTCGCTTCTTTATCGACCGCCCGATTTTCGCATGGGTAATTGCCTTGGTGATCATGCTCGCCGGGGGCCTGGCGATCCTCACTTTGCCGGTTAACCAATATCCGAGCATCGCACCGCCGGCGGTGGGCATCTCCGTCAGCTATCCCGGCGCTTCAGCCCAGACAGTGCAGGACACCGTCGTTCAGGTTATCGAACAACAACTTAACGGTATCGATGGTCTGCGCTATATCCGTTCGGACAGCAACTCTGACGGCAGCATGTCCATTACTGTCACTTTCGACCAGGGCGTAGACCCCGATATTGCCCAGGTCCAGGTGCAGAACAAGTTGCAGCTTGCCACTCCACTGCTGCCCCAGGAAGTCCAGCAACAGGGCATTCGCGTGACCAAATCGGTCAGAAACTTCCTGATGGTGATCGGTGTAGTATCAACCGACGGCAGCATGAATCGCGATGACCTGGCCGATTACATCATCTCCAATCTGCAAGACCCGATCTCCCGGACCGACGGTGTAGGTGACTTTCAAGTTTTCGGCGCGCCCTATGCCATGCGCATCTGGCTTGACCCGGCGAAACTGAATAATTTCAAGCTCACACCGACTGACGTTCGCAGCGCCATTCAAGCGCAAAACGTCCAGGTATCAGCGGGTCAGTTCGGCGGCCTGCCCGCGGTACCCGGCCAACAGTTGAACGCGACTATTATTGGCAAGACCCGGATGCAAAGCCCCGAGGAATTCCGCGAGATTTTGCTCAAAGCCAACCCGGACGGCTCTCAGGTACGCTTGAAAGACGTCGCTCGTGTTGAGTTGGGTGCGCAAAGCGCAAACATTTCTGCTGAGTTCAACGGTCTACCCGCATCCGGTCTCGCCATAAAACTGGCCACCGGGGCCAATGCACTGGAAACTTCCGAAGCAGTCAAAGCTACGATTGCCGAGCTGGAAGCATTCTTCCCCCCCGGCATGAAGGTCGAGTACCCCTATGAAACGGCCCCGGTGGTCTCGGCGTCGATTAATGGTGTAGTGAACACCCTGATCGAGGCAGTTGTACTGGTATTTCTGGTGATGTATCTGTTTCTGCAAAACTTTCGTGCCACCTTGATCCCTACGCTGGCGGTACCTGTTGTGCTTCTTGGCACCTTTGGTGTGCTGTCGGCATTTGGTTTTACCATCAATATTCTAACGATGTTCGCGATGGTGCTAGCCATCGGTCTACTGGTAGATGACGCCATTGTCGTGGTTGAAAACGTTGAGCGGGTCATGGCTGAAGACGGCCTGTCACCCCTTGAAGCGACGCGCAAATCCATGGACCAGATTCAGGGCGCGCTGGTCGGTATCGGTCTGGTACTTTCAGCAGTATTCATACCCATGGCCTTCTTTGGTGGCTCTACCGGTGTCATTTATCGGCAGTTCGCGATCACTATTGCATCGGCGATGACGCTATCGGTGCTGGTCGCACTAATATTCACTCCCGCACTGTGCGCCACGCTGCTCAAACCCATACCCAAAGGCGGGCATGCGAAAAAACGGGGCTTTTTCGGCTGGTTCAACCGCACTTTCGATCGCAGCGTTAATCGTTATGAGCGCGGGGTGGCCAGTATGCTCAAGCGCAAGGCGCCTTACCTGCTGATCTACATCGTCATTGTTGCTGTTATGGCCGTACTTTTCACCCGCATACCCTCCGCGTTCCTACCGGACGAGGATCAGAGCGTCATGTATGCCCAGGTTCAGACTCCGGCAGGCTCCACCGCCGAGCGCACCCAGGAGTCCATCGATACCATGCGTAAGTACCTGATGGAAGAAGAAGGCGATGTGGTTAATTCGGTATTCACTGTCACCGGCTTCAGCTTTGCCGGACGCGGACAAAACTCGGGCATAGCCTTTATTGGCCTGAAACCCTGGGGTGAGCGCACGGAACCGGGGCAGAGCGTATTTGCACTGGCTGAGCGAGCGCAAAAGCGATTCAGCACCTATCGCGATGCGATGGTATTTGCATTCGCGCCGCCAGCCGTCATGGAACTGGGCAACGCCACCGGCTTCAATCTGTTTCTACAGGACAATGCCGGCGTCGGTCACGATACCTTGATGCAGGCACGCAACCAGCTGCTCGGAATGGCTTCACAGCACCCGGCCCTGATGGCCGTGCGTCCTAATGGTCTGGAGGATGAGCCGCAATATCAGCTGACCATCGACGACGAGAAGGCGCGTGTCCTTGGCGTTTCACTGAGCGAAGTGAACAGCACCCAATCAATCGCCTGGGGCTCCAGTTACGTCAACGACTTTATTGACCGTGGTCGAGTCAAACGCGTGTACCTGCAGGGAGAAGCCAGCGCACGGATGAATCCCACAGATCTGAGTAAATGGTACTTACGTAACGATCGTGGCGAAATGGTGCCTTTCACCGCGATTGCCAGCGGCGAATGGATTTACGGATCACCGAAACTCTCACGCTATAACGGCGTCGCGGCAATGGAAATCATGGGCGAAGCGGCACCAGGCTTCAGTACCGGCGAGGCGATGGTAGCCATTGAGGAGCTTGCCAAGAAATTGCCCCAAGGCATAGGCGTCGCCTGGACCGGCCTATCCTACGAGGAACGTATTTCCGGAGATCAGGCGCCAATGCTCTATGCCCTGTCGTTGCTCGTTGTATTCCTGTGCCTGGCTGCACTGTACGAGAGTTGGTCGATCCCAATGGTAGTGATGCTGGTGGTGCCGCTCGGCGTGATTGGTGCTTTGATAGCCACACTGGGCCGCGGACTGACCAACGATGTGTTTTTCCAGGTCGGATTGCTGACCACCGTGGGCTTGACGGCCAAGAACGCCATTCTCATCGTCGAGTTTGCCAAGGATCTGCACGAGCAGGGCATGAGCCTGTTCGATGCCGCGGTGGAAGCCTGCCGCATGCGCCTGCGGCCGATCATAATGACCTCGCTGGCCTTTACTCTCGGCGTGCTGCCACTAGCATTGGCCAGCGGTGCCGGCGCGGGTAGTTCACATGCAATCGGTACGGGTGTGATTGGCGGCATGATCACCGCCACGGTACTGGCAATCTTTTGGGTGCCGCTGTTCTTCGTGATAATTTCGTCCCTGTTCAGCAGCAAAAAAACCGAGAGCGATGGTCATGAGCCAACCGCCCATGAGGTCAACCCATGAAGCACACGCTGAGCGCTAGCCTTCTGATGCTGGTACTGACAGGTTGTTCACTGATGCCGGACTATGAGCGGCCGGTCTCACCGGTGGCCAGTAGCTGGTCGCAGAGTGAAGCCGACGATGCGGCGATCGACAATGCAATGATTCCAACGCCTAGCTGGCACAGTTTCTTTCGCGAGCCGCAGCTACGCGACTTGATTGCGGTGGCACTTGAGAACAACCGCGACTTGCGGGTGGCTGCCCTTAATGCGCAAGCAACCCGCGCGCTCTATCGTGTTCAGCGCGCTGAGCGATTACCCAGCGTTAGCACGGACGCAGGGGGTAGTCGAACGCGCACGCCCTATGATTTCAACGGTACAACCCAAAGCGGCATCACCAGTCAGTACAGCGCCACAGTGGGCGTTGCCTGGGAGCTGGATTTATTTGGCCGCGTGGGCAGCCTGCAACAGCAGGCGCTGGAAGAATACCTGGCTACCGAGGCCGCGCAGCAAAGCGTCAAGATCAGTTTGATTGCCAGCGTTGCCAATACCTATCTCCTCTGGCAGGCGGATACGGCGCTGCTGCAAGCGACGCGGGACACGCTAGACACGTTTGAAGACAGCTTGCGACTCACCCAGCGCAGCTTCGACGTCGGCATTGCTTCGTCCCTTGAGCTCACTCAGGCTCGCACCGCCGTCGAGACCGCGCGTGGCAGCCTGGCGGCTTACACACGCAGGGTCGGTGAAGACCGTAACGCCCTCGACTTGCTGCTGGGTCAACGTGTGCCGGTATCCACTGCCAAACAGCCACAACAGGGCACCTCGGTTTTGGCTGCCCTTCCAATCGGCCTGTCTTCGGACATACTGCTTCAACGGCCCGATATCCTTCAAGCCGAATATCAGTTGCGCGGAGCAAGCGCCAACATCGGCGCCGCACGTGCTGCATTTTTTCCCAGCATCAGCCTGACTGCCAATGCCGGTAGCGCCAGCAGTCAGTTGTCCGGACTGTTCGACAGCGGTTCGGAATACTGGAATTTCTCACCCAGTATCAGCCTGCCCATTTTCAACGCTGGCCGTCTGCAGGCGAATCTTGATTACGCCGAACTCATCCGCGATGTGCGCATAGCCGAGTACGACAGGGCCATCCAGATTGGCTTCAGCGAAGTCGCCGACGGCCTCGCCGCACGGCAAACCTACGTGGATCAAGTCGCGGCGCAACAGAGCTTGCTTGATGCCAGCGAAGATTACTTCCAGATTGCCGAGCGACGCTATCGCAGCGGTGTAGATAGCTACCTGACCCTGCTCGACGCCCAGCGCCAGCTATTCAGCGCCCGTCAGCAGCTGATCACCGACCGATTGAACCAGACGACCAGCGAAGTCGATCTGTTTCGGGCCCTAGGCGGAGGCTGGAGTAACCAGGCCGAATAGATCCTGGCCTGGCCGCCAAGCAACGTTATCGACTAATAAGCACTCTCCCTTGAACCTGAGAAGATCCGATTGGGGACTAGCACGCACTCGCCACTCCGCTTTATTCTTTTTTAGTCTAAGCATAGAACCCAAAAACAGTTATGATTAATCTTAATTGTTTTAGCAGGTTTGGTAACGGAGCGTGATCATGCAACCTCATGTAGAACCCTTTTTCGACTCAGCCACCTTCACTTACAGCTATGTCGTCACAGACCCTGCAACCAAACAGTGCGCTATCATCGACTCGGTCCTTGATTATGATCCTGCGGCTGGCCGTACCTCTTTCACGAGTGCCGATCGCCTGATCACTTATGTACGCGAGCAGGGATTACAGGTGGACTGGCTGCTGGAAACCCACGTACATGCCGATCACCTTTCCGCTGCCCTGTATCTCAAGCGCGAACTGGGTGGCCAGCTTGCCATCGGTGAAAACATCACTATCGTCCAACAGACCTTCGGCAAGCTGTTTAACGCAGGTACCGAATTTGCGACGGATGGTCGCCAGTTCGATCATCTGTTTAAGGATGGTGATACCTTTCAGGTAGGAAACATCGAAGCACGCGCCGTGCATACCCCTGGGCATACACCCGCCTGCATGACCTACCTGATAGGCGATGCCGGGTTTGTTGGCGACACCTTGTTCATGCCTGACTACGGTACTGCCCGGTGCGACTTCCCCGGCGGTGATGCCCGCGTGTTGTTCCAGTCTATTCGCAAGTTGTTTGCACTGCCCGATGCGACCCAACTGTTCATGTGCCATGACTACAAGGCGCCAGGCCGCGAAGACTTCCGTTATCAGACAACGGTAGCCGAAGAGCGAGCGCACAACGTTCATGTTCATGAGGGTGTTGTAGAGTCCGAATTTGTTGCCATGCGCAGTGGCCGTGATGCGACCCTGGGCATGCCAACTCTGATATTGCCGTCAGTGCAGATAAACATGCGTGCAGGTCAGTTGCCGCCAGCCGAAGAAAACGGTACCCGTTATCTGAAGATCCCCCTCGATGTACTGTGAGTCAGCCACCATGAACGCTATCAAGCGCCAGGGTTACGTCATCACGGGTGCCGCGGGATTTCGCTACCTCGTCGCCCCCCATCCTGATGAAGAGCGTCATAGCACATGAAGCTGAGTCGCTGGCTACCCTGGCTCGAATGGGGCCGACACTATAATCAGGACACCGCTGCGCAGGATGGGTTGGCGGCTTTGATTGTAACCTTGATGTTGATCCCACAAAGTTTGGCGTATGCCATGCTTGCGGGACTGCCACCGGTGACCGGTTTGTATGCCAGCATCCTGCCTCTACTGGCCTATGCCTTGTTCGGCTCCAGCCGAGCGCTGGCCGTCGGACCTGTCGCGGTGGTATCGCTGATGACTGCTGCGATATTGGGTCCGCTGTTTCCCGCCGAAAGCAGTGAATACATCGGCGCGGCGATGCTGCTGGCTCTGCTTTCGGGTCTGATCCTCAGCGTCATGGCGCTCTTTCGGCTGGGCTTTCTGGCCAACTTTCTCAGTCACCCGGTCATTTCAGGTTTTATCAGTGCTTCGGGCATTCTGATTGCCGTCGGACAACTCAAGCACATACTGGGTGTGTCAGCCTCCGGTGGAAATCTGCAACAGATTTCGGTTTCCCTATGGCAGGCGCTACCGAACGTACATGTACAAACGCTACTGACAGGTTTGCTCAGCCTGGCATGGCTGTGGTGGGCACGTGGTCGACTGGGACCCCTCTTGCAAAGACTTGGCGCTAGCGAAAAGATGGCGAGCAACCTGGCCAAGGCCGGGCCCGTATTGGCGATCATCGGAGCCATTGTGGCGGTATCGTTTCTGCAGCTGGCAGACACCGGTGTCAAGGTGGTAGGCGCTATCCCGCAGGGCCTGCCAGCCATGATACACCCTACTCTGAGCCTGAAACTGGCGCTCGAATTACTGCCTGCAGCATTGTTAATTAGCCTGGTCGGCTTTGTCGAGTCTGTCTCGGTAGGGCAGACGCTGGCGGCCAAGCGCCGCCAGCGAATCGAGCCTGACAGCGAATTGCTCGGACTGGGCGCAGCGAATCTCAGTGCCGCTTTTAGCGGAGGATTTCCAGTGACCGGCGGTTTTGCTCGCTCCGTGGTGAATTATGACGCAGGCGCGCAAACACCCATGGCGGGTATTTTCACCGCTGTCGGGATCGCTATCAGCGTCATGCTATTGACTCCGTTGCTGCACAACCTGCCACACGCTGTACTGGCGGCGACCATTATTATCGCCGTATTGCGCCTGGTTGATCTTGGATCACTGAAGCGCACCTGGCGTTATTCCCGCCAGGATGGGGCAGCCCAGGCAGCAACATTGCTGGGCGTACTGATGATCGGTGTTGAGACCGGTATCTTGCTCGGCGTTGGCTTGTCCCTGATGCTTTTTCTACGGCGCACCAGTCAGCCACATATAGCCGTAGTCGGTCAGGTGCCCGGCAGCGAGCACTTTCGTAATGTCGAGCGCTTCGCCGTCATCGAATCTCCCAGCGTTCTGTCGTTGCGGGTGGACGAAAGCCTGTACTTCCCAAACGCGCGTTTTTTGGAAGAGCGCATTGTCGAATTGATTGCTGCCCGTCCACAGGTGCGTCATCTGGTGCTGATGTGCCCCGGCGTGAACCTCATCGATGCCAGCGCGCTGGACTCGTTGGAAACTATCGTCGAACGACTGACAGCAGCAGGTGTTCAACTGCATCTGTCGGAGATCAAGGGGCCTGTCATGGATCAACTCAAACGATCAAGCTTCCTGCAGCAATTTGGCGGACAGGTATTTATCAGCCAGTTTCAGGCGCTGAGAGTGCTTGATCCCAACATCGCTCTGGAAACACTGAAACAAGAACCGCATACTCTTTATCCACCTGTTAAATCCGAGGGTAAAAACCCATGAAAAGCGCCCACGACCTGGTTACCGAAGCCAGAACCCAGATTCATGAGGTCTCTGTACAGGAGGCCGATGTTGCCATCCGCGATGCGGACGTGCTGATTGACGTGCGTGAAAGCGATGAATTTTCCGCCGGACATATTCCCGGTGCAATGAATATCCCGCGGGGTCTGTTGGAATTCAAACTCAGTAGCGCGCCGGAGCTGGCAGCCCGCGACCTCAAGCTCGTGCTCTACTGCAAGAGCGGAGGACGCTCTTGCCTGGCAGCCAGCTCCTTGCAGCAGATGGGCTATCTGAATGTACAGTCCATCAATGGGGGTTTCGATGGCTGGAATGATGCCGGCAAACCGGTGGCTTCCCCCAGCGTGCCGTCCTTCGATTAAACCTGCGCGGTATTACCATGAAGTCCTGATTTATAGCGGCACTCGTTCCCAAACCCAGAACGAGCCCGTCGCTATGATGGCCACTACTCCGACCGGCAATATTACTTGTTGGTATACCCACTGGTTACGCAGCAAAAAGATGACCGGCACAACGCCTACTACAACGGCCAGTTGGGCTAATTCAACACCAAGATTGAAGCTCGCCAGCGCAACCAGAAGTGAAGAGGTTCCGACCAAAAAGTCCGAGAGCACACTGGCGAAACCAAAACCGTGGATCAGCCCAAAGCCGAATCCAACAAGGTATCTTCGTGTACCCAGAAAAGGCCAGATAATATTAATGGCCACGGCAACAATCGATAAGGCAATAAAAGTTTCCACCCACTCGATGGGCAGCCTCACAACGCCCAAAGTGGCAATGACCAGCGTGACTGAATGAGCCGCGGTAAATGCAGTAACGATCAGCGCAACGTCCTTTACCGCCTTAGTCAGATCATTCTCAACAACCCATTGCCCGCGTTCGCGCCGCACCGCAGCAGGAAGCAGCAACGCCAGCAAAAACAACATGTGGTCGTAGCCGATCCATAGATGCACCATACCCTCCCAGATAAACTCTCCAGCGGTTTGCCAAAGACTGGGTGTATCCATAAAAGCCAGATTTTGCTGATCTGGACCCAGAACAGTCAACCGATCGCCCCCTTCGGTACGGGTCATGACTAGCGCGCGATGCATCGGATCCTCATCGAAAAACAGGTTGTAACTCAAATCAGATGGAGCTCTAGCTGTATCAAAGCAATCGGGCCTGAACTCTACGACCAGATAATTCCCGTCGCTGTGCCGGCTTAGCCCGGCCAAGCGCCAGCTTGTCGTGCATGCCAGATCACCCGACATGATTTGCACGCGGGAGGCCAGATAGCCGATGATGCTGCCCCGCTGGTTAACGAGCTCGCTCCAGAGCAATTGCCCATCATTATCACCATCAAGGGCAATAACTCGGGCAAGGTCCACCAGCGCAATATCGAGTCGGCCTGGTGCGTCTTCATGGGTGTCATCCCAGTAAAGAAAGCTGTCACTGGCCTTGTGGGCCTGAGCACCGCCGGCCAACAGCAAACTGAACAAAACGGCAATCAGTATTTTACTCATAGCATGTCTTCGTCATCACTCGAAACGTTCAAGCCTGAGGGTTGCCCGGCCGCTGCGGCAGCGCGGATCAACAACTCACGATCTGGCGCAGCTCGCTGTGTTTTCCAATTCTCGCGGGCGGCTATAAAAGCAGCATCAGGCTCATTTTTCACATCCAGCATGAACCGTGCGTACTCCCACTGGTGAAGAAACTCGCCACGCCAGCGTGCCTCGGCAAAACGCTGTTCCAGATCCTCCGACAACACATTTGCGTCAGGATGACCCGTTCGTTTAAGAGCAATTGCGCGTAATACCGCCAGGGTGTCTATTGGCTCGTAGCCCTGGGTGATCTTTACGACTGTCTCTGGGTCACGCTGATCCAGAAGCCAGTCGGCATAGCGCGCTCGCCGGTACAGATCATCCGGATCCTGCAGCAGGCTTTGCTGCCAATATGTCCCTGCTTCGGGCAAATGCAGCCGTGACGCCATAACGGCCAGAGTGACCAGCGCATAATCGCGCTCAACTGGATGCGCGCCGCTGGCGGTTCCCAGGGCCCGACTCAGCTTGCTGACAGCCTGCTCTGGCTGCTCAGCATAACTGGCCACTTCCTGTGTACAGCTTTCTGCCAAAAGACCCGGCCGGTACTGTCTCAGATATTGACAGGCGCGATCGGCGGTCTCCAGATCATCACGCACCAAAGCAATGCTATAGCGCGTAAGCCAGGCCTGAGCGTTATCAGGCTGCTGCTGCAAAACTCTGTTCAAGTCGGCTTCAGCTTCATCAAATCGGTGTAGCCGCTGAAGCACAGTAGCTCGCATAAGATATACGTCGCCCGTCCACTGCGCTTGGGGCAGACGCTCTAAAAGCCCCTGAGCTAAACCCAGCGGCCTCGGGCTGCCGGTCGCCCGGGAATG
>Ga0307486_1001889_pt1 | contig 15262 bp, 10 predicted proteins | sample CBIW02metaG_FD_203663 | JGI IMG/M metagenome (GOLD analysis project Ga0307486, IMG submission 203663) | Sea-ice brine microbial communities from Beaufort Sea near Barrow, Alaska, United States - CBIW 0.2 | ecosystem: Environmental > Aquatic > Marine > Coastal | place: USA: Alaska | collected... | reverse complement strand
TCATTATTGCGATCACTGCATTTATTCTTTTCTTTAGAATATTTTCAATTCGCCTGCCGGTGGGTCCAAAATTTTCTTTTGGAGAAATCTCATTATACAAAAAAAAATCCAGCATCCCTGCCATAGCATCCGTATGCGTTTTGTAATGAGTTTTAGAAAATTGCTGGAAACGTTTTGCCGTTTCTCGTTTGAACCGAATGGTAATAAAAGCATCCATTTTTTCGTTTTTTTTTTTACAGTTTGACGTAAATCTATCCCTGTTTACAAGCCCTCCCCGGGGCATTTGACGCAAATTTGAAAAATTGCTAAAAATTATATATTATTAAAATACTGACAATCAACACTCTACATACAAAAAGGAATACTTAACACCGCTTTGCGTGTTATCCTCTTGCTATTCCGCTTTTTTTTTCGGAACAAAATATTCTTGCAATTTTGCCTGGGCCATCAAAGAGTCATAGGGCAAAAAATTTCGTTTAAATACATAAATATGAACCATTATTTACGAAGTAAAATTCGAAAATTCACAAAACAGAACCAATTGGAATACTCTGTAATTCAGTTATTTAAGGTACATATTATTTCTTTTTGGTAAAGTAGAAAATTCATTTTTAGGCGAAATTAAATTTGATTTTTAATGGTATGAATTGGTGTTTTTAAAGCTGATTGAGTTGGCTGAAAATGGCAAATAGCATCAAATAACACTAATCTGTTTTTTAACACTTTTTCAAATGATTTACTTTTTATATCTGGAGCGTTTTCCATTTTTGATTTTCAGGTTAAAAGAAAAAATGGAGGTTGAACTGAAACCAAACCTGTCAGATTTGATTTACTTTCCATAGAGCCCTCGCCGTTACCATTTTTTGATCTGCTTTTAACCGGGAATTTAGAATTAGGATAGGCCGCCCGAGAATCCTGAATTTTGGATTGAGTCCGCTATAAGGCCGGCTAATTTCTAAATTCAGGAATTTTGCTTTCTCAAAAAATGGTATATGGCAGAATGACTCGGAAGGTGAATTAAATTAACAGGGTGAAGTTCCAACCTGTTCCGGAAAGTACAAAGCCTGAAAGGAGTTAGATCCGGCGGACTCAGGCAAAAAAGTTTTTCCCGGAGTGAAGCAGTTCTGCTCCCGACTTCTTTCGGGATTCGCGGATTAGCGCAACGAAGGGGATCAACTTTTTTTCCTGTGTCCAAGACCTTTTCGACGAAGCGCTTTCCCCGCAATACGGAGCTTCTCTTTTGGGGAGTGATAAGATGAAGGGGAATGTGCTGAGGGGTGGTGGTTCTTTTTTAAATTTCATGTGGGATTTCAGATGTGAATCAAAATATATTTAAATTCATTTATACAGTTTGATTTTAATAGATGTTTGAGAATGAAGTTTATACCTGGCTGTTTCCACAGCCCACACCGAGATATTGAGAAATGGAGCTATTTCCTTGTTGCTGAGGTTATATACTGAAACAAGTTCAAACCTATACTAAATGTCCCCACGAATTCATGGTGAAAATTCAAAAGATTAAATTATTGTCTGATAAAAGTAGTGTAACGGGGCTTTTTGAATAGTCATTTTCTAAAACTACCTTTACACTTAGATTAAGTATCATATATATATCAAATATTTCTCAGAAATGAAATTATTACAGTTCGTTTTTTTAATGTTATTTAGCCTGATATCCTTTGCTCAGGAACTACCCCCCATTGAAAAATTCACGACTGAAGATTATTTTGGAGATAACCAAAATTGGATGATTTCCCAAGGTGCCGATAATTACATCTACGTTGCGAATAACAAGGGATTGCTTGAGTTTAATGGTGCGGAATGGAATACATATACCTCGCCAAACAACACCATTATCAGATCGGTAAATGTCATCGCAGATAAAATATACACAGGTTGTTATGCAGAATTTGGATACTGGATAAAAAATGAGTTTGGCACTTTGGAATATGTTTCGTTGGTACCAAAACTTGACAAACAACCGCTAGAGGATGAACAGATTTGGAACATCATTGAGTATAACGAATGGGTGTTGTTTCAGTCTAATGACCATATTTATTTTTACAATACAAAAACAGAATCGTTTAAAATTATTGCAGCCACCAACATCATTTATAAAGTATTCAAGATTAATAATCGCATTTATTATCATGTTGCTGATGATGGCGTTTATGTTGTTGAAGATGGGCAGCCAAAATTAATAATGGACCAGCCCATCATCCAATCAGAAAGGGTTATCAATATGTTCAGGAATGGCGAGGACCTAACCATCCTTACCCGACATTCTGGGTTTTTTAAATTTAAAAAAAACACCATATCCCCTTGGGAAATTCCAGCAGACAAGGTGTTGAAGAAGGTAACTGTTTTTAGCAGCATTCAGCTTGAAGATGGCAGCTTTATGATTGGAACCATCTCTGATGGCCTTTTGCATTTAAATAAATCTGGAGACATTGATTATCAAATCACACAAAAAAAAGGACTGAGCAATAACACGGTTTTATCGTTATTTGAAGACAAGACCAACAATATTTGGGCTGGTTTGGATAATGGCATAAACTGCATCAATATAAAATCTGGCATAAAAACATTTTTTGATTATGAAGGAGCGTTAGGCACCATATATACTACCCAAGTGTTTAAAAATTCCTTGTACATTGGCTCTAACCAAGGGTTGTTTTATAGAAAATTAAATGCGGTTGATGACTCTTTTAAATTTATCGATGGCACTGCGGGCCAAGTATGGGATTTATTCAATTATAATGATGAATACTTGTTTTGCGGCCATCATTTAGGCACCTTTTTGATTGATGAAGACAAAGCTAATAAAATAAGCAATGAATTGGGCGCATGGACATTCAAACCCATCCCCAAACAACAAAATCTATTGCTCCAAGGCAATTACAACGGGCTGTATGTTCTCGAAAAATCGAATGGGTTTTGGAAGGTTAGAAATAAAGTAGAGGGGTTTAAGCATTCATCCCGGTTCTTTGAAATAAATGATGCTAACCAAGTCTGGGTAAGCCACGAATATAAAGGCGTTTTTAAATTAAAGCTAAATGACAGCTTAACAAAAGTCACATCACTTGATATGGAAACCAGTTTGCCTTTGGGAAAACATTCAAGTTTAATCAAATACAAAAATGAGATTCTTTATGCATCAGAGGAAGGTGTCTTTAAATATAATGAAATCGATAAAGTCTTTCAAAGAGATTCCATTCTAAGTGCTGTCATCAAAAATGGCGATTATATTTCGGGTAAATTGGTGGTTGATAAAAATGAAAAACTATGGGTTTTCTCAAAAGACAACCTAAGCTATATAGAAAATGATGATGTTACCAATAAACCGGCCATCACTAACATGCCTATCCCTTTAAAATTGAGAAAAGGTGTTTTAGGTTACGAAAATATTTCGCTCACTAATCATACTAACTATGTTTTAGGAACAGCAAATGGCTACATTACGCTGGATGTATCAAAAATGTACAAAAAAAACGATTATTCAATTCATTTGAATGCTGTTGTTTTACAAAATATCCAAGACAAAACAATAGTTTATCCTATAAATAATAAAGGGGAGTTTAAGTATAAAGAAGGCATATTGCTATTCAAATATTCAGTACCCGAATATAATAAATATTTAGAAGTTAATTACCAGTACAAACTAGAAGGACATTCCAATAAATGGAGCAAATGGACAGAAACCCCCCAGGTAACCTTTGAAAACCTTTCCTTTGGAGATTATTCTTTTAAAGTGAGAGCTAAAATTGGCAATGAATTATCCAAAAACACTATAAGCTATACTTTTTTGGTCCACAGACCTTGGTATGCTTCCAACACAGCTTTAGCCGTTTATTTCCTATTATTTTTTATCATATTATTGATTACCCATAAAGCATACAAGCGCCATTACATTAAAACGTTTGCGCGTGAACAGATGGAGAACGGGCAAACGATCATGCAAATTAGAAACGAAAAATTAAATCAGGATATTGAAAGTAAAAACAGGGAGTTGGCCATTTCAACTATGAGCATAATAAAAAAGAATGAAGTTTTAAATAGCATAAAAAAGGAATTGAAAAAAAACAGGGACACTTGCAACAATGATGCAATAAAACTTATAAATAGCAATTTAAACGACACTAATGATTGGTCCTTTTTTGAGAAAGCATTTAATAATGCCGATAAGGATTTTTTAGATAAAATTAAGAGTTCGCACCCAGATTTAACCCCAAACGACTTGCGTTTTTGCGCCTATTTAAGATTGAATTTGTCATCCAAGGAAATGGCTCCACTGCTCAATATATCTGTAATAAGTGTGGAGACAAAGCGTTACAGATTGAGAAAGAAATTGGGTTTGGAACATGAAAGTGGCCTTGTTAACTATATCTTAAAATTTTAGCGCCACGACAAACTGGTTTTTACCACTACATTACCACGACAACCGAATAAAAACGACTGTTTTTTAGGTTTTTGAAATAAAAACGCAAAAGCGAAAAATTCCACTTAAATAAAGGGTCTTGGGCTATTAAAGCATGATATTTCAGCCTAAAATATCATGTTCGTTTTTTATCGGTTAAAATTTATGGATTTCTTATTATTTGATTTTAAGTTTACGAATACTTGATTTCTAAAGTTATTATTTGAAACAAGCTAAATCATTTTTTAAAACTAACACTCAATGAAATTAGAACCATTTTTTCAAAAAATTAAAGAGCTGTCTCTAATACTGTTTTTGTTTACTTCTATGGCAGCAGGGGCACAATCACAAAAAATAGTCACAGGGCAAGTACTCTCGGCCGCGGATAATATGCCCTTACCAGGCGTTACCGTGATTGTTAAAGGTACTAAAAATGGTACATCCACAGATTTTGATGGTAAATTCTCGTTAAATGTAAGTGGTGAAGCACAGACATTGGTTATTTCCTCTATTGGGTTTCAAAGCAAAGAAGTTGTAATAAGCGACAGTCAACTCACAATATCATTACAGGAAGATATTAATGCCTTGGATGAAGTTGTGGTTACCGCCTTGGGCATAAAAAGGGAGCAAAAAGCACTTGGATATGCCGTACAGGAAATTAATGGTGAAGCCTTGCAAAAAGTTTCCGGTGTTGATGTTGGTACAGCGCTTACCGGCAAAGTTGCGGGGCTTTTGGTTAAAAACTCATCCGATTTTAATGTGGTGCCTGAAATTACCATACGTGGAGAAGAGCCATTATTGGTAATTGACGGGATTGCGTACTCCAACAAAACACTAAGCGACATATCTTCAGAAGATATTGAATCTATCAGTGTTTTAAAAGGTGCAACAGCTTCTGCTCTTTATGGTTTTAGGGGAGCGAGTGGCGCTATTTTAATCACTACAAAAAATGGTAGTGGAAGTGAAAATGGCTTGACCATTAATTTAACAACCAATACCATGTTCACTGCTGGTTATTTGGCAATCCCTGAAAAGCAAAGTGTTTATGGGCGTGGTTCCAATAATACATATAATTTAAATCAGGATCAATCTTGGGGACAAGTAATGGACGGATCAATCCAAACTCAATGGGATCCCATTGCAAAGGAGTTTAGAGATTTTGAATATCTACCGGTAGGGAAAGACAATTTTAAAAACTTCTTGGACCAAGGCTATATAACCAACAATAACGTCAATGTGGCATATAAAGAAGGTAATGCTTCTTTGAGAAGTTCAGTTAACTGGACAGAAAATAGAGGGCGATATCCCAATTCTAAATTAGACAAATATACCTACAGCTTTGGAGGGGATATTAACTTAGATAAATTTCAATTGACTTCTAATTTATCATACGCTAAAAGGGAATCACCAAATATGGGTTCGAATGGTTATACCTCTTATGATCCAATGTACACTTTATTGATCTGGTCACCGTCCGATTACAATGTCCTCGATTACAAAGATAATTATTGGCTTACCCCGGGCGTACTCCAAAATAACCATTATGGATATGATTATGAAAATAATAAATATAGTGGTAAGAACCAAAACAGCCCGTATTTTGACAGATATGAAAAAACTAATGAAGTATCGCGTGATATCTTTAATGCAGACCTATCATTAAACTATGAAATAACCGATTGGTTAAAGGCTACTGTGCGTTCTGGTTTAGATTATTATGTAGATCGAGGACAATTAAGGGTTTCTCAAGGTTCTTATGTATCAACAGGTAATACAAGTATTCCTGGGAGTTCTTCCACTTGGAATGGTGGCAGAACTGGAGCTTATGTAACCGGTAAATCGCAAGGTTTCAGTTCCAATAGTGATTTATTGTTAACTGGTAATAGAGCATTCAATAAATTTGAAATAGGATATCTTGCTGGAGGTACTATATTTTACGATAGAACTGATAACTTGAATGCTGGAACGGTAGGAGGTATTTCCGTACCCGGGTTTTTCTCGTTAAATGCATCCGTGGAGCCAGCCAAAGTAGCAGAAACAACATTTTCTCAACAAGTTAATTCTGCTTTTGGACGCTTTTCTGTGGCTTGGAATAAATTGATATATTTAGATTTCACCGGACGTAATGACTGGAGCTCTACATTGGCAGGTCCTAGTGTGCCAGATTCTAAAAGGTCTTATTTTTACCCCTCGGCCTCGAGTAGTTTTATAATTTCAGAGTTGTTGCCAGAATCCTCAAAATTTTGGCTCGATTTATTAAAGATTAGAAATTCATGGACACAATCAAAAACCCCTGCAGGTATTTATGACATTAATAGTGTTTTCACCACCACTACCGGTACTTGGAACGACTTGAATGGTGCCACGGCTCCTGGGAGTTTATATGATTTAACAAGTATCCGACCTCAAAGTGCCGAGACTTATGAAGTTGGGTTGCAAGGAATGATGTTTAAAAAACGCTTGAATGTCGATGTTTCTTATTATGACAAACGATTTTACGACATATTGAAAGATAATCCACCTGCACCAATATCGGCAGCCTCTGGATATACTGGGAAAGTTATCAATATTGATGAAGAAAGATCTCGCCGTGGTTGGGAAGTAGCACTTACCGCCACACCTATTAAAAAAGAAGATGTACAATGGGATATAGCTTTTAACTGGTCAACTTATAATGAAGTATATACTAAAATTGATACCACTTTTTCTCGAAATGATCCTTGGATAAAGGAGGGTGCACGTACTGATGCTTATGTAGGAAAGGAATACTTAAGAGTACCTGAAACAGGAGAAAACATCTATAAAAACGGAAGAATTCAAAGAAGTAATTACAATACTGTTTTTGGTTTTCAGGATCCAGATTGGCTTTGGGGTGTGAACTCTACATTTCGTTATAAAAACTTTAGTTTATTCGTTTCTATGGATGGGGTAGTTGGTGGTTTAATGAATACAAGGACTGAAAGCTATATGTGGCAATCAGGTGTTCATCCAGACTCTGATACTGAGGAAAGAGCATTAGATGTGGCCACTCCTGGTTCAAATAATTATATTGGTAATGGTGTAAAAGTGATTTCGGGTGCGGTTGAGTTTGATACTGATGGTAACATTACGTTTGATGACCGTGTTTATGCACCCAACGATGAAGCAACCACCTATCTGAGGGCCGTAAAAGATTTGCATAATAGTAGTGCTTGGGGCGGTTCCGGAACAACAACAGATGCTTATGAAAAAACGTTCTTTAAACTACGTGAGGTATCATTAACATATAATGTTCCTAGCAATGTTTTAGAGAGTTGGGGGCCTGTTAGAAATGCTTCTATCAGCTTTATAGGTCAAAACGTATTCCTTTGGGCAAAAGATTTTAAATATTCTGACCCAGACGGGGGGAAAGAAGATTTTGCTGATCCATCAACAAGATATCTTGGAGCAAATATTAAACTTACATTTTAATAAATTAGAATTATGAAAAATATAAAATATATTTTTATAACAATCATTTCTTCACTCGTTGCTATTTCGTGTAGTAATTTTGAAGATATAAATACAAATCCGGATAAGTCAACCACGGTTGCACCGGAAATACTTGCCACAGAGGTGTTGAAGGATGAATATAGGTTCTGGAATCCCGTTCCAAACGATTTTAGTTCCGGAAACTTATTTAATAAGCATACGGCAATACTTACAGGTAACCCAAATGCGAACCAATATTATTATTCATTTTTTCCTTTTGGTAGCTTTGGCAGTTATAAAAATTTAACCGATCTCAAAAGAATGGTTGAATTTTCAGAAGGGAGTCCTGCTGAGCCCTCATTTAAGGGATTGGCATTATTCATGAAAGCTTCTTATGGTTTTGCTGCAACATTAGATATGGGCGATGTCCCATACTCTGAAGCTGGACAAGCAGAAGAAGGGAATACCCGACCTAAATATGACAAACAAGCTGATGTATTTGCACAAATTTTGACAGACCTTCAACAAGCAGAAACATTCTTCGCTGAAGGAAATTATTTGGACGGGGATATCATGTTTAATGGTGATGTCACTAAATGGCGTAAACTTTGTAATGCTATGCAATTAAAAGTAATACAGACCATGAGCAAGAAAGCTACGGCTGACCAAAAGGCCAGATTTGCAGCTATTGTTAGTGCAGGAAATTTGATGGAAGGCAATGCAGATAATTTCAAATTAGCGTATTCTGAAAATCCAAATGCAACTCACCCTTTTTGGAATGGTGAAACCATAAGGATTAATACAGGTGTTTCAAAATTAGTTGTGGATGCTTTAAAGAATTCTAATGACCGTAGATTGTTCTATTTTGCAGAACCTGCGCCAGCTTTGATTGATGGGGGTCTATTGGAATCTGATTTTGATGCTTATGAAGGTGCCCCTACCGAATTATCTGCAGAAATGCTAGGTCTAAACCATGAGAGCGGTGCTTATTCTTTACTAAATGCACGCTATGTTGAGTTTAGGGATAATGACCCGATGCTTCATTTTAGCTATTCAGAACAATGTTTTATTATCGCTGAAGCCATAGAAGAAGGATGGGTAACGGGAGATGCAAAAGAATACTATGAAAATGGTGTAAAAGCAATGCTCGAGTATTATATGGATTTACCCCTTACTGCTGGCCATGTTCATGGAATGGCTATTGACCAGGCTTATATTGATAATTATTTTACTGAAGCGGCTACTTATGCAACAAATGGTTCTAAAGAAGATCGCCTAAAGCAGATATTAACCCAAAGATGGTTGATAGATTTCTTTCAAGGCAACGGTGGAAACTATCCGCAATTCTTACGTACAGGTTATCCTCAATATCCTTTGGATCCAGCAACTAGTTTGAATCCTGACGATGCTTCCGTTTACCCCAAACGTTGGAAGTATCCTGAGAGTGAACAAACTACGAATCCTGAAAATTATCAGAAAGCAATTGATGAACAGTATGGCGGTTTTGATGGAATCAATCAAGTGCCCTGGTATTTACAATAATAATAAACAGCTTTTAGTTTTATATTATTGAGATAGTTTATTTAACCTAAGGGTTTTTCCTATACCCTTAGGTTTATATTAGTCAAAACACATAATTGAAATCCCAATTTTTTAGCGGGATTTTATTCTAAAATTTTAAACATGCGTTTTTTATTTAGTTTATTAATTGTTGCCAGTTTAAGTGCTTGTAGTAATTTAAACGTGAATAATAAAATAATTTTTGCCGACAATGTGGTCATAGCACACCGTGGTGCATGGAAACAACAAAACCTTCCTGAAAATTCTATTGCATCTTTAAAGCATGCCATAGAATTAAATTGTACAGGTTCAGAATTTGATGTGAGAATGACGTCGGACAATGTACTTATTGTAACCCATAATGCAGATTATAAGGATTTAGTTGTTGAAGAATCTACGTATTCAGAATTATCAGAGCACAAACTTCCTAACGGTGAAATTTTACCCACTTTAAAGCAATATTTACTTGCAGGAATGGAAAATAATACCAGTACAGGCTTAGTGTGCGAAATAAAACCTTCAAAAATAGAAGGACGAAATATAATCATAGCTGAAAACGTAATTAAATTGGTTAAAGATATAAAAGCTGGACCTTTTATATTAACATACATTAGTTTTAGTTACGAAATTCTAAAAAAAGTAAAAGAACTAGATGCCAATGCTAAAACTCAATATTTGTATGGTTCTAAAAATCCTGAACAATTAAAGGACGATGGTATTACAGGTATGGATTATTTGGTGAATAAATACAAAAAACATCCCCAATGGATAAAAATAGCTAAAGAAAAGGAACTGGTTTTGAATGCATGGGTGGCAAATACAACTGAAGATATTGATTGGTTACTTGTATATGAATTTGATTTTATTACTACAGACGAACCTGAATTGTTATTTGAAAGAATAAAAGAATGCCCAATCCAACAGGGGTATAAATTGGTTTGGAGCGATGAGTTTAACTATACCAGCAAGCCCGACCCTACAAAATGGGACCATTCCTACGGTTTTATCGCTAATCGGGAAGAGCAATATTATACCGATAGTTTAAAAAATGCCAGGGTGGAAAATGGTCATTTGATTATCGAAGCCCACAAGGAAAAAGTAGCTAATAAAGATTTTAATAACTCTGCTATTAAAGGCTGGGCTAAATACAAAACACAAATCGATTCAGCTCAATATACCTCGGCAAGGTTAAAAACCGATGGTCTTGCAGAATGGAAATACGGACGCATAGAAGCACGTGCAAAATTGCCAAAAGGACGGGGGATGTGGCCTGCGATATGGATGCTAGGTGAAAATAGGAAGGAAATTGATTGGCCCGAATGTGGTGAGATAGACATTATGGAGCATGTAGGTTATGATAATGATACCATTCACGGGACCATACATACTAAGGCATATAATCACATGATAGGCACTCAAAAAGGCAAAACAATCTTTATCGACAAACCGAATGACACTTTTCATGTGTTTGCTTTGGAATGGACCCCTGAAAAAATGGACTTTATATTAGATGGTGTAGTTTACAACCATATAGAAAACGAACATAAAACCACTGCTGAATGGCCCTTTGACCAAAAATTCCACCTCATTCTAAATGTTGCTGTGGGCGGCATGTGGGGAGGGCAAAAAGGTATTGACGATTCCATTTTTCCGCAGCAAATGCTAATAGATTACGTCAGGGTATTTCAACAAAAAAAATAAAAATGATGAAGCGTTTTTCAATTGCACTGGTAGTTGTGATTTTGATCTTCACAAGTTGTAAAAGTCAAAATCAAAGTCAGAATATCAAAGTAATGACCTATAACATCAGATTGGATGTCGCCTCAGATGGTGAGAACGTATGGCCCAATAGAAAAGACTTTTTAAGCTCGCAGGTACTATTTTATAGCCCGGATATTATGGGTATTCAAGAAGCACGTCCCAATCAAATGACCGATTTAAAAACAGCTTTAAAGGACTATAAGACTATTGGCATTGGAAGAGATGGTGATAGCAAAGGGGAATATTCAGCCATTTTTTACAATACAAAAAAATTTAAAGTAGAAAAAGAAAGCACGTTTTGGTTATCTGAAACTCCCAATGATGTTTCTAAAGGTTGGGATGCGGCGTATCCTAGAATTTGCACTTATGGCTTGTTTACAGATTTAAAATCCTCAAAAAAAATATGGGTTTTCAATGCTCATTTGGACCATGTTGGGGAAGAAGCCAGGACCAAAGGGATTGAACTCATTTTATCTAAAATTACAAGTCTTAATACCAAAAATTATCCTGTAATTTTCATGGGAGATTTTAATTCTGAACCTGATTCAGAAAGAATTATTGCGCTTAAAAAAGTTATGAATGACAGCAGGGATATTTCGGAAACCAAACCTTTTGGACCTTCCGGAACATTTAATGGCTTTAAATACGATGAACCGGTTACAAAGTTGATCGATTATATTTTTATCTCAAATAATATCAAATTCAAGGTAAAAAAGTACGCAATCCTAAGTGATTCAAAGAATCTAAAATATCCATCAGATCATTTTCCTGTTTATGTAAAATTGAAATATAACTGATGAAAATAAAACCATCATAACAATGTAATTCCTGATTTTATCAGTTTTTGTTTTCAGCTTAAATAATCCTAGTTTGTTAATGACAGCTCCCCAACAAACCGATTTTTCGTGTTGCGCGGTTTGGGATTGGGAGGATGGATGGTACATGAGGCTACATGCTTAAAACCTGCTCATTTGCAGGCCCTCAACACGTGATTAAACAAAAAATCTCAGAATTAATTGGAACTACAAATACAGCTGAATTTTATGACGCCTATAAAGCCAACGGGATTTCAAAAAAGGACATAAATTCCCTGGCGCCCAAGGGCTTTAATTCCATTCTCCGGAGGAATTAATAATAGGCAAACGATGACCTTAAAAAATGTGGTTATTGAAACAAGGAACCAATAAGATCGGTGTCCATTTTGAAAAAGGGAATTTCAATTTAAACTTTTTGGAATTCAAAATTGCGGGAAGGACCAACAGATTAAAAAAATAAGAAATTCAGAATTAAAACATCCATAAGAGTTAAGTTTCTCAAACAGGAAATACTTATATGATGTAACAGTACCTCTAAAAAAAGAATATAACAGATGAAAAATTTTTTAACAACAGCACTTTTATTGACCTGTTTTTTTGCATTTTCCCAACAAGAAACGATTGACCAAAAAGTTGATGCTTTACTTAAGCAAATGACCCTTGAAGAGAAAATTGGCCAACTCAATCAATATACCGGCGATAATGCCGCGACGGGACCAATTACAATAAAACCTGATGAACAATCGGAAATAAAAGCGGGAAAGATTGGTTCCCTGCTCAATATTTTAGGAAGCGAACACACAAGGCAATACCAGGAATTAGCGATGCAATCTAGGTTAAAAATCCCTTTGTTGTTTGGTCTGGATGTTATTCACGGGTATAAAACCACCTTTCCCATTCCCTTGGCAGAAGCTGCCAGTTGGGATTTGGAAGCCATAGAAGTTTCGGCGAGAATTGCGGCAACAGAAGCTTCCGCAAGTGGGATTCATTGGACTTTTGCCCCTATGGTCGATATAGCCCGTGATCCTCGTTGGGGGAGAGTTATGGAAGGTGCGGGAGAAGACACTTATTTGGGTTCCAGGATCGCATATGCAAGAGTAAAAGGATTTCAGGGCAAAAATTTGGAAGAAATCAATTCAGTAATGGCTTGTGTCAAACATTTTGCGGCTTATGGTGCCGCGGTGGGTGGCAGGGATTACAATTCAGTAGATATGAGTAAACGAATGCTTTGGGAAACCTATTTGCCGCCTTTTAAAGCCGCTTTGGACGCGGGAGCGGCAACTTTCATGAATTCATTCAATGACCTGAACGGGATTCCTGCAACCGGGAACGAGTATTTACTACGGGACATCTTGAAAGAAAAATGGGATTTCAAGGGCTTTGTTGTTTCAGACTGGGGTTCCATTGGGTAAATGATCGCTCATGGCTATGTAAAAGACAGTAAGGAAGCCGCATTGGCTGCTATAACCGCCGGGACTGATATGGATATGGAAAGCAATGCCTACCGCAATAATTTAGCGCAATTGGTGAAAGAAAATAAAGTCCCGGTCTCGTTAATTGATGATGCGGTAAAAAGAATTTTGCACAAAAAATTTGAATTGGGATTGTTCGAAGATCCTTTTAAATACTCAAATCCCGAAAGAGAAAAAGCGGCGCTCAACAATCCAGAACATACTAAAGCCGCCAGAGAAATAGCCGCAAAAAGTATCGTTCTGTTGAAGAATGAAAACAATATATTACCCCTTTCAAAAGACATTAAAACCATTGCTTTTATTGGGCCAATGGTAAAATTATTAAGGGCAAATCACGGTTTTTGGGCTATAGAGCTAAAAGATGTAGATTCAACCTATATAGTTTCTCAATGGCAGGGATTGCAAAATAAAGTGGGCAAAAACACGAAACTTTTATATGCCAGGGGTTCTGATATTGAAGGTGAAAATAAGGATGGTTTTGCCGAGGCGATCGCTATTGCCAATCAAGCTGACGTGGTAATTCTAAGCATTGGGGAAAGAAGCGATATGAGCGGGGAAGCCAAAAGCCGGAGCGATATTCATATTCCGGGCGTTCAGGAGGAATTGGTTAAAGCAATTCAGGCAACAGGAAAACCCGTTGTGGTTTTAATAAATGCGGGAAGACCGCTGGTTTTTAATTGGACAGCTGATAATGTTCCGGCAATTCTTTACACCTGGTGGCTGGGCAGTGAAGCCGGGAACGCCATTGCAGATGTTTTGTTTGGGGATTATAATCCTTCGGCAAAATTGCCAATGACTTTCCCAAGGGATGAAGGTCAATTGCCAATTTATTACAATCATTTCAATACAGGAAGACCCGCCAGAGATGAATCCAATACAAACTATGTTTCAGCTTATACCGATTTAAAGAACAGTCCTAAATTTCCTTTCGGATATGGACTTAGTTATACCAGTTTTCAATATTCAGATCTAAAATTATCAGATTTCAAAATGAAAAGCTCCGAAAGTATCGAGATTAGCTTAAACATTTCCAATACGGGAAAAGTTGGCGGGGAAGAAGTGGTTCAATTGTATTTGCGGGATAAGTTCGGTTCAGTGGTAAGACCCATTATTGAACTCAAGGATTTTCAAAAATTAAAACTCAATGCCGGAGAAACCAAAACGATCAAATTTATAATTGATAAGGAGAAACTTTCTTTCTATAATAATGAATTGCAGTGGGTTGCAGAACCGGGGGATTTTGAAGTCATGATAGGAAGTTCTTCAGCAGATATCAGATTAAAAAGTGATTTTGAATTGATCGAAGATTAAGTTACGGATCAGTATGGAAGGTGCCGTTTCATATTCCTCAACCCCTATTGTAATTAGCCTCATTTAACCCCAAAACAAAATCAATCAAACGTTAAAGTTTGTTAAAGGTGCATAATTCGGTGCTTGTGGGAAGCAGGGTTCTGAAAGTGCCAATTTATATAGGGTTTCGGCGGTTGGTTCAAGTCTCGTCCATTTGTTTAGATCTTGTTTCATACTTGCACCATAATATGACATATAGATATCAGTTAATCTGTAATTTAGATCAGGGGAAAGAAATACAGATGATGCTAACACATTCTTTTCAGGTTGAAAAAAGGAAAAGGAAGTAAATTACATTCTATAAAGGATAATCGGGATTAATTAAAAGTTAATCACTTTATCTAATGCATCATCAGCATCTTGATGAATAAAATTTGCTTGATATCTTATGGTAGTAGTTACAGAGGAATGACGATATAGTTTCTGAAGCATTTGAA
>Ga0307486_1001888_pt1 | contig 15262 bp, 9 predicted proteins | sample CBIW02metaG_FD_203663 | JGI IMG/M metagenome (GOLD analysis project Ga0307486, IMG submission 203663) | Sea-ice brine microbial communities from Beaufort Sea near Barrow, Alaska, United States - CBIW 0.2 | ecosystem: Environmental > Aquatic > Marine > Coastal | place: USA: Alaska | collected... | reverse complement strand
GTTCACCGGCAATCCGTTGACCCATGTGGTCCTACCGGAATCGATCACCCAGATCGGTCAGCTCGCTTTCGGCCGGAACGCCGACCTGCTGTCAGTGGAGTTCACCGGACCTGCACCGACTTCGGTCGTTGGCGAAGGGACCTTTGGTTCGTTCGACACCGCGAGTGGACAGTTGGTGCTGATCTATCCGTGGAGGTTCGACGCTTCACAGGTTTCAGGTGGATACACCTCGCCGGAGTGGGAGACCTACGCCACGCAGGCGCTTGCCACGGTGGACTTCGACCTCAACGGCCACGGAACCACCACGCCGGGCGCCCAGGACGTTGTCGTGGGTGAGAACGCCGCTGCGCCGGCGTCGGAGCCGTCGGCCGTGGGGTATGAGTTCACCGGGTGGTTCACCGGTGCGGGGGCCGACGTCGAGTTCAACTTCGGCGATGCCATCGAGGGCGACATCACGGTGTATGCCGGGTGGGACCGCGTGGAAGCTTCGGGGAATGGTGACGACAACGGCGACACGGACTCCGATGTCAGCGATGGGGTCGCAGACGATGGTGCCGGCACCGACGGTGGTGTCGTAGATGCAGACGCGCTCCTGCCCGACACCGGTGGTGCGCCGCTGGGCTTGCTCCTGATGGCCGGGTTGTCATTGACCGCCGGTTCGGCAGTGCTGCTGCGGCGCCGCGTCGGCTAGGAGCGTTTGGTCTGTGGATCACTCACGTACGGGCGGTGGCCGGTGCTTGAGGCGACCGAACCGTCGGAGTGAGAGTCTTGCTCCCACGGCGAAGGTCGCGATACCGGACACCAGCACCGTCGGACCCGACGGGACCGGCGATCAGCCACACCCAACGGTTCATGTCGTCGGCTTCTTCGTGGATCCATCCTGATCGATGGTATTCGTGATCGGTTTGTCTACGGCCACGACGACCTCCCCGCTGGAATGGTCGTGCCTGCGACGACCGTGGATGACAACGTGCAAACAATGTCATTCCACCCCCTGGCTCGATAGAAATGAAGGTCCCTGTCGGGTCGTGTGTCATCTGTGAGCCGTCTGTGAGGGGGCGATGCCACGCTGTCGTGATGCCATCATGGATTGCCATGCCGTCGAACGAGAACCAGTGGTCATTCATGGCCCCAGCCCAGGTCCGCTCAGGCCTTTCGCGGGCCGCAGCAGCCTCGGCTTCCGTCATACTCGGGCTCACGCTTGCGGCGTGCGGGAGCGGCGACCCATCAGCGCCGGTGGACGCGCCGCCGACCAGCAGTTCGGACGCCACCCCGAGCGACCAGCAAGATTCCGGCGATACAGCCGATGCCGACCGGCCCGATAACCTGTCCGACTTCCCGCTTCCCGACACCTACACCGTCGTGACCAGCGGGAGCCTAGACGGAGCCTGGACGGCCATCCTCAACGTCGCCGCGGATTGGGAAGAGATGAAGGCGTTCTACCAAGACGAGTTGCCCCGTGCAGGCTGGACGCTCAGTGGCGATCGGCCCTTCATGGGCAAGGCAGGCACCGAGCTCGACGCGAGCAAAGACGATATGGAAGCCACGGTCGGCGTCTCATCGGTGGACGGCAAGACCAGCATCGTCATCAACGTGGTGAAAGCCAACTACTAGGCAGGGCGCCGGTAGATGAGGCGACGCTGGGCTTTCGGCGTCAGTCTCTCGCCAACTCGGTGTTGTTGGCAGTTGCACCCATCTGGCCCGGGATCAGCACCCATCGGTTTGCGGGTTTTCGTGCTCGCGCATTCTGCTTGGTGCTCGCCAGCGCCCGATCGTCGTGGAGGTGAACCACCAGTTCAGATCTGGCGGGCCAAGGACTGGGTCGGTTTAGGGTCGTCGCTAGATCAACTTGCCTCACGATGAGTCGTGAGGGCGAGAGGATCGTTCAGTTCATGCTCGATACGTGCCGAAATGAGATGCGACGCCGGTACATGCGGAGCCAGCCACGAACAGTAAGGCCGCGGTGCCCCACTGTTGCGAAACGAGCGATAGCAGCATCCCAATGACACATACGAACATGCCCAGGCGCGCAACCAGTCCAAAAGCCATCACGAGGTGGTCTCCTTCTCAAGACGCGGATTCGAGTGGGAGCGACTTTAGGGCAGTTCCGGTATCCCTGACTCTGGTTTGGGCATTTTCCTAGCGTGCCGCGCTAAGGCGCGGTCACGTGTGGCCCAATTTTCACCGCTATGAGCGTGGCTGGCGAAGTAGGCCCTGCTCGGGACACTCAGGACGCCGGGGCGGCGACAGTTCGGTTGCGGTCGGTACGGGGCGGGCTCCGGTCGTTTGTCCCGCACTCATGCGGCTGCCGTACTACCCCGTGAAGATAAGACTGTCTCCGTCGTACGCAATGCGCCCTGTGGCGACCACCCGGTCGACTGCCTCGTTGATGCGACGGTCCACGAGGGTGCCGGTGCGACTCCATCCGAAGACGCGCGCAACTTGCTGGACGATCTCGGTGCGTTCGGCCGCGCCGACGTCGCGAATCAGAAGCTCGACCGCCAGCCCGATCTCTCCAACGTGGATGTGGTCGGCCTTGCGGACAATAGCTTCGTCCCCGGGTGTCCGAACACGGTCGATGGCCCGGCCGGGTAGGTCGATGAAGTCACCTTCGCGGGTCACAGGTCCCCGCAAGATCGCGAGGTCGATGTTCCGACGGATGTTTGATCCGACCCGGCCGATCGTCCACCATGTGCGAACCCGTTCGTGGATGAGTTCGATGTGGACCGGGCCTTCGGTCTCGACAAGTGCTGTGAGCGACGTGACCATGTGCAGATGGTTGCCGGACTCGCCTGGATCAACCCAGTGGGGCAAGCGTTCCCTCGCGGCGAGAACATAGTCACTGGTCCATGTCGGCGTCGAAGCTGTCTCGGCCTCAACGGTCTCCACGACGGGTCGATCGATCTCTTGGACTCTCTTGGTCCGACCGGTCTGCGGAGCTTCGACGGCAGCCTCGATGGCCTGCCTGAGCCGCGTCTCCTCTTGCGCCCTGTTGCGATACCACGCTGTCCCCCAGATGCGGTGCAGGGTCCAACCGAGGCCCGTGAGGACTTCGTCCCGCAGACGGTCGCGATCCCGCGCGGCGGGCGCGGAGTGGTACTGGTATCCGTCGCACTCGATGCCGATGGCAAACATTCCGGGGAAGGCGGGGTGTCGGATACCCATGTCGATGCGGAATCCAGCGGCTCCGACCTGTGGCTCGACGATGTAGCCCCACCCTTGGACGGCCTTGATCACTGACTCCTCGAAGGGCGATTCTGGTTCGAGCCCCGTCGAGGAGTAGGGGATGGCCAACGTACCTTTCCCTTGCTCGGCGTAGTCGAGGTAGTTGCGTAGGTACTCGACATTCTCGTTGACCGACGGCGGTATCAGTCCGGCCGTCATGGATGCGATGACCTCGACGCGTTGACGAGCGCGAGTGATGCCGACGTTGAGTCGTCGCCAGCCGCGGTCCTTGTTCAAGACGCCGAAGTTTGTTGTGACTTTGCCTGCCTCGTCAGGTCCGTAGCCGACGCTGAAGATGATGACGTCTCGTTCGTCGCCCTGAACGGATTCCAAGGAGCGGACGAAGAATCCGTTGAGTCGGTCTTCTTTGTCGAAGTACCGATCAAGATCACGGCGGTCCCCGCGCGCCTCGTCGATCGCGTCGACAACGGCGTCGGCTTGTGCCACGGAGAAGGTGACGACGCCGAGGGTCAGGCCGGGCCGGTTGGTGAAGTGCTCGATGACCCGTTCCGCCACCTTGCGAGCTTCGCCTGGGTTGTCGGCGCCTCCGCCGCGACGGTAGGTGCCGTGGGCGTTGAAGAACGCTACGCCGACGTCGTCACCCTCTGAGTGCGCGGACGGGTAGGTAACGAGCTTGCCTTCGTAGAACTTGTAGTTGGAGAAGGCGATGAGGTCTTCGTGTCGCGATCGGTAGTGCCACCTGAGCCCGAGATTCGTGAAGGCACCGCTGGCTTTGGCGAGCTCGAGGACGGACTGGAAGTCCTTGACATCCGTAGTCTTATCGGCGTCGTCGTCTTCGGCGCGCTCGAAGAAGGAGGTGGGTGGCAGTTGCTTGTCGTCCCCGGCGAGGATTAGCGCCTTTCCGCGGTAGATGCAGTTGATGGCATCGCCGGGGGTGACCTGGGATGCCTCGTCGAAGATCACGACATCGAAGGACATTTCGCTGGGTAGGTATTGACTGACAGCCAGCGGCGACATCATGAAGACGGGCTTGATCGCCATGGACGTGGTGCGGGTGCGGCCGACTAGGTCGCGAACCGGCAAGTGCTTGCGCTTTTTGATCCCTTCGCGCCGGATTACCCCGGGCTCACCGATGCTGGTGTTCGCGGGGCGCCGGGTGTTGGCCTGACGGATGATGTCGGCCACGGAACTCGCGATGAGCTGCCGGTCAAGGTTGCGGTACTCGGTGACGAGAGCTTCACGGTCGCTGGCGAGCTCGGGGCGCAGGCGGCTGTCTTTGTTGATGAGGGCATCCGCCCAGCCGCGGAGCAAAGCGCGCTGCAACACCTTCGGCACAGCTGCCCGATCGAGGCGTTGGTCAACGCAGAAGTCGACGGCCGTCTCAAGTCCCCGCGTCGCCAACGCTTCACGAGCACGCTGATACTCAAACCACTCTTGCTGGCCGATTGTGTCGGCACGGAGTTCGTTGATGAACTCCACCCCGAGTAGTTCATCGTCGAATTCCTCAGCCAGCTCGTCCCTCCTTGAGGGTGCAAAGGCGGCTAGAACTCGATTGCGAGCTTTCGTCCACTTGTCGTGGCTTGCTTCCAAATTCTCGATGAAGTTGGAGTCAGCCAACGCCTTGATCTGACCAATCGATAGCGCCCTGCGGACTAATGTGCGGAGATTCTCGGCCTTGGAAAGCCCGGCGTCCAACTTCTTCAGGTTCGTACCTCCGAAGTCGAAATGCTCACCGAAAGCCTCTCGGTAGTGCTGCTCGGAGTCGGTCATCGCCGTATGGGTGCGGCGGGCATGGTCCGTCAGCAACACCAGCGTGTTGACCTCGGCGAGCGTGTGCTGCAGTCCGGTGGCGTCTTCGTAGGCGGTGATTCGATCAGCTGCCTGTCGCATCGGTTGCACGTGGGCGATCAGCCAATCGGCCGCGGCACCGATGGCGCCTGCAAGGAGCTCAGGGCGTCCCGACAGGCTCGGAGCTGGCGCCAACGTCGACCGCCACTGAGTGAATGTCGTCCGGACCGCATCGGCGATCGACGCTTGTGCTTCGGCTGGTTCGCCGCTGCATAGGAAGGTGGCGAGTGCAGGTGAAACGCGGTCTCCAAGTGTGTCGACCACCTCTTCAGCCACAGCCATAGCGGCGTTCAATGTGTCGAAATCAGTGTCGCGGCCCTTCCAGTGCGATCCGAGTGCCGCTGCGTGCGTGGCCACCGCATCCTCGTATGTCTGTGTCGTCTCGCCCCAGGTGATGGCTTCGGAGAGGCGGCGGATGCCTTCGTTGATGTCCGTAGCGCTGGTGAGGAGGCCGGCCACAACTCGCTTGTCGGCGCGGTAGTTTCCTGACAGTTTGCGCAGGCCCTTGTGCAGGTTCGTGAAACGGTCTTGAAGATCGCTGAGGGGAGCCTTGAGAGCCTCAGCGGTGAACGTGGTCGACGCGCGCGCTTCCGCAACATCTAGCGCTAGGTTCTGGTGCTGGAGGACCTGAGCCGCCATCTGGCCCGCGGTCAAACCTGAGCGAGTCATCCACCGGCGGTCCAACTGCAGACCGCTGCCCTGCAGGTCAACCAGGCGTAGGACTTGATCGGCATCGCGGAAGGCGCTGACCTCGGCTAGTCCGAGCGAGGCCGCCAGCCCCGTGAGGGCCGCTCGGCTTTCAAACAATGAGAGCGCTGCGCCCTCGAAGTCCGCCGCTGTCGAGAGCAAGTCGGTACAGCTAAGGTCTTCGAGTTTTATGGGTGAAGGGCTGGCGGCGACGGGAGGCGGTGACGCTGCGATGGCGGCAGTAGTTGGAAGCTCTGACCACGAAACACCTGCGAGCGTGCTCACGTCGCGCTCTGCCGCATGGATGTCGTTGATCTGTTCGCCCAGCGCAGCGCGCGAGGTGGCAATGCGGTCCCAGTCGTGGCTTGTCAGCCATGATTCCAGCATGTCCGTTGCGGGCCCAATGTGCTGGTGTGACAGGAGCGCGATGAGAAGCGGCGCGTCGCTCGGCTTGTGCAGACCAAAAGCCGCGCACAGCTCAGCATTTAGATCGGCTGCTCCCTGGAGTTGAAGGAGGGCTTGTTCGGCTTGGTACAACCTGATGTCGAGCGAGGACTCATCGGTGGCGTCGCGCCACAGGAACGAGGCTCCTTGTTCGGCTGGGCGCCATGCCCGGGCCAGTCCGGCGCTGACCTCCTGGACCGCGATGAAATCGGTTTGGCTGAGTTGGGAGGGGTCCACGTCCGGCAGCGGGGCCGACGGCACTTCGGAGAGCAGCGCTAGAGCGCCCAGCACCGAGTGCAGCGAACGGTTGAGTGGTTCGCGGGTTTCGTTCATCGCACCCGCGTAACCGTTCAGTTTTAGGCGGCGGTCCTTCACAGCCTCGCGTGACAGCGGGTCGAGTCCACCAGGCGGCCGGGTGACGTTGTCGAGTGACCGGAGCAGCTCGGTGGCGACTTCTTTGCGGCTCGCCTTGTGAGAGTGCAGTTCGAGCAAGTAGTTCCCAAGGCCGGCGTCGGTTAGTCGGTTGCGCACGACATCCAGCGCGGCCATCTTCTCGGAGACGAAGAGAACGGTCTTTCCCTCGTGCATGAGGGCGCCAATCATGTTGGCGATCGTCTGGGACTTCCCAGTTCCCGGAGGGCCGTCCATGACGAAGCTCCGGCCGGCGAGGGCAGCAGCGATGGCCGCGCGCTGGGACGAGTCTGCGTCGAGCACTTGGGGTGTCAGTTCAGGAGGCGCGACTCGTTCGATGTCTGCCGGATCGATCGCGTCGAACTGGAACTCGCTGCTCTGCTCGGTCGGGTCGGAGGTCGCGAGCGCGCGCACGATGGGGTGGTCGAGAATCTCCGTTTCGTTTTCCTGGAGATCCTTGAACATGGCCTCCTTGGAGAACGAGAAGGTCGACAAGTACGTGGTGACACGCAGGTCCCACCCCGTGAAGTCCGGCACCTTGGACAGTGCGTCCTGCACTTCTTCGAGAACCTCGCCGACCGAGAGGCCGTCGAGTTGGTCCATCGTCGGCAGCTCGATGCCGAACTCCTTGAGGCGGAGTGCCAGGGCCGGGTTCACGACGGTGTCGTCTTCGCCCTCGGTCACCTTCGGCACGCCCTTCGGTCCCTCAGGTAACAGGGTGACCGGCACCAGAAGAACCGGGCTCACCATCTGGGTGTCATCGACGTCCTTCCAATGCAGCAGGCCGAAGGCCAGATAGAGAACGGCCAGACCCCGATCGAGAAATTCTGCCTGGGCCCTGCGCATGAGATTGCGCAAAACAGGGCCGAGCTCTGCGTCGGCCCGAGGTGAGCACAAGAACCCAGCCGGCGATGCCGGAATCGGGGTGCCGTCATCGGCTTCGACGATGCCCCGAAACGACTGTGGAAGGCCTGACGCGATGCGCGACAGGACGACATCCGGGTCGGGGGAGTCGATGTGAATCGATGAACCCTTTGGTGCGTTGAACTTGATCAGACGGTTCGAGCGGGTGAGGCCAACTAGTCCGTCACGCCAGGTCTTTAGTGCTGCCTGAAATTCCGCCTGTCCCACAATCCCTGCTCTCCGCTAGTTCCCACGAACCTGTTCGCCCGGATGGTTGGAAACAAGCATGGACTATGCGTCGGCGACGCGTCCCCGAAACGCGATGACCACTTACAGTACGGCGGTGCGCGGATCATGCTCGCGACGTATGGCTGGGTTGTACAACCAGATGCGTGCGGTTGCTGCTCGCCGCGGCCACAAGTTGAGTCTGCGGCTCAACTATCGACGAGCAATGCAAACGTCGCTAATCAGCAACCTACGAAGACCCCTCGGGGCTGTTGGGTCGCTTCGCTCGGAGCCGATGACGGGATCCCTCGGGGGACGCCTTCGGCGTGTTGGTGGGGCCCATGTCGATTCCCGGCATCGGTCCTCGCAAGCTCGGAGCCGATGACGGGAATCGAACCCGCATACCAGGCTCGTGCTTGCAGGCATACCAGCCTGCCTGTGCGGGTCTCGCGGCTCAATTGGCGCGACTTTCACCATCCGAGTGCTACCAGTTGTGCTACCAGTCCAGCTCTAGGCAGCGTTGTCCACGAACGACTCCCCTAGCCACAATCCACGATGACCGGGCGTGGCTGACTTGAAGCGTGAGAAGGATGGACCGGCCGTGTGCGTCGAGGAAGAGGACCCCGCGGGTCGGGCTACGGTTGCTCTGGGCCTCGCCCGACGCAACTGACTGGCTCGCGCGGGTCAGTCAGTCCGTTCTAGGCTCGGGTACCGATCGATAAGCGTCTCGAGTTGCGCGTATTCTCTTGAGCACGCCTTCTGGTGTGAACTGTCCATCCATCCATTCGCGTCAACCTGCCTGAACACCTCGTTGGCCGACTCCGATTCGATCGCCTGGGCGATAGTCGCGCAGTTTTTTCGCGCCTCGCTAATGCGTTGCCCCCCAGTCAAGGCCCAAAGCGTCGTTCCAGCGCCCGCCGTGATTGCGATGACCATCACTACGGTGACGGACCGACGCACAAGCTTCTTGCGCTCTTCAGCACTTTTCTTCGGCTTCGGCGCCTTCGTCGATTTAGGTGCCTTCTTCGGCTTGGGCTCGACTGGAGGCTTGAGCGCCATCGGAGCCCTGGGTGCCTTCACCGGGGGAGTCCTTGCCGCCTGCATGCCAATTTGAACACCCTTGCCGATCACTGGCACCGCGATCACCAACGTGCCGACAAGCAAGATAAATGCACCGAGCATCGCGCCACCAAGCGCTTCACCGTTGGGTTCTCCGAACTCCTCGGCATAGATGTCGAAGGCGGTGCTCTCCTGATACGCGCTATACGCCGCCCCAAAAATCAGACCGCCAACAAGAAGGAACGCGATCCCCGCCGCTGTCCAGTGTGCAATCTCCGAGCTTGGAGGCATCGAAACATCACCGTCGCCAGCGGGGGGACTGGCTTGCGGGGTAGGCAGTTCTGTGTCGCTATGGCGGCTCTGGTCGTCAATCACACGCAGACATTAATGCAGTACGACGGTCAAGGGGTGGTGTTCTGTCGATCTGCTTGTGCTCGACAAGCCACTTCCACGAGGCGAACGATCGCTGCGATGAGAACACCTGCTCTGCTCTCAAACCGAAACTGATGAACGTCCCAATACGGTGACTAGCCACCCGATCTGCATAACTTTGGTCTTCGGGATCACGGGCTGTTGCTTGACCTGGATCGCCGGGGAGCGGATGAAGGCTGTGTGATCGTCGCGGTCAGGGCCACGTGGGGATTAGCCCCCAACGCCGGAAGGTGACGTCCCGCTGAGTGCTGAGACTTTTCGACGAAGTGGGCCGCGAGGTGGGGCCGGCGATAGCCGTGACCTGGGAACTGAAGAGCCTGAGACTGTCGACGTGAATTGATGTCAAGAGTGTCTGGGGTCGGCCGAGCATGATCGAATTTTGGGAGGCACAAAGTGGTCCGGAAAGAAGTCGGCGAAACGTTTGTGAGCGAGGTTGAGCACGAGAACTAAAACTGCAAGTGTTGGACGCGAGCAAACGAACTAGCTCCAGCCAGGCGCATAGCTTTGCTCCGCCGCATCGTGGGCACGGAGGCACGCTTGGGCGTCTGCTCCGTCGGAACTCGACCGAGAGCTGAACTGGCGTCGAAGGTGTCACAGCTGCTTAACCTCGATCCACCGATGGAGTTGTGGTCTGATCGGCGTGTGAAATAGGAAATGCCCTCGTGTTGCAGGAAAATTGGGACTGTCTAAGGAACCAATTCCGCACACACGAAGGGCATCTCGTAGATGCAACTTTCCCACACCCGCAAAGTGATGTCAGCAACGTTCAACGACCCGAATCTCGTGTCGGCCGCGGGGCTGGTGCCGGTGATGCGGATCGCGGCCGATGCCGGGCTGACCGAGCTTGCGAACAAGCATCTGTCGGTGGCGACGGACAAGGGCGCGAACGCCGGGTTGAAGGTCACCTCGCTGATCGGCGGAATGGTCGCTGGTGCGGACTCGATCGATGACATGGCCGTGTTGCGTCACGGCGGCATGGCCCGGATCTTTGAGCGCACGTATGCGCCGTCGACTCTGGGGTCGTTCCTGCGGGCGTTCACCTTCGGCCACGTTCGTCAGCTCGACGCCGTCGCCTCACGGTTCTTGACCCGGCTGGCAGACCAAGCACCGATGATCGTTTCGCCAGCAGACGAACAGATGGTGATGGTCGATATCGACGACACCATCATCGAGGTCCACGGCCACACCAAGCAGGGCTCGGGTTACGGATACTCCGGTGTCCGCGGCCTGAACGCCCTGCTCGCGACAGTCTCAACCGCGCAGTCGGCGCCGGTGATCGTGGCCCAACGCCTCCGCAAGGGCTCGTGTGGTTCGCCACGCGGAGCAGCGAGGCTGGTCGCTGACGCGCTCAAGGCCACCGCCAACCTGACCAACACGCCGGTGTTGGTGCGCGCCGATTCGGCGTTCTACGGTTCACCAACCGTCGGCACTGTCGTGCGTGCTGGTGCCGACGTGTCGGTCACGGTTCGCCTCGACCCGAAGGTCAAAGCCGCCATCGCAGGCATCGCAGATGACGGATGGACCCCGATCGAGTACACCGACGCGATCTACGACGAACAAACCAGCGCCTGGGTCTCACGCGCTGAGGTCGCCGAGATTCCGTTCACCGCCTTCGGATCGAAGAAGCGGACCGAGCAGGTCTACGGCAGGTTGGTCGTCAGGCGGATCCCCGACCTCAACACGGGCAGCAAGAATGGACAGGACACGTTGTTCGACACCTGGCGGTTCCACGCCTTCTTCACCACCACCAGCAGTGACCGCGCAGACACGGTCGCCGCGGACAAGATCCACCGCGGCCACGCGATCATCGAGCAGGTCCACGCCGACCTCAAGCACTCGGCGCTGGCGCACCTGCCATCAGGTGTGTTCACCGCGAACGCCGCCTGGCTCGTCCTGGCCGTGATCGCGTTCAACCTGACCCGCGCCGCAGCGACCATCACCGGACCAGCGTTGGCCAAAGCGACCACGTCCACGATCCGCCGAAAACTCATCAGCGTCCCCGCCCGAATCGCGTTCTCAGCCAGACGACTCACCCTGCACCTGCCAGCCGACTGGCCCTGGGAAACAGCCTGGACGGTGCTGTTCGCCAGAGCCCTCAGCCCGCCAGCACCCGCCTCTTCCTGACCACCCAGCCGGCGACGGCGACACCGCAAACCACACGTGGACAACGCTGACGACCGAGGTCAGACGAACACCCCTGCCCACGGGTCGTCAATCAACGATTGACAACGACGTGACCCTCAGACCGTCACCATCGGTGGATCGAGGTTTAGTCCTGCAACTGGCGAGGAGTGAGCATATTTTCACCGGCGAAGTCCTTTGATGTCATGAGTGCGCCTGACAGTTCCACTCAGCGGACCTCAACACTCGCGCGTCGGGCATTCACGGCTCCAGACTGTTACTCATTATTCGCAACGAAGGGGACCAATGAGTTCCATCTCGGATCACACGACGATCGCTGCCGATCGACTCCAACGGGCGGCACAGTCGGTAGTGCCCACCTCGCCTGTCCGCGACATTTTGGGCACGACAGATGTCGTCGCCGCATACGCCGTACAGGGTGAGATCAGTGCGCGCCGGGTGGCAACCGGAGCGAGAGTAGTCGGACGCAAGATAGGGCTCACCTCCGCGGCCGTCCAGAAGCAACTCGGGGTGGACCAACCTGACTTCGGAGTTCTCTTTGACGACATGGAGCACCAGGACGGAGGCGACGTGGTGACCCGCACGCTCCTTCAACCCAAGATCGAAGCCGAGGTGGCGTTCGTTCTCTCGAAGGACCTCGATGCCCACCTCGACATCAACTCGGTCAGAAACGCAGTGGACTACGCGGTGGCGGCATTGGAGATCGTCGACAGCCGGGTGTCCAATTGGGACATCACCATCGTCGACACCGTCGCCGACAATGGTTCGAGCGCACTGTTCGTGCTTGGGCCCAACCAGGTCGGTCTCGACAAGTTCGAGCCCAGAGAAGTCGAGATGTCGATGACCGTCAACGGAGCGGTCGTGTCGACAGGTAATGGTGCCGCTTGCCTGGGCGACCCGTTGGAGGCTCTTCTCTGGTTGGCCCAAACCGCTCAGAGATACGGCGATCCCCTGAGGTCCGGTCAAGTGATTCTTTCCGGCGCACTCGGCCCGATGGCTCCGGTCACGTTCGGAGACACCGTTCGAGCCGAGATCGGACCCCTCGGTTCGGTCTCCATCAACTTCACCCAAGAGGAGCACGCGTGAACCGCATCAAGGTGGCAGTCATCGGTTCCGGCAACATCGGAACGGACCTGATGTTCAAGGTCCTGCGTCTGTCTGATGCCCTCGAAATGGGAGCGATGGTTGGCATTGATCCGACATCTGATGGTCTCGCCCGTGCAGCAAAAAATGACGTGCCAATCATCTCGGATGGGATCGATGGACTCATTGCGATGGACGGTTTCCATGATATTGACATCGTCTTTGACGCAACCTCGGCCAAGGCCCACGAGGCCAACGCGGCACGGCTGGGCCCGCTGGGCAAACGCCTGATCGACTTGACACCGGCGGCGATAGGCCCCTACGTCGTACCTGCGGTCAATCTCGAAAAACACCTCGACGCACCCAATGTCAACATGGTCACCTGCGGCGGCCAAGCAACGATTCCGATTGTGGCCGCGATCTCTCGCATCACGCCCGTCCCTTATGCCGAGATCGTGGCTTCGATCGCGTCGAGGTCCGCCGGCCCGGGCACGAGGGCAAACATCGATGAATTCACAGAAACAACTTCTGCCGCCATCGAGGCTGTCGGCGGTGCCGGCCGAGGCAAGGCGATCATCATCCTAAACCCGGCTGAGCCGCCCATGATCATGCGTGACACTGTACTTGCCTTGGTTGGCGACGCGGACCATGACGCAATCCGTGAATCCATTCGATCGATGGTCGAGCAGGTTGCGGCTTATGTTCCTGGCTACCGGTTGAAGCAAGAAGTGCAGTTCCGCGAGCTCGGTTCGGACGAACCCGTTCACACCCTGGTCCCGGCGGGATCACCGGCTGTCTCCCACCAGATCTCGGTCTTCCTTGAGGTGGAGGGCGCGGCCCACTATCTGCCTGCCTATGCCGGCAACCTCGACATTATGACTTCGGCAGCGCTTCGCGTCGCCGAGTCGCTCGCTGCCCTCATGGACACTCGAGAGGTCGTCTGATGACCGACATCTTCGTCCAGGATGTCACCTTGCGCGACGGCATGCATGCCATCCGTCACCGGATCGACCCGGAGGACATCAAGCGAATCGTCTCCGCACTGGACGCCGCCGGCGTAGATGCCATCGAAGTGGCCCATGGCGACGGCCTTGCGGGCGGATCGCTCAACTACGGGCCTGGCAGCCACACCGACTGGGAGTGGATCGAAGCTGCCGCCGATGTGTTAAAGCATGCGCGCCTCACCACCCTTCTCCTGCCGGGAATCGGCACGATCCATGAGCTGAAGCAGGCCTACGCACTCGGCGTCCGTTCGGTCCGGATCGCCACACACTGCACGGAAGCGGATGTCTCAGCGCAGCACATTCAGTACGCCCGAGAGTTGGGAATGGATGTCTCGGGATTCCTGATGATGAGTCACATGGCACCGGCAGAGAATCTTGCCGAGCAGGCGAAACTCATGGAGACCTACGGTGCACACTGCGTCTACGTCACGGACTCAGGTGGACACCTCACGATGAAGGCTGTTGTAGAACGAGTTCGTGCCTACCGTGAGGCTCTCGACCCCTCCACGGAGATCGGCATCCATGCTCACCAGAACCTCAGTCTTTCCGTCGCCAACAGCGTCTTGGCGGTCGAGGAGGGAGCTACTCGAGTCGATGCATCCCTCGCTGGCCTGGGCGCAGGTGCCGGCAACTGTCCGATCGAGCCCTTCATCGCCGTAGCCAACCTCGAGGGCTGGAATCATGCCTGCAATCTCTTCGCGCTAGAGGACGCCGCGGACGATATTGTTCGGCCGCTCATGGATCGTGCTGTGCAGGTCGATCGGGAGACGCTGACCTTGGGTTACGCAGGCGTCTATTCCAGCTTTCTACGACACGCTGAGAATGCTTCAGCCCGTTACGGAGTGGACGTGCGTGACATTCTTAGCGAAGTGGGCGCCCGAAAGCTCGTCGGTGGCCAGGAAGATATGATCGTGGACATCGCACTCGACCTCGCGCGGGTCGCCGCAGGATGAATTCCGAGCGCCGCGTGTTCCAGAAGATCCTTGTCGCCAATCGCGGCGAAATCGCGATCCGCGCGTTCCGCGCCGCCCACGAGCTGGGCGCTCGCACGGTCGCGGTCTTCCCGTATGAGGACCGCGGTTCGGAGCATCGCGTGCGAGCTGATGAGGCCTACGAGATTGGTGAGTTCGGCCATCCGGTTCGAGCCTACCTGGATCCGGCCCTGATCGTGGCCACCGCACTGAAGGCCGGAGCCGATGCGGTGTATCCCGGTTATGGCTTCCTGAGCGAGAACCCCGATCTGGCCGAGGAGTGCGCCGCTGCCGGGATCACCTTCATTGGTCCGGGCAAGTCGGTTCTGGAGCTCACGGGAAACAAGGCGACTGCGATTGCAGCGGCCAAGGCCGCCGGCGTTCCGGTGCTGCGCAGTGTCCCGTCCTCGCGTGACGCCGATGCCTTGATGGCGGCGTCCGATGAGCTCAGGTTCCCGTTGTTCGTGAAGGCTGTTGCCGGTGGGGGCGGCCGTGGCATGCGTCGTGTCGGCGATCCTGCCGGCCTGCGGGATGCGATTGGTTCGTCAATGCGCGAAGCCGATGGGGCGTTCGGTGATCCGACCTGCTTCATCGAGGAAGCCGTGGTGAACGCACGCCATATTGAAGTCCAAATCCTCGCCGACAATGTCGGCAACGTTGTCCACCTCTATGACCGTGATTGCTCGGTGCAGCGACGCCACCAGAAAGTCGTCGAAATGGCGCCGGCGCCCCATCTCGATCAGACGTTCCGCACTTCTCGATGACCATTTGGCCCCCCATCCCTGCTGGTCAGCGGCTCGCTGTCCTGGGTGGCTTAGTCGGGGCGGCTTGCCGGAGGAGTTCACTGGCGTCAGCTGAGATCTGCTC
>Ga0307486_1001886_pt1 | contig 15264 bp, 22 predicted proteins | sample CBIW02metaG_FD_203663 | JGI IMG/M metagenome (GOLD analysis project Ga0307486, IMG submission 203663) | Sea-ice brine microbial communities from Beaufort Sea near Barrow, Alaska, United States - CBIW 0.2 | ecosystem: Environmental > Aquatic > Marine > Coastal | place: USA: Alaska | collected... | reverse complement strand
AATACAGGGATTCCATCTTGACATTTTTACATTACCACAAAGTCCCTCCTGATAACAATGGTTCGCAAAGAGCAGTAAGGAATATCAAAGTAAAACAGAAAATATCAGGACAGTTTAAATCCATAAGAGGGGCAGATGACTTCTGTGTAATCAGATCTGTAGTAGATACCCTCATCAAAAAGTCTGAAAATGTATTGCAGAACCTTACTCATATCTCTCAGTTAGTACCTGAGTAGTTACAACAGGCTTAATCAAACTTTAAATCGAATAGGTAAATAGAGAGAATCGAATAAAGGAGTAAGTAAATGGCTGGGGGGGAAAGCTATTTTATTCGGGAGAGAGATCTAAACGTATGTATCACAGATTATTTTCCAGCAAACGAACTCCCTTGAAGATAAGAATTGAATAAAAAAGCAGTCCAATTTCGGACTGCTTTTTTACTATATAAAACCTTAAAATTATTTTTTCGAATCTACTTTAAGCGTGATGATGAGCACCCCATTTTTGCCTTTTTCTCCAAATTTCTCTACCGCCGACTTGTCTTTTAAAACGTCGATTCTCTCAATATCATTAGGGTTAATACTATTTAAGTCTTCCAAAAGCTTATATCCTTCTTTTGTATCAAGATAATATATTGGCTGATCCTTTCCCGCTACGACAACAGAGACGCTGGAGCTTTTAGACCCACTTTCTTTTGATGAAGTCAAACCCGTGGCGCAATGACTAGATGTAGTGCCTGATTCTGACTTCGTCAGGGTCAAGACTGTTGGCTTGTCCAAGATTTTCTGTTGGCTTTCGGACATCTCATTCTTGATGGAAGTCATGGTAATCAGCTGTTTTTTCTTTAACTGATTCTCCAATTTAAGAACTTCATCCATTTGCTTTTGCATGGCGATTTGATCGACTTTTGGCTGATCTAGAATAGTTCTTAATTTCTTGTTTTCTTCGTCCAAGTCCCATTTCAACGTATTGAATTCGGCTGCGTTTTCACTGTGAATCTTTTTGATTTTGGAGGCTTGAGCATCTGTAAGATCTAACTCTTCACGCATCTGTATAATGCGCTCTACCGAATAATAGTTTTTTGAGAAAATATCCGAATAGTAAGATTTCTGGGTTTGAATGTAAACTTGCTGTCCGTTTGCGAATCCCGCAAGTAAAAGCATATAGATAATGAGTATGTTTTTCATAAGTAAGTTTGATCAATATTGAGTAAGAAGAGAGGTCGTAGGAGACTCCCAAGTGTCTAGATGAGTGGTTTGCTCGATGGTAAAGTGCTGATCGCCATTTTCGTCAGTATGAAGTGTTATAATCACGACTTCTCCTGGCCTATCGTGAATTGCTTTAGGTTCTTTTATAAGCATAAATGCCAAAATAACAGAAGCAGCTATTCCTATCGGAATCCACAGGTTAACTCTCCTTTTTTTGAGGAGAGGGAAAGCAGGCGATTTTAAGTGCCCATCCTGCTTTTTCATCTGATCAAAAAATTGTTCTAATTGTTCATTATTTTCCATAATCTTCCTGGATTTGAACTTGGGTTATTAATTCTTTGAGTTTCTTCTTTCCCCGTTCATAATGTGTTCTGGCGGTACCGACAGCGATTTGAAGTATTTCAGCACTCTGAGCGATCGTCATCTGATGATAAAAAACCATCAAAATTACTTCTCGCTGCATTTCGGGCAAAAGTTGGATGATGGCTTCATAATCAGTAGAATCAACCTCCTCATTAATTTGGATTGGATCATATTCCGTGCTCAGCGGAATGATTTTTCCAGCTTTGCGAAGTTCATCTATAGCCGTATATCGAATGATAGAGAACAGCCAGGTTTTTGATTTAGATTCATCCTTGAGAGTCGTTTTTCCTTCCAGAATCTTTAAATAAGCCTGCTGCAGCACATCTTTTGCCAACTCGTCCTGAAATGAGCAGCATTGCCTGGCCCAGAGGTAAGCTTCCCGATGATGGGATTTTAAGATATGGTCCAGCTGCTGGCTATTCATTTATACAGGTTAGTCGGATAACGAACTCAATATATGACAGGGAGCAGGAGAAATTTTTTAAAAAATAGGTTAGAAATAAAATTATATGATTATCCACAACCAAGCCAGTAGCCATATACTCCTTGCTTTAAAGGCTGGAAGACCGATGCTTCGACAAGCTCAGCACTATTGACGGATGACCGATGCGGCCTCAAAGCTAGAGTGGAGCCTCCCTTATAATGCTTTTATGTCGTTACTGGCAGAAAAGTGGATAATCATATAAAATTTTTATGTGCCAAGCTGGAAACCAGGTGGCACTATCTATTTAGTTTTTTCGTACAAGGTGTTTTTACCTTCTTTAATTCTGAATAAATATGCCAATGTGAACTCCAAGTTAGTTGAGTTCATATCATATATTCGATACTGACTTTCAGGGTTGGTAAAATCATACGCAAATCGAACTTCCCCACTGAGGGTACTTTTTCCAAAAAGCTTGGAAATACCTGCGCCGGCGGTAAGACCGTACATTAACTTGCGAGGATTATCGCCAGAACCTCCATAGGTGGGTAGTTCAACTGGGTTTTGGCCGGCAAATTCTCTTTGAATGTCTTTCGCTTGAATCAAGTAACCAAGATGAGGTCCCAGTTTGAGTTGAAACCTGCCTGATCTTCCTAAAAAGAAGCTCGATAGAATCGGTATTTTCAAATAATTAAACTGTGTTTCATTGACCATTATAGGATCCGTATCTTTTGCGATTTGGCGAAATCCTATGCTTAAATATTGAAAATTGACTTCAATTCCTGCATTTTTAGCATTAAAGTGTTCAAAGACTAAAGCAAAGGTTGGAACACCTATTCCTTCCACCGATTCATTTCTAGTTCCGGCTGTTGCACGGTAAGAATAGGAAGAGGTAGCATATCCTCCTCGGATTCCTATGCTGGTCTGAGCAAAAGATGCCGAAGTCATAAGAGCAAAAAAGATCGTAAGCAATAATCGATTCATACTTAACAATAAAGATTTATGAACACTAGGGTTAAGTCTTCGCTCAACTTTTATTAATGTGATAGTGATCTATCATTATAAAAAAAGCTCCGATAAAGGGAGCTTTTTTTATTTCACAATAAGAAAAAACCATCCAGCCTTACTTACTTTTTTTTCTTATCGTCTAAATCGAGGTCATCGCGGTCTTTCAATTTTTTATCTTCGACATTCTTATTTAGAAACTTATTGATTTTGTCTATAGAAAATGAGGAAGAAATCTCTCCGAAAGAATTGATATCCATTTTGAAGCCTTTCAAGTCATCGTGAACCTTAGGGTCTTCATTTTTCTTTTTCTTCTTGGTCATACTTTCGTGATTTAGTCAATTACTTCTAAGAAAGACATTGCAAATCTTATGCGCTTTGCTACTTCTTCAGCCCCTAAAATAGCAAATATCTGCATCAAATCCGGACCCACTCCCGATCCAGTTACGGAGAGCCGTATTGCCTGCATCACTTTACCAAGTTTGATCTCCTCTACTTCAGCAGAAGCATTCAGCATTTCTTTGGCTTTATCGGAATTATATTCCCCAGTGTAACCGTCCAAAGACACAGCATAGGCCGAGAGAACTTTCACAGCATCAGCGTTCCATCTTTTAGATGAGATAGATTCGTCAAACTCAATTGGGGCAGCCATCAAGAATTTACTTTCTTTCCATATATCGGCGGGAAATGTTACCCGCTCCTTTATCAGTGTGATTATTGCATCAATTTTTTCTGAACGAATCTGGAATCCCTCTCTAGCTGCATCTGAGGTCAAATATGCCGCTAACTCTTGATTGGTTTTTTTCCGAAGATATTGCTCGTTGTACCACTTTGCTTTAGCTATGTCAAACTTAGCTCCTGATTTGCTAATACGCTCAATTGAGAAGCCTTCGATCAGTTCTTCCAAAGAAAAAAGTTCGCGCTCATCGCCTGGGTTCCATCCCAGGAAAGCCAGGAAGTTTAGGAATGCGTCCGGCAAATATCCTTGCTCGCGGAAGCCAGAAGATTTTTCGCCAGTAGCTGGTTCCGTCCAGTTTAATGGAAAAACCGGGAATCCTAGTTTATCTCCATCACGTTTGGAAAGTTTTCCGTTTCCATCTGGCTTTAGAAGTAGAGGCAAATGAGCAAACTCCGGCATCGTATCTTCCCACCCAAAAAACTTGTAAAGCAAGACGTGCAATGGAGCTGATGGAAGCCATTCTTCGCCACGGATTACATGAGTAATGTTCATCAAATGATCATCCACGATATTTGCCAAATGATAAGTAGGCATACCGTCAGACTTCATTAACACCTTGTCATCTAGGGTAGAAGTGTGCACCATCACCCAGCCACGTATCATATCGTTGAGACGTACTTCTTCTTTGCGAGGTATTTTTACGCGGATTACATAGGGATCTCCAGAAGCCAATCTTGCCGTCACTTCTTCTTCAGAAAGAGTAAGTGAATTTTTCATCTGCGTTCTGCTGATACTGTTGTACTGAGGAGACACTACTCGAGCTGCAGTCAGTCGCTCACGCATGGCCTCCAGCTCCTCAGAAGTGTCAAAAGCATAGTACGCATTTCCTGATTCTATTAAATCCATGGCATATTGCATGTAATCTGCTTTGCGCTCTGACTGTCGGTATGGGCCACAATCACCGGGATTCCAAGGGCTTTCGTCAGGAGAAATCCCTAGCCAATCCAATGATTCCTGAATATATCCCTCAGCTCCGGGGACAAAGCGAGTTTGGTCGGTATCCTCAATTCTTAAAAGAAACTTACCGCCCATTTTGCGAGCAAAAAGGTAATTGTATAGCGCTGTACGTACACCGCCGATGTGTAAAGCTCCAGTAGGTGATGGAGCAAATCTTACGCGAACTTCTCTACTCATGGATTGTCTATTTCAATACCCAAATTATACAGGGCATTTTTTGATTATTTGAGATCAGGGCTGTAAAGATATGAAATACTGGGGAAGAGAAGGGACGTGATGGGATTACTGTGTTAAAAAGTTGAGGTCAATAAAATAGGATGTGCTATTTTCAAACTTAAGTTTCTAAATTCGAGAATTCACATTTCAGGTTTAATCTTTCCACCAATCCAAAAGAGTATTAAAGAGCTAACTATAAATCCAATAATGGGAATGGGTATTAAAAAAATTTGCCAAAAAAAATAGAATTTAACTGAATCTAACTAAATAATTAGGTGAATCTCTATATCTCACACGTTAAAAATACCCAGAAATGGTGAAAATAAGAAGTAGGTAAATCGGGCTCCCACGGTTGCTGAGAACATCATTCCCAAACGAATAAAAACTAGGGCAATCTGAAAGCTTATATCGAGAGAAATTGAATTGCTCCTAGTTATCAGGGTTTGATATTTTTAATTTAAAATACTGTTAATCAATAATTAACCTAAAAATATTTTAATATCATCTTCCTCTCTACTCATTTTTATTTAGTAGCCAAAGCATCGAATTGTGAAATACCTGTTGCTGTTCAACGCTTCCGAAAGTTGAGCTGAGGGTTTCATTAGTTCCTCCGTCATAATCCATGTCATTGTGTCCCATATTGAAATAGACCATTTTATAGTTTTTATTCGTCCAAATCACAGGGTAGTATCCATTATGCCAGATCTCTTGAGCTATTGGCCCAGTGCCTAATGGAAAGCTACTAGGATCAATGGAAGCGAGAATTTTGATAACGGGATTTTCACGAAGGTCTTGCTCCCAGCGATACCATTCGTTTGGAGAGGTTTTGAATTTTGAAGGGATTTTCCGGAAAATTGGATGCGAAGCATCTTCTACTTTTAATATTGCAGAAGTCGGTCTCCAAGTATTACTAGCATATTGCCCGGAGCCGAGAAATTCTTCGTGATACCAATCCTAGGGGAAATCTGAGGGTGACAGCGCAAATGCTGAAAAGTGAAAGTCTATCCAGGCTCCACCGTTCTTCATGTGATTTTCAAATGCTGTCCGTTGTTCCTTTATCTCAGGTCTCGTATCCAAGAAAACTATCACGTGATAATTGCTTAGATTTTCCGCATTCATTTCCGCCCAATCTGAGGTGGATGAGAACTCAAATCCATTTTCCTTGGCTTTCTTTTCAAACCATGGTAATGCTTCATTGACAAAAGATATGTGCGCCAAGTCATTTTTGGCAGTATATAATGCTACGACTTTGGGAGCTTGTTGAGAAAATGAGATCCCACAAGTTGCGAAAAGAATCAAATTGAGAATCAGTAATTTCATTTTGGAATTTCGGCTTTTCTTGGAGAAGTCAGTTAGAAGCTTTCAAGAGGAAAAACATTTTATTAAAATAGGCTTTTTACGTAAGTTTAGTAGATGGGGAAGTTTAAATTGAATAGTAGTTATTTTCTGATGGTTGTGGGGTTTTTTGGCTGTGATGAGAAAGAATTGGTTACTAGCTATGCTGAAGAAATTGTTAATATTGATTTGACCGAGGCGCGAGAAGCTAAGCTTTCCGAATTTTTTCAGTTGGTCCACTATATTTTATTATACTATTCGGATGAGAAGCCCATCGTAAATGCGTTTTAAGCCGTGGTCACTGATGAAGAATATTTTGTAGAAAGCAGGGAAACAGCCAAGGTATTCGTTTTTGACAAGTCTGGTCAATTATAGAATGTCATTGACCAGTTCGGCGATGGTCCGGGAGAGTTTCGTTTGATCTATGGGTTATCTGTAACGGGTGACACGGTGCGGATAGACTCTGAATATGCCAATAAGTATGTTTTGTTTACAACAAAGGGGAAACTCATCCAGGAAGGAAAACTCTCCTATCGAGGTCCAGCGATTTATGAGAAGGATTTTAATTTGTATTATTTCCAGATGGAGAAGGTCCCGAGCAATGGACTTATATAAGAGAAGACAAAAATGAATTAGATCATCTATCAGCTTGACTCAAGGGCCTTTTTCAACAATTATAAAGAGGCATTTAATGGTATATTAGTAGATAAAAGCAGGAGATATTCATGAGTTTTTCGATACAAATAGGGGTAAGCTTTAGGGGAAAAAATTGTGCTGGTTCCCTATAAGTTGAAGTAAAAAGTACGGGAGCGGTCTTTTTTTTGTTTATGTTAAATCGCTTATTTGAACTTAGAAAATAGTAATGATTCTATCTTTATGGAGAGTTTTCTAAAAAATATATTTTCATTTCTCGGTTATGCAAAAAATATACTAATCAAACTTCCTTCGTAAAGGCAGAAAGGCACTAAAGGGGATAAAAGAATGAGCTAAGTCCTACTTTTGAAGAAGCTGGGCTACTATTAAACTTTGACCTCGCTCAGCCTGACATGCAAGCTCGATCTTCATCAAAAACTTTGAGGCCATCAGGGTGAATAGATTGGAACAAAAAAAGGAACCCATTGCTGAGTTCCTTTTTGATTTCAGGAGTGTGAAATCTTACTTTCTCACTCTGATTTTTTCCTTGATACGTGCAGCTTTACCCTGACGTCCTCTTAGGTAGAATAGACGAGCTCTTCTTACTTTACCTTGTCTCAATAGTTCGATTTTATCGAGAGCTGGAGAGATGATAGGGAAGATTCTTTCTACTCCGATACCGTTAGATATTTTTCTTACGGTGAACGTCTCACCGTTAGAGTTAGGGTTTCTACGCTGGATCACAGTTCCTTGGAACTGCTGGATACGCTCCTTTGCACCTTCTGTGATACGTACGTGTACGTTGATGGTGTCTCCAGCTTTGAATGAAGGGAATTTAGCTCTTGCTTCGCTATATTCCGCTTCTACTATTTTCATTAATTCGCTCATAGCTTTATATTTTATTGCTTTCGCAGGTTGCCAACGCGTGGCTTATTAATTTACAACTTGTTCGACTTTCAATCGCTTTCCTCGCTTTCGTTGTCACTGAGTAGATCAGGCCTTCGTTCACGGGTGCGGCGTACCGACGCATCAAATCTCCATTCATTTATCTTGGCCTCATGTCCTGAAAGCAATACTTCCGGTACCATCATCCCCTGATAGTCAGCGGGACGAGTATATACCGGCGGTGCAAGCAATCCATCTTGAAAAGAATCTGTCAAAGCCGAGGTCTCATCATTCAACACTCCCGGAATCAGGCGAATCACCGCATCAGCTACCACAGCCGCTGCCAATTCACCTCCGGAAAGCACAAAGTCACCAATGCTGATTTCTTTGGTAATGAAGCGCTCTCTCACCCGCTCGTCCACCCCTTTATAATGACCACAGAGGATCAATAGGTTTTGACTGAGCGAAAGTGCATTTGCCATAGGTTGATCAAAAACAGCTCCATCAGGCGTCATATAGATGATCTCATCATATGTGCGGTCCTGCTGAAGAGCTTCTATACACCGAGCAATTGGCTCGATGGACATCACCATCCCAGCTCCCCCTCCAAAAGCGTAGTCATCGACCTGCTTCTGCTTGCCCGTTGAATAATCCCGTAGGTTGATCACGCGAATACTGGCAAGTCCTTTGTCCTCTGCTCTTTTCAGAATAGAGTGTGCAAAGGGGCCTTCCAATAGTCCCGGCACTACGGTGATGATATCAATGTGCATGGGTTAGTCTTCCAGATATATTTCAAGTAAACCTTCGGGTAATCGACAGTAAACTTTTTTAGCTGCCTTATCGACTTTTAGGATAATCCCGTCCTGAATAGGTATCAGAACTTCTTTCTCCAAATATGTCACTCCCAAGAGATTCTGTGTACTCAGATCATAAACGATCTGAATGGGTCCTATCAAACCTTTGGTTTCATCAAAAACCTCAAATCCAATCAAGTCATGGTAGAAATATTGGTCTTCTTGTAGATTAGGCAGTTCTGTTAGCGGGAGGTATACCTCGGTGCCTACTAGATTTTCTACCTGATCAATAGAGTTAAGATCCTCAAATTTGGCCAATGCTTTATTTCCGGGTTGGAGTACAAAGTGCTCCAGGAAAAAAGGCACAAGCCGAGTTCTCTGCTCTAGGAATAGGTGCTCGAGATTTTGATAATCCTCTGGATAATCTACGTCCAGCACCACCATTACTTCTCCACGAAGACCATGAACTTTAGACACATAGCCTAACTGAAAGCATTTGTCCTTATTCATGGGAGATTATATTATGACTTAGCTTCGTCTTCTTTTGGAGTTTCAGCAGCAGGAGTTTTCTCAGTAGCAGGAGCTTCTCCAGCATCAGCTTCTTCAGTGACAGCTGGGGTTTCAACAACAGGAGTTTCAACAGTAAGTGCTTCTTCAGCAACAGTAGGAGTTTCAACAGCAGGAGCTTCTTCAACTACGGCAGGTGCTTTTTCAGTTACAGCTTTAGTCTCTTCAACAAGAGGAGTTTTTTCAACAACAGGAGCAGGATTGTTTGCCGCTTCAGCAGCAGCTAACAAGGCTTTTTGCTCATCTTCTCTTCCTTTGATAGTATCCAATCTAGCTTGGTTCTTGGCAGTCTCAGCATCAAATGCTTTCTTACGTAGATCTGCTTTAGCAGCAGTAATACCTTCAGTTTTTCCAGTGATTTTAGTTTCTTTCTCATTCATCCAAGTGTCGAATTTAGCATCCGCTTGCTCTTGGGTGATAGCGCCTTTCAACACACCGATTTGAAGGTGTTTTTTGAACATAACACCTCTGTAAGAAAGCATTGCTTTCACAGTGTCTGTAGGCTGTGCCCCGTTCAACAACCATTTAAGAGCGCGCTCATTGTTGATGTTGATAGATGCGGGATTTGTATTAGGATTGTAAGATCCAATTTTCTCGATGAAGCGTCCATCACGTGGAGCTCTGGCATCAGCGACAACCACGTCATAGATAGCCATTTTCTTTCTACCTCTTCGTGCTAATCTGATTTTTACTGACATAAATTTGTATGTATTTAGTGAGTGGATGGAACCCGTCCATCCTAATTTTGGACTGCAAAGATAATGTAAATCCTTATAAAGCCCTAAGTTGGAAAAGAATATTTGTCTAAAAGAAAGGTTTTCGTTAATGTTGTGAAAGAATGATCTTTGGCCCGATACCTACCTTTGATAGGAAGAGTTCAATGTATATTTGCCTATTGAAAGGGGAAAAACAAGCGATTTCTTAACGTGGATATAGATTTCCTGCCATTATTTTTCTTCCTTCCGGGAATTGCTGTCAAATAACTAATGACTACGAAAGATTAGGGGGATGTTATTATTAATTGAACGAGGTGTGAATTTAATTTCCTCAATATTAATTAAAGAAGTTAAAACTAGATAAAAAGTTAGAGCGAGTGAAGTATCTTTGAAACAATATCGCTCCGTATTTACCTTCGGCAGCAAGGTTGCATGGATATTTACCTATCCTTGGTTAGGGAGCAAGCGTTTCCTAAATGAAACTGTGACTTAGTCCTTACGAAATAAGGTTAATACAATATGGCCCCGTAGTTCAACGGATAGAACAAGCGTTTCCTAAACGCTAGATCTAGGTTCGATTCCTAGCGGGGCTACATAAAAAGCCATTTATAGCTAATAGAGGCATGTTTTTTAAAATTGGGAACTGTTTTAGGGACAGCTTTGAGAAATAAGTCACTTTTTATCATGAATAGGGACGGCCTTTTGGGTATGTCCCTATTTTCGTTTTAAGGCTTGATGAGAAACGCAGGAAATTGAAGATTTTTTTAGAATAATCTGAAAATGAGCCTATCTATTTGATATTCAGGCAATAAAATTGCAATTAAGATTCTTAATGTTATTTAATGCACAACTTTATTTTGTTTTATATCATTTTGCATCACTTACCTTTTTTGGTTTTCAATTTATTATTCATTTAATTTGGTTCAAGATTAAAATTCTACAATAACGACCGGCAATACGGAAAGACGTATAGTAACCTGCTACAGGCAATGAGTCAAAGACTTAGAGGGAATGCACTTTAAGGACTGACTATGATAGTGTGTAGTGTGGGGACAACCTAAATCTATTTTACGGGTGCATTTACCCTAGGTTTTAACGGTCGTTTATTATGCGAACAAAAACAAAAGAGGATAATACCCTTAAGGGCATGAAAGCATTAGCTGACTTGCTTGGATGCTCACTGCCTACAGCTCACAAATTAAAGGCTTCAGGTAAAATCCCTTATTACCAACACAATAGGGTAATAATTTTTGATAGGGAAAAAGTATTGAAATCCTTAGAGAAGGGAGCTGGAGCAAATGGATAAGTCAATCATTATCACCACGCCCGATGCTTTACAGATTCTTATTCGAGAATCCACAAGCAAAGCCGTTTCCGATGCTCTAAAAGCTTATTCACTTCCTAAAGAAGCCCAAAGCAAATCCGAACTTTTGACTCGTAAAGAAGCCTGTAAAAAGCTGAAAATTTCCTTGCCAACGTTGGGGGACTGGACAAAAAGAAAGCTTTTGAAGTCTTACACCATTGGAGGCCGGATTTATTATAAATCTGATGAATTGGAAAAAGCATTAATCCAAATTCCTTGAGATATGGATAAATCATATGAAAAAAGCCCGTTCGGAAAAACAGGCTCTAAAGGGATTGAGCAACAAACCAGCTCTTTCAATAACATAGTCAAAGATAGCTTATTACCTCCAAATGTAAAAGAGCTGAATGCCCTAAATACTAACTATTTACGGTCGAAATATCCAAGTGTTCCATCTCATGGCTTGAATCCTAAAAGGTACAAGGAAAAGACTTCAGGAGATTTGACCAAGTCTATAAAGGCAGCTATTGAGCTGACAGGCGGACAATGCGAAAGGATAGCGAACATGGGACGCACTTTAAATAATAGACACTCTTATACCGATGTCCTAGGCCATTCTAAAACCATTGGCAGCATCAAGTACATTCCCGGAACCGGAACCAATGGAACGGCTGATTTGAGTGCTACCATATCAGGCAGATCTATTAAAATCGAAATCAAAATTGGTTCCGATAAGATGAGCGAAGCCCAAAAGCTTTACAGAGAAAAGGTGGAGGGTGCAGGCGGAATCTACATAGTTGCAAGGTCTTATTCTCAGTTTGTTGATGAGCTGGAAAGGAGGTTGAAGGATGGCTGAAAACGCGACAATGATTAACTTTCCAATTTCATTAATGAGTGGTTTTATGCAAAGAAAAGCTACTTGTCTCAGTGAAGCAGCTGATTTTGCAATTTATGCACATGCGCATGATAAACTATCAATTGGTGACATTCAACAGCGTTGGAATGACTCCGGTAACTACTTTAGAATATCATCTAAAAATGAGGATGCTTTTGAGTTGGGGAAAAGCTTATACAACAGATATAAAGGTACTCCAATGACTGGAATGAGTTTAAAATTATACTGGGACTACTACCTGAATAGCGATTCAAAATCAGAATTTGACATGGTTTTGCTACTCTCATTTCTAGCACTCAAAAGTATTGTAGGTGATAAACCATACGTCAAAACCGATAATAAATTTTGGTGGAATAGGATGTCCGGGAATGCCAAATCAAGTGATTTAAAATTCATTGATAAGGCACTCAAAAAGTATCACAAGGAATATTGGGCGGTTAAAATCAAAATGAAATTAGAAGAGAATTGGGGCCTAGTTACATACGCACGATATACAAAAGGATTCTATGCAAGCTCTAAAATGTCACTTGATGATTTAGTATATGAAGTGGAGAAAAAAAGGGTTAAAAATCAAAGTAATGACTTTAAAGAAAAAAGGGAAAATGCCTATCAAAACGCCCTTAATAAGCTAAAAAGCGAGAATTAGATATCGCACGACCATAACACGACCATAACACGACCATTGCAAAACTTTGACACTAACCAATACACGACCATGTACACGACCATAGGACGAACAAGCACACGACCTTTATAAAGGTTCTCTATTAAGGTATTCTAATAAGGGTATTTATAAAGATCCTTCTACTAAAGTTAGTAACAGGGTTTTTCTAAAAATTTTGAAGAAGTAGGAGAAAAAGAAAAACAGATTGAATCAATTCCTTAAAAGAAAAAAACAACCAAGGGATTATATCCCGAAAACTTAAAAATTAATTTAATCCATAAACAAAACAGAAAATGAAAAAATTGCAGCAAAGATTAATCGAACTCACTCTAAAGGATGAGCCAGAGAGCGTAAAGAAAATGACTCTATCGCAATTCCAAAGAATGAATTTTGAAAGCGAAGATTCGTTTTTGGACTACTTAGATGAGTTTGAAACTGAAGCCGGAGAAAAAGAATCCAAAAGCAAGAAAGACTTCAAAAGTTTGAAAATTCAGCCGAAAAAAGATGAAGTCTTGGTAGAATCAATCCTTAACAATATAATGCGATGAAAAAAACTGTAATAAAATTCAACGAATCAGGCTTTGATTCAGCAATTACAAGAATGCACCAAGCGGCCAAGCTTGTCAGTAAGTTTTTACATGGGTATGATAAATTTCAAGACCAAACCGAAATGGACGCTTTAACCCAAAGCACTCTTTTAAAGGTTTTGAGAGGGCATAGAGGTGAGGTCGAAAGAATGATTGATACTTATGTTAGTGATCAAAAGAGGCCATTGATGAAGTATTACCAAGAGGCGTGTTATAACGCTTTGATTGAATGTCTCGACCCCATATTCAGAGAGCTAGCTCTATGGAGAGATCTAGGGCAAAAGGATGGAATGCCAAATCACCTGCTAGATGCTGGAAATTGGCCGATAAACAATGAATTGGATTTGGTGATAGATGAGGCATTTAAGGACGATTTGAGATCATACTTTGAACTTTCCATTGAGTCTGATACAGATCAAAAACTTTGGGAGCTATACGAAAAATTGAGACTCTCTTTCAACGAGTTTCACGCCTTTGCAGAGACTAATGAACTAATCGTTCCTAAAACCTTCAATCAGCTTTTCGGTGTTCACCCCCAAATGCCCATCACCAATTTGAATGGGTTTCCGGGATCTTGTTTACCAAGCCGATCCAAACATTGGAAGCCATGAAAGTCATAGCACCATACAGCCCGGAGCTTCGAGAGATTAAAGCAAAGGCAATCATAGCGATGGACAAACCATTGTTGGAACAATTGCAGCAAGTGGAAGCTGAAACATTCATTTACTGTGAGACCTTCTTAGATGCCTTGATGGCTTCAAGCGATGAAAGCAATGATTTGCCAACGGTGGAGGCTTCGAGCCTTAGAAATGCGATTGAATCAATAACGGAGGGGCGCTAATTTCCCTCCACTTTCTTTTGATAAGTACAAAATATAGAGATCATGCCAATTAAGGGAAAAACAAACAATCCAGCAGGGAGGCCAAAAGGAGCAACCAACAAGGCAACAAGGCCACTAAAGGAAAATATTAGTGCATTTCTAGAAAAGAATTGGGGTAAAATTGAAAGGGATATTAACAAACTGGATTCCCTTAACCGTGTCCAAGTCTATGAAAAGCTATTATCCTTTGTCTTACCAAGGCTCAAATCAGTAGACGCAAACATTTCAATAGAACAGAAATTAGAAGGACTTTCTAACGAACAATTGAACGCTCTAATCGACCAAATCCTAAACGAACCCATTTCAAACGATGAAAAGTAACATAAGGCAAGCTGCAATCAATGCAATAAAAGACGGCAATTTAAGCCAGCTCAGAGCCTTGAAAGTAATGATTGGAAGTTCCGGATTGATCCCTATTTACTATCAGGTGTTAGGCAATCCAGAGCTTTACAATCAATCGGGCGCAAAGGTGGAGGTCAAAGAATCAGATTTGGAATTGGGAGCCATTGACGGGGTTTTGCCTTTGGTGTCCAGTGTCGTTGTGACCTTTCCCAGTATGGCCGAAATGAAAAAGGTATTTCAAGAGGGCAAAGAAAATGAATCAGTATTAACAAGGTGAAAAGTGAAATGAAAAAAGCCTCATTTGAGGCTTAATTTTTTATGCGCAACACTGTTTGTATTTTTTTCCGCTCCCACATGGGCAAGGGGAGTTTCTACTAACTTTGAGACTGTGAATTGGAGTAGAATTAGTTTTCCTATGTTCCTCAACAAAATCCATTTCTTGAACTGAAGGAACTCTAAATGAGAAGCACGTTTTGCCTTCAAAATGAGAGATTGAAAAATCACCTTTAGTAATTATGTCCATCCCTATTAACATGTCAGCACCATTCAAAATGCCTTCTGTAACTTTTATTGTGTGAAAAGCAACTTGGTTTGGGAGTATTATATTTACAAAATATGTGTTAACTGTACTTAACCCAACTTGAAAATCGAATTAGACAACATTTTGTAATACAACTAGTTATGCTGATTGTTTTTACAATTGGGTCACAACTTTTGACTTCCTCACATAGGGTCTGTCTTTAAATTTGAGCGC
>Ga0307486_1001882_pt1 | contig 15298 bp, 10 predicted proteins | sample CBIW02metaG_FD_203663 | JGI IMG/M metagenome (GOLD analysis project Ga0307486, IMG submission 203663) | Sea-ice brine microbial communities from Beaufort Sea near Barrow, Alaska, United States - CBIW 0.2 | ecosystem: Environmental > Aquatic > Marine > Coastal | place: USA: Alaska | collected... | reverse complement strand
CCCTCGCGACGAAGGTGAACGAGGGCTTTGTCGAGCTTGGCCGGGGTTGCGTCAATGATGAGATGACCCACCATGCCGCGGAGCACCCGACGTGCAATGGGAACGATGATCCAGGGCAGCAGCGGCGCGAAGCCACCACCGACGAGGATGGCGAAGCGGAGGTACCACGGCAGGAAGGCCGGGATGATGTGGGTGAGTCGCTCAAGGTTACGACCGGCGACCCGCAAATCTTCGGGGCGAACTACGGTGTCGATGAAGCCGAGAGTGAACTCAAGGCCGTTGGGGTCCTTCAGGACTCCGGCGAGGCGCGTAGCACTCGCATCGGTCGGATACTCTTCGCTTTCTGCCAGCCACCGGCGAACCGTAGTTACCGTTTGGTCGGCAATCTGCTGGTGTGACGCATCGAGGTTGTCGGTAGAAGTTGACATGCTCACGAGAATAGGCCTCCGAACGGGGTAATGGCTGGAACTCTCAGTGTGAACCCCCAACTGCCTTTAGCAAAAGCGACGGAATTCGCACGGTATCAGTTAGAATAAGTTAACGATTGGACGATGAATGCTCGACATCCGACGACTACGACTTTTGCGGGAACTCAAACTGCGCGGCACCATCGCTGCGGTAGCCAGCGCGCTGAGTTACACGCCATCCGCAGTGTCCCAACAATTGGCTATTCTCGAGGAAGAAGCGCGGGTTCCGCTGCTCGTAAAAGCGGGCAGGCGAGTGCAACTCACCCCCGAAGCGGAGCTGCTGGTCGAGCACACTGTTGTGCTGCTTGAGCGCCTCGAATTCATGGAAGCCGAGATCCATTCCTCTCTCACTGAGGTGCGCGGAACTGTGCGCCTTGCCGTGTTCCAGTCAGCCGCCCTCGGCATCATCCCTCAAGCGCTCAGCGTGATCGCCAACGAGTACCCACAGTTGCGCATCGAAATGACCCAACGCGAACCCGAAAGTGCGCTCTTCGAAACGTGGACCCGGGAGTTCGACCTTGTGATCGCCGAACAGTACCCCGGCCACGCGGCACCACGGCATCCCGACCTCGACATGATCCCTCTTTATGCCGACGAACTCTCCCTAGCCGTGCCTGCAGGCAGCGGCATCAGCAGTCTCTCCGACGCCGCCAGAAGCGACTGGGTGATGGAACCGCGCGGCACCGCCTCCCGACACTGGGCGGAGCAACAGTGCCGGCGGGCAGGAATCGAACCCGATGTACGCTTCGAAACCGCCGACCTTCAGGCTCACATCCGGCTCGTCGAATCGGGCCATGCCACCGCTATCCTGCCTGGCCTCGTGTGGGGCAGCCGCACACCGACCGTCGAATTGCGTCCGATGCCTGGGTTACCTCGGCGAACAGTGTTCACATCAGTACGCGATTCGAGTGTCAGCAGACCATCCATCGTTGCCTGCCGTGACGCGCTCGAACAGGTAGTGCAATCGTTCGCTGCCGAGTAGCTATCCGGCACGAACCCGAGCAGGCTTACTCCCAGGTGCTCGGTGCTTCGGCACGACTCACGGGCAGTGCAACGTGAGTGGCCCACTCCTGCACCCAATCGGGCATTGCGGGTGCCGGGGCATCCCATCCGATGGTCTCCAGCAGTTCAGCAACGCTGACGGTTCCGCCCGAACGCTTCAGGAAGCGTGCGCGGGTCATGGCCTGTGCGTAGATCTGACCATCGACGACGAAGCGTTGCTCCACGAAGACAGCCTTCTCGTCGTAACCGACCACGCGGGTTTCGAGGTCGAACTTCTTCCACAGGTCGAGCGACTTGCGAAAGCTGATCGTCTCGTTGGCCATGACCGGGTAGTAACCCTTCGCTGAGAGCTTCTGCCAGCCGCCGGCACGAATCAGGATGCAGTGGAGGATGGTGCGAAGCCTCTCTGTGCAGGGTAGTTACTGGTGAGGTAGAGTTAGCGTACGTAATAACGTACGGAAGGAGAAGGGGCATGGCTATCACTGCCACAGCGGCACGCAAGGAGCTCTACCGGTTGCTCGAAGAGGTCAACCAGGACGGCGACGAAGTCGAAATCACTTCGAAGTATGGTTCTGCGTTCCTTGTCTCGGCACATGAGTACAACGCGCTGCGCGAGACTGCCCATCTGCTCCGATCCCCGGCCAACGCTGCACGATTGGCGTCGTCGGCACTTCAGGTTCGGGAGGGCACGGTGACACTTCGTGAACTCGTCGACGCCGAGGATGAAATCGCGTAATGCTTGCTCTTGGCTTCACGAATGAGGGTTGGGAGGACTACCAGTTCTGGGTGGCGAAGGACCGTACAACCCTTAAGCGAGTGAATGCCCTCATTACTGATGCGCGTCGCAATCCGGCCTCCGGCATCGGTAAGCCAGAACAGTTGCGGTACCTAGATGGATCGCCATGGTCGAGGCGTATCACGCAGGAGCACCGGTTGGTCTACACCTTCACCACAACGCAAGTCACCGTTTGGCAATGTCGGTACCACTACTAGCAAGCACAACTGTTTGGCCCTCGCCTCCCCCGCTGCTCCGCAGATGCGGGGGCGAGTTGCCCTATTTGTCCTCGGCAAGACGCACAACGGCCTGCACTGGCGCGTGATCCGACGGCCACCCACCCTCGTACCGCGTGACGTTGATGCCGGTGCGCTCTGCGGTGACTCCGGGCGTTGCGAGGATCCAGTCAATTCGCTTGCGGTTGTGCTTCGGCGGACCATAGTTGGGGAACGTTCCCCACACTTGAGTGAGGCGCTCCTCGGCCGTATCCCAGGTGTCGAACAGCAGGCCGTGACCGGTGAGCTGGTCGTAAGGGTTGGTGTCAGCATCAGTATTGAAATCGCCGGTCATGATTGTGGGATGTGGTGTCGCCTGCACAATGTTTCTCAGCGCGTCGGCAGATCGAAGGCGCGAGGTGCGGGAGCGGTGGTCAAGGTGGGTGTTCACGGCCTGAAATTGGATGCCGGTGGCGAGGTCGAGGAAGATCGCTTCAACAACAACGCGAGGGGTGCGATTGCCCCACGAGGTTGAGCCGGGAACATTCGGAGTATCGGAGAGCGCGGACTGTTGCCACTCAACGACCTGCAGCCGTCTGGCATCGTAAAAGATGGGGCAGCCTTCGCCACCCGTGTTCTTTTCGCGACCGTAGCCGAGAGAACGATAGTGCTCCCCCAGCGCCTGGCGCACAAACCGCGCCTGGGTGAAGAGGGCTTCTTGCACTCCGAGCAGCGCCGGTTGTTCGGCAGCGAGTAGACGTTTCATCAGAGGCTGACGGTGTGTCCACTGGTCGGGATTGCGCGGCATGAGCTTCGGCAGACGCCTGCGGATGTTGTAGGTCATCACATGCAGACCGGGAGCTTCGACAGGGCCGATCAGAGCGCTACCGCGTGGAGGGAACGCCAGCTCTGGTTCGCGCTCTGGTGCCAGCGCCGAAAAACGTTTCGACCGTGGGGTGGGGATGCCCGTCATGGTTCCAGTTTATGGCGTGGTCTCGTTTTTCGCTGATGCCGGGCGCTCGATATGCGGGCCCGATATGCGCGGTAACGGCACGTGGTCACCGTCGATGTCCCTGGCCGGCCATATTCTGATTGAGACATGTACCTTCTCACCGACACCGCTCTCGTCACGAGCGCCAGCGATCTGACCCAAGCGTCGAACTGTGAATTCGGCTTTCTGCGCGTGCTCGACAAGCGGTTGGGGTGGTCCACCGATCCGCTGCCCGATGACGACGCGATGCTGATGCGGGCGGCCGAGCTGGGAAACGTTCATGAGGAACGGTTGCGGGATCGCTACCGCGCAGAGTTCGGCGACGCGATGGTCGAATTCGATAAGCCTCCCGGCCGCAGCGCCGATACCCTTCGCGAGTACGCCGCGCGCACCCGTGAGGCTCTATTGGCCGGTGCCCCCGTCGTGTTTCAGGGAGTGTTTTTCGATGAAGCCGACTCCGAGTCACCGTTCATCGGTTACGCAGACTTTCTCGTGAAGCAGCCCGACGGCAGCTACCGGGTGGTCGACTCGAAGCTGTCGCGTCATGTGCGGGTCACCGCCCTTCTTCAGCTAGCGGCGTATCACGAGCAACTTCAGAAGCTCGGCGTTCCCGCAGACGGCACCGTTGAACTGATTCTCGGCAATGACGAATCGGAGACCGCAGAGGTCAGCGATATCGCCCCCGTCTTTCGGCACCGTCGGGCCCGCATGCACGCGATCATCGCCGAACATCGCGCCGAGGGCAAGAAGGTCGACTGGCACGATGAACGGTACGCGCGGGATGGCCGGTGCAAGTTCTGCACGGAACCGTCCAAGAGTGCCGACGACCTCTTTACGGTGGCGGGGCTGCGCGCGGGCCAGCGGGCAAAGTTCATGGCTGCCGGCATCCGCACCCTCACTGACTTGGCCGAAACGCCGGAGCGACCAGACGACCTAGCCATCCCGAAAGCCAGTTTTGCCAAGCTCCACCTTCAGGCGAAGCTGCAGCACAGCATCGATCCGACTGACAACCATGCCATCCCGCCCGTCGTGGTCGTCAACCCGCTGCCGATCGCCAACCTGCCAGCACCAAACCCCGGTGACCTCTTCTTCGACTTCGAGGGTGACCCGATGTATTCCGAGCCGGGAATTGGTGGGGTGCCACGCTGGGGCCTCGACTACCTCTTCGGCTGGGTCGACGCCGAGGGCGACTTCGATTGCCTGTGGGCCCACACGCACGCCGAGGAACGGATCGCACTGCGGTCATTTCTCGACTTCGTCACCGAGCGCCGCCAGCAGCATCCGGGGCTCCACATTTATCACTACGCCAGCTACGAAAAAACTCATCTGTTGAGCATCGCCGCCCGGCATGGCGAGGGTGAGGATGTCGTCGACCAGTTGCTTCGCGATGGCGTACTCGTTGACCTGTATCCGATCGTGCGGGGTGCACTGCGCATTGGAACGCCGTCGTATTCGATCAAGAAACTCGAACCGCTCTACATGGGAGACGAAGAGCGCGCCGGGGTGACGAACGCCGCTGACTCCATTGGCGAGTACGTCGAGTCGAGTGTTGAGGCCGCGAACGGCAATCTGCAGCGTGCGACCGAGATCCGCGATGCGATCGCCCGCTACAACGAGTACGACTGTGTGTCGACGCTCAAGTTACGCGATTGGCTTCGGGCTCTGCCCGAGGTGCAGGGTGTAAAAGTGGAGCCCGTCGAGGAGGAATTTGAGGGCAAAACCTTCGAACCCACTGCGCTCGATCGTGAGCTGCAAACCCTCGGCGATGAGGTAGAAGAACGAGGCGATCATCCGTCCGCCAGTGCGTATCGCATGGCCGCGGCGGCAATTGACTACCACCGCCGCGAGGTCAAGAGTTTTTGGTGGGAGCACTACGAGCGCCTCGAGCAGCCGTCCGAACTGTGGGAGGACACTCGTGGGGTGTTCATCGTCGACGGGGCCAAGTTGGCTCGTGACTGGCACAAAGAGGGACGGCAGCGCACCGAGCGCCGCCACTTGTACCTCCACGGCCAGTGGGCGCCTGGCAGTAGTGCACCGCGACCGGGCGGCGATGTGTTTCTGGTCTACGGCGATCCGCTTCCTTATCTTCCGCGGGGCCATCGTGCCGGCGCGCGCATCGCCCGCGGGGTTCGTTTTTCTGACCCTGCCGAGCATGCGGGTGGCATTTTTGTCGTCGAATCGCGGCCCGATGACATTCCGGCGTGGGATGAAATGCCCACGCACATCACTCCTGGTCCGCCACCCCGAGCGGACAGCATTGTTGCCGCGATCGAGGAGTGGGGCGAGACCGTCGTAGCCGCCGCCCCCGAATGGCCCGACGACGCGATGTCTGACCTTCTGCTGCGCAAAGCTCCCGCGCTAGTGAGCGCGCTCGAGCCCATGAAGGGTGCGGATGATGGTGTGCGCGCCGTCATCGCCTCGCTTCTCTCGAGGGAGAGTGGCTACCTCGCAGTGCAGGGCCCACCCGGCACGGGCAAGACGTATCTGGCCGCCCATGTAATTCAGGAGCTGGTTGAGAAGCATCACTGGAAGGTTGGCATCACGGCGCAGTCGCACAAGGTTGTGGAGAACGTTCTCGACGCCGTGGTTCTTGACGCGAACCTCAACCCTGAGCTTGTCGCGAAGGCGGTTCCGGGAGACTTTGGTGCGGGCTATTACGCCGATGGTCCGTTCAGCGAATTGCCGACGAATGGCCACGCGGGCTTTGCGCGCGAGTACGAGTCGACCGGCTATGTCATCGGCGGCACGGCGTGGGACATGACTAATCGCAAACGGGTGCAGGCTGGCCAACTTGACCTTCTGGTTATCGACGAGGCTGGGCAGTTCTCTCTCGCAAACACCATCGGTGTCGCCGCGAGCGCGAAACGCATTCTGCTGCTCGGCGACCCGCAGCAACTCCCCCAGGTCAGCCAGGGCATCCACCCGGCGCCGGTCGATGGTTCGGCGCTCGGCCACGTCATCGGCGATCTGGCGGTGCTCCCGGATGATTTCGGGTACTTCCTCGAAGAGAGTCGTCGCATGGATGAGGCCGTCACGCGCCCCGTCTCGCTGCTCTCCTATGACGGCTTGCTGCGGTCGCACGCGTCAACAGAGGGACGGATGCTCGCTGGTGTTGCCCCCGGCCTGCATTCGGTTCCGACTGCCCACGTCGACAACTCGACGTTCTCCAGCGAAGAAGCCGACCGTGTGGTCGAGCTGGTGCGCCAACACCTCGGAGCACTCTGGACGGCAGAAGCCGGCGGCACGCCCAAGCCGCTCGACGAGGACGGCATCATCGTGGTGACGCCGTATAACGCTCAAGTCGAACTGATCCGTGGTCGTCTCGATGCTGCCGGCTATTCGTGGGTAGTCGTGGGCACGGTGGACAAGTTTCAGGGCCGAGAAGCGGTCATCTCGATCGTCAGCCTCGCTGCCTCGAGTGCCGATGATGTGCCCCGCGGTCTCGACTTCCTACTCTCCCGCAACCGCCTCAACGTGTCCATCTCGCGCGCCCAGTGGGCCGCGTATCTCGTCTACTCGCCCGCGCTCCTCGACTCGCTGCCGCAGTCAGCGGAAGGGGTAGCGACGCTGAGTCGGTTTATCTCGTTGGTTGAGGGGTCTGCGGACGCCTCGTGAACCGCACGAACGGGTGCAGACGTTACAAGCCGTGAGTCTTACGCCAAATCCAGTTCTTCCTAAGCGGGTCGTCGCCCCCGGTTCGCATAAGTTCGCGCAGCAGGTGGTAGTCATCACAACCGAGCGTCGCTAACTCCTTCGAGTAAGCAGGCGCTGCAACTTGATCCAAGGTCGCCCCTGCCCAGAATTCCCAAGTGTTATCGGTAACTCGGCCAAGTCGGCGAAGATCGATCTCGTCCTCGCACAACTGAAGATAGCCGCGCACGACAGGGCGGTCCCGCTTGCGGGCATGCCCTGTAACCGCGAAGCTGGCGGAGCGTTGGTCCATAAGAACCCAGTAGCGCGAGACATACAACTGTTCGAACTCCCGATGCATCTGTCTGCTGTGAAAAAGCAGTTGCCATGCAGCGAAGATGATGGCTATCGCCGTTGCTCCCTGCACAACGAAAGTGAAAATTTCCATCCGCTAGTCATCCTTTGGTTCGATAGTGGTCAAATCATCGAGACAGGTCGTCTTCGGTAACTTAGGCGGGCTCAGATCCAGCAACGGCAATGCAGCCCCATCAACGCCACGCCGCTTCAGAATCTCCATCATGTCTTCTTGGCGTGGCTGTCCCAGCGTGAACCGGTAGAGGGTCAGCGCTTCCTTCATTCGGTCAATCTTCGCAAGATCGCGACTTAGGGGGAATGACACAAGCTGTCGTTCGATTTTCGCTTCTCCCGGATAAACCCAGAACGGTGAAAACTCTCCAAGGCCGGTGCGGGTTTCTATGGCTGCGTTGAATGCAGCGCGCCAAGGGTTGGGGTCAGTGGAGGCCATCACATCCACGCTATGAGCAGCGGCAATGTTCTTGCGCACTGCGTGACCCGCGAAACGATTAACTCTGCCTTCACGTTGCTCAAAATCGACAGGGTTGGATGGCACGTTCCAGTGCACCACAGCGTGACTCCACCAATGGAAGTCGATCCCCTCCTGCCCCACGCTGGTCGACGCGAGCACGAATGGCCAGAAGGGGCTGTTGAAGGCGTTTCGGATTTCGGGTTGCCGCGCGCTCTCTTCATTCTGCGTCTTGCCCCCGTATCGCAAAGCAAATCGCGCGCTGAAGGAGATGTGGTCACCATCCGCAGCAAGGTCGCGCGCTTGATAGGTGGAGGGGCGCAACGCGATCGCGCTGACGGCTCTGACCGCGAGGGCCATCAACAAGTCATCATCGAGAGTTGCCCCCGCAGCCTCGCTCCGCAGTTGAAAGAGGTACTCGTCCAACGCGGCCTGCAGGTTTCCGTCGGCGCAGTAGTCCAGCACTGCGAGCCAGTAGTACTCGTCTTCAGTGGCTTTGACCTTGTCGAGCAGAAGCATGCTTTCCGCGCGGTTGAATAGGCTGCGTATGCCGTTCGAGAGCATTGCGGCGGCTTTCCACTGGCCAGCATCGCTGCTCAGATCATCGCCGTCGCGCAATCGTCCGAGCGCACGGTAGGCGATGTTGCCTGGTGAGTGTAGGGCGAGTCTCGCGAGATCTGGATGCGACGTCGCGGAATCTGAGCCCCTAATTGTTTCCACCGCCAGTTCGGCATGCGCAGTGATCTGCTGGCCTGCCGCACTTACGCTGTCCTCTTCTGAGTCAACAGGTCTCGCTGCCAACAGCTGAGCGAGCACCCTGGGGTCAAGAGCAAGTCCTTGCGGCGTTGCACCCGGTTGAGCGAAGAACGCTTCCCACGCTCGCGATGACTTCGTCTCAGTGTCAAGCCGAGCCGAGATGGCCGACTGCGCGTCCTCCACCGAAACGCTGCTTTGGTCGCTTTCCCGCGCAATCCGCAACGGATCTGCCGCTTCAGCGAGTGCTGGGTGCGGCCAGAACAGAGCCAAGGTCGACATGTTGGCTGGGCTGGAATCGGCAGACTTTTTGTAGTCGAGGCGTGCGGAGATTGCCTTACGCGCGTCTGACGAATTAACACGAAGGCGCGAGCCGCTCACGATCCGACGCTCTGCCTCGTAGCTCAGCAGGCTCGCAATGGCCGTCGGGGTCGCAGTCCACGATGAGAACACCACCCGTTTGGTCACGCTTTCTGGAGCGACAGAGCTGTAGACACTGCCTGGCGAGAAGTACGGGAGGGATGGGGGCAGCCAAAGCAGCTTCCACCACCCGGCGTCGACTGTTTCTTGAGCAAGCGCACCCAAATGGCTGTTGCCCAGTTCGATCTGCTCATAGCGACCGACAGCATCCGCATCGATCTGTTGGAGTTTGCGGAGGTGTCGGTCAATGCTTCCGTCATTCTCGGCCAGGCGTTTGTCTACCGCACTCGCTATTTTGTAGCCGTCCATGAAGCTCGCGAAGTAGGGGATCGATTTCCAGTACTCAAGCCCGATGGGAACATCGAGCTCCGCCGATAGCCGCTCAAGCGCAACGTAGCCGGCAAAATCTGCATCCGCCGGGGACAGCGAGGGCAGTCGGCGCTCCCGAACCATGTCCCCTGCCTGCGGCCTCTCAGTTCGGCTCATAACCGTGAGAAGGCTGGCGCGTAATCGATCAACATGTTCGGTCGATGCCCTGCCGTTGACGACCTGCTGTCGGTACTGGGCGAACCCTTCGCGGATCTCGGCCAGCGAAACTGCGGAGCCTTCGGACAGAAATCCGAGGGTCGTCATCAAGTCTTTATAGTGATCGTCGCCGGCCTCTTCAGCGGCCTCCGTGAATGGCTTGTACGGAGTCGCGGAGAGCAGCAGAACCTTTGCCGCAGAGTAGTTGAACAGGGTATGGGCCAGCTCCGCAGCGTCGCCTCCTTCTTCCATGTTGAGGAGGTGTCGGAAGCGTTGGAACTCGTCGAGGATGACCAGGTCTGGTTCGAGTGAATCCACACTCGCACCAGCGAGAGCCGCACGAAGTTTTGCTGTGAGATGCCGAATCGAGTCTTTGAAAGATGCTGGCACTTTGTGTTTCCCCGCCAGATTCCCTAACAAAGCGAGATAACTATCACGCAAACCGGAATCGGTGATGCTTCGATCAAATGCACCGAGGATCGCCGCGTCTACCGAACCATTGAGCCTGTGCCGCATGCGATCCACTCGGTACGCGAAAGCGTTCGGGGTCTTGATTTGCCCTTGAAAGAGCATCCTCGATGCCCGCTGCTGCGGCCGTGAAAGCCCCAGCAGCTCGGTGAGCATGATGTGCAGCAGCGCTCGTTCTTTTCCTGACCCAGAGCGCCACGAGCCCATATCGAACGAGGTTCCGGGGGTGAACGAAACTAGATTGACCGGCTTTCGCCCTGCTGTGTTCGTTCCCGCGAGACGATGTGACTCGCGGGCGAGCAAGGTGAGCCTGCTGGTGAGTCCGATGTGAGGATCACCGGTGACGTTAAGCCGACGCAGGTTTTGTGAGGCGAGATCCGAGTTAGAGCAGATATAAACGATGTCGATTCGGTCGACTGAATCATCATGCTGTAACCGCTCAATGGTTCGCGCGATGATTCCCCGAGCAATGACGCTCTTGCCAAGACCTGTCTCATCTGCGACCAAGAAACGTCCGCTCGCGTTGGGAGCGTCGTAGAGCCGATACATGACATGCTCGACGGCATCGCGTTGGAAAGACTTAAGTTCGGCGAGGATGGCATCCGCGGAAAAATCGCTCACGCTGCGCTTCCTTTCTGCGCAAGCCGTGCGCGCCAGACTGGCTCCCAGAGTTCGTCGAAGCCTGCGGGTAGCGGTCCTGAAGAAGTCGCGTCGCGCATCCGTTCAACAAGTCTGGCGAGATCATCTAGGCCCTCAGGGTTTTCAGCGAGAGAACGAACGAGAGTTTCGAAAACTCCCGCACCGTCGCTCGACCATGAGCCGAACCCGCCCGAGTTGCCAACCGGGAGATGGGCTCCTGCGGAGCCACCGAGGCTGAGCATCAAGTGCAGGAATCGCAAAAACTTCTCTGGCGTATCGATCTGCCGGGCAAGCACTGCATCTCGACGATGCTCAACGTCCCCGAGCAACTCGGCACACACCACTGTGCTCCGCTGTTCGCCGCGAGTGTCCGTGACGCGAATGACTACGAACGGCGTGATTTCTGTGAGATCAAGGTCGGTGAACACTGCGGGTGGGCCATCGAGGGCCGGCAGGGAGCGCATATTTCCGGGCTTGGTGAGCAACTGCACTTGTGTGTCGATCTCATCCATTGGCTTCGAGTTGGTGATCGCTTGAACGTCGATCGAGAACTTGTCGCCCTCATCGAGGTGGACAGTGTTGCGGAGACGAGTGCTCGCGAGTGAGCGAATGGCATCGTCGAGCACTCGATCGGCTTTCTCTGCGTCAGTCTCTTGCACTCCCCCGGTGGTCACGTAGGGCATGGTGAGCTTGCGCAGTTCAGAGTCTTCACCGAACACAGCTCCAACTCCGATACGTGGCTGGGGGCCAACCATTTCCATAAGGAACTCGACGTTGCCCCCGAAGGCAGCGTGCGTGGCGTTGGCTGAACCGACCACAGCTCGTGATCCAGCGGACCGGTCGAGAAAGTAGGCCTTGGCGTGCAGTCCGACCAGGGGGTCACCGTCGGTCTCCTCGCTGTCGCGGACCGCGTCGTCGAGCACGTGGGCGTCGACGAATTTGAGCGTCTCGGGGCGTAGCCGGTCGAAGCTTTCGGCGCGCGAGATGACTCGCACCTTTTCTTTTCCTGATGAAGTGATATCGGCAAGGCCGTCATCCGAAATGAATGGTGAGATGACGAGGTGCCGTTTGCCCGTGAAATCGATGGTGTTCGGCCGGCCGATTCCTAGAGCGTGGAAGTACAACTGGCGGATGTCGGCGGGGAGTTCCCACGAAACCTTCGAGATGCGCTCTGCTAATCCTTCGATACGTTCGATTCGTGCTTGGGTAAGAGGACTGACAGCCAGCGCAGGGAGCCTGCGCAGAAGATCACCCAGCGGCTCGTTCTGCTTGAGCGGTTCGTCCCCCTCGGTCCCGTCGAGCCTCACGACAAGGTCCCAGCTGCGATCACTGGTGATGTTTCTACTGGAGCACAGCAACCGATAGCTACGGTGCAGCCCTCGTGCATACTCAAGGATCCACACCTTCGGGTGGAAGAGCGCCCCGGGCCGACCAACAGCAACGGGGTGGACCATGGGCTCTAGAAACGCGACGAGGTCGGAGGCTTGCCGTGGCACCGCGATATGCCCTGCTTGCGCAAAAATGTCCACGCGGTCGGCGGCCCGGCGCACAGCGTCCAGGATGGCAATCGGGTCGTCGCTTTCGCGGACGTGATGACCTGCGAACGACAGCGGTACGGCGAGCGCGCTGGTGAGATCGAGGGTGAAGGTGGTTCCCACTGCGTGCACTAGCTCGTAGCCACTCGGCGGGCGCAGCTGTTCAGTAAGGGCGGCGCGGGAATCTGGCTCAAGCATCTGCTCGCTCCAATCCGTCGTGCAGGTCAGCGAGGATGCCTCTCACTTGCCGCCACCGGAAGGTGAGTTCGCTGGCACCGGATGCCCCCTGCCACGTCTGCAGTAGTCGAGGGTTGTACAGTCGCGCTTGAGGCCCCTTATGGCGGCGCTCCCGCTGCCCGATAAAGGAGCGGAGGCCTTCGTCGTCTGCGATCGAGAGCGATTCGCTGCCAGTCACGGCATCAAGCCAAGTGTCTATGAATGCTCGCAATAGAGGATTGATCCGGGGATTCTTCGCGTAGGCAAGCGCCCAAAACTCGCTCCGGTCCCACGATGAAAGATCTGTCGACGCCTCAGCGCGAGCACTTTGCCATTTGCTCAAGTTCTCGCGATAGAGCTCGACTTTGCCGCTGACGCGATCGTACCCGGCGGCTTCGTAAGTTTCCGCCAGCAGAAGGTTGTAGAGCAGCGACGCACCGTGGAAGGCGAGAGAGAACATTCGAGCATGAAACAGATCGTTGGCAACGCGCGGGGATGCCCCCGCAACGGCGGTTTCCAACCAAGGCGCGCCGCTTTCGGCTTGCGGACGGTGGTCGATGAAGTGGGCGAGCAGGGATCCTTCGCTTCCATTGAGCATCCGATCCCGCAGCCATTCAGCTTCGGTGCGATTCAATTCGAACCCGCCCGCAGTGTCGTTGGGGAAGCTCGCGGGAATCGGAGGGAGGGTCGGCGACCATGGGCCGACCGAGCGTGATTCGTCGTCGTCAGCAGGAGCATGTCGGATGCTGGCTGCGATGGCATCCGCTTGGTTCTGGGAGGGGTCGAGGAGAATCTCATATTGCCGGAGCGCAGCCCAGTATGTGCTCGAAGGAAGCGTCTTGAGCGCGGCCCCCGCGGTCTTGCCGAGTAGACCTTCTCCGTCAGTTTCTCGTTTGAGAGTGGAGATCAGATTGCGCTCATTCTTGTCGACTCGACGTGCAATCTCATCGACATCTAGGCCCTGCCTCGCGGCCGAAGCAAAGGCCCAGGGGATGAAAAGCATGTATCTGGCTCGCGTGAGCAGCGTTGATGTTCCGGGGAAGAGGGTGTCACTCAGCACGTCGCGAATCTGTCCGACTCCGAGTTCATCCCGGCTATCGCGTTCGCTGAATAAATTGACAATCTCGCGCATGCGGCGTTGGTCTTCGCTTGATGCGTCAAGCCACGCTATAAGTGACGGCAATGCCCATTCCCCCTGCGCCGCCGATCGGGCATCGGTGCGCGCACTCTCAGACTACTGATGTGAGCAGACATCATCTGCGGGCCGCCCTCACGAAGTCCGCGGTTCACGATACGATTCGAGCGCGTGACGGCCGACGCACATGATTTCGGACGCCTGCCTCGCGATCTGAATGGAGCATGAAGAAGTGAACAGCACCACTAATCAACGCTTAGCGCAATTGATCTGGAACATCGCGGATGATGTATTGCGTGACCTCTATGTGCGCGGTAAGTATCGGGATGTAATCCTGCCGATGACGGTGCTCCGCCGCCTCGACAGTGTTCTGGGGGCGACAAAACAGGAGGTTCTGAGCCGAAAAGAGAGCTTGGATGCGGCGGGCATCCTGAATCAGGATGCAGCGTTGCGCCAGGCTGCGGGCCAAGATTTCTACAACACCAGTTCGTTCCTGCTGAAGGATTTGCGGTCGGCCAACACTCAGATGCAGTTGCGCCAAAATTTTGAGGCGTACCTCGATGGGTTCTCGCCGAACGTGCAGGAGATCCTTGAGAATTTCGAGTTCCGTAACCAAATTCCGCGTCTCACCAAGGCTGATGCGCTCGGGACACTGATCGAGAAGTTCCTCGATCCCACTCTTGATTTGTCTCCGTCGAGCCTCGATAACCATGGCATGGGCAGTGTGTTTGAGGAGCTGGTTCGCCGTTTCAATGAGGAGAACAATGAGGAGGCTGGCGAGCATTGGACCCCTCGTGATGTGGTGAAGCTCATGACCCGTCTCATGTTTGAGCCCATTGCCGACAGCATCCCCGATGGCACCTACCTTTTGTATGACGGCGCCATGGGCACGGGTGGGATGCTGACGGTGGCCGAAGACACGCTCACTGAGCTCACTAAAGGCAAGAAGATTTCTACCCAACTGTATGGGCAGGAAATCAACGCCGAAACGTTCGCAATCGCGAAGGCCGACCTCATTCTGAAGGGTGACGGTCGTGCAGCGGACAACATCAAGGGTGGGCCCGAATTCTCGACGTTGTCCAACGACGCGTTTTCGAACATGGAGTTTGACTTCATGCTCTCCAATCCGCCCTACGGCAAGTCGTGGAAGACCGACCAGGAGCGGATGGGCGGAGCGAAGAGCATCACCGATCCGCGTTTCATCGTCGAGCACGATGGCGACCCCGAGTTCAGTCTCGTGACGCGCTCAAGTGACGGTCAGATGCTGTTTCTCGCCAATCTGGTCGCCAAGATGAAGAACAACACCGTCTCGGGCAGCCGTATCGCGGAGATCCACAATGGTTCGTCTTTGTTTACGGGCGACGCGGGGCAGGGTGAGTCGAATATCCGCCGCTATGTAATCGAGAATGATCTGCTGGAAGCGATCGTCGCCTTGCCGTTGAATCTGTTTTACAACACGGGGATCGCCACCTATGTGTGGGTCTTGAGCAACCGCAAGCAGGAGCGTCGCAAAGGCAAGGTGCAGCTTGTTGACGCGACGAAGTGGTTCACGCCGCTGCGCAAGAATCTGGGAAGCAAGAGCTGCGAGCTTTCCGACGGCAACATCAAAGCAATCATGGAATCGTTCCACGCTTTCGATGATGCTGATGGCGAGGTCTCCAGGATCTTCAACAACGCGGATTTCGGTTACTACAAGGTAGCGGT
>Ga0307486_1001880_pt1 | contig 15339 bp, 13 predicted proteins | sample CBIW02metaG_FD_203663 | JGI IMG/M metagenome (GOLD analysis project Ga0307486, IMG submission 203663) | Sea-ice brine microbial communities from Beaufort Sea near Barrow, Alaska, United States - CBIW 0.2 | ecosystem: Environmental > Aquatic > Marine > Coastal | place: USA: Alaska | collected... | reverse complement strand
TGAAGATTTACAATGAAGACCCGAAACCCTTTGAATGGCATAAATCTGCCGATCAGATTATTGAGTCAATCGCCAGATTATCAGACAAACTCAATAAACAAACGGACTTCTGTTAAGGGACACTAGTTATGAGTCATCATAAAACTGAATTTAAACTTCCATTGACTGAGTGACAAGATGGGAGGGCAGCGAATGATGTGAAATATCGCGTATAAGTACGCTGAATAATAAACTGGTTATTCATGCATTGAAAGCTTTTCGTCACGAAAAAACTACCCCAGCCATTTTTCAGGAAACAGGTGATCTGGACCTGCCGGCGCCACCATTTTGAAGAGTACGAGTTCTTTTCTTTTTCTGCATTGGTCATCAAAAAATCTTAATTCCATAAAGCACATTTCTTGATTGTTATAAAAAAAATAGAACCATAATATAAAAACAAGTAGTGATTCTACGACCTAAAAATAATCAATGAAAATTTCTGAAGTCATTCTCAATAACAAAAAATAAATAAGGTTTTTCTATGAATAAGAAATGTATCTTTAGTCTAGCTATTCCTCTTTTCTGTGTCAGTGCTGTGTCCCAAGCTGTTGAGATGACTGTGTCAGGTCAAATTAACCGGGCTGTGATGACAACAGATAATGGTGAAAAGACAGAAACCTATTTCGTCGACAACACTAACAGCTCAACTCGCTTCAGGTTCTCAGCTACCGGCCAGATAACTGACACCATACTAGCGGGTGCTCTGCTGGAAATGGAATTTGAATCCAACCCTTCATCGTCGATCTCCCGAGCAAATCCGCAGATTAGCAGCGAGCTGCAAGAACGAAAGGCAGAAATATTCTTCAAGGGCCCGTTCGGAGAGGTCTACCTAGGCCAAGGTGACGGCGCAGCTAACGGCATTACGCACAAGGACTTGTCCGGAACCGGTGTCGTTGCTTTATTGGGACACGCGCACATGATCGGTGGGGGCACTCAATTTGTCGAAGGCAATCAGACTGGCTCCACAGTTTCTCAAACGATTGCGAACTTCGACTTCGAAAGTCGCTACGACCGCATCAAGTATCAGACCAACCAGTTTGGCCCTCTGACCCTGGCAGCCAGTATCGGCCGAAAAGACGACATGGTTTATGAAACCTCGGCGATCTACGCCAGTGAATTCTCATTTGGGCAATTCATCACTGGCTTCGGTTATTCCACTGAAGAGGTTACAGGTGGGGCGGACAACAACGACACCGTCGGCGGATCGGCCTCTATCCTGCTGAACAACGGTTTAAACGCAGCATTGTCTTACTCACAACTAGAAGCCGATGCCGATTACAAATCCGAAAACACAACCTTCCGTCTCGGCTATAAATCCGGTCGCCATGCCAGCTCGATCGACTACGGCATAACCGATGATCGAGCTCAAAAGGGCGATAAAGGTACTTATATTGGCCTGAACTATGTCTTCAAGCCCGTTAACTGGGTAGAGCTGTATGCTACCGGACGTGTTTTCGGTCTAGACCGTGAAAACACCGATTTTGATGACATCACCGTTGTCGCTATGGGTACCCGGATCAAGTTTTAAACTCCCTATCGGACCAATAAGAGAACGTGATGAAAAACAAAAAGAGGCTAATGTGCGCTTTGCTAGCATTCAGCTTCCTCATGACAGGGTGCGTTCACCAGCGCTCTCTCGATTACCACGACGACAGCCAGATTCCTCAGGGGCCTGGGCTACTCTCTGGTAAAGACGGAGCTTTCAAACTGCAATTCAATGATCATGGGTATGATGGCGCAAGCAACAGCATTTCGAATCAGACCGATCCCAAGAATAATGGAAAAAGGCTGTAGTTAAGCAGTCGCCACACTAATCGTCGCCCGCACGGACGCGGTCGCCGTCGAATCATTTGACGCCGCACTGGATCGGGCAGAACGTTACGTTGCAGCCGGCCCAGATATCATGTTTGTGGAATCTTCGCGTATCCGCGAGGAGCCCGCAGCAATTATATCAGAGGTTTTATGAAGCCAACCACGACATTAAAGGCGCTCATCGAGCGACCTGAGATACTCGTCATGCCTGGAGCCTATGACCCCATTTCCGCCAAACTGGTGGAACAGGCGGGATTCGAGGCCATTCAAGTTAGTGGATTGGGCGTTGCAGCCAGCCACCTCGGCATGCCTGACGTTGGCATCCTCTCACTTTCTGATATATGCGATCGAACGCGAGCTATCGTCAATGCCTCCGCACTCCCGGTAATGGCTGATGGCGATACTGGTTTCGGTAATGCCGTCAACGTCTGGTACACAGTGCAGGCAGTGGAGCTCACCGGTGCTGCAGGGATTAATCTCGAAGACCAGATAATGCCAAAACGCTGCGGCCACTTGGACGGGAAAGAGGTCATCAGCTGCGAGGAAATGGTAAGTAAGATCCTAGCCGCCGTCGACGCTCGCAAGGATCTCGACTTCGTCATCAACGCGCGCACCGACGCCCTCGCCGTCGAAGGGCTTGAGGCCACTATCGACCGCGCCAATGCCTACTTCAAAGCAGGTGCCAGCATGGTGTTCGTCGATGGTGCCGATGATCGCGACACTATCTCGGCACTGGCTGATGCCTTCCACGGCCCTCTGGCCATCAACATGGTCGAAGGCGGCAAGACGCCGGACGCCATAACCTTTGCCGAACTGCAGCGTCGTGGTGTTGCTCGTGTCAGCCTGCCCGTCAGCACCTTGTTGAGCGCCATTCACGGCATGCAGCAGGCGTTGGCGCACATCCGTTATACCGGCACTACAGCAGCAGATCCCACGCTGTTTGCCGACTTCACAGAGACCCACTCTCTGATCGGCATGGAGCACGTCTACGATCTCGAGCGCCGCTTCCTGTCACCTAACCAGTGGGCTGAAAAGTACTCAAACAGCACTGCTAGGAGAAACGCATGAGCACCTCCATTACCCGCCGACTAGGCTACCCACTGGGCCTTTCTCAAGCACAAGGGCGCAACGCCAGACTCAGGGAGTTGATCAACCGCGATGCGCTAACTATGGCACCGGGCTGTTTCGACTGCCTTACAGCTCGGCTGGTCGCCAACGCCGGATTTCCCGCAGCGTACATTACTGGGTCGGGTGTCTCCATGAGCGCCTTGGGCGCCCCGGACATTGGCGTTATCTCCTTTGCCGAAGTCGCTGAACGAGTAAGGCGCATCGCCGACGTTGTGGAGATTCCGATCATCTGCGACATTGATACCGGCTATGGCGGACCTCTGAACGTGGTCCGTACCGTTCGCGAACTGGAACGTGCCGGCGTCAGCGCTATGCAAATCGAAGATCAAGCCTCGCCAAAAAAGTGCGGCCATGAGCTCGGTCGCAAGATAGTCGAAATCCGCGAAATGGAAGGACGCATCAAAGCAGCAGTTGATGCCCGCGATGACGCAGACGTAATGATTATTGCAAGAACTGACGCGCGTACTGGTCATGGCCTAGCTGAAGCACTCGATCGCGCCATGGCCTATCGCGAGGCCGGTGCTGACATGATCTTCGTCGAATCGCCGGAGAGTCGCGACGAAATGCAGCAGATCAACCAACATCTGCAGTGCCCCACCCTCGCCAACATGGTGGAAGGCGGCCGCACTCCCTTTCTCGACGCAGAAGCACTCAGTGCTCTCGGTTACCGGCTAGCCATCTACCCCAACTCACTGACACGACTATTCGGTTTTCAGGGCGCAAAGCTTCTCGCCACCCTCGCCGACAAGGGCAGCACCGAGCCATTGCGCGATCAAATGCTTGATCACCAAGGCCTTTGGTCACTGTTCGATTATCCCGAATGGACGTCACTGGAGGCGCGCTTCACCTAGCCAAGCCAGACGGCAGGGTCTTTTTGCGACAACAACACCAACACAAGTATCGCTAACTTGCGGTAACAATAATAGGTGAATCCCATGCGACACTCGCTAACAAACTCGCTACGTAAGCTCTCCCTCGCTGCCGGCATTGGCGCTGCGCTACTGCTTTCGCTGCCGCTCGGAGCCCACGCCCAGACCCAGCTCTCAATCGGCTCTACCAGTCAGGCTTCATCGCTCTACGCCTACTTCGTTGCCGTCTCACAGTTGCTCAATTCTAAGCTCGACGACGTGAACCATTCGGTTGTTGAGACCGGCGGTGGTCTCGACAACAGCCGCCGCCTGCGGGAAGGCCAGGTCGATTGGGGGATGATGGCCGAGCCCGACCTGTTCGAATATTACAAAGGCCTTGGCCCCTTCGAAGGAAACCCCAATCCCAATTTGCGCACCTTTTGGGTCACCACCCCGTTAGCCTACCTCACCGTAGTACACGCCGACTCCGACGTGATGTCTTACTCCGACCTCAGCGGTAAGGAATTCAACGGTGGTGGGCGAGGCTCAGGCACCGAGCGCGCCACATTCGAGGCCATGGGGGCGCTTGGTGTTGAGCCCAACTGGTTCCGCACCGGCATGAGCGATGCGGTCACCGCCTTCCAAGATCGCCGCATCGTTGGCTTCACTAAAGCGGGGCCGCCCAACTCGCCAGACAGCGCTATCATGAATGCCGAAACCACCCGTGATATTCGCATCTTGGGGTGGTCTGACGACGAAATCGAACAGGTTCAGGCCGAATACCCGCACTTTGACTTCATGGCCGTCGACGATACCCCCTACGACACCGGGCCGATGAATCTGCGCGTGGTCTTCATCACCATCGGCACTACCACCGATCTACCTGAAGACATTGCTTACAACATCTTCAAGACCGTGGTCGAGAACGTCGACACCGTCGCTAAGTCATATTCTGCTATAAAAGGGATAAACATCATTGAACAGACCCTAGAGCGAGGCCAGACGCCGCTCCACGCCGGGGTCGCCCGCTACATCCTTGAACAGGGCTACGACATTCCTGATCACCTGATGCCAGAAGAGCTTAAGGGGCGTTGATCGTGACCACAACCCAAACCATATCGGTGCCCCCGGAAGGCGCCGTTCACTCGCCCACGGTGCGATTTCGTGGGCACTTGATTGCCCTACTCAGCACGACCTTGGTGATGTTCCACCTCTACACTGGGGCCTTCGGCACCTTTCCCGATCTCATTCAGCGCTCACTGCACGTCGGAGGTACTCTGATCCTGGCTTTCTGCCTTTACGATATGCGGCGAGGCAACACCCGCAACACCCCTTTTGGGGTACTCGATATCGTCTTTATCCTGAGCATCGTCACGGTTATCGGACACCTTATCCTGAGTTATGACCGGATCATGGGCTTTACCTACAGGATGACCCAGCTCGACTACGTATTCGCCATCATCACCACCCTGCTGGTTCTTGAGGGCTGCCGACGGGTAATCGGCTGGACCATTCCCTTGCTTGGGATCGCCAGTCTCACCTATGCACTGGCAGGCCCCAATCTTCCCGGCTCAATGGCCCACGGTGGCCTCGATCCGCGTTTCGCCGCGGAAGTCCTATACATCTCGACCCGCGGTCTTTTCGGTATGGTGACCGGCATTTCAGCTACGGTGATCGCCATGTTCGTAATCTTCGGTGCCGTGCTGCTACGTACAGGAGGTGGGCAAACCTTCATAGACCTAGCCATGATCATCGGAGGCCGCACCACCGGTGGTGGTGCCAAAGTCGCTACCATCGCCAGCGCCATGTTCGGCAGCGTCTCGGGCTCTGCAGCGGCCAACGTGGCCACCACCGGTGCCTTTACTATTCCGTTGATGAAAAAGCTCGGCTATCGCTCTACCTTTGCGGGAGCTGTCGAGGCGGTCGCCTCTACTGGCGGACAGATCATGCCTCCGATCATGGGGGCCGGCGCCTTTATCATGGCCGAACTGCTCGGCATCTCGTACACCAAGATTATGGCCGCTGCCATCATCCCAGCCGTGCTCTATTTCGTCGGCTGCCTGGCCGGGATTCACTTCGAGTCCAAGCGACTCGGCTATAAACCAATGTCCCGCGACGAGCTCCCCCGCATCAAAAACGTACTTACCCTGCGCCGCGCCGGGCCGATATTTCTTTCGTTGGGCACCCTCATCACCTTGTTGGTGCGAGGCTTTTCGCCGGCCATGGCCGCCTTCACCGCTACCGCCATTCTGGTAGTGCTGTTCCTGCTCGGTACTCGTAGCTGGCCTGATTTCAAGGGACGGATTGACAATCTGCGCAAAGGCTGCATCGATGCCGGAATTGGCCTGGTCACCATCGGTGTGCTCATAGCGGGTGCGCAGATCCTGCTTGCCATGATCTCTGCCACCGGCATGGGCGTCACCTTCACCTCAGCCATCATCAGCCTGGGCGAAAATAACTTGCTGGTATCGCTGTTATTGGCCATGGTTGTTGCCATGCTACTTGGCACCGGACTGCCGACCGCCGCCGCCTACATACTGGCCGCCGCCGTCGTTGCCCCAGCGCTGATACAGCTCGGCGTAGAGCCTATCGCCGCACACATGTTCATCTTTTACTTCAGCATCCTTTCTGGCCTCACGCCGCCACTGTGCGCCACTGTGTTCATCAGCGCCAGCATGGCCAAAGCCAACTGGCTACCCACCAGCATTAGCGCCGTCCGGCTCTCGCTGATAGCCTTCATCATCCCGTTCGTGTTCGTCTTTAACCCCGAAATTCTGATGATCGGTGACGGCCTGACCATCGCCGGCTATACCATCACCGGGCTGATCGGCGTCACGCTAATCGGCGCAGCAATGTCAGGTTACTTGATCTACCCCCTGGCCTACTGGGAGCGGCTGCTGTTCTCGTTGATTGCATTCGGTTTGATCGCCCCTGGCCTAGTGCTCCCAGTCGCCGGCGGCGCGCTGCTGCTACTGATGCTAGCCATCCACATAATACGCGGCAAAACGACGTATCACATCAACAAGGAGCTTATATGATCACTCTACATGGAAAGACAGTAAGGCAAACGCTGGAAGATATTCTAATTCCTGATTCCACCGCTCTGGTGGTTATCGACATACAGAACGACTTTTTCGACGATGATGGCGTGTTCGCTCAAGCCGGTAGAGACATGACCCTAGCCCAGGAAAACCTGCCCAACATGCGCAAACTCATTGCCGAGTGGCAAGCGATGGACCTGCTCACGGTCTTCGTGCGCCAAGTTACGCTACCCGGTGGCCGCGGCGACAGCCCCGCCTGGCTAAGGCTCAAAGTCCGCGATGGCAAAAGCCCCAATTACACTTTGAAAGGCTCATGGGGGGCCGAATTCTGCCAAGGTATTGAACCGCGAGAGCAAGATCCCATCATTGAGAAGCTGCGCCCAGATGCCTTTTTTGGTACTAGCCTAGACATTATACTTAAGGCTAACGGCATCGATACTGCAGTGTTAATCGGGGCTAATACCGAAGGCTGTGTTGAGTCTACCGTGCGCAGCAGCGCCCATCACGACTACTACACCGTTGTGGCCGAAGACGCCGTAGCCAGCAGCAATGCTCAATTCCACGACGCGTCACTCACCTTCATGAAGAACCGGTTCCTGGTGGAGCCTTCAGCACAGATCATCGACATGCTTAAAGCCAACTATCGTTGACACTCCGGTTTTATAGGAGTTTACCAGGCTGCATAAGAAGCTGTTGAAGTAATAGAGGAGCCAGCCCTCTGGAGCTTTCCTGCAGGGGCTGGCTTCAAGCGACCTTGAGCGACGTTGGCTGAAGAGCTCAGGGGCATCAGGTAAAATCTGTGAAGGCAAGCACAAGTGAACCATCGTCAAGGTGTCGAGATTGACAGCCTATATTAAAACCGCGGGCCAAAAATGCTTATATTGGCCTGAACTATGTCTTCAAGCCCGTTAACTGGGTAGAGCTGTATGCTACCGGACGTGTTTTCGGTCTAGACCGTGAAAACACCGATTTTGATGACATCACCGTTGTCGCTATGGGTACCCGGATCAAGTTTTAAACTCCCTATCGGACCAATAAGAGAACGTGATGAAAAACAAAAAGAGGCTAATGTGCGCTTTGCTAGCATTCAGCTTCCTCATGACAGGGTGCGTTCACCAGCGCTCTCTCGATTACCACGACGACAGCCAGATTCCTCAGGGGCCTGGGCTACTCTCTGGTAAAGACGGAGCTTTCAAACTGCAATTCAATGATCATGGGTATGATGGCGCAAGCAACAGCATTTCGAATCAGACCGATCCCAAGAATAATGGAGAGTAACATATGACCTTCCTTCGAGAGATTATCGCCAAGGACAACACCATTACGGTGATTCCTGGTGTTTACGATGCGTTCACCGCCCTCCTTGCTGAAGAGGCCGGTTTCCCGGCTGTCTATCTTTCCGGCGGCAGCCTAGCCTATACCAAGCTGGGGCGGCCCGACATCGGTTTGGTTTCAATGTCCGAGGTAGCAGATTCCATCCGCTACATACGGGACCGCATCGAACTGCCTATCGTTGTCGATGCCGACACTGGCTACGGCAATGCATTGAATGTTCAGAGAACAATCCGAGTTTTCGAACGTGCGGGCGCCTCGGCTATCCAGCTGGAAGATCAATCCCTTCCCAAGCGCTGCGGGCACCTGGCAGGCAAGAGCCTGATCAGCGCTGGCGAAATGGAAGGCAAGATCAAGGCTGCAGTAGACAGTCGCCACACGGAGGAGACACTGATCGTCGCCCGTACGGACGCAATCGCCGTCGAATCATTTGACGCCGCACTGGATCGGGCAGAACGTTACGTTGCAGCCGGCGCAGATATCTTGTTTGTGGAATCTCCGCGTACCCACGAGGAGCTCGCAGCAATTGGCGAACGTTTTGGCGCGCGGGTACCCGTGCTAGCTAACATGGTAGAAGGCGGCAATACTCCAATCACCAATCCGGAAGACCTTGCTAAACTGGGCTATCGGATCGCTATTTTCCCGGGCGGGTTGGCACGTGCCATGCTTCGCCAAGCACGTGCCTACTTTGCCAGCTTAAAACAGCATGGCACCAATAAACCATTTACGGAAAGAATGGCAGATTTCAATGAGCTTAATGCCGCCATTGGTCTGAAACAGATTCTAGCAGAATCCCAGAAGTACAAGGATACTGGCCTGACCCGCTAGTTGAGACACGACACGTCAAAAAGGTTTGTAAACCGTCACCTTTGGTAATACATCTTATTAACGTGCACCACTTGGTCGCCCATGTCATGAACCGGCATGGAAACCCACCATTAAAGGCCACAGCATCAGAAAAGATTGATTCGATACCAAGGTTATTTCATTTGTTTAGCCACATGCCGGTCCCCTAAAGTATTGAAAGGGGCCTCTCCCCCGTAATTACCTCTAACAAATATAATAAAAAGGAAGTCGCTCTATGTTCCTTAAAAAATCAATAATGACGATTCTCGCAGCCACGGCTCTTTTTTCTACGCCCACATTCGCGGAAACCGACTACCCCACACGCGACATCGACCTGATTGTGGGTTACTCAGCCGGCGGCAGCACCGACGTTCTCGCCCGCACTCTGGCACCCTACATTCAGAAAGAGCTGGACGGCGACCAATCCATCACGGTTATTAACCGTCCTGGTGGCAGTGGCGAAATAAGCTACACTGAAATTGCGCGAGCCAATCCGGATGGCTACACCCTGGGCATGGTCAACATGCCTGGAGTGATTAACCCCATCATTGAACGCTCACCGGATTACAAGCTGGATGATTTCACCTTTCTGGGCAACATCGTCTTTGATCCAACAGCGATCTTTGTCAGTGTGGATAGTCAATTCAAAACGTTGAAGGAATGGGTCGACTACGCCAAAGATAACGGCAAGAGCGTGACTGTTGGCAACCCCGGCCGGGGCGGTGCCCAGCACACGTCTTTCGAACGTTTTCTGTTGGCGGCTGGAATTGACGTCAACAACATTCCTTTCAATGGTGGAGCTCGGAGCCGGGCCGCGCTGCTGGGTGGACACATTTCTGCAGCCGTGATGGGGCTAAGCGAAGCGGCGGGCAACGTCAAATCCGGTGACATCCGCGTCCTAGCCATTATGGGCGAAGAACGCAGCCGCTTGCTTCCCGATGCACCAACTGTAACAGAACTCGGCTACGACGTGGTTGGCGGCTCCTATCGTGGTCTGATCGCGCCAGCAGATATCGATCCTGCAGTGGCCGAAAAACTTCGCACTGCAATCGCAGGCATGACGCAGGACCCACAGTTCAAGGATGACGCGAATAAGCGACTCTTCCTGCTCGATTACATGAGCGCCGACAAACAGAAAGCACTTACCACCGACCTTTACAAAGATATGAGTGCCCTTTGGGAAAAAAAACCCTGGGTTGAAAAGTAAAGTCCAAAGCCATGGAGGGCGTGAGGGTTACGGCCAGCGTCCACTCCCAGTATTCACTCGGCCATGTGGTCTGCGCCTGTTTACTCTTACCCCCTCCCCTCCGTTGCATCAGTAACCCCGGGGCGGGACATCTGCGAAGCGGTATTACGTATGAATGAGAGTCATAGCCTGAAGATTAAGTCGATTACCGATGAGGTCTGCTTTTCACTGACAGCCATCCTAGCGTCCTCCTACCTGCTACTTAAAGCACATGAAATCACAGGTGTCAGCCGCCTTTTTCCGACGGTGGTCTGCTGGATCATGTTCGGCTGCGGTGCCATTGCGCTCATAAAATCGCTTATTGCATGGCTTCGTCACGAGCCCTTTAGTGTACGACATATTGATGTCTCCACGTTCGTCTATGCGTCCTACGCAGCTTTGGCTCTGGTTGTTACAATTCTGCTGGTACCCTATATCGGTTTTTTCAGCGCCATCACACTGTTGCTAATCGGCACTCCATTGATCCTCAAATACCGGAATGTTCTCACCATCCTCTTGGTAACCGTGGGATTCGAGATGATGATCTATCTGGTTTTTGTTGAGGCCTTCAGCCGGCGCCTGCCTTCGGGCGCCCTGTTCCACTGATTTCAACTGGCAATTGAACTATGTTTGATCAAATCCTGACGTCTTTTTTTATAATCCTCGAACCGGCTAACGCGCTGGCCATGCTTGGCGGCACCCTGTTGGGCATTTGTATCGGTGCATTGCCCGGGCTGAGCGCCACAATGGGTATCGCCATTTTGATTCCACTGAGCTTTGGCTTGGACCCACTGGTCGGCCTGGGGCTAATGGCCGGCATTTACAACGGGGCGATGTACGGTGGTGCAATTCCTTCTATTCTGCTGGGAATTCCCGGCACACCAGCCTCGGTAGCGACAGTCTTTGATGGGCGCCCCATGTCCGAACAGGGCAAGGGTAATCTCGCGCTGCGCATTGCTGTTTTTTCATCCAGTATCGGCGGCATTATCAGCGCTCTCGCCTTGATTTTGTTGGCACCCCCGTTGGCCAAGGTCACCCTTATGTTCGGGCCCTCCGACTATTTCTGGGTTGCCCTGTTTGGGTTGATGAGTCTCTCGCTTTTGCTTGGAAAGAGTCTCATTAAAGGCGTCTTCGCGGCCTGTATTGGCCTGACAATGGGGCTCGTTGGTATCGACACGATCAGCGGGCAGGAACGATTTACTTTCGGGTTCGTAGAACTGATTAACGGCGTCAACATAGTTGTGGTCCTGATTGGGCTATTCGGCATACCGCCGACGCTAAAGCTCGCCAAAAATGCAATATCTCGATCCGGTCCCACCCAGCTTAAAAAGGAAGCAGATCACGAGTCCTTTCGCACGTTGATTCCCCGGCTTATGCCCACGTGGCTAAAATCTTCCTGCATTGGCGTATTTGTGGGGCTCTTGCCGGGCGTTGGCGGCAACATGGCGTCCTTCCTCAGCTACAACGAAGCCAAGCGCTCTTCTCGCACACCCGAGCGTTTCGGCAATGGCGCGGAAGAGGGTGTTGCAGCAGCGGAGTGCGGTAACAACGCAGATAACGGTTCGGCCTTGGTCCCGGCACTTACACTGGGCATTCCGGGCAGCTCTGTCTCTGCCGTTATCTTGGGTGGCTTACTCGTTCACGGCCTTCAACCGGGCCCTGCCTTGTTCAAGGAAAACGCCGATATCGTTTATGGCTTTATGCTGCAAATGCTGGCCACGAGTATTCTACTAATCCCCATAGGCATTATAGGTTCGCGGTTCTTTGTAAAGGTTCTGAACATACCGCCCGCGATTCTTATTCCCACCGTTTTTTCACTGAGCATCGTCGGGGTTTACGCCGTTAACAACAGCATCTTTGATATCTACCTGCTACTGGTGTTTGGCTTGATTGGAATCATCCTGGTTCATTTCGATGTTCCTCTGGCACCCATTGTATTGGGCGTCATCCTTGGCCCCATGGCCGAGGAAAACCTGCGACTGGCTTTGTTGATCGGTCAGAACCAGTGGTCTGCATTATTTCCCTCGGGACTCTCCATTGGACTGGCCGCCTTCACCGCTCTGGTCATTTTATTCTCGGTCTGCAAACCCCTGATAACCAAACGCCTGAATCAGAGGCGCGAACGGGCGAACCGTCGGCCGTCGGCCGCTACGTAACTGGTGGATCCGTTGCGTTATCCGTCAACGGCATATTGCCACTTTTTTCTGAACATCGGTGTTTCCGAACGTCGCTTACCTTCAGTAACGTGCTGTTCTAACGATCGGGGTCAGAGCACGCGTTGTTTAACAATGAAAAAACAAGAAAACCGGCTGTTATATGTGTTTTTTCCTTTAAAGAAAGAAGGTCTGGTTCTGTCGCCATGAATTCGGGCAACAGTTTTTCTTCATTCCAGATCACAATAAACTAGTTATCAATAATTAATTTACTTCTATATTCTGAAATTATTATTCTAGTTAAGTAAGGGAAAGACAATGATTGAACAGAAAAAATGTCGTCCGTGGCTTGCCGAAGATGTTGTAAATGATCGCAGCTGGGTTCGCTACTTGGACGAGCGTATAATTGACGAGTTATCTACTGCGCTTGAAGTCGCCAAAAAAACCGATAAACCGATGCTGGAAATAACTCTTGAGGATTTCCCTCTGGGCGATTATGCGTTGAAGGCTTTCAAGTCCGCTTTCGAAAGCACCCAGCAGGATTGGGGGTTTTGTTTGATCAAAGGACTACCTGTTGAACGTTGGAGTGTCGAAGAAGCCAAACTGTTGTATTGGGGTATTGGCCTGCATATGGGTGTAGCCCGTACCCAGAACAAAACTAGCGATATCATGACGTCGGTAAAAGATGCCGGTGGTGACTACAAAATGGATGGCGGACGCGGATACAACACCAATGCCAGTCTCGACTTCCACGTTGACTTCTGTGACGTGGTCTCCCTAATGTGCCTACATGCGGCAAAGGCGGGCGGCACCAGCCTGATCACCAGTTCCCTGGCCGTATACAATGAGATCGTGCGCATTCGCCCTGACCTTGACGAGGCCATCCGGACACCTTTTTACTTCAGTCTCCAAGGCGCAGGATCCGACGACGAGCCAGCGGTTTATCCATGCCCGATTTATGGCGAGACCGAAGGTTACCCTGCATTACGAACAAACCGTAAGAACATCACTGCCGCCCACCAGTATTTTGAAGACACTCCCGCATTAACAGAAAAACAGATTGAAGTGCTTGATATGCTTGACAAGCTATTGCCGGATCCAAGGTTCTGCTTCTCCATGGAAATCGAGAAAGGCGACATGCAGCTTCTCAACAATTACACCGTTGTTCACTCCAGAATGGACTTCGAAGACTTTGAAGAGGAAGAGAAAAAACGTCATCTACTACGCTTGTGGATGACAATCCCTAACTCACAGCCGCTGCCACCCAACTGGGTCAGCGCATTCAAAGACGTCAGAGCCGGCGCCGTGCGTGGCGGTAACCGTGGCAAATGCATTACAAATGATTTCCTCAATTACGAACGCCGCCAGGCGAAATACCACAACATGCATAACATTTTTTCATAAATAAAACAAATACTTGCGAAGCCGCCAGCCACCACTTGGTGTCTTCCAATTTTAGACTAATTGTAAGCGGAGCACTGAAAAAGCGTGCGCACTATTGAGCACTAAGGTTTTAATTCCACTCTCTAAATCTCTAGCCGTTGGCGTGATTGGCGGCTTTCTGTTTGATATGGCCGGATTACCTCTGGCTTGGATGTTGGGGCCTCTTGTCATGAACCTCATTGCATCTATCACATCCGTTGAGGTGGCCGTACCTGAAAATATTCGCTTTGCCTTTCTTGGTATTTTGGGCTTGGTTTTGGGCAGCCAAGTCACTCCCGACCTGATATCACGTGTTGTGGACTGGCCTATTTCTGGCGGGCTGCTACTTATCGGCGTCGCCATCTCAACTAGCCTCTGTGCGGTCTGGTTTCGCAGCCGCGGTTTTGACTCTGTCACTGCTTGGTTCTCTGCGGCGCCCGGCGCCACGACAGCCATGATCATGATGGGCGAGGCTAGTGGAGGCGATCCCAGACGCATAGCCATTTCCCAGTCACTACGCATTATTCTGGTTCTGCTGATCTTGCCCCCTCTCTTCTTGTTTTATGAGGGCAGTGTAGTAACTGATATAGCTAGTGAGCAAGAACGTCTTTTTTCTGCCCCCTATCTGATGCTTGCACTTCCACTCCTGATTCCATTGGGCATAAAGCTGAAAGTGCCGACACCGGCATTGCTTATGCCGTTGTTTTTCTCAGCTCTGCTATCCGGTTTCGCTGTAGCACGTTTCCAGATGCCAAACTGGGGCATGAACACCATGCTGTTGGTACTTGGCTGTGCCATTGGATCACGGTTTCGCGGATTGTCTTTCTCGCTTCTGAGAAAGCACCTCTTTGAGTCTTTCGTCGCTACCCTGATTTCCTTAATAATTTTCGCCGTGTTTGCAGAAATCATTCATCAATTATTGCACGTTCCTCGGGATGTTGCATTGATGGCGATGGCTCCTGGTGGAATCGGCGAACTAGCCATTCTCGCTGTAGCCCTTAATTTGGATCCGATGTTCGTTGCTTTTCATCATCTACTGCGCATCGTCGCACTGATGGCCATCGCGCCTGTTTTGGCCCGATATCTAAAATCACGTCGACCCTAAACGCTGCTAACCATGATTGACTGAAATGCCCTTGCAACGATCCAGATTCCTGTGCCCGCAAATTGCGCTGCGACCCCCAATTTATTACGGTGCTATGATGTTCCTACAATATGCCCTAAGCCCGCTGCACAATCTGGCCGGTGGCTACATTCTAACTCCATTACACCAGCAACGTTTTAATAGCAGTCCAGAACCACAAACTTCTTCATCGAGTGGTTCCACGCAATACTGTGAAGGGTTTTTCTACAGCCTCGTTAGGCCAAAAAAAGGAGAGCACTTTGTATTCAGGTAGTTGCTTATGCGGTGGGGTTCGCTTCCAGATCCTATGTGAGCTAGAGCCAATACAGATTTGTCATTGCTCCCAATGTCGCAAAGCGCAAGGCACTCC
>Ga0307486_1001879_pt1 | contig 15341 bp, 14 predicted proteins | sample CBIW02metaG_FD_203663 | JGI IMG/M metagenome (GOLD analysis project Ga0307486, IMG submission 203663) | Sea-ice brine microbial communities from Beaufort Sea near Barrow, Alaska, United States - CBIW 0.2 | ecosystem: Environmental > Aquatic > Marine > Coastal | place: USA: Alaska | collected... | reverse complement strand
ATTAGGAGATGGCTCGGAATTAGGATGTAAATTTGAATATGAGATCCAGGAAGAACCAAATGGTCTTGCTGAAGCCTTTATTATCGGGGAGAAATTTATTGGGGAAGATAAAGTAGCATTAGTATTGGGAGATAATATTTTCTATGGAAATGGTTTAGGAACTCTTTTAAGAAGTAAAATAGATATTGAAGGTGCTTCTATTTTTGCATATCCGGTTAAAGATCCTGAAAGATATGGAGTTGTTGAATTTAACGATGAAAATAAAGCAATATCTATAGAAGAAAAACCTACTAAACCAAAATCAAAATACGCAGTTCCCGGTTTATATTTTTATGATAATAATGTTGTAGCCTACGCAAAGAAAGTTAAACCTTCTGGTAGAGGTGAAAAGGAAATTTCCAGTATTAATATGATGTATTTAGAAGATCAAAAGCTGGAAGTTGGAGTAATGACACGTGGAATGAGTTGGTTTGATACTGGTACGGTAGAATCTTTAGATGATGCCACAGAGTTTATTAGAGTTATCCAAAGCAGGCAAAGTGCAATGATTGGTTGTATTGAAGAAGTAGCTTATCAAAGGAGATTTATTGATAAATCTAAACTTAATCAATTATCCGGGAGATACGGCAAATCAAAATATGGGGAATATCTTTACGATTTGGCTAAAACATTATAGATGCCTTTAAAACAACAAGCACTTTCAGGTATATTTTGGACATTTTTGCAGCAATTTTGGGTACAGGGAATTTCTTTTATGATTTCAATTATTCTGGCAAGATTGCTTATGCCTGAAGAATTTGGGCTTATTGCCATGATTGGCATTTTTATGGGTGTAGGCGGGATATTAATGGATGGTGGTCTAGGAGAATCCTTAATAAGGACAAAAGATCCGGACCAGGAAGATTTCTCCACAGTATTCTTCTTCAATCTTGCAGGGAGTATCATAGTTTATGGGATAGTATATTTTGCCGCTCCCCTTATTGCAGCTTTCTTTGAAAGGGAAATTCTCATTGACATAACCCGGCTTTACTGTTTGATCTTTATATTTAATGGATTTTCTGCTGTCCAGGTGATCAGGCTGACCAAGAAAATGGATTTTAAAACCCAATTATTCGTAAAAATCCCCTCGTTGATCCTAAGTAGTGCGGTGGGAATATATATGGCATATTCGGGTTATGGGGTGTGGAGCCTGGTTTGGATGGCATTGATCCAATCCTTTGCGCAATCGGTTCAATTATGGTTCTGGTCTAAATGGAAACCTTCCTGGGTTTTTAATATGGAAAAATTCAAGTATCACTTTAATTTTGGAATAAAACTCACCTTGTCCGGACTTTTGGAGGTGATTTTTTTGAACGCCTATACAATTATTATCGGAAAATTTTTCACCGCAACCCAGTTGGGATATTATGGTCGTGCCAGTTCATTAAAGCAATTCCCGGTCAATAATATAGGAGCTATTTTAGGAAAAGTAACCTATCCTTTGTTTGCATCAATTCAGGATGACGATGTGCGTCTAAAAAGGGTTTATAAACAATTAATACAAATGGTAGTTTTTATTCTTGCACCCGTTTTAATTTTTTTAGGAGTTTTGGCTGAACCTACATTTCGGTTTTTATTTACCGAAAAATGGTTGCCTGCTGTTCCTTATTTTCAAATTCTATGCGTGACTGGAATTTTATTTCCTATCCATTCCTATAACCTTAATGTTTTAAAAGTTAAAGGAAGAACAGATTTGATATTAAAGCTTCAAATAATAAAGAAAGTTCAAGTTGTTTTAGTTATTCTGGTTTCTATTCAATTTGGAATTTATGGGTTACTTTATGGTCAGGTATTTCTTTCTCTTTCAGTTTTTTTTATAAATGCCTTTTATACAAATAGATTTATAAATTATTCCGCATGGGAGCAAACTAAAGATATTACCCCAATAATTTTTACGGCAGCGATAGCCGGATTAATGGTTTATATTGAGGATTATTATTTGAATAGTAATTTTGACATTTTAAGAATTTTAATAGGTGGGACTTTAGGAGTTATTTCTTATTTGATTTTATGTAAACTATTTAGAATAGATAGTTTAAATTATTTTAAAAATTTAATTAATTCTATAAGAAAGAAAAAAAATAAAAACAAAGGAACATGAGAAACAAAATAAAAACTAGCATTTATTCTTTATTATCTAATATAAATTTTTATATCTTAAAATTTTTTACTTTACTTGGAATTTTAGAACGTAAAAAGATAAACACATTTATTGTAGGAACGCAAAAAGGTGGGACTTCTGCTTTATTTGAATACCTTGCTAATTCTGAGCAAATATCAGTTGCAAAGCAAAAGGAACTAGGTTATTTTCATCGGAGAAGTATTAATAGTAAAGGGGTGAATTGGTATGAAGAGCAATTTTTTTATTCTCTACTTAGCAAGAGAGATATTTTAGTCGATGCTACCCCTGAATATTTATATTATCCCAATGTTGCAAAAGATATATTTGAATATAATAAAGAGGCTAAAATAATTATTGTTTTAAGAGAACCTGTTTCTAGAGCCTATTCTCATTATACAATGTTTAAAAACATACCTAATGATAAAAGTAGCTTTGAACAATTAAAAAAAAGGTGGAAGCGTGAAGGTCCTCGGAACCAACTTTTGCTAGACCTAATGAACAAGGATGTGTTTCCTTCTTTTGGAGATTTAATTAATCAGGAGCTTAAAACATCAACAAAGGAATACTTGGAACCCTCTTTTTTAAGGAGAGGGTTCTATTTTGAACAGGTTAAAAGATATATTGATATTTTTCCTAAGAATAATATTCTAATTTTAGAAAGTTCGCAATTAAAAAATAATAAAATTGAAACATTAAATGAAGTGATTGAATTTCTAGATATTTCTAATAAATTTCTTGAAAATTTTGATATGGAGGATAAACATATTGGAAAGTATTCAGAAAAAATAGAAATAGAAGATAAGAAAATGCTAAATGATCTTTATGTCCAAGAGAATGAAAAATTATTCAATTTAATTGGGAAAAAATTTAATTGGTAATGATAAACGTAACACAAACTTCTTCCCCTATTGAAAATTAATGGATGAAAACTTATAATATAATTGATTTAGAATAATTATAGGTGGTTTTGTTGGAGTTATTGTTTATGGTCTTTTAAGTGCTTTATTTAAAGTTAAAGCTTTGAAAGATCTTAGAGAACTAATATTCAAGATTAAAAAATAAGTATTAAAGCACATGACTAAAATGTTGTAATAACATCAATTTTTAGTTGGTTGAAGGGAATTAATTAATCTAAATTTTTTATAATAATTATGTCTATTCTTATTGAAAAAATTAAAAGGGTTCCTAAATTGATAAATGCTTATAATTCTCCTAAAATTTTTGGGATTGGGGCAAATAAGACAGGTACGACTTCTTTAGAAGTCGCAATGAAAGAATTAAAATTTCTTGTAGGCAACCAGCATACTGCAGAAAATTTGGTTCAAGATTGGGCTAGACGCGATTTTACTAAAATTATTAAGTATTGTCGTTTTTCTACTTTTTTTCAGGATATTCCATTTAGCTTGCCTTTCACTTATCAGGCACTTGACATAGCTTATCCTGGTAGTAAGTTTATTTTGACTATTAGGGATAATCCAGATCAATGGTATAATTCCCTCACAAAATTTCATTCCAAATTATGGGGTAAAAATGGTAGAATTCCTACCAAGGAGGATTTACAAAATGCAACTTATATATATAAAGGTCAGCCATGGGATACTGCCCAATTAATATTTAATTCTCCAGAAGAAGACCCATATAATAAGGAACTATTAATCAATTATTATAATGCTCATAACCAAAATGTTAAAGAATATTTTAAACATCGTCCTAATGATTTATTGGTATTGAATGTATCTAAAAAAAATGCTTATAAGAATTTATGTAAATTTTTAGATATTCAATCAAAAACCAATAATTTTCCTTGGGAAAATAAAACTTCTAAAATCACTCAATAATGATTCCTGTAACAAAACCGTTTTTACCTCCTATGGAGGATTATACTAAATATTTAACCGGCATTTGGAAGCGTAACTGGTTAACCAATATGGGGCCTTTGGCAAATGAACTGGAATTGCAACTTAAAGATCATTTAAAGGTAAAACACCTGCTTTTTGTCACAAACGGCACCATGGCTTTACAAATGGCCATAAAAGCTTTAGACTTAAAAGGTGAGATTATTACAACCCCTTTTTCTTTCGTTGCTACCACCAGCAGTATTGTTTGGGAAGGCTGTAAACCCGTTTTTGTGGATATTGATAGGCATAGCTTAAATATAGATGCCTCCAGGATTGAAGCAGCTATTACAAAAAGCACCTCAGCTATTTTAGCTACCCATGTATATGGCAATCCCTGTGATGTGAAACAAATTGAACAAATTGCGAAAAAACACAAATTGAAAGTGATCTATGATGGTGCCCATGCTTTTGGAGTACAAATTAATGGCAGGTCTGTTTTTGAATATGGGGATATTTCAATTTGCAGTTTGCACGCCACCAAACTTTATCATTCGGGCGAAGGAGGTTTAATTATTACAAAGGATCCCTCATTGCTTAAAAAACTGGCTTATATCCGGAATTTCGGGTTTAATGGGCCTGAAGCTTTTGCCGAATTGGGGATCAATGGGAAAAATTCTGAATTTCACGCCGCGATGGGTTTGGCAAATCTGGAATATATTGAGACTATCCACAACAGCAGAAAAATTATTGCAGAACGCTATGATGAAAAACTTAGAAACCTGAAGGCTAAAAAACAACAATGGCAACAAGAGGCTTCCATGAATTATGCATATTACCCTTTAGTTTTTGAAAGTGAAGAGTTAATGTTGAGATGTATAGAAAAACTGAAAGCGAACGAAATCTTTACCCGGCGTTATTTTTATCCTTCCCTAGCGAATAACTTGCCATATTTGGACCCCAAAGAGCTGGAAGTTATTGATGAAACCGCAAATAAAGTATTATGTTTGCCTTTTTATCACGATTTATCTATTGAGGAAGTTGATTTAATTTGTAGGTTATTACTAAAAATACAAAATAATTAATTATGCTAATAATTGGAGCGAAAGGATTTGCGAAAGAAGTTCTTGAAATAGTTATTAATATCTCTGCAGAAGATAATATAGTATTTTTTGATGATATTTCTACAGATTTACCTAATCTTCTCTATGATAAATTTACAATTTTAAGAACTGACGAAGAAGTAGCCAAATACTTTAAAACTATTGATAATAGTTATGTTATAGGAATAGGTAATCCTATATATAGAAAACAAATGTTTGATAAGTTTAATAAATTAGGGGGTGAAATCACCTCAATAATTAGTAATAATTCTGATATTGGGAGTTTTGATGTTAAAATAAATGAAGGAAATATTATTGCTTCAGGTGTTGTAATTACAAATTCAATTGTTATAAAAAAAGGTGGTATAGTAAATTTAAATTCAACAATTGGTCATGATACAATAGTGGGGGAGTTTGTAGAAATATGTCCAAGTGTAAATATTTCAGGACGTTGTAAAATAGGAGATTTAACTTTTATTGGAACAGGGGCAATAATTTTACCAGGAGTTAAAATTGGAAATAATTGTATAATAGCAGCAGGAAGTGTTGTTACAAAGGATGTTCCTGATTATAGTCTAGTAGCAGGTGTTCCTGCAGTTTTTAAAAAAGAACTTCCTAAAGATAAATTATGAAAAAAAAAGTATTTATACATATTGGATACCCAAAATGTTTTTCAACTACCTTACAGCGCGATTATTTTAATGAACATTCTGAAATAAGTTTTGGTGGCGTTGGCACATTTGACAACATTTCTTATCAGAATAAAGAAATTGAATTTATTTTTGAATCATTATTAAAATATTCTCATTCAAATTTTTGGGATATTCATAAAATAAAAGCAAAAAAAAATATTGAAGATTTTATAAATAGTAATGAAAATAAAAAACATGTATTTTCAAGTGAATATTTGGCAATGCCAATTTCTTTGCAAGATATTGATAGTGTTGAAAAAATTAAACGATTAAAATTCCTTTTTAAATCGTTTGATTTAAAAATTATTTTTATATCTAGAAATCCAATTGATTTTATTAGAAGTTTTTATAAAGAATATATTAGATTAGGTTATTATCAGGATTATTCCGAATATATTAAGCATTTAATAACACATAAAGATCGAAATTATCTTTATGATCTGAATTATATTTTAAAAGAGGAATATTTAGGGAAATTATTTGGAAAAAAAAATGTGTTTCATTTTAAATTTGAAGAATTAAAAAAAGATCCTCAAAATATAATAAATGTATCACTATCCGAAATTCTTGGAGTTAGAAATGAAAATATAATTATTGAAAATCAAAATGCGTCTCTAACAAATTCACAGTATTATGAACTATTAAATATAAATAACAAATATAGAAGGGGTATAGGAATATCAATAAACGAACCTTTTGAAAAACATAGAAATAAAGTTTTAATGGATAGTTCTAAAATTCAATATTCAAATGAAGAAATATTTTCTGAAGTTATAGCTAAAAGAAATGCTATATCCAAAATTAAAATTGAGAAAGAAAATATTGAAGATAGAATATTTAGAAATGGAAAAAAATATGAATTATTTATTGAAGAAATTATAAATGGTTTTGGCTGAAACTTAATCAATTTTAGGGAAATAAAATTTTTAAATTGATATAAACTTGTAAAATGATGAATTTTAAAGAGTTTAAGTTAAAATATAAAAAAAAAGAAGTTGAAATCTATCCTAATCAGGTAATGAATAATCCTTTAATTTCAGTATGTGTACAAACATATCAGCACGGGGATTATATTAAGATGTGTTTAAATTCAATTTTGATGCAAAAAACTAATTTTACTTATGAAATTTTAATATACGATGATGCATCACAAGATAATACTGCAGCAATTATTCGCGAAGATGAATCAAAATTTCGTGATACAATAAAACCAATATATCAAACTGAAACCCACTATTCAAAGGAATTAGTATAACAAAGGTTTACCTGCTCCCAAAAGCCAAATAAAAATACATTGCAATGTATGAAAGTGATGATTGTGACCTGATCCCTATAAATTGCAAAAGCAGATAGATTTTTAAGAGGTGAATAAAATTTTAGAAAATGAATGAAATAATTGTTAGCATTTGCTGTCAAACATATAATCATGTAGGTTTTATTGAGGAAACTGTCGAAAGTTTTTTGATGCAAAAAACCGATTTTCGCTTTGAGATATTGATTCGTGATGATGCTTCTACAGATGGTACTACAAAAATAGTTCAGAAGTATGCCTTCAAGTTTCCTGAGTTGATAAAATTGTTAACCTATGAAGAAAACCAGTTTAAAAAAGGCGTTAAGCCATTTCCAGACAATGTAAAAAGGGCCCAAGGCAAATACATTGCCATTTGTGAAGGTGACGATCATTGGACAGATCCTTTAAAGTTACAAAAACAGGTAGATTTTTTAGAGGAGAATGAGGAGTATGTATTGATTTGTTCCAATTACTTAAATACAGAAACAAATACTGAAGTAAAAGAAGTGGCTGGTAAATTTTTAGATGTTACCCCGTTTAATATTTTATATTCTAATCCTATTGGTACTTTAACAGTACTTCTTCGCACAAAATATATTTCCAGTCTAAAATTAAAAGATTATTCAATGGGTGATTATCCTTTATGGTTACACTATGCTACTAAGGGAAAAATAGTAAAAGCATCAGATTATACTGCAGTTTATAGAGTTTTGGAGGAAAGTGCATCCGCAAGGACTAACATAAAAAAACGAAAAAAATTTGAATCAGATGTTTTAATAATTACAAAAGAATTTTTAGCTGAATTTAAATTGTCTAAAACTGAAAAAAGAGAAATATTAAGAGAAAGATATAGAAATTTGTTCAAGATTTTAATTGAAACTAAAGATGTATCATTTTTTTACTACCAGTATAAATTATTCTTGACAATTAAATTTTTTAACATCTTAGATTATAAAATTCTTTTGTTTGGAATCAAAAAAATAGTTTTTTGATGAAACAAATCCTTTTTTTCTTAATTGATTTAAATATCGGCGGTACTGAAAAGTCCCTATTGAATCTTCTGCATTTTTTACCAAGCAATTACCGCGTAACTATCTTTGTGCTTAAGAAACAAGGTGGTTTTCTAGGTGAAATACCAAGTAATGTTACCATTAAAGAAATTGAAAATTCTATTCTTATAAATAGCTTTATTCAACAATCACCTCTAACAAATATTAAAAAGTTTATTGAGAGTGGGGATATTAAAAAAACATTTATTGGAATTTATAACTACATTCGATGGAAGCTGAGTGGTGATTTTACTTATAATTTTAAAACTATTGAGTCAAGTATAGTAGAGATTAAAGAGCAGTATGATATAGCTGTAGCGTATGCTGGACCTCATGACTTTATTTCCTATTTCATTTCCAATAAGGTTAAGGCAAAAAAAAGAATTCAATGGATACATTTTGATATTTCTAAAATTGGTTTTAACAAAGAAACAGCTAGAAATCTTTATAGAAAATTTGATGAAATTAAAGTCGTTTCTGATTCTGTAAAACAGGAATTATTAGAAGTATTACCAGAATTTGATAAGAAAGTTAAAATTCAACATAATTTGGTATCAAGTTCGGTTATTAAACAAATGTCAACTGAAAAGAATGTTTTTCAAGACTCTTTTAAAGGAATTCGTGTTGTTACAGTTGGTCGATTAACAAAAGAAAAGGGACATGAGTTGTTCATACCTTCAATGCGCAAATTGATTGATGAAGGATATAAAATAAGATGGTATTTAGTTGGTGATGGAGGTTATAAAGATGATTTAAAAAATAAAATTTTAGAATTAAAACTTGAAGAAGATATTGTTTTTATTGGATCCGCCTTAAATCCATATACCTACATTTCTCAATCTGATATCTATTTACAGCCGTCTTATTATGAAGGACATTGTGTTACAATTTTAGAAGCTAAAATACTTAATACGCCTATTGTTTGTACTCGTTTTGCTGGTGCATTAGAAGAAATTAATGATGGTATCAACGGTTTTGTAGTTGATGTCAGTTCGGAAGGAATTTACGAAGGCGTTAAGTCACTTTTAAATGATGGCGCACTATGTTCTTTTTTTAGGGATAACTTAAAAAATGAGAATAAAACACACCAAAATATAACAATAGAATTATAGTTTATGAAAATAGTATATTGTATTGGATCTTTGGCCATTCCCGGAGGAGCCGAGAGGGTTTTGGTGAATAAAGCGAATTTCCTGGCAGAACATTTTAATTTCGAAGTTCATATTTTAATTGCTGATCAGGGTTCCCTTCCCGTGTGTTATAAGCTTAATAAAAAGGTGAAAGTTCGGGACCTTCAAATTAAAAATAAAATAGCTCCTTCCGGAATTCCTTTAGTATCATTTTATAAAAACATCCAAATTCTAAAACCGATTTATAAGTCTATAATTGAGAAGATTAAGCCTGATGTGGTCCTGGTTTTGGAGAGGGGGTATGAAGATTTTATTGTTCCTGAGCTCCATCTTGGAATCCCTGTAATACGGGAATCCCACTCATCTTATATGGCAAGTATTATTATAGATCAAAACAAAGGTTCTCTGAGAGGGCAACTTACAGGAAAATTCTTTACGTACTTGTATAAACAACAAATGAAAAAGTACGATAAGGTTGTTTTATTAACCGAAGAAGATAAAAGGGATCGTACTTATTTAAGGAATACCTGTGTGATTCCCAACACCATTAATTGTTTTGGTGAAAAAATTTCTTCATTGAAAAATAAAAAGGCAATCTCAGTGGGAAGATTGGATATAAATAAAAACTTTAAGGATCAAATCCTGATTTGGGAAGAAGTTGTAAAAACACATCCTGCTTGGACCTTGCATATCTATGGGGAAGGACCAGAAAGGGAAAATCTGCAAAACCTTATTTCAGTTAAAAATCTGGAAAGGAATGTTTTTTTGGAAGGGGTCACCACTAAAATTGAGGAAAAATACAGGGAATCTTCTTTTTTTATATTTACTTCTGTCGCCGAGGGGTTTGGGATGGTATTAGTTGAAGCTATGCAGTGTGGTCTTCCGGTAATTTCCTTTAACTGCCCCTGTGGCCCTGCAGATATTATTGAAGATGGAAAAAATGGCTTTCTGGTAAATACCGGTGATTTGCACACATTTAAGAAAAGGTCAATAGATTTAATTGAAAACGAAAAATTGAGAATAGATTTAGGCCGGAATGCTGTTATTAGAAGTAAAGATTACCTTCCCGAAGTTGTTATGCCTCAATGGATAGCGCTTTTTAAAGAATTGCAGAATGAATAATCAACCTAAAATATCAGTTGTAATCCCGGTATATAATGCAGAGCTTTATATTAGACGGTGCCTTAAAAGTGTTATGATTCAAAGTTATAAGAATTTTGAAGTTATTTTAATCAATGATGGGTCAACAGATAAAAGCGCCCGAATATGCCGCGAATTTGTAGAAAAGGATGAAAGATTTACGCTGATTAGTCAGGAAAACCAAGGCCCCTCAGCTGCAAGAAATGCAGGAATTTCTATTTCCTCGGGATCTTTCCTCGCTTTTATTGATGCGGATGATTATGTAGCGGAGAAATATCTTGAAAAACTTCTCACGAAAATTACACAATCAAAATCCCAATTGGTCTGTTCCGGCTATTTTGAAATTTCTAAATTCAATGAAAGACCACTTCCGTTAAATGATTTTTTTGTGTGTGCTAAGCAATTGCTTGCGCAGGATGAATTCCTCATAAAAATCTTTAAAGGATTGGGTGGGGTGCTTTGGGGTAAACTTTTTGATGCTTCAATTATAAGGGAAAATAATATTCAACTAAATCCGGAGATAAGAATGTCTGAAGATTTGGTGTTTGTCCTGGAATATACATTTTTTTGTGATGTAATAAGTGTTATAAATGAACCTTTATATTTCTATAACCGCTTAAATGAAAGCGGGATAAGTCAGACAACAGATAGTAAATATATAAAAGATCTTATTTTAACCAGTGAAGCTATTGAGACTACCTTGCTGGAAAATGGTTATTCCCGTGAATATTTTCAAAAAATTAACAATAAAAGGGTTTGGAATGTCCTGAGAAAAATTTGTTTTGATCTGGCCACTTCAAATATGAGTGTGATGGACAAGAAACAAAAAATACTTTTAGTATTGAAAGACCCATTTATAGCTAATTGTCTTTCTTATCTGGAGGAAAATAAAAGTTACTGGAAATTCCATAAATTTTTGTTACAAAAAAGAATGATTATAACATATATTTTGTATTGTGAATTTTTACAAAAACTGATGGATTTTAAAAGAAAAATCAAATAATGAAAAATGTTTTAGTAGATATTTATCTCGCCTATAATCTTGGAGACGATATGTTTTTGGAGGTGTTGGCAAAACGCTTTCCGGAGACGCGTTTCACTATTTTCCATCCTGGAGATAACTATGCTCCATTTTTTTCATCCTACCACAATCTGGAAAAACTACCTTATAGCATAAAGGATAAAATTTTACGAAAAATAAATGTTTATAATTATTTAAACGATCACAAAAAATTTGCAGAAAAGTATGATGCCCTTTTATTCCTGGGTGGAGGTATTTTTAGGGAGGAATCTTATGAAGAAGAATTATTTCAAACAAGATCGTCGTTGGTCGCAGAATTTAATAATAAAAATAAACCTGTATTTTTTACAGGATGCAGTTTTGGACCATACACCAATGAGAGTTTCAGGAAAAAACATGAAGTGCTATTCAGTCAGTGCGCAGATGTTTGTTTTCGGGATCTGTATTCCTATAATTTGTTTTCTAATGTTGAACAGGTAAGGTATGCACCAGATCTTATTTGGGGTTATGAAGTTCCTGAAAAAAATACGAATAATGATAAAAACCTGGGAATTTCAGTAATTGATCCCCGTCATAAATCGGGACTGGAAGGTTTTTACAAGGAATATGTAGATTCACATAAGGATCTGATAAAAAAATATATTGCGAAAGGTTATAAAATAAGCCTGTTTTCCTATTGTGAACCGGAAGGGGATTTGGCTGTTATCAACCAAATAATTTCGGGTTTTTCTGAAGAATTACAAGAAAACATTACCGTCTATAATTATACTGGAAATATCCATAAGTATCTTCAAATGATGTGTTTATCAACACGTTTTGTTGCAGCTCGTTTTCACGCGAATATTATTGCGATGCTTATGGAAATCCCAACACTTCCTGTAATTTATTCCAATAAAACCCTGAATATGCTGGAGGATATAAATTTTGGCAATAGCTCTGTAGATATTAAAGATTTGAAACAATTAACTAAATATTATTTTATGAATTATGAATTGCCGGAATTAACAGAAGTAGCTGTCAAATCAAAAGCTCATTTCAATAAACTGGAAATTTTTTTAGGTAAATAAAATTTGAACTTTTATTTTTTCTGAAAGGAATTTAAAAAATTCTTTTAAAATAAAATCAATGAATGAGGTTTTGGTAAGTATTTGTTGTTTAACATATAATCAGGAGGATTATATAGATAAGTGTATCCAGGGTTTTTTGATGCAAAAGACAAATTTTTCTTTTGAAATTATAATTTATGATGATGCTTCTACTGATAATACTGCCGGGATAATCGCAAAATATGAAAAGGAATACCCGGGCTTGATCAAGGTGATCAAGCAGGAGATCAATCAATTTTCACAGGGGATTCAACCTTTTTTTAAATTCCTTTTTCCTCAGGCCCGCGGAAAGTATATTGCATATTGTGAAGGGGATGATTATTGGACCGATCCCTTAAAGTTGCAAAAGCAGGTCGATTTTATGGAAACGAATGAAAACATAAAAGCCTGTGGCACCAATTATAATGTATTAAGGGGCAATGAATTAATTGAAATCAATAAATATTCAAAACAACAATTATTTGATCACTACGATGTTATTTTTAACAATAGAATTGGAACTTTAACTGTTTTGATTAGAAATAATTTTCAAATGCCTGGTTATTTGGAACGTTCCTTTTTCGGCGATTTAAGCCTTTTGTTGTTTCTTACCAAAAACAACGGTAAAATCGCGGTTTTACCCTTTAATTCGGCTGTATTCCGGGTAAATGAGACAGGTATCTATAGTGGAGCGACCATTGATGAAAATATTCAAAGGGAGTTTTCAGATAAGTTATTATTTCTGAAACACAATAAAAAAGACAATAGATTCCTTTTTTATTCAATGATTTCTTGCTTTCAGAAAGCTTCTGTCCATTTTGCAAGGGCTATTTTGCAACGGCCTTATTCTAATTTTCGTTATTCTGGCTATTACATAGACCAAATAAGGATTTTAGTTGGCAGGTATTTAGAAAAAACAAAATAATAGTAAATGCTCACAGTGCAATGAGCACAATTTAATTAAACTTCATGAAACTTTTATATATTACCAATGGTATTACCGGTTCAGGAGGTTTGGAGCGTGTGCTTTCTGTCAAGGCAAGTTTGTTGGTGGAACAGTACGATTATGAAATAACTATAGTGTCCTTAAATGAAGAAAATTTAAGTCCTTTCTATTCTTTTAATAATAAAATTAAATTTTATTATATTTCTGTACCCCGGGGTTTTTTCCGGAATTTAAAGAGTTATATCAGCGGTCTTCGAAAAGTTGTCAGGGATTTTCGACCTGATATTATTTCTGTATGTGATGATGGTCTGAAAGGTTTTTTTCTACCTAAAATTTTGGGTACAGAAATTCCAATTATTTATGAACGTCATGTTTCCAAAGAAATAGAAATGAGAGATACGTTTCCTTTCTGGAAAAAGCAATTAATAAAAGCTAAATGGGAAATAATGGAGAAACTGGCTCCTGATTTTTCTAAATTTGTAATTCTAACTGAAGGGAATTCCAGAGAGTGGCCATCTTTAAAGAATATAAAAATCATACCTAATCCATTGCCATTTTACCCTGAAAACAGCAGTTCTTTAAATAACAAAAAAGTGCTCATCGTTGGAAAACAATCTTATCAAAAGGGGCAGGATCTCTTGCTTCAAGCCTGGAAAATTGTTATGGAAAAACATTCCGACTGGGTATTGGAAATAGTTGGAAAAGTTGATGAGTCTATGGGATTAAAACAACAGGTGTCTAAATTGGACCTCACAGAGCAGGTACATTTTTTTGAACCGGAAAAAAATATTGAACTAAAATATTCAAATACATCTATTTATGTGATGTCCTCGCGCTACGAAGGTTTTGGGATGGTATTAATTGAAGCAATGGCTTTTGGGGTCCCATGTATTTCTTTTAACTGCAATTATGGCCCATCAGACATTATCGATCCTAATAAAAATGGATTATTAATACCAAATGGTGATGTTAATTCACTTGCTTTAGCAATCATAGAATTGATCGAAAATCCTCAAAAAAGGATAGCCTTAGGATCCCAGGCTAAAATTGATGCTAAGAAGTATTTACCGGAAAAAATTGTAAAGCAATGGGATGAACTATTTCAATTAATAACTAAATGAAATATCCGTGAGAACAAAATTTCTTCTATAGGAGAATGGCTATGATATATAAAGGCTAAAACAATAATATAAACAAATGAAATGAGCATAACGGGAACTCGATGCAAAAACCAATGTAGATATGCGAATTACATATGACCAATAAAAAACAATAAATATCTACAAATGAAACATATTGTAATTTTAATAGATCAGCTATATAATTTCGGGGGGATTGAACGTTTAGTTGCTTTGAAAGCAAATTACTGGACCTCTGTATTTGGGTATAAAGTGACTATTTTGAGTACAGAACAAAAAGGAAATCCGAAAGTTTTTCATTTGAATAATTCGGTTCAGTTTTTAGATTTAGGGATTAATTACGATAGATCTAAAAGTTACTTTGAAATAAAAAATTTGACGAAATTTTTTAAAAATATAAAAACTTTAAAGAAACAATTAAATATTTTAAATCCGGATTTCATTTTGGTGGCTTCACATATTCCGATGACTTATTTCATTCCATTTATCAAGGGAAAGAGTAAAGTTATCAAGGAATTTCATTTTACAAAATATGAACGGCAAAGGAATTTGAAATTTAATTTATTTAATTTTTTTGAAAGCAAGTATGATTATTTGGTAGTTCTAAGTAAAGAAGAACGTCAATTTTATGACACGCAAAATGTTGTCGTTATCCCAAACCCTTTAACTTTTCCTATACCAAAGAAAAGCTTAAGACTAAATTCTAAAGATAATAAAGCTATTTTTGTAGGGAGGGTTGCGCCTGTGAA
>Ga0307486_1001878_pt1 | contig 15346 bp, 18 predicted proteins | sample CBIW02metaG_FD_203663 | JGI IMG/M metagenome (GOLD analysis project Ga0307486, IMG submission 203663) | Sea-ice brine microbial communities from Beaufort Sea near Barrow, Alaska, United States - CBIW 0.2 | ecosystem: Environmental > Aquatic > Marine > Coastal | place: USA: Alaska | collected... | reverse complement strand
TAGCTGTTTAATGGTCTTTATAAATGACCATGTCCGGTCAAAAATAGTTTTTAACGCGTCCAGTTCTCGATAACAATCGCTTGACCATTTTTGGCAAAATCGACCTCAAAAATAGTCGCATCGGTAAAGTCTGTCAAGCCTAGAGCATGGTTTTCAACTGGGTCGACACTTGAGTTGGGTTGGTTGACAATGATGCTGTGTAGGCTTAATCCAGCTTGTTCAATGGCCGCAATACTCAATAAGGCCTGGTTAAGGCAACCCAGCCGATTGGCGACCACTAAAATGACAGGAAAGCGCAAGGCAACGGCTAAATCTTTATTTAGCCCGTCTAATGCCAAAGGTGAGTAAAACCCACCGGCTCCCTCAATCAAAGCAAATTCATTTTCAGGTACATCACAGGCTTTAATTAAGTCGTCTAGCCTGATGTCTAGGTTTGCTTGTTTAATAGCTATGTGCGGAGATATAGCAGGTTCAAATCGATAAGGGCAGATGATTTGCAAAGAGTCTGATGTGTTGGTTGTTCGTTGTAAAAATAGAGCATCTTCAGATAATAATGAACCATCTGTTTGGGCCAAACATCCTGAGGCTATCGGTTTCCTCGGTGCGATGGTTAAACCTTGTTGTCTAAGGCTTAAGGCGATGCAACCGCTTACATAGGTTTTACCAACATCGGTGTCGGTACCCGTCATAAAAAACCCACCAGGCCTGGTGGGTTTGATTAAAGCGTGATTTGCTGAAGGCATTACAGATTTTCTGTTAAGCGTGCTTGAGCTTCTTGATATTTGTCGAAAGTTTGTGCTACGACATCATCTGGAAGTTCAGGGCCTGTACTTGGGTTTTTGTCCCAATCAAGGCTTTCAAGATAATCCCGAATATATTGCTTATCAAAACTGGGTGGGTTTTTACCGACTTTATAACTTGATGCCGGCCAAAACCGCGAGCTGTCCGGTGTTAAAGCTTCATCAATTAAATAAATGACACCCTCTTCATCTTCACCAAACTCAAATTTAGTGTCGGCAATGATGATGCCACGCTCTAATGCAAATTCAGCGGCCGTCGTATAAAGTTTTAAACTCAGGTCTCGAACTTTTTGGGATTTTTCGAGCCCCATAATCTCAACCAGTTGCTCGAAGCTGATGTTTTCATCATGGTCACCTTGAGCCGCTTTGGTTGAAGGTGTGAACAAGGGCTCAGGTAGTTTTTCAGCGAGTAACATGCCTTTTTTAAGGGGAATGCCACAAACACTTTGGTTTTTCTTATACTCTTTCCAACCCGATCCTACGAGATAGCCACGAACAATCGCTTCAACGGGCAAAGGTTTAAGTTTACGAACAATCATGCCTCGTCCATCGAGTTGTTGTAGCTCATCAGGCGTTAAATAGTCCACTAAAGCCATCTCGGGTGCCAAATGGTTTGGCACGATGTCTTGCATCTTATTCATCCAAAACTGTGGCATTGCGGTCAAAATTCGGCCTTTACCGGGAATCGGGGTTGGCAATATCGCATCGAAGGCAGAGATACGATCTGTGGTTACGATCAATAAATGATGCTCATCAATGTCATAGATATCTCGTACCTTGCCCTTAGCAATCAAAGGTAGGCTCGTCAGGTTTGATTCATAAAGAGGTTGCATGCGGCGTCCTACTATTTCTGGTTGTTGTGTTCAGGTTTACGTCTGTTTTGATTCTCAGGATACGGGTATTTCATCGTTCCGTAACGTAAAACCAAGGTAGATAGCGTAATAAGGGTAATTGTAACGGCTACGGCAATCATCTGCCATTCCGTTAAGTCCTTCATCTCAAGAATTAGGTAACGTGCCAAGGCGACAATAGCAATGTACATCGGTAAACGCACCGGTAATTTACCCGAGTCGATGTAGATGGCGACCATGGCTAAGACTTCAAGGTATAAAAACAACAATAGCAAATCACCTAGGTGAACGACGCGGCTTTCATACATTGTAATAACGGCGTCATAGCCTGCGAACATAGTCGCTATAGTAATAATGAACAAACCAATAAACTCTAGGAAGTGAATCCCTTTTTTTAACGTGCCTTCCGCAAGACCAGTGAATCTAATTGGTTTGTCTGGACGGATAACTTCGTTTTTATCAAATTGTTCTTTAACTTTCATTCTGCAGCCCTTTTGCATGTGCTAAATCTATAGATTATTCCCAGTATATATCGAGGGATTTTTTATCACTATAGCTAGAGTCGTTAAATAGCCATTTTTTTGCCCATTCTAATAGATACTGGTAAAATGCACGAATTATTTTTTTAATCGTTTATAGATATAAGGTGTTTAATGATGGCTAAGCAACAAAATTGGATCGCTCCTTCAATCTTATCTGCAGATTTCGCGCAGTTAGGAACCGATGTTAAAGATGTTATTGCTGCGGGCGCTGATGTCGTGCACTTTGATGTTATGGACAATCACTATGTGCCTAACCTAACCATCGGACCATTGGTATGTGAGTCCCTTAAGAACTTCATGGTTAAAGAAGGTATTAATGCACCGGTCGATGTTCATTTAATGGTTAAGCCTGTTAGCCGTATCATTGGTGATTTTGCTTCTGCAGGTGCAGACATTATAACGTTTCATCCTGAAGCGTCTGAGCACATCGACGGGGATTTAGGTCTGATCAAAAACGCAGGTCTTAAAGCCGGACTAGTCTTTAATCCAGCAACGTCTTTAGACTATCTTGAGCATGTAATGGACAAGATTGACATGATCTTAATTATGTCTGTTAATCCTGGTTTTGGCGGGCAATCATTTATTCCTCAAGCGTTAGAAAAACTAAAAATGGCGCGTAAGTTAATTGATGCGTCTGGTCGTGATATTCGTTTAGAAATTGATGGTGGCGTTAAGGTTGAAAATATCGCTGCTGTAGCGGCGGCAGGTTGTGATACCTTTGTATCCGGTTCTGGTATTTTCGGCAAAGCAAATGCGTCTGATGCAAATCGTTATAATACGATTATTCAGCAAATGCGTGATGAGTTGGCAAAAGCTTAAACTCTCAAAGACGGTATCATCATCATAAAACGCCGGCCTCTTAGTGACGCTGGCGTTTGTTATTTATGGTGCCGTAGATTTAAGTGTGTACTCACCGCATAAAATAATAAACATTAGCTACTTTTAAAAAGAGAATATAAGAATGGAAAAGTTAAAACCTGGATTTGTCCTATTTGATTTAGATGGTACTTTGATCGACAGTGTGCCGGATTTAGCATACTGTGTTGATGAAATGATGAAGCAACTTGATATGCCTGTACGTGGAGAATCGGCCGTACGTGATTGGGTCGGTAATGGTGTTCAGCGTTTAACAGAACGCGCTTTGATCAATGCAGTAGAAGGCATGCCAGATCAAGATTTAATGGATAAGGCTTACCCTATCTTTTTAGAGCTTTATACGCATAATAATGCAGTACGCTCTTGTGTCTATGATGGGGTTGTTGAAGGGATTGAATGGATGCTTAAGCAAGGTTACCGCATTGCTTGTGTGACCAATAAAGCCGAAGCGTTTACCATTCCATTATTGAAAGATAAAGGGCTACACGATTATTTTGAGTTCATCGTCTCTGGTGACACTTGTGCCGAAAAGAAACCCCATCCAATGCCTTTGTTACATGCGGCGAAACTGATGGGTGTTGAACCTGAAAATGCATTAATGGTAGGTGATTCTCGTTCTGATGTTAAAGCGGCCCGTGCGGCTGGATTCCATATCTTTTGTATGACTTACGGTTATAACCACGGTGAAGATATCCGTGATTACAATCCAGATGTCATTATGGATTCATTTGCAGAGTTCCCCAACTACATTGAGTCTAAATAAAGTTTAAGATGTATGAGCACTGTCTATTATAGGCAGGGCTTTGTTATTTGAACTTACCAAGCATGGTGACTTGATAAGCTTAAAATATAAATTTGAGAAGTTTGTATTAACAATTAGGAATTCGATATGGCTTTTTTAAAAGCATTGTTACTAGAAATTTTTCGACCATTACTCTGTTCAATTGCCGGTATTCGTCGAACAATTTTGTTTAAAAAACTAGAGAAACAATCAAACACTAAGGTAGATCTAGAATGAGCAACGCACACTTTGCAAACTTAGCAAAGCAGGGCTATAACCGTGTGCCGGTTATGCGTACCGTACTGTCTGATTATGATACCCCGTTGAGTGTCTACCATAAGTTAGCCAAGGGTCCATACTCTTATCTATTCGAATCCGTTCAAGGCGGTGAGAAATGGGGACGTTACTCGATTATTGGCTTGCCTTGTCACACACGGTTGCTGATCAATGGTCATCATATTAAAGAGGTTCTTGACGGCGAAGTGGTGCAGCATCAAGTTGCGGAGGATCCTTTAGCGTGGATTGAAGCGTATCAAAAACAGTTTAAGGTTTACGAACCTTCAGGCATGCCTGTTTTTAGCGGTGGGCTAGTAGGTTACTTCGGTTACGATACAATCCGTTTTGTCGAAGAGCGTCTAAAAAATACCGTTCCAGAAAAAGACGATATCGGTGTGCCTGATATTGAACTGTTAGTTTCTGAAGAATTAGTGGTGTTTGATAACTTGAGTGGCCAAGTACATGTGATTGTACACGCCGACTTAACTAAACATGATGGTGAAACCCTAGCCTTACAAAGGTTAGACGAGCTTAGCGCGAAGTTAAGTCAACCGATGCCGATACCTATTGATGTGCCGAGTGCTAAGCAGATTACCGAGGCGGATTTTCAGTCAAGTTTTGGTGAAGAAGCCTTTAAACAGGCCGTTGCAAAAATTCAAGAATACATCCTGGCGGGTGATGCTATGCAGGTGGTTATTTCACAGCAAATGTCGGTCAAGTTCGATGACGAACCAATAGACTTATACCGCGCATTGCGTTATCTGAACCCATCACCCTATATGTTCTTTATGGATATGGGGAATGTGCAGATTGTTGGCTCTTCACCTGAAATTCTAGTGCGTTTAGAGGATCAACAAGTCACTGTGCGTCCTATTGCCGGAACCCGCCGACGTGGTGCAACCCATGAGAGCGATCTGACTTTAGAGCAAGAGTTGTTAAATGACCCTAAAGAGCTTTCAGAGCATTTGATGTTGATTGATTTAGGACGTAACGATGTTGGGCGCATTGCACAAATTGGTTCGGTTGACTTGACGGAAAAGATGGTTGTTGAACGTTATTCACATGTCATGCATATCGTTTCTAATGTGAATGCAAAAATCAAACCTGGTTTAAGTGCGATGGATGTCCTGCGCGCTACCTTTCCAGCAGGAACCGTCTCAGGGGCACCGAAAATTCGTGCGATGGAAATTATTGATGAACTTGAGCCCGTTAAGCGTGGTATTTACGCTGGCGCGGTGGGCTATTTAGGTTGGCACGGCAATATGGATACGGCCATTGCGATTCGCACCGCAGTCATTAAAGACAATACCCTCTTTGTACAAGCAGGTGCGGGCATTGTCGCTGATTCGGTCCCCCAGCTTGAATGGGATGAGACCATGAATAAAGGCCGCGCCATTTTCAAAGCCGCAGAGTTTGTGACCAATGGTCTGCAGACGATCAATCCACAAGCAAACCATAAGTAAATATGATTCAGCAGACCCAACTGACTTAAAAAAGCTCTCTGGGAAAGACTTAGGAAAAAATATGCTATTAATGATTGATAATTATGACTCTTTTACCTACAACATCGTTCAGTATTTTGGTGAATTAGGTCAGCATGTCGAAGTGTTTCGTAATGACCAAATTACGATAGAAGGCATTGAAGCGTTAAATCCCAAATATCTGGTCATTTCTCCAGGACCATGTACGCCAGCAGAAGCGGGTATATCGGTTGCCGCTATTCAATACTTTGCAGGTAAGATCCCGATTATGGGCGTTTGCTTAGGGCATCAAAGTATTGGTCAGGCATTCGGGGGTCATGTCATTCGTGCCAAAGAGGTCATGCATGGCAAAACCTCTCCGGTTTACCATCAAGATACAGGCATGTTTGCTAACTTGCCAAACCCGGTCACGACCACACGTTATCATTCACTTGTCATTGAACAATCAACCTTGCCTGAGTGTTTAGAGATTACTGCTTGGACGCAGGATGCAAATGGTGAGTTGGATGAGATTATGGGTGTGCGCCATAAAACCTTACCGATTGAAGGCGTGCAATTTCATCCTGAGTCTATTTTGACCGATCAAGGTCATCAGATGCTAAGGAATTTTCTCGAACAGAACGCCTAACAGCAGTTGTTCCTAACTTCTAAATCTACTTGAGCAGGTTATTCCATGGAGCTGAAAGCGGCACTTGAACAACTCATAGAAAGACAAGCATTAAATGCGGATCAAATGGAATCGGTCATGCATAAGTTAATGTCGGGTAAAGCCACACCTGCTCAGATTGGTGCGATCCTAACCGCTTTGAGAATGAAAGGTGAAACCTTAGAAGAGATTACGGCTGCTGTTCAGGTTATGCGCAGCTTAGCCACCCCTGTTCGGTTAGAAGATAAATCAACGTTAGTCGACACTTGCGGTACAGGGGGCGATGGTGCTAATACCTTCAATATCTCTACCGCTTGTGCTTTTGTTGTTGCGGCGGCAGGTGGTACGGTGGCCAAACATGGCAATCGTTCAATTTCCAGTAAGTCAGGTAGTGCTGATGTTTTGGAAGCGGCGGGTGTGGATTTAACGCTTAGTCCCGAGCAGGTCGCCGAATGCATTAATGACACGGGTGTTGGTTTTATGTTTGCCCAGGCACATCACAGCGCGATGCGTCATGTGATTGGTGCGCGTAAAGAGTTGGGGGTTCGTACTCTTTTTAATATGCTCGGACCTTTGACTAATCCGGCGGGTGCGCCTTCTCAAGTCGTTGGCGTTTATGACAAGTCGCTGACCTCTTTGTTTGCCAAAGTCTTGCAACGCCTAGGTTCAAAGCATGTCATGGTGGTCCATGCTGAAGATGGGTTGGATGAAATCAGTGTCGCCAGTAGAACGTTTGTCGCAGAATTAAAAAACGGTGAAGTCATTGAGTGGGTTATTGATCCCTCTGAGTATGGTATGGATCATGTCGACCTATCAGATTTAGCGGTGGAGTCTGCGCTGGATAGTTTGAATATTATTCGGGCGGTTTTTGCCAATAATATCAGCGCCGCTAAAGATATTGTTTGTTTGAATGCGGGCGCATCTCTTTACGTGGCAGGCCTTGTAGAATCTTATTCGGCGGGTGTTGTTATGGCATGTAAAATCATCGCCGATGGGCTGGCTCAGCAAAAACTAAATGAATTTATCGCCAAAACACAGTCTTTTAAAGCCCTTTAACGCTTGATTGAATATTAACCAGGCCTGGTCAGAATAGATTTAACAATGACAAAAACCCTGAAACGCCATTTCTACTTCACTTTAGGAGGTCTATTTTTTCTAATAGGTCTGATAGGCGTTGTCTTGCCAATATTACCGACCACTCCATTTATGATTTTATCAGCGGCCTGTTTTGCTAGAAGTTCTCCGCGATTTCATCAGGCATTATTAAATAATCGCTGGATAGGAGAAGATTTACGTCGCTGGGAAAATAATCAAACCATGCAGCGTGCCACTAAAAAAAGAGCTACTTGGGTCATTGGGATTACTTTTAGTCTTTCCATAGGTTTACTCTGGGGGAGTTTGGGCTTGCAGCTAATGTTGCTCGGAATCGCTTTACTATTACTCTTCTTTTTGTGGCGAGTGGCGGAAGACGTTGCAAGTGATGTGAAAACACCATCAGACAATCCCCTTTAATACAGAATTTAATAAAACAACAATGCATGCGAGTTATGCAGAATCAGTCACCTAATCAAGGAATGCAATATGGCTACGCCAACCATCTTAAAGAAAATTATCTTACGTAAGCTTGAAGAAATTCAGGATGGCTGTGACAAAATTCCACTGCGTGAAATGAAAAGACGTGCCCTATTAGCGCCAGAAACTAAAAGTTTTGTGGGTGCCATGCAAGCGAAGTTAGATGCGGGGCAATCTGCAGTGATTGCCGAAATTAAAAAGGCTTCACCTAGCAAAGGGGTTTTACGTGAATCATTTGATCCCGTTGAAATCGCCAAGAGTTACGCGGCTAACGGTGCGGCTTGTTTATCCGTTTTAACAGATAAAGATTTCTTTCAGGGTTCAAATGAATATCTACAGCAAGTTCGTGAAGCGGTTGATCTGCCGATTATCCGCAAAGACTTTATTGTTGATGATTATCAAGTCTACGAAGCACGTGCGATTGGTGCAGATTGTATTCTGTTAATTGCCGCAGCCATTGGCGACGCGCAAATGTCGGAACTGACTCAGGTTGCGTTAACCTTGGATATGGATGTCTTAATCGAAGTGCATAACAAGGAAGAGTTGGAACGAGCTTTGCATCTGCCACTGCCAATGATTGGCATTAATAACCGCGATTTGCACAGCTTTGAAGTCTCATTAGACACCACCATTGAAATGTTAGAGATGATTCCAGAAGATCGTATTGTCATCACTGAAAGTGGCATTCTAACCAAAGGCGATGTTGCCAGAATGCGTGCCTGTCATGTGGATGCATTCTTAGTGGGTGAAGCTTTTATGCGAGCCGAAAATCCAGGCGAAAAGCTTGCGGAACTATTTAGTTAAATCATCATGTTAAGGTCTTTTTAAAAGTTGAAAAAAAGACGCTAAAAACGCTTGCAAAACTTCCAAAAAGGAGAATAATACGTTTCTCCTTTTTCAGACAGAACCCTGTGGCTAACTTGCTGTAGGAGATAGAAAGAAAAATGGTTAAAACCTCACGTTATCGAACGTGGCTGGGGTTCTTCAAGCTAACCTTGTCTTGTCGAATTTTTGTTAATCATTCATCCGTCTACATTTTTTCGGGTGTTTTAGTAAGGTGCTCATTTCATGCCTAATTCAGAAAATACACTGGTCACCAGTAATGATCATTTCGAAGTGATCGAAAAAACGACCATCATTGATTCCTCTTGGCCGACCCACGAACAAGCCGTTGAAGATCAAAATGCGGATCATTTTATCTGTCGAGATGGCAAAGTTTTTGCCGGTACGCATTTAATTATTGATTTGTGGGGTGCTTCTCATCTAGATAATCTGCCGCTTATGGAGGCCACATTACGGGAAGCCGTCGAGAAAGCTAAAGCCACTCTATTACACATTCATTTGCATCATTTTACGCCAAATGGTGGAATTTCTGGCGTCGCAGTCTTAGCAGAATCCCATATCAGTGTGCATTCATGGCCTGAGCGTAACTATGCCGCATTTGATGTCTTTATGTGTGGCGACGCTGAACCTGAGAAAGCAATTGACGTTTTAAAAGCGGCCTTTACGCCCACTTCAGTCAAAGTAGACACGATTTTACGTGGTGAGACGCTTGAAGCGGACGAGAGACTCGAAGCATGAAACAGAATTACCTAGAAACGCTGTACCCGTCCTGGGGGCAGCAGTTTGTTATGGATGAGGTGTTGTTTGAGGTCAATACTGGGCATCAGCATCTAGTCATTTTTAAAAATGACCAATGGGGCAATGTCATGGCTTTGGATGGCGTTATTCAAACGACCGAAAAAGATGAGTTTATCTATCACGAGATGATGACCCATGTCCCAATGTTTGCACATGGTCATGCTAAAAAGGTATTGATTATTGGTGGGGGTGACGGCGGAATTTTGCGTGAAGTGTTAAAACATCAAAATGTTGAGTGCGTGACACAAGTTGAAATCGATCAGCAAGTGATCGATATGTGCGTTAAGTATCTGCCAAATCATTCAGCGGGAGCTTACGATAACCCTAAGGCACATGTTGTGATTGCGGATGGCGTCGATTTCGTTAACAACTGTACTGAACAGTTTGATGTGATTATTTCTGATGCAACCGACCCTATGGGGCCTGGAGAAGTTTTATTTACGTCGCGTTTCTATCAAGGTATCAAAAGTTGTTTAAAAGAGGATGGTGTTTTTGTTGCTCAGAATGGCGTTTGTTTTTTGCAAACCGATGAAGTGGTCACGACCTTTAAGCGTTTATCGCCTCTTTTTAAGGAAGCGAGTTTTTATTCGGGGGCTGTGCCAACTTATGTTGGTGGTATGATGACGTTTGCTTGGGCTACTGATAACTTAGCATTAAAGAATGTGGATATAACCACACTTGACTCGCGTTTTGCGCAGGCAAATATAAAGACGCGTTTTTATACACCTATGTTGCATAAGGCTAGTTTTGCACTACCGCAATATATTTTGGATGTCTTAAACTAATGAATAAACATATGATTGCAGAGTCTTTTGCAGAACAGTCTCACCCCGATGCTCTACAAGAGTTTGACCGCGAAAGTTTAGAGAACTTGGTGGCTAAACATGAAACGCCCTTTATGGTGCTCGATTTAAGTGAAGTCGAATATCAGTACAAATCTTTGCAGGCTGCTTTGCCTGGGGTAAAGCTTTTTTATGCTTTAAAAGCCTTGTCTCACCCTGAGTTGATTAAGCGTCTTAAGTCTTTAGGCAGCTCTTTTGATTTAGCGACCATTGGTGAAGTAGATTTAGTTGAGTCACTGGGGATTAAAGGGGATCAATGCATCCATTCGCATCCAATTAAAAAAGATAAAGAGATTAAACGTGCTTTAGAATTTGGCTGTAATCGCTTTGTGGTTGACAACATTGAGGAGCTGCGTAAGTTCATTCCTTATGCGGGTCAGGTTGAGTTGATTATGCGTGTCAGTTTCCGTAATCAACAAGCCGTCGTAGATTTGTCGCGTAAATTTGGTTGTGCATTAGAAGAGCTACCGGTAATGGTTGATCTTGCCCAAAAGAATGGGATTGAAGTGGTTGGACTCTCTTTCCATGTTGGCTCGCAATCATTATCGCCGATGACGCAGGTCAATGCAGTTCGTGCCAGTGTCGCCGCGATGAAGGTGATGCATCATGTAAGGTGGAAGTTTTTGGATATTGGCGGCAGTTTTCCGGTCTCTTATCAAGAAGCCGTGTTACCGATTATAGATTTCTGTGCTCCCGTTATGGAGGCGTTAGGTGAGCTGCCAGAGGGTATTGAAGTCTATGCGGAGCCAGGGCGTTTTATCGCAGCACCGTCTATGATTGAGGTGATTTCAGTGGTTGGTAAAGCTAAGCGTGGTGCCAAAATGTGGTATTACATGGATGATGGCGTTTATGGCGGCTTCAGTGGTCAGATGTTTGACCATGCCGTGTACCCTTTGGCGCCATTAAAACCCTTTGATGCGACGGGGGAGTTTTTCTCAAGTGTCTTAGCCGGGCCGACGTGTGACAGTATTGATGTCATTTCTGAAGATATTGAACTGCCAGAGATGGAAATTGGTGATATCCTAATAGGCAAACAAATGGGCGCGTATACAATTGCGTCTGCGACTGAATTTAACTACTATCCAAAACCAAAAGTCATTGTGGTAGAAGATATTTTTGATCCTGAAACCGAAGCGCTTTAATCCTTTTAACCCTTTATATCAAAGGATAAAATATGACGATATCAGTGAAATGGCAAGGTAAAAAAGCGTTTGAAGCAACCTCGTCGACTGGACATAAAGTTCTAATGGATGCCTCACAAACTGTTGGTGGAGAGGATAAAGGGCCCCGTCCAATGGAAATGTTGCTAATGGGTTTGGGTGGTTGTTCTGGAATTGATGTTGTTATGATGCTGGAAAAGGGTAAGCAAGACATTAAGGATTGCCAGATCGAAATAACCTCTGAACGTGCTGACAGCGTGCCTTCGGTTTATACTAAGATTCATCTGCATTTTAAGGTGACTGGAACGGACTTAAATGAGAAAAGGGTCAGCCGCGCTGTAGAGTTGTCTGCTGAAAAATATTGCTCAGTTTCAAAAATGTTGGAAAAAACGGCAGAGATGTCACATGATTACGAGATCATTGAAGCTTAAGTTGTTTTGAAAGGGCAAAAAAGGAGGAAGAGTGGCGTTTAATCTGTTTATGGTGAAAGTGCTGCTAGTGAAATCTTTGGTGTCCGCCGAGACGCTGGCGAAGCAATCTAGAAAACCTTCTGGCTGGTTGGGGAAAAATATCCTCCAGCCTATGTTCGTTAAGGGGAATGCTGATTTAAATCAGTTTATTCTCGAACAGATGGCAGTTCAGGCTAATGATCAGATCTTAGAGGTCGGTTTTGGGCCTGGTGAACTGTTATTTCAGTTGTGCCAACAAAATCCTTCTGCCCTGTTTACTGGGGCAGATTTTTCACCCCTCATGTTACAACAAGCTACCTTACGTACTCAACGGTTTATTAAATCCGGACAGCTATCTTTGATCGAAGCGTCTAGTGACAATATGCCATTTGATCGTTTTTCATTTAATCAGGTGGCTTGTGCTAATACTCTTTATTTTTGGCAACCGCCAGAACCGCATTTTAAAGACGTTTTAAGAGTTTTAAAGTCCGGTGGAAAATTTGTTATGGGTTTTAGAACCGGAGAGCAGATTGATAGAATGCAGTTGCATCCAACTATTTTTGCACGTTATACAACGGCAGAGGTAGAGTCTTTGCTCGAGTTGGCTGGTTTTGAAAACATTACGATTCAATCTAGAATTGGTTTTCCGGTAGATTCGTTTTGTGCTGTGGCTTATAAGCCGTCGTATAAATCCATGGCAGAGTCCGCCAAAATAAATCGTTTGTCAGTTTAAATCTTAAATGACCAGGCCTGGTCATTTTGTTTTTCAAGGCACGCGGGTATTTTATCCATAATAGGTTGGATGTTTGCTGGCTGCATGATTGGGTTTTAGTTAATTATTCCTGATCAGCTTCTGTTGTGTTTGCGTATTTCAAGCTTACACCATATTTGTTATCTTCTTTCTGACTGTCGATTAACGTAAAAATTAGAATGACCAATGAGCCGATCACCGGAATGATGATTAACAAAATCCACCAGCTACTACGTCCGATATCATGCAGTCGTCTGGCGAGTATTGCAATCGTTGGTAATAATAAGCCATAGGTATAAACGGTACTGATAAAGCCGCTCATGTTCTCTTTGTCGTATTGCCCTAAATTAATGTCGAGCATGACGGCGACAAAATAAAAGACGATGTAAAACAGAATGTACATCCAATACTGTTGGCGGGTGGCCCGGCCCGTGAAGGTCACATAGTTTTTGAGAGCATCTAAAAAATAATTCATGGTTCAATCTCTTGTTGTCCTAAATGATATTAAGTTGCATTTAGTGTGCTTTGAATGGCTTTGATCATGCCGTTTATCAACGAGGTAAGTTGTGTCTGCGGAATATTAAAAGCGGGCATGGTATAGATAAGTTTTCCGAACGGCCTTAACCAAATACCATTTTTTATGCCTAGAGCTTGTATCGTTGGACCTAAATCGTCTCGTTCCAATTCAACCACGCCAATCGCACCTAATACGCGTGTATCCGCTACACCTTCAATGTCTTTAAGCGGCAATAGTGTGGCTTGCAAGTGTCGTTCAATTCGCTGAATGTTTTGCTGCCAAGGAGAGTCTAGCAGTAGATCAATGCTTGCGATTGCGGTGGCACAGGCTAAAGGGTTGGCCATAAAGGTTGGACCGTGCATTAGTAATCCTGGGTTGCCATTACTTATCGTGTCACTAATGGTTTGGGAGCAAAGTGTCGCCGCTAATGTCATGTAACCACCCGTCAAAGCTTTGCCTACGCACATGATATCGGGAGTGATATCCGCCCATTCACAGGCAAAGAGCTTGCCAGTTCGGCCAAACCCCGTGGCAATTTCATCGATAATCAAGAGTACATCATATTGAGTACATAACATTCTGATTCGGTTAAGGTAGTCGGGACGATAAAAACGCATTCCACCAGCACCTTGGGCAATCGGTTCAATCACGACAGTTGCTATAGAGGTGTGGTGTGCTTCTAGTAAAGCCTCAAAAGCCTGAATATCCGAGTTGTCCGATTCTATGCTAAACCCCATCTCTGGCGCAGGGGCGAAAATGTGGTGAGCAAGATTGTCGTTGAATATATGGTGCATACCATTATCAGGATCGCTCGTTGCCATCGTGGCAAAGGTGTCGCCGTGATAACCATTTCTAACGGTCAATAGTCTGTTTTTTTCGGGCTTGTTTTTACTTATCCAGAATTGCAGAGCCATTTTGATAGCGACTTCCATTGCAACCGAGCCTGAATCTGAGAAGAATACTTTGACCAGGCCTGGCGGGGTTAAATGGATCAACCTTTTAGCCAGCTCAATTGCGGGTTGGTGTGTTAATCCTCCAAACATAATATGGGGCATAATTTCAATCTGATTATGCATGGCTTGTTGAATAAAGGGGTGGTTGTAGCCATGAATGGCCGCCCACCAGGAAGACATGCCATCAATTACCTCACAACCATCTGCCAATGTAAGTATTGAGCCCTGCGTTTTGGTCACACCAATCACTGGGTTTGGATTGGGTATTTTGGAGTATGGATGCCAGACGTGCTGTTGGTCAAATGCGAGAAGGTTATCCCAGTGATTTGGATTGATCGAATTCATAGTTTTAAACAGTCTCTTATATAACGGTTGCATAGAGCTTTAGTAGTTTGAGTTGACGCTATTTTACCAGGCATGGTAATTTTATATGGATGATTGAGAGTGCCCAGAAATGAAATTTTCCGTGGCCGCTTATATATAATGGTTTCTAATAGAGTTTGAATGGCAAATCAAAATGATGCCGCGGTTGAATGCAAGGTGTTTTGTTTTATCCAATTGATCCGTTAAAAATAGAGGTATGACAATATTCTGTATGTTTATGATCTTGAATACAGTAAAAGCGTAGCCAGAGCCTCTTAAGTTGATTGAGTCAACATAGGGTTCTAAGCCTAAACCATCATGATAAACGAGCTTCTAAACCATTTCTTTGCGAAACGTTCTAATGTGATGTTAGTTGAAATACCGGCACTCTTTTAAAGTTACTCTTGGTTAGAAGTAAACAAAAGCAAAAGAGTATAAAGAATTGCTTGTATTCGGGGAAAAGGTTGCTAGAATACGCGAATAGTTTTTGGCAAGGTTTTCTTAAAATCTGGCAATTGTAATGTTTATACTGTTTAAGTTAGCTTCGGCAATAAGAAATTACTGATTTTACTAAAATTATGTAAATTGTTGTTGACAGTGTGTAAAACTTCTATAGAATACGCACACACAATTTGGAGGGTTTCCCGAGTGGCCAAAGGGGGCAGACTGTAAATCTGCTGGCTCAGCCTTCGGAGGTTCGAATCCTCCACCCTCCACCATATTGCGGGTATCGTATATTGGCTATTACCTCGGCCTTCCAAGCCGATGAGAGGAGTTCGATTCTCCTTACCCGCTCCATATTTCAAAGGCTCTCTTTGTTAATTTGTTAATTCAAATTGATGGGG
>Ga0307486_1001877_pt1 | contig 15352 bp, 10 predicted proteins | sample CBIW02metaG_FD_203663 | JGI IMG/M metagenome (GOLD analysis project Ga0307486, IMG submission 203663) | Sea-ice brine microbial communities from Beaufort Sea near Barrow, Alaska, United States - CBIW 0.2 | ecosystem: Environmental > Aquatic > Marine > Coastal | place: USA: Alaska | collected... | reverse complement strand
GCGGCCGCTGTCGCCGTCATCATGGGCTTGTTCGGCAAGAACATTCTTGCGCCGCTTGACGGCGCGCCACACGACGACGCTGTCAGCAGCGAAGACACCATAGACGAGGCAGTTATCAACGCACCGATCGCTCACCAAGCCAAGGGAACCCACCCCCTCACATCTATGCCCGAGGTTGGGTCTGAGGCACACAAAAGTGAGTGAAACCAAGTTCCTTCCCGTCCCGGACAGCCTCGTCGGAGACCGAGCTGACGCTGCGCTATCGCGCATGCTCGGGCTCAGCCGCACCAAGTGCGCGGAACTCATTGCGGCCGGCGCGGCGGCGCAGGATGGCGTGCTGCTTGGCAAGTCCTCTCGCATCGTTGAGGGCATCGTGGAAGTGACCATCCCGGACGAGCGTGAGCGTGGCCCTGAACCGCTGATTCCCGGCGGGCTCGTGGTGGTTTACGAAGACGACGACGTGGCCGTGGTTGACAAGCCAGTGGGCGTTGCTGCGCACCCCTCACCTGGCTGGAGCGGACCCACGGTCGTAGGCGCCCTCGCGGCGGCCGGCGTCTCGCTGTCCAGGTCCGGACCCCCGGAGCGCCAGGGCATCGTGCACCGCCTGGACGTAGGAACGTCCGGGTTAATGGTGACCGCGAAATCTGATATTGCCTACACCGCTCTCAAGCGTGCTTTCAAGGAACGCACCGTCGACAAGGTCTATCACGCGATTGCGCAGGGCCACATGGATCCCACCGAGGGCACCATAGACGCCCCCATCGGACGCCACCCGTCGTCCGACTTCAAGTTCGCTGTGATCGAAGGCGGACGTCCCTCCGTGACTCACTACAAGGTCATGGAGATGTTCCCGGCGGCCTCGCTGGTCGAGGTGCACCTGGAGACCGGCCGCACGCACCAGATCCGTGTCCACATGACCGCCATGCGCCACACGCTGGTGGGGGACCTCACGTACGGTGCTGACCCATCGCTCGCGAAGCGACTCGGGCTGACCCGTCAGTGGCTGCACGCGAAGGAGCTCGCATTTGAGCACCCCACTCGCGGCGACGAGCTGCGCGTGACAAGCGAGTACCCGGAAGACTTGGCAACCGCACTCGCGAAGCTGCGCGGATAACGTGCGGGTTCATGCGGTCACGAGCGAATCCGAGTTCGACGATGCTCTGGCCGTGCGCTTCGCGGTATTCGTCCACGAGCAGCAGGTCGACCCGGAGTCCGAACGCGACGTCCTAGACGACGACCCGCGCACCCTTCATTGCGTGGCCTACTCGGACGAGGGCGCGCCGTTGGCCGTGGGCAGGCTCCTCGCGCCTCACACTGACATCATGCATGGCTCGGGTACGCCGCACGGCAATATGGACCCGGCTGTGCCGCACATCGGGCGCGTGGCAGTGTCCAAGGCAGCCAGGGGCACCGGGGCGGGACGGGCCGTGATGGAGTTCCTGGAAGAGTCGGCGCTCGAGCGCCACGGCGCCAACGGCACGGTCCGCGTTGAGCTCAGCGCTCAGGACCAGGCGCTCCCGTTTTACGAGCGACTTGGTTACACCGCCTACGGCGACGGCTACCTCGACGAGGACATCGTGCACCACGACGCGTTTAAGGTCCTCCACCGGGAGTCCTGACCGCCGGGCTCACCGCGCAGGTGCCGCTCACTGCGCCCGCGCGCTGCGTCGATCTTGGCGGGGGTGGTGAACGCCACCACGGGCACTGCGACGCCGGCCACGGCGATCACCCGGAGTGACCACGCGAGCCACGACGGCATCGGCTTGTCCATCGATTTAGCCTTCCAGGACCTTGCGAATTCGCTTGTCGCTCACGGGGCCGTCGGTGCCGAGTTGCTGAGCAAAGAGCGAGACCCGGAACTCCTCGAGCATCCAGCGCGCCTGGTCGAGGCGGTCCTCACGCTCGGCGTCGACGCTGCCCTTGGCGTATTGCGCGCGGGCACTTGCGACCTCATCCGCGATGGTGCGTAGCTGCCAGAGCCGTTCCGCGTCACGGTTGGGGTCTGCCGGCGCCTTCTCGATGCGGTGGAGGTCCGCCCGCAGGTACCTCTCGAGCTTGCCGATGCGGTCGGGGGCGATCGCCGACAGGAATCCGTCGCCCAGGAGCGAGGCCCTGTGGTCGCGGATATCGGCGAGTGTGGGAAGCATTGCGAGGCTTGAGGAGTTTGAGACGGCCACATCGATGTCGCGTCCCGCGGCCAGAGCGGGGACGATGCGCCCCACTAAGGCGTAGACCTCGTTCTCAAGATGGCTCTTCACGTGGGCAAGAACCAACGCGTAGGTGGCGCCGTCGCGGACGGTGGCCGCGTCGAAACCGCCGCCAGGTCCCTTGCTCGCCCCGGCATCGGGCAATGTGAGAGCCCACACGGCCGCGAACTGAAGGTCCGCCACAAGTGCCTCGGTCGACGAGTACGGCGACGCGGCCAGGGTGAGTGACTCGCTGGGGGACCAGCGCGACGTGATGCGCTTAGTCGCGATGGCGGACTCGTTGGCGAGCAGCCGGCGCACCCCGCGAGCGTGCGCACGGTCGCGGGCGTGAGCGTCGGCAAGCACCCTGAGTGCCACCAACAGTTGCGGCTGGTCCTTGCGCGCACGGCCCTCTTGGACGATGCCGGGGTAGCCACGCACGGTGAGGGCGCCCACCTGGGTCGCGACCTCGAGCGGCACGACGCCGCCGGTGAGGCCGGTGGGCCAGGTAGTGAGATTCGGTTGCTCGTCGATCGCGTTGGGGAGGGACGAGGCGTCCCCCACGGCGCCGGCCGATGCCGTCGCTGCGAGCCGGGTGGGGGCGTGAGGGGACGCAGTGGTGGAGTGAGCAGGGCGAGGATTTGCCTCGGGGGAGGGGCGAGCAGCCTCGCGCGGCTGTGCGGATTGCATGGCACTTTGCACGGCGGCGCTCGCGCGCTGGGCGAGCGTGCGCTTGAGGCCCAAGAGGTCGCTCGACTCTCCGAGCACCTCGATGTGCTCGCGCTGGCGACCACCGCGGCCGGGTTCGGTGATCTTCTCTTCGATCCGGAACGTCACGCGCAGGTGACCGGGTAGACGTCCGTCTACCTCGTCCCACGCCTCGTCGGGGATGTCCACGCCGCGCAGGTCCCTGACGGCTCGCGTGAACTCTGCCTGGAACGGCTCCGCCATGTCCCCGGCGCGCACGGTGTCGGCCCACTCCGGGGTGTGGCGAGCCAGCCACTCGACGACGTCTCGCGCGGTATCGGGGGCGGGGACCAGTAGTCGGCGCACGGGCTTGGGGAGGGCCCGGATGGTCGCGGTCGCGAGTTCATCCAGCACTCCGGGTACCACCCAGTCGAACCCGTCGGGGCTCACCTGGGCGAGCACCTCGATAGGCACGTGCACCGTCACCCCATCGGCTTCCGTTCCCGGCTCGAACTGGTAGGTGAGCGGTAGCGACAACTCGCCGTGTGGCCAGGCCTCGGGGAACTCCGCGGGGTCGATCGCCGCGGCATCGGGCATGAGTTCGCCGAGCGTGAAGTTGAGGAGCGTGGGGGACTCCGAGCGGGCGACCTTCCACCACTTGTCGAAGTCCGCTGCGGATGTGACGTCCTCGGGGATGCGCTCGTCGTAGAACGCGAAGATGCCCTCCTCGTCGATCAGTAGGCCGCGCGTGCGCGAGCGGGCCTCCAAGTCCGAGGCTTCCGCCAGCAGTCGCTGGTTGTCGTTCCAGAAGCTGTGATGCGTGGTCCATTCGCCCTGCACGAGCGCGTTGGTGATGAACATGTCGCGCGCGTCCACGGGGTTGATGTTTGACCACAGCACGGTCCTGTCGGACACGATGGGCACCCCGTACAGCAGCACCTTCTCGTGAGCCATCGCCGCGCCGATCTTGGTCGACCAGTGTGGCTCCGAGTGCGTGCGCTTGGCGAGCGGACCGGCGAGCTCCTCGGCCCACTCCGGCTCCACTTTGGCTACGGCGCGCGCCCACAGGCGAGAGGTCTCGACCAGCTCAGCCGCCATGACAAAAGACGGCGGCTTCTTGGCCAGTGCGGAGCCGGGAAAGATTGCGAACCGCACGCCGCGCGCACCGAGGTACTCGTTGCGGCCCTGCTTCTTGGCCCGGCGGATGGCGGCCTCCCGCGCGCCTCCCTTGAGATGCGCGAAGCTCGACGATTTGGGGTCCGAGGTCTCTTGCATGCCGAGGTGAGAGAGCAGACCGGCGAGCACTGAACGGTGAATGGCCTCGTCGTTCCACACGTGGCGAATCGACCCGGGCGCGGCATCGGCTGTTTGCGCGGCGTCGTCCTTGAGGGACTTCGGTTGGCCGTGGTTAATCTCGATGCCCAGCGGCCGTGCCGTCTGGCGAATCTGAGCGACGAGGTCTTGCCATTCGCGGATGCGCAAAAAGTTGAGGTGCTCGGCCTTGCACAGGCGGCGGAAGGCGCTGCCAGACAGTGCGCGCTGCTGCTCCCGGGCGTACTCCCACAGGTTGAGGTACGACAGCAGGTCGGACTGAGGATCCGCGAAGCGCGCGTGCAGGCGGTCGGCGCGCTCGCGCTGCTCGGACGGGCGCTCGCGGGGATCCTGAATGGACAGCACTGCCGCGATGACTGCGACGTCACGCGCCACGCCTTGACGCGCGCCCTCGACGATCATGCGGGCGTGGCGAGGATCGATAGGAAGGCGCGCAAGTGTGCGGCCCACCTCCGTGAGTACGGTGCGAGCGTTGGTTCCCTTGCCGGGCTTGACCGCACCCAGTTCCTCCAGTAACTGCACTCCGTCGCGGATGGCGCGCGTCTCAGGGGGCTCCACGAAGGGGAAGTTGGCCACGTCAGCGGGCGAGGAGACCACGCCCACGCTGATCATGTGGAGCAGCACGGAGGCCAACGACGTGCGCAGGATCTCCGGCTCGGTAAAGGCGGGGCGGGTCTCAAAGTCCTCTTGCGAGTACAGGCGAATGGCGATGCCGTCAGCGAGCCGGCCTGCGCGGCCGGACCGCTGGTTTGCGCTCGCCTGCGAAATAGGTTCGATAGGGAGTCGCTGCACCTTTGTCGCCTTGGAATAGCGCGAAATGCGGGCGGTGCCTGGGTCCACCACGTAGTGGATTCCGGGGACGGTGAGGGAGGTCTCGGCGACGTTGGTGGACAGCACGATGCGCCGGCCGGTGTGCCGCGAGAACACCTTGTGCTGGTCCGCGGCGCTGAGGCGACTGTAAAGCGGCAGAATTTCCACGCGTTGAGGGTGCCGCGGGTCGCTGGTGCGAGTGCCGAGGTGCCCCTCCAGCGCATCGGCTGTGTCGCGGATCTCCCGTTCGCCGGACAGGAACACGAGGATGTCCCCGGGCCCGTAGGTCATGAGCTCGTCGCAGGCCTCGACGATGCCGGTGATGAGGTCCTTTTCTTCGCCCTTGGTCTGGCCCTCGAGGGGTTGGTACAGGATGTCGACCGGGTAGGTGCGGCCGGTCACCTCGACGACGGGTGCGGTGCGTTCCGTGTGTTCCGCGGGGACGAGCTCGTCCGGCTCCAAGGCCGGCAGTGGGCCGCCCTTCGCGAAGTGCCGTGCGAACCGCTGCGAGTCGATGGTGGCGGACGTGATGATGATCTTGAGGTCCGGGCGGCGCGGCAGCAGGTTGGTCAGGTACCCAAGCAAGAAGTCGATGTTGAGGCTGCGCTCGTGAGCCTCGTCGATGATGAGTGTGTCGTACGCGAGCAGCTCGGGGTCGCGCTGAATCTGCGCGAGCAGAATGCCGTCGGTCATCACCTTGACTAGCGTCTGCTCCGAGGACTGGTCGGTGAATCGAACCTGGTAGCCCACCACATTGCCCAGTTCCGTGCCCAGCTCTTCCGCGATGCGTTCCGCGACGGACCGCGCGGCGATGCGGCGGGGCTGAGTGTGGCCGATCTGCCCGGCGCGTCCGCGACCTAGTTCAAGAGCGATCTTGGGGATCTGGGTGGTCTTGCCGGAGCCGGTCTCTCCCGCGACGATGACGACCTGGTTGTCGCGAATCGCCTCGGCGATGTCCTGGCGACGTGCTGAGACCGGGAGCTCTTCGGGGAAGTGGATCTGCGCGAGCGTGACGGCTTCGCGGGCGGCAGCGGCGACCTCCAGTTCTTTGCGCGACACGCGCGAGGGCCGATGACCTCCCGAGTTGGTGTTGTTGCCGCTTTTGCTGCCCCTTCGAGGGTTGCGCCCGCGCGCAGGTGTCTTCGCGGAATCGGGTTCGGGAGGCATAGATGCCATTGTCCCAAGTCCTGGGTGCGATGCCTAACCCGAGTGTGCATCGGCGAGGCATGTGAGCCTTGAGACAGAGGCATGACGAGCGTTTTGGTGTCTGAGGTGTCAGTGGCCGCGCCTACAATCGAGGCTATGCCAGGCAAGGATTTCAACCACCTCCACGTCCACACCGAATATTCGATGCTGGACGGCGCTGCGCGGATTACCGACCTCATGGATGAGGTCAAGGTCCAGGGACAAACCGCGATCGCCACGACGGACCACGGCTATATCTTTGGCGCCTACGAATTCTGGTCAAAGGCGAAGGCGGCGGGGGTCAAGCCCATCATCGGGCTTGAGGCGTACCTCACTCCAGGAACGGCGCGCGCGGACCGCACCCGCGTCAAGTGGGGTGACCAGTCACAGTCGTCGGACGACGTGTCGGCCAACGGCGCGTACACGCACGCCACGATGTGGGCCGAGACCACTGTGGGGATGCACAACCTGTTCCGCATGGCCTCGCAGGCGAGCCTTAGCGGCCACTTTCACAAGCCGCGCATCGACCGTGAACTGCTGCAGCGGTACTCCAACGGGATCATCGCGACCACCGGGTGCCCGTCGGGAGAGGTGCAGACGCGATTACGCCTAGGCCAGTACAAGGAAGCGGTCAAGGCGGCGGCTGAATTCCAGGACATTTTTGGCAAGGACAACTACTTTGTCGAGGTGATGGACCACGACCTCGCCATCGAGAAGCGCGTCACCCCGGACCTCATCAAGATCGCCAAGGAGATCGGCGCGCCCCTGGTCGCGACGAACGACCTGCACTACACGCGACGTGAGGACTCCGTCGCCCACGAGGCGCTGCTCTGCGTCCAGTCGGGTTCCACGCTCAACGAGCCCACCTACGACAACGGTGGCAAGCGCTTCGCATTCAACGGTGACGGCTACTACGTGAAGTCGAGCGCTGAGATGTGGGACCTGTGGAGCGACCACCCTGAGGCGCTGAACAGCACCATCTTGATCGCCGAGCGCTGCGAAGTGGAGTTCAACACGTCGGCGGACTACATGCCTAGGTTCGACTGTCCCGAAGGGGAGGACGAGCACTCGTGGTTCGTCAAGGAGGTCCAGGCGGGGCTGAACAAGCGTTACCCCGATGGCATCCCCGGTAGCGTTCAAGAGCGCGCAAACTTTGAGATTGAGGTCATCGCCGACAAGGGATACCCCGGGTACTTCCTGGTGGTTGCCGACTTCATTCAGTGGTCCAAGGCAAATGGCATTCGCGTGGGGCCCGGGCGTGGCTCAGGCGCCGGATCCATGGCCGCCTATGCCATGGGCATCACGGATCTTGACCCGCTGGTGCATGGACTGTACTTTGAGCGGTTCCTCAACCCGGAACGCGAGTCCAAGCCCGACTTCGACATCGACTTTGACGAGCGCCGTCGCGGCGAGGTCATTCGCTACGTCACAGACAAATACGGCGAGGACAAGGTCGCCCAGATCGTCACTTACGGCACGCTCAAGGCCAAGCAAGCGCTCAAGGATGCCGCTCGCGTGTTGGGTAAGCCGTACTCGGTAGGTGAAATGCTTACCAAGGCGTACCCCGAGCCGCAGCAGGGACGCGACATGCCGCTGGCCGGCGTGCTCGACCCCAAGCACCCGCGCTATGGCGAGGGCAACGACTTCCGGGCGCTCATTGAGTCAGACCCCGATGCAAAAGAGACTCTAGAGCTTGCGAAGGGCCTTGAGAACCTCAAGCGCCAGTGGGGCGTGCACGCCGCCGGCGTGATCATGTCCTCCGACCCCCTGATCGACATCATTCCGATCATGCGCCGCGAAGCCGATGGCGCGATCATCACCCAGTTCGACTACCCCACGTGCGAGGCACTCGGGCTGGTCAAGATGGACTTCTTGGGCCTGCGCAACCTCACGATTTTGGACGATGCGCTCGAGAACATCGTCAACAACGGCAAGGACCCGCTAGTCCTCGAGGACCTCCCGCTTGAAGACGACGAGGCGTTCAAGCTCTTGGCGCGCGGCGACACCCTGGGGGTGTTCCAGCTCGACGGAGTAGCCATGCGCCAGCTGCTGCGCCAGATGGGCCCTGACAGCTTTGAGGACATCTCGGCTGTGCTCGCGCTGTACCGCCCCGGCCCCATGGGCGTGAACTCGCACACCAACTACGCGGAACGCAAGAACGGCCGTCAGAAGGTGGACTACATCCACCCGGAGCTCGAGGCGCCACTCAAGGAAGTCCTGGACATCACCTACGGGTTGATCGTCTACCAGGAGCAGGTGCAGCGCGTCGCGCAGATTGTCGCCGGCTACACGCTTGGCGCGGCAGACCTGTTGCGGCGAGCCATGGGTAAGAAGAAGCCCGAAATCCTTGAAAAGGAGTTCGCGCCCTTCAGCGCCGGCATGCGCAAGAACGGTTTCTCCGAGGAGGCCATCAAGGCGCTGTGGGACACGCTTGTACCGTTCGCTGACTACGCGTTTAACAAGGCCCACACTGCGGCTTACGGAGTCCTCAGCTTCTGGACGGCGTACCTGAAGGCGCACTACCCGGTCGAGTTCATGGCCGCGCTGCTCACCTCGGTGGGCACGGATAAGGACAAGTCCGCGATCTACCTGGCAGAGTGCCGCCGTATGGGGATCACGGTGCTCCCGCCCGATGTCAACGAGTCCATGGCGCGTTTCTCTGCGGTGGGCGACGACATTCGCTTTGGCATGACGGCGGTGCGCAACGTGGGTCACAACGTGGTGGCAGAGATCGTCAAGACTCGCGCAGCCAAGGGGGCGTTCACGTCCTTCTCCGACTTCCTCGATAAGGTACCCGCGACGGTCTGCAACAAGCGCACCATCGACTCTCTGGTGAAGGCCGGCGGCTTCGACTCGTTGGGGCACACGCGTAGATCCCTCAACGCAGTGCACGAGCAGGCGATCGACTCAGTCGTGGGTGTCAAACGCAAGGAAGCGACCGGCCAGTTCGACCTATTCGGCGGCGACCCAGAGATGGGCGGCGGGGTCAACGTCGACGTACCAGACCTCGAAGAGTGGGACAAGAAGACGCTGCTGAACTTTGAGCGCGACATGCTTGGACTCTATGTGTCCGACCACCCACTGTCGGGGCTGGACCACATCATTCGGGCCGAGGCGTCGCACCAGATCCTTACTGCCACGCCAGCCAATGGTGTGAAGGACGGCGACCAAGTGGTGTTCGCTGGCCTGCTGACGCGAGTGGACCGACGCATCGCGAAGTCAGGAAACCCCTACGCGATTGTGACGCTTGAGGACATGACGGGGGAGACCGAAATCTCCTTCTTTGGAAAGACGTATGAGACTTATGCGCGAGACCTCACGGACGATGCCGTGATTGCGGTGAAGGCGCGCTCCCGTGAGCGCGGCGACGGCGGGCTGCAGTTCAGCGCCGTGGAAGTGCGCATCCCCAACCTCAATGTGCAGGACAACTCACCGGTGGTGATTACCGTGCCCGCAACCCGTGTCACGGCCCAGTTGGTGGAACAGGTCAAGGGCATTCTGGACATGCACCCGGGTGGTGTCGAGGTGCGAATGTTGCTCACGGGGTCCGAAGCGCCGGTCATGATGCGGCTCGACGACAAGTTCCGCGTGGCGCGCTCCAGTGCACTGTCCGGCGACCTGAAGGCCGCGCTAGGCCCCAACTGCCTCTCGACGTAGCACGCTAGTTCTCGAGTATTAGTTAGCCGCCTTGAGCGCCGGGCAATAGCGTCAGTTTCTTTGCTTTAATCGCCGGGTGGTCGGCTCATGACGCAATCGAGGCCCGCTGGATGGGCACCGGCACCGTGCTGGTGAACCTCAGCGCCCGCGGCGACAGGACATGGACTACGTGGTCGAGAACTGGGGCATCGGGCAGTAGGGCACTATCTCCGACGCGCAGGTTCAATCGCCGGCGTCTCGTTCCGGGTCACGGGCGTGCGGTGCCGAGGTTGTGAGCCAGCAACCTGACGGCATCGGCGAGCTCGGTTGGTTCGATCACCGTGACGGACGCGGTCAGGCCGATGCGAGCGACTGCCATCGCCAGCCGGCCGAGGTCTTCGCTACGGATCTGGACAAGGCAGCGGTCTCCTTCGGTATCCAGCGGCGTGTGATCAATCCACCGGAGCACGCCCTCGAGTTCCGCAAAGGGGGCACGGATGGCAAGCATGGCCTGGGAGTGGCGCGGCGTGGAGCCGAGCGCGCGTGCGACTAACGCCGCCGCATCCCCGCCGGGGATCTGCCGCGATGTGAAATAGCTCCCCACCGCGCGGGGCTTGAGGACCCTGTCGAGCCGAAACGTGCGCCAGTCTTGGCGATACTGATCCCACGCGACCAGGTACCAACGCCGTCCCGCGGTCACGAGATGGTGCGGCTCGACCAGCCTGCAGCCGCTCTCGCCGTCACCCCTGCGGTAGCCAAAGCGCACGCGCTCGCCGTCTCGGCAGGCCGCGGCAAGCACGCTGAGCGCCTCGGGATCCACCGCGTCGTCGTCCGCCGGGCGCACCGCCATCACGCTCGCATGCAGAGCCGAGACCCGGCGGCGCAGCCGGAGAGGCAGGAGCGCCTCGATCTTGGTCAGGGCGCGTAACGAGGTCTCCTCGGCGCCTTCGATTGCTGCCCCGGCGGCGTAGCGCAGCCCGACCGCCACCGCCACTGCCTCGTCGTCGTCGAGCACGAGCGGCGGCAGGTGTGCGCCCGACGCGAGCCGGTAGCCGCCTAGCTTCCCTGGTGTCGCGTCGACCGGATAGCCCAGGTCCCGGAGCCGGTCGACGTCGCGACGCACCGTGCGCTCCGTGATCTCGAGCCGGACTGCGAGCTCGGCTCCCTGCCAGAACCTATGGGTCTGCAGCAGCGAGAGCAACTGCAGCGCTCGGCCGGTGGGATCTTTTCTCATAGCGAAAGTTTCCCATCTATTGAGGACCGAATCTGTCCGCAATGGTTCATACAGTGGTGGCACACAACCAGCCGAGCCCAGGATCGGCACCTATTGAAAGGACACGCCATGACCACCTCGACAGCATTCCCAGAGTCCACCCTCATCGCCGTGAACGGCATTGAGCTCGAGGTCTTCGAAGCCGGCCAAGAGAACGCGGGGAACCCGATTGTGCTGTGCCACGGTTGGCCTGAACTCGCCTACTCGTGGCGCCACCAGGTGCCCGTCCTCGTGGCGGCCGGCTACCACGTCATCGTCCCCAACCAGCGGGGCTACGGAAACTCATCTCGCCCCGCTGATGTCACCGACTACGACATCGGGCACCTGTCGGGTGACCTGGTCGCGCTGCTCGATCACTTCGGATATAGGGAGGCGACGTTCGTGGGCCACGACTGGGGCGCCATGGTGGTGTGGGGGCTCACGCTGCTGAACCCCGAGCGCGTCACCAAGGTGATCAACCTGAGCCTGCCGTACCAGGAGAGAGGCGATGCCCCATGGATCGAGGTCATGGAGCAGTTCCTTGGCGGCGACTTCTACTTTGTCCACTTCAACCGGAAGCCGGGCGTTGCAGACGCCGTGCTCGACGCGAACACCTCCCGCTTCTTGGACAACCTGTACCGCCAGAACCTGCCTGCGGTGCCGCCCGAGCCAGGCATGATCATGATCGGCTTGGCGCAGGCAGAGACCCCTTTAGGCGAGCCCGTGCTCACCGAAGCCGACCTCGCCGTCTACGTCTCGGCCTTCGAGGCCTCGGGCTTCACGGGTGGCATCAATTGGTATCGCAACCTCGACAGGAACTGGCACCTCTTGGCTGACGTGGAGCCCGTGATCCAGCAGCCGGCACTCATGGTCTACGGCGAGAAGGACATGATCGCGAAGTCTGACAACCTCGCCCAGTTTGTGCCCAACGTGGAGGTGGTGGCGCTCGACTGCGGCCACTGGATCCAGGAGGAGCTTCCCGAGGAGCTCAGCCGGGTCATGCTCGCGTGGCTTCAGAAGCACAGCGGCACCGCGGCCGCCTAGGCGCGGGGCGAGAGTGTGCGGCGGCAGTGCCGCGGCGGTCGTACTGATCATTCTTCTGCGCCCTTGGCGGCGCCGCTGGACGCGTCGCACCGGGTGGCGCGCTGTGACCTTCGGCGTTGTGCTCACGGGCATGAACTTCACCTTCTGCCTGGCACTTGAGCACCTTCCGCTGGGTACTGCGGTCGCGGTGGTGCGATCCGTCGCCCACGGCACAGCGCCTTCGCCCGACGGGCCGTGACTCGGTCGACGCGCGATGAGTCGCGCCTCGGACTGTGTCGGATGTTACCGTTTTGCGATGGAGATCGATCACGCACTCGTTGAACGCCTCGTCGCCGCGCAGTTCCCTCAGTACGCGGGGTTGCCGGTCGCACGAGTTGAACCCGGTGGAATCGACAACCGGACCTTCAGAATCGGTTCCGACCTCTTAGCTCGTCTCCCCAGCGCCGAGGGTTACGTTCTTGCGGTGGAGAAGGAGCAGCGCTGGCTCCCGGAACTGGCGAACAAACTCGACAGTGCAATCCCGGTTCCCGTGGGGCTCGGCGCTCCAGGCGAAGGCTATTCGTGGCCTTGGTCGCTCTATCGCTGGCTACCGGGCGTTGACGTTCTCCACGTTGACAAGCTCGACCGCACGGCGCTCGCTTCATCGCTCGGAGGCTTCGTCACCGCGTTGCGAAACATCGACGGTTCCAAAGGGCCCCTCGCGGGCGCGCACAGTTTCTACAGGGGTGCATCCCTCATGAACTACGACAAGGAGACGAGATCAGTGCTCCGCACTCCCGATGAGGCGCAGGTGTGGGAGGCCGCAATTGCGAGCACATGGACCGGTCCGCGCACCTGGTTCCATGGGGACATTGCACCGGGGAACCTCCTCATTGAGGACGGTCAGTTGACCGCAGTCATCGACTGGGGTACCAGCGGCGTTGGCGATCCGGCCTGCGACCTGGTGATTGCCTGGACCTTCTTCGACGAAATCGAGCGCCAGGTCTTCGCATCGGGAGCGGGACTCGACGCGGATACGTGGGCCCGGGCGCGTGGCTGGGCGCTGTGGAAGGCGCTCATCACGGGAGACGCGGCGTCGGACCGCGTCGTTCATGAGATCCTCAACGACCCGGTCGTTCCCCGCCGGTAGCGATTCGTACGAGGGTCTGGTTGTCACAGTCTTGACGCGATGACCACTTCAACCCGGCCGCCCAGGCCTGTTCACACCGCGACGGCGGTCCGCACCGAGACCGGCGCGGGTCACCACGGCGTCGCGCTCGCGGCCGCGCACTTTGGGCTCGAATGCGAGATTCACATGGGCGAGGTTGACATCGCCAAGCAGGCTCCCAACGTCACGTGCATGCAGCTGCTGGGCGCCACCGTCGTGCCCGATGATGGTGCGCGACTTCCAGAAGGTCGTGGGCATCGAGGCCTGCGAGCCGTTCCACGAGATGACCGGCAACCTGCCCGACGTGGTCGAGGCGTGCGTGGGCGGCGGGTCCAACTCGATCGGCATGTTCTCGGCGTTCCTGGACGACCCGGTCGAGCTCATCGGCGTCGCGCCGCTGGGCCGCGGCGCGGCCGTGGGTGACAACGCAGCGACGATGACGTGCGGCATGCCGGGCGTGATCCACGGGTTCAACTGCTACCTGCTGCAGGACGCCGAGGGAAACTCGTCACCCGTGTACTCGTGCGCGAGTGGGCTGGACTACCCGGGCGTGGGCCCCGAGCACAGCTATCTCAAGGACTCCGGCCGCGTCCGCTACGTCACGGCGAGCGACGACGAATGCCGCGACGCCTTCTTCGCGCTCAGCCGCAAGGAGGGGATCATCCCCGCCCTCGAGAGCGCGCACGCCGTTGCCCACGCCCTGGTCACGGCCCGCGAGATGGGCACCGGCGCCGTGCTCGTGAACCTCAGCGGACGCGGCGACAAGGATATGGACTACGTGGTCGAGAACTGGGGCATCGGCCAGGACAGCTAAGCCGATGCGCCGATGACTAGCGGCGCGGCCTCTACGTGGGTACGATAAAACATGTCTAGAAGGTGTTGAGACCTGTTTTAAGGAGTCGGATGATGGCGAAGCGCACTGTTGAGCTACGGCCGCACGTCCAGGACGCCCTCGACGTCTGGGGTCAACTCATCCGGCGCGGACGGCTGGAGCGGGGATGGACTGCTAAGGACCTCGCTGCGCGCGGAAACGTCTCAGAACAAACGGTGTTAGCCGCAGAGTCCGGGCATCGTGGCACGTCTGTGGGCACGATGATGGATCTTGCGGACCTGGTGGGCGTGCCGCTCTTCGGGATTGAAGACCGCGCAGAGATCGCGATTCGTCGTCAACGCGGCGAGGAGATGCTGGCGCTGCTCCCAAGTCGCATGCGGCACCCGAAGAACGGACCAGTCGATGACGACTTCTGATGAGTTGTACGTCTGGACGTGGCTACCCGGCCAGACTGAGCCCGTCCTGGCAGGAAGGGTAGACCAGGCCGGACCGGTCATCACCTTCATCTATGCGCTGAGATATCGAACCAGGCCCGACGCGATCAGCCTGTTCGCGCCCGAGCTTCCGCTGCGACCGGGGGTCCAGGAGCCTGGCGATGGGCTGACTATTGCTGGCGTACTCAGGGACGGGAGCCCGGATAGGTGGGGTCGCGGCGTCCTTGAACGCAGGCGAGGCGTCGCGCCAAACTCGCTCAGCGAGATCGACTACATGCTCAGCTCGGGATCGAACCGCTTTGGAGCGCTGGACTTTCAAACCGGTCGTGAGACGTATGTTCCCAGGGGGGATTCCGCGACCCTCGAAGAGCTCCACCAGGCTGCAGTGATCGTCGATGAGGGCCGTGAGCTGTCGGCGGGTCTCGACGCGGCACTCATGCATGGCACGAGCCTCGGAGGCGCGCGGCCCAAGGCGACGCTGACCGACGCCGATGGTAGCGAGTGGCTCGCCAAATTCGCCTCGTCAGACGATCGCGTCTTTTCGGTGGTGAACGCCGAAGGCGCGATGCTTGAGCTTGCGCGTAGGGCAGGCATGAATGTGCCCGAGAGCAAGGTCGTGTCTTCCCTTGGCAAGGAGGTCCTTCTGGTCAAGCGATTCGACCGCGACGGCAAGGGCGGGAGACGTCACGTGGTCTCTGGCTTGACGATGTCGCAGACGGACGAGATGTACGCCCGGTACGTGACCTACCCGCACATCCTCGATGTGCTCCGCATGTACGCGAAGGACGCCACTCAGCCAGGCCCGGA
>Ga0307486_1001876_pt1 | contig 15356 bp, 18 predicted proteins | sample CBIW02metaG_FD_203663 | JGI IMG/M metagenome (GOLD analysis project Ga0307486, IMG submission 203663) | Sea-ice brine microbial communities from Beaufort Sea near Barrow, Alaska, United States - CBIW 0.2 | ecosystem: Environmental > Aquatic > Marine > Coastal | place: USA: Alaska | collected... | reverse complement strand
TTCCCTTGGCCTTCATTGTCGGTGAGAATTTTTGACATCGCTGAACCTACTAGCCATAACCACCCCTATCGGGCTGTTATGTCTATACGGCCAAGGGGTTAAAATCGTGGCAAAGCCCGATCCCCCCTTTGGAAACCCCCTCCCCAGTGTCCGAATGATCCGCGACTATGAAGTACGCGGCGCTGTCGTCTATGACGTGATGGCTGACGTTCGGCAGGGCACCCAGCGGGACGCGATCCTGCACAGTGTCGGGGCCAACGCCGCGCACGGGCTGCGCCGCACGAACGACGATAAGAGCCGCGCTGTCATGGTGTTGCTGAATGACCCGGAGTGGTCGAAGTGGTCGGCTCGGGAAGTCGCAAAGGCCTGCGGCGTGAGCCATGATTACGCGGCGCGGTTGAAGCGTGAAGTGTCATCCGATGACAGTGACGAACCCCGTACCTACACCACAAAGCACGGCACCACGGCGACGATGAACACTGCCAATATTGGCGCTGGATCAAATCCTGTGCAAGACGTCACCACCCCGTCAAAACCCGATCAAGAGCCACCCGCCGCCGATCCGCACCGCACCGCAAATGCATCTCCACCCTGACCCGTGAAGGGCTTGAGGATGAGGTTGCCGGGGTGCGTGCGGCGCTGAACGAAGGGCGCGCTCTGTTTCCCGGCGACCGGGAGTTTGGGCAGTGGCTTCGTTCCGCCAAGTTGGCGGAAGGGATGCACGACCACGACCGCGCCGCCGCTATGTGGGCAGCAGGAACGCTTACCCGGCGGGTTCGAGGCTGATGTTCAGCTTTGCCCCGACTGCTTTTGCATAGCTGCGCAGCTTGGCATAGCTGACATTCTGGCGCGCGCCTTCAATGCGGGAAACCTCGCTTTGTTTGGTTCCCATTCTCTCAGCCACTTGGGCTTGTGAAAGGCCAGCAGCTGCGCGGGCAGCAATCAGCTTTCGGGCCAGATCGAACTCGGGCCCGAGTTCATCGTAAGCAACCTGATTGTCAGGATCACTCAGCCAGTCCTTCTTAAGTTCTTTCAAGCTGGTCATACTACCTCTCTTGCCCTTTTCCGGGCTACTTCTAAGGCCTTGTTCGGGGTCTTCTGTGTCTTCTTTTGGAAGGCATGAACCACGACCAAGCGTTTGCCCGTTGCTTTCACATAGATGGCCCGGGCTATCCCATCTTTGCCGCTCATGCGCATTTCCCACAGCCCATCATTCAAAGACTTCACATGCGGCATGCTGACATTCTCTGGGCCATGGTCAGCAAGTAATTCTGAGATGCGCAGAAACCGTGCGATTATGTCTCGAGGCAGGCTGCGCAGCTCCTTATCAACCCGCTTATCTAGCGTTTCAACTGACCAAGGCATATAGCATACATGTTATGTCTCTGTTAAGTGTCAATGCTGTGATCTAACGTTATTGGTAACGTTGCCAGCGAGCCGCTCACCTATCTGCAGAAGGATGTCGAGCATCTTTCTGTTGGTTTGTGCTTATTCCGGTCAGCTTGCCCGCATCTTGTTCACTCCGTCAGGGGTGAACTGCACCCCGCAGGCTTCGAGCGCAGCCTGCATATCGGCAAGGGTGCGGTCATATGGCTTGCGCTTTCCTTGCTCGAACGTCGCCACGGTCGCCTTTGCCACCTTGGCTGCGTCCGCCAGCGCCTGTTGCGATAATCCTGCCATTGAACGGGCGGCTTTGCATTGCTCGGGTGTCATTTGGACTAACCTTATATCTTTTGGGCTTGCAACGCCCTATTCCTTTGGACTAACCTTATCCCACGATAGCCAGATTGAAAAGGAAAAAACCAGTGGCCTTAGATAATCACGCGATGACGATTGACACCGGACTGTCCGCCTACAGCGACAACGACACAGAAGCCCGCCTCTTGCAGGTTGCGGAATGGCTCAGCCTGGACGCCCCGCCGATCTCATATGAGGATGGTTCAATCGTGCTGGATCACGCCTTAATGGCATGGTGCAACGCCGGTGGCGTGTCCCTCGATTGGGTGTTTTGCGGGAATGCAAAGCACATGGCCCTTGCCTATCAGCACCAGTTTGAACGGGAACGGCCATTCTATGAAATGCTCAAGGGCTTTGACCTAACCGAACAGGGTTTTCTAGCGGATGCCTTGGAAGCGGATCGCGCTGGAAATGTCAGCTTTGAAGATGCCCTTGCCACATTCAAGACTAGGGTCGAAGCTTACCGCGCGAGTCGATGAACATATCGCAACCCGCGCCCGGGTGTTAGCTCGTCGCAATCATTCAGAGTGGCGGGGCGTGCTTCGGTTGACCCGCCATTTTTTCTAGCGATTTATGCTAAGGATGAACCAAAAAATCCAAGGAATACCCCTATGTTTGAAGTTGGCAAAGAATATCATTTCTGCACTATCTGCGCTAATGACGATGGTCTGGGAGGTAATGAACAGGTTTGGGAAGTCGTCGGCATAGACGGTACCCTGTTAAGCTTGCGTGGACCTGGCCCTAAGAATAACCCGTTTAATGACCCATTGTTGGCAGGTCATGACAAACCCCAGAAGCGGGAACACCTAATGCTAAACACGGCATCCTGTTTCTTCCACAGCGCCCGCCCGTTCCAAAAGGATTGATTGCGACGCCACGCCGCAATGGCCTGCAATAATTGGTTAAATCGAGTGGGTCGCTAAACAGGTTGTCGCGTTTAGAGGAAACTTCACCTTTTGTTTTATTAACAGCCCTATCAGGCTATCCACTATAGACAACGGACGGTAAGACCTGTGCATTTAACCCCCGGGATAAGCAACCGTTAGGGAGCCTGACAAATCAATGAAGCCAACACTTATTAGAGCCGCCCGGGCAGGTCTGGGATGGTCACAGGAAACCCTCGCAAAGGAAGCGGGAATCCACCCGAAGAGCGTGGCATACTGGGAGCGACACACGGCGCTGGGCGGCGCTGGGACAGTCCAGCGTGGGGAAGGTACCGCTCTGCCGAAGATGCAGGCCGCATTCGCTCGAAAAGGTGTTGTGGTCGAAGGCCATCGTCTAACCTTCCCCTAACAAGGCAGGCCATAATTATTGCCAGCCTTCCTCGTTATCCTTAAGGGATAATTATGTCAGGCCCTAAAGGCTGGGCAGGATCGGGGAAGAATGGCAATCATCGCACTCGCGAACCTAAAGGGCGGCGTCGGAAAATCCACCTTGGCCATCAACATCGCTGGGGCGCTGCACCCTAAGGTTACCCTGATAGATGCCGATCCTCAGGCCACTGCAACAGCGTGGGCAGAAGGCGGCAACCTCCCCTTTCCCGTGATCGAGGCCCCGCTGGCCGGGCACAACGTTGAAGAATGGATCTCAACCGTTCTGGGGATCGAAGCTACGCACATCATCATTGATCTGCCCCCTATGTTGGGCGATGCCACAGCCGCTGCACTGGCGATATGTGATCTGGCGGTTGTCCCCGTGTCACCATCTGGGGCAGACCTAAGGGCCACCAATAGGGCGATGGACCTTATCAGGAGCGCCCGCGCTGCCCGCCAAGACGGCAAACCTCTTGCTCTTCTGGTGCCGTCCAAGGTGGACCGGCGCACGGCTGCAGGGGCTGAAATAGAGGCTGTGTTGCACGACTATGGGGAGCCGGTAGGTCCGGGCATATCGCAGCGCATTGCCCATGCAGATGCCTTTAGCGCAGGCCAGTGGATCGGGGATTATGCCAAGGGGAGCGCAGCCCATGCCGAGGTGAAAGCCCTGGCAAGTGTGGTGAAACGACTAGCAGGGAGAAAGTGAACATGGCCCGGCCATCATTAAAAGCCAACGTCTCAAAACCCGATGCAGGGAAGGCGGCAGAAGTAGCTCGAAAGCTGACCGCACCGCAGGCGGCAGCACCTGACAAAGATTATGAAGATTTCGAGACGGTCTCTTACAACCTGCCGATCGATCTGATCACTCTCTATCGAGACTTAGCCGAGGCCCGTCTTAAAGTGGACAGAGAAGCAAAGCGATCGCTGCGAGCAGAGATACGCCAAGCAAAGAGGGATGGGCGCACACCGCCCGCTGACCCACCATTACAAGCTCGCCGATCCGCCAGCGCAATCGTTCGGGAGGCTATGGAGAGCTATCGGAAAACTGTAGAAGCTGAGTTGAATGAACTAGGCGGGTAATTGTTTGCTAGGTGAGCGGAGTGAAGGGGCTATTATGAACTGGAAAGAATGCGCGCGAAGCCTCGAAACATACATCACAGGGTATCGCTTGAAGTGGCCTGATGGCGGGGTCGAGTATATGGACTGTCAGCTTGGACTGACAATATCAGACGTCTGGGGCGTTATCTCATGGGTTTGGACATGGCCAGGAGACTGGATGCTGTCGCGGGAGCCTTTGAACACTTTCTTTGAGATAGAAGGCGGCGTTGCGATAGGCGCCTTGGGATCGTCCCTATTAGGGTGGATACTTTTTATCTTTATCCTAGGCGTACTGGGTGGCGTTGCATCTGGGATAGACGCGGCCACAGAGTGGGTAAGGGCCCGCTTTACCTGACCCGCCCCTGCTTCCTTGCCAGTGACGCGGCTGCACTGTTCTGGGCATCTGCCTGCATTGTGTAGCGGGCCACCATCACCGGACTTTTCCAACCGCCAGCTTGCATGATCCGGGCAGTGTCTTCTTTGGCTGTCAGCTGATCAACCGCCGCGCCAACGCGTGTAGAGTGAGCCGAAAAGCTGGATCCGACCCGGCGCTTGAATATTCTGCTTATATCTCTGGTCGAAAGCCTTTCCCCAAGGGCGGCATGCGACAAGGGCAAAAATAGCGGGTTGTCCCCTTCCAACCGGGCGGCACTCACCCAAGCCGCAACGCGGGCGGCTGTATCTGGCGCAACAAAGCGAAATTGCCCGGCACCTTCCTGATCTGTCTTGGATCGCGCGATATAGGCCGCATGATTTCCCGCATGCTCGCGAATGTCTGAAACGTTCAGCGCAACCATCTCAGAAGCGCGCGCCAGCGTGTCATAAGCCAGAGCAATCAGTGCCGCATCCCTAAGATCGGGCAGGCTATCGCCCATAGCATCCAGAACCGGGGTGATCGTCTCGAAACCCATAGGCCGGGCTTGTTTTTGAGCCGTCCCCTTTTCGCGCCGCAACCGCCGCTTCGCCAAGCGCACCACTTGAGCCGCGCCGGGCGGGGGCAAGTCTAGATCGCGGTGCATTCTATCGATCGCAGAAACGTAAGCATTGACCGAGGCAGGGGCCAAGGCCTTGCCGATCCCATCCACATAGGCAGCAAGGATATCAGGGGCGACAGGCAGGGCGTAGGGGATGCCAGCCCCATCGCACCAAGCAACAAAGGATCGAACACCTGCCCCGTAAGTGCGGACCGTATTCGGAGCGTCTGCGCCTCGGGCATCATGCGCGGCTTTGGCAAGGCGCTGATCCAGAAGATCGCCCGACAAAATCGTCGGAGCGGCTTGGGCTAGAATGGCTGGCAACTGTGCAAGCATGGCAAAATCCCCCCTATGTCCCTTAACTGTAATTAACGGACACACTACCCAAGCGCGGTGGGCAGGACAAGGCATAATAGCCAATAAGGCTGTCCATAATTAGTATTAGTTCTGGATGCCTGTCCCCCTGTGAACCGCTTTGATCCGCACCGAGACAGGCCGAGACATCCGGAAATCACAATATATAGCGATATATGGAGCCTCTTAGGCTTGTTCTGGTGCTGTCCCACATGTCTTTTTATCTACAAACAAAGAAACAAGATTGACGGTCCATGAGCCTTCGCCCTAAAATCCGTTTATGACTCAAGCCTCACGTTCAGATTCCAAAACGAAGAAGGCCCCGGCGTTCCACCGCCAGAGCCTTCGGAATAATCGTGCGGGGAAACAGCCCCGGCTTGAGTTGGCAAAGAGAGGGCATGTCGCCGCTCTCGCTGGCTTCATTCTATCCACGAAGGATAAATCGGTGCAAGCCGAAATCTTCGATCAAAAAACTGAAGACAACGGAAGCGTCACGACCTGCCCATGGTTTCAGCCCAGAAGGGACTACCCATGGCTAAAAGATTTCCGATCACCGATCTACCTCGCGCCCTGATCGAAGGCGGCTTCGAAGCAACCACATACCATCGCGTCTACAATCGCGTCATCGCCGGGACCATCCCGGCCAGACGCGCTAACAATGGCCGATGGACGTTCGATCTTGAGGACTTGCATCAGATTGCCGAGGCCTTGGGTCTATCCGAAGCACATGCAGCCTAAGAAGGCGAAACCCGCCACACCATGCAAGGTGGACGGGTTTCTAAAAACGTGCGGCGGACAGCGCACGGTGCAACGGGTCTAGAATACAATAGCGAGCGCATAAACGCTAGGCCCACGACGGCACCACAGGCAATCAAAACTGACGACACGACCCAACCGCGCCAGCGGACCGACAGTGCATTGGGAAAGCGTGAGGGAGCGACCATAAGTCGCGCCTTACAGAACACTCCCGCAATTTCCATTTTCACGTCTGACAGAAAGCCCCTGACAAAGCGGTTCACGCTGCAAGCAGATGGCACCATAAAAAAGGAAACTCTGGCCAACCTCTATGCAGGACTGGTCGAGCCCGTCACTGCACCCGACGCTGCCACCTTGGCGGCTATCCTCGAAAACCTGCAACCTCTGCAAGCAATTGCCACCGGCCAGCCGAAGGCCAACCGAACCGCCCGGATCACGACAAAAGCCAATGCACAGCCAGGAGAGGCGACTCGTTCACTAAGCGCCTTCGCCTTCAACAACGGGCCGGGATGGGCCCTTTGGGACTATGACGACAAGACCATGCCCCCCGACATCGCCCAAAGGGTGGTCGATCTGGGCGGGCCTCTGGAAGCCCTATTCTCGATCTGGCCTGAGGCGCGGGCGGGTTCCTATGTTGTGCGGCCATCATCATCGGACGGCGTCACAGCCCCGGGATGCGATGCAATCCAAAGTGCAGGCCTGCACGGCTTTTTTCTGGTGGCTGATGTATCCGATTCCAAAAAGATACTAGAAACCTTGGAGAGTCGTGCATGGGCTGCGGGCTTGGCGTGGATAACGCTAGGTAAGGCAGGCCATAAGCTGCGCCGTTCCATTGTAGACGTGTCAGTCGGATCTCCCGAACGGCTGGTCTTTGAAGCGCCGCCGATCTTAGTCCCACCCATCACCCGAAACCCCAGCCCCGCTATTGTTCACGATGGCGGCGGACCACTGGCCACCCCCGCCCTGCCCCCAGACCTCTTGTCGCTCTCAACACATGCCGAGGCCGAGGCCCGCCATGCCATCACACCAGAAGCCAAGCGGGTAGAAGCCCGATATATAGATACGCGCGCCAGCGATCTTTCGAAGCGAACCGGACAAAGCATCGGCACCGCCCTGCAATCCATTCGCCAGATGATGATGGGCGCCACTCTTTCCGACGATCACTTGTTGCAGGTAAAGAACGGGCAGTGGGTGCGGGTGGGTGATCTGCTCGACAATCCGAAGAAGAATGACCGCCTGTCCCTGCCAGACCCGATCGAAGGCCTCGAGTACGGGGGCGACAAAGCGACCCTCCTGATCAAGGGTCGCCCCGGCCATCCCGAGGATAACCCACGCCTTGTTTCCCACGCGCACGGCGTCAGGACCATCTATCGCTTCGCGCGCTATGAGGTGCCGACGCCTTCGCCCAAAGCTCCTATCCAACCGCTCTACCCCGCCCCAGAGGGCGACAGGGAAAAGGACTTGGCCGCGACCGCAGAACAGGTGAAAAAATGGGGTCGCACGTCGCACAAGATGATCAGGGCCCGCAAAGATGTGGCGCGCCTCTATGAAGAGATAGATGAGTTAGCCACCACGCCCGAACGCCGCAAGGCACAGCGGGCCGCACGTCAGAAGGTTAAGGCCAAGTATGAGCTGGACTACCTGCCCCGAGCCACATGGTCAAAAAATGTGGCAGGGCCCCGTTGGCTCATATCGGGAGCGCAGGGTGTCGGTAAGACGGCTGCTGCATGTGGCCAAACCCGTGATGGAATTTCACAGCCCGGTATCCTGCACCACGGCATAGGATACGTAACCGCGTTCTTCTCAACGGATCATGGTAAAAGCGCAGAAGCCTTGCTGGACTATCTCGACAATGCGCCTCCGAGTGCCCCACGCGCAGTGCAGGCCTTGGGACGCACCGCGCCTCATCCTGAAAGGCCCGGGGAGAAGGCGTGTGCCATTGCGGAACAAACTCAGCGAGCCGCCAAACGCGGCGTGAATATCCAAGAGACGTTTTGCAAGTCGTGCATTCACAGGGAAGGATGCGCATACATGTTGCGCGCCCATGAGGTCAAAAAGGCTGCTGAGGAACCTGAAGGTGCCGTAGTGTTCGCCGTTCATGATCATGCCTTCGTCAATATGCCCGGGGGGATCGAGCCTGATAGGTTCATCTTTGACGAAAAGGTCAGGGACACGGCCAAACGCGACAGCTATGTCGCCGTGAAAGACTGGGGACGCGACCTGCGCGAATATCTGGACTGGTCCGGCCAAAGCGCAGGTCAGAGTGCAGACGACCTTGAAGATTTACTAGGCCTGATCAACCCACTGCGCACTGCCATCGGCGTTGCCGTGACACAGACGCCAGAAATTGCCCTCGACGCCATCAGAACAACCGCCCAAAAAGTCACCAGACCGGGCGAGACCGCCGCAGCGGCCGTCGATCGCGCAGCCAATAGGTTGCAGGCGTTTGATAATGATAATCTGGCAGAACGCATTGCGTCCGAGATGAGCGGTTTTGCCCTTGCAAGCGCACCTGCCCAAGACTTGGCCACTCGTCTGGATAAAGTCTTGGACGCTGCTGATGAACGCCATGTGCGCGGCCTGATCGGGATTTTCCGAGCCGTAGCCGCTGAACTGGCACAGGATCACGGGCCACAGCTACGAGCCGTATACAGGCGCCCTCTCTATGGGGACTGCATTGTTGCCGAGACTATCCAACCCTCGACTATGCCTCAGAATGCTCCCCTGCTGCACTTGGATGGGACCGCCAACCCTGATCTAGCCTCTGCATGGTTTGGCCCGCTGCAACACTTTGAATATCGGGTGGAGCGCCTTTGCATCGAAGCTGTTTTGGTCACGGGTCACGGGTTCAGCACGGTTTCCATCACTGGGAGGAACCCGAAGACAGACGCCCTGGTGAATCCTGAAAGAGCGGCTGATACCCGGGCGCGCTTGCACAAAACCTTTGCACGATACCCCGGTGCTTTTGTGTCCATGGCGAAGCCCGCCTTGGAGGCAATGGGGCAGTTGCCCAATCATATCACAGCCCACTTTGGCGCCCTGCGGGGGCGGAACATGGCGCAAGATTGTGAAACCGGGATCGTCGTGGGTCGGAACCTGCCCCCTCCCCGGGAACTGGAACGCCTTGCACGAGCCTTCGCCGTGGCCTTGGATCGTCCCTTCACCCCTTTGCCCGAACCCGCACCGGGTGAACGCCTGTTTTACCCAAAGCGCGAAGAGGCCGTCAGAATGCGCGACGGGACCGGGCATGGCATAGAGATCGATTACCACCCCGATCCGACAGCCCAAGCTATGCTGCGTCAGATCAGAGACGCGGAAACGGTGCAGGCTATCGATAGAGTGCGCGCACATTTCCGGCCAAAGCGGTTCATTATCATGGGGGCATCCATGCCTGATATGACTTTTGACCGAGCTGTCAGGTTTACCGATCTGCATAAAGGCGGGACCCGATTGGAGCGGGTCGCACAGAGTGGGGTGGTCCCGCTTTCCATTGCCGAAATGTTCCGAGTGTTCCCCCGGGTTTGGGGGAGCAAGGATACTCTCAAAAGAGACAAAGAATTTCAACAGCTTAGGGCAATAGAAGGTGACGACCTTTTAAGGGTGCAAACCGTATTAAGTACTCTCTTAATACCAAATGCACCCCTAAGAACTGCAGCCGTTCTCGTCACCTACCAGCGCCCCGCAGAAGGGACGGGCAGGGGATCAATTCCCCGGAAGCACCAAGCGGTAATTCACGCCCCGGCGCACGAAGCCAGGGAACTGTTGGAAGGGGTTGTAGGCCGGGTTGCTGCGTTCACTATCGATGAGTGGACTGAAGAGGCGGCGCGCATAGATGATGCTGTTCATGCTCAGGCCCGCCATTTGCGAGACATTGAGCCACAGCAGTCAGCAGCACCGATGAGCACATTTGAACACATCTCGCCTGACATTTGGGGCAACGTATGTGTGTTCCCGCGTCGGCTCATTGGAAAGTTTACCAGTGAAAATCTGGGTCATGACTCTCCTGACAGGAAGAACGTTGCCGAGCTGGGAAAGCGTTCTGTGGGACAGGGACCATGACATATCAACGTTTCGCCTGGGCTAAGCTCTGAGCGAACCGGCAAGCTGTTCTTAACAGCCTGATAATACCAGCCATAATAAAGGATAGATGAGAATGGAAATCTTAACTATACCCCGCCACGGTGGCGATGAATTGCGCCTTAGCTTGTCCAGCTTTAGGGGGCGGGACTTCCTCGATCTGCGCACCTACTACTTGGCCGATGACGGGAAAATGCGCCCAACCCCAAAAGGCTGCACTATTCCTCTATGGGCTATCCCGAGCCTGCAGGATGCGCTGAACATCGCCACCCGCCAGACAGCCGGACCTACGCCTTCGTCCGTGGCATCCTTGGCCGCGCATCGCGCTAGGATTGCTGCAGAGGCTGCGCGAGAGGTCATAGATCCCGAGGATGGAGGCGCGGCATGATGTGCCGTTCCCTCTTGCGGTGGGAGATGATGAACCGTGCCGCTGGCTAGCATGCCTTAAGCCACACACTGACAGAAAAGGCTTTCCAATAAGCCCCATACAGGGTCGGGCCTGATGACTAAGTATGTGTGTTGTGATAGGCTATAATCAATTGAGGCTTGCTTATTATGAACAGCCTAATAGTGGAGATCGTTGGATCATGGCAGGGCAAATAGACAATAAGACGCGGGAGATACTAGAACAGCGGCGGGCCACGGCTCTGAAGAAGCAAGTTGCTCTGCGCCGCGCCTTGGCACAACAAAAGCAGGATGTTCTTCGCCGAGAGTTGGCTGCACAAGGTCAAGAATCTGACGTTCAGATCGGAACCGGCGTAGCTGATCAAGCCATGAACCTAGATGAGCTGATAGCGCAAAAAGCCAAAGAGAGGCGGCAATCTATGCAGCCCGATACGGGCATGGTTGAGCAGCCTGCGCCAGGCGGATCATCCACCAACAGCGAAGCCGTGAGCGATCTGCGCGATAAGGGCCGCGCGCTCATGACTGGCGTGGCCGACGGCGCATCCTTTGGCTTCGGCGACAATATCGCAGCGGGCATCGGTGGCATGGGAAGTGCCCTGCGAGGACAGGGGTTTTCGCGCGGGTATGAGGACACCCTTGGCATTGCTCGTGAAGGCATGGCCCGCGACAAGCAAGACAACCCGATGCTGTACGGAAGTGGTAACATCGCCGGAGCGACAGGTCAGGCGCTGCTTGGTGCCCCGCTGGCGACGGGTGCAAAGATGATCGGAACCGCAGTGCGCGGCGGTGCTATTGGCGCTGTCGAGGGCGGCTTGCATGGCGGTGGTCAGGCTGATGGGCAGGACGTTCTTGAGAATGCGGGTTGGGGTGTAGGCATTGGCGGATTGGCCGGCGCTGCAGTTCCTGGACTTGTTGGTGGTGCGGGGGCGTTGAAGAACGCCGTGAAAGACCCGGTGACAGGCGTGATCGACGGAATGCTTGGCCGTGCCAACAAGGGCAAGGCAAACCGGGCTATCTTCAAAACTTTACAATCCAGCGGCAAAAAGCAGGACGACATCGCCGCAATGCTGTCCCGTGCAGCACAGGAGGGGCAACCGGAATATCGCATGATGGATGCCCTGGGCGTTGCCGGACAGCGGCAGGCTTCGGGCATTGCGCGCAACGGTGGCGATGCGGCCACCGAGATTGCCGAATTTCTGGAGAAGCGGCAGCTGGGGCAAGGCGAACGCGTCGGCGGGTTTATCGACGACGCCTTCGGCACCAAAGGAACGACAGCAGCGCAGACGCGGGACAGCCTCACCAGCGCGCGTGGGCAGGCCGCTGATACGGCTTACGATGCTGCACGGGGCAATGCCGCACCAGTGGACGTTAGGGGCGCTCTTGGCGTGATTGATAAGCGCATTGGGGGTATGGAAGGCGCGGGAATTACTGGGGATAGCATTGATGGGCGCCTTGCCCACTACCGCAGCCGTCTTGCGGGTAGCGGCAAGGGCTTGGGTGATGACGTGTCGAGTGCAGAGTTGAGCGACTTTGACCGCGTACTTGGCGTAAAGCAGGATCTATATGATGAAATCCAAAACCTCAGACCCGGGACAAACATCCGCCGCGAACTTGGGAAACTGTATGGCGAGCTAGACGGGGCGCTTGAGGGCTCCAGCAATATGTATCGCACCGCCAACGACGGCTTCCGTGAGGCGTCCAAAGTGATTGGCGCGGTTGATGACGGAGCGATGATGGCTTCCCGGGGCCGGGCAGCGGACAACGTGCCAGCCTTCCAAAGCATGAACCCGGAAATGCAGGGGGCAGCGCGGATCGGCTATGGCGATGATCTACTGAAGCGAATTGAGGCGGCGACTACACCAACCTCAAACCGCGCCAAGGCACTGCAGAGCTTCAAGCGTGAGGCGGAAGCCGACGCGATGACGATTGATCCGCGCCTATACCGTGACCGGTTGGGCCGCGAGGATGAGATGTGGAACACGCAGAACCGCGCGCTTGGCGGCTCACGCACGGCGGACAATCTGGCGGACCAAGGGGCAATGGATGGTCTGGCAGGTGGCGCGATGGGTGCCGGGCGTTCGGCGCTCAACTTCCAGTTCGGTGACGCTCTGGCGAAAATGGCAGACACGCTGGGACCACTGGCAAAGGGTCAGAACGAGGCTACGCGGCGGCTTATCGCAGAGGCTCTTATGTCAAGCGACCCGGCAAAGGCGTTGGCACCGGCCTTGCGACAACAAAGAGGGTCGGAAGCAACCCGTCGGATGATTGAGTCCATGATGCGTCAGCCGGGCCGGGAGAGCATCGAGGGCCTAAACCCCTTGCGCTAGGTGGGGGATATTTAACAATAGCTTAACCCGTCTTTGGGTGTCGATCTATTCAGGGGAGGGGCAGAAGATGCCAGGACCAGAGGCAGGCGCCGTATGGGCAGAGAGAACAGACACTGGCTATAGAACCACGTTTTATAGGTATTTCTGGACAGGGAATGAAGGCAATAGAAAGGCTCGCGCCATGGCCCTTGGCAAGCGGCTGGTGCAAGGCACATGGTATTGCCGATGGTGTGGCGATGATCTGTATTTAGATAAGCGCGCTGACACTCGATATTGTGGGGAAGGTTGCCGAAAACGCGCGGCCCGTGATCGAAGGGCTGCGCGATATCCTTGGTAATATACGGAGGATGGGGCATAAGTTGGCCAGTATACGCATGTGCGAGAGGGCCTGAGTGGATTTCAAGTAGAATGACGCCAGGCATGGGGAGTAATAAATGTTTCGGATCAGTTCTTTAATTCTCATAAGCGTCGGGTTGCTGGCTGGGTGTGACATCCGTCCTCTTAACGAGCTAAATTATGCAGAGCAGCAAGAAATTCTAAAGGAGTTTGTGGCTACCTGTGCCGCCGCTGGGGTTACGGAAAAGAGTCCGCAGTACCGGACATGTGTTCAAACCGAAATCAATGCCGAAAGGGCAAAGCGTGAACGTCAAAGCGCAGGAATGTCTAACTTTGGAAATAGTTTATCTGCAGCGGGTAATAATTATTCAGCCGCTGTTAGAAGTAGTGGCCCTGTGACCTGTAGGACGAGCCCGGCTGTTGGTTGGGGCAGTGCATCTACCACCTGTTATTAAGGGGCTTTGCTGCGCAGTACGCGCGTGAGCCTCACAATCTCGGTCCTGTATTTTCGGGGGGATCATCAGCTGGTGGCAGTAGGGGTTTACTCCGGCTGACCAAATCGATGCCTTCTTCTCTCATATTCCGGGCAAGGTCGGGATGGTTAAGCCATCGGGCCACGTGGGCCAGTGCTTTTCTCAAAGCCAGCTTCAGCGTGTTGTTTCTTGACCATTCCTCGGAAATCTCCCGCCGCGCCTGCGCCAGTTCGATCTTCTGGGCTTCGATTTCGGATCGCTCTTTGGCTAGCTTCTTACGGGCGGCATCCATGTCTGTGATGAAATCAGCCGCCGCGCGTATGGCAGGCCCGATCTCGGGATAACCCAATTTTAGTATTTCCGGTGCCTTCGCCTTAATTTTACCTGCTGATGATCGATGGATCGTGCCCGCAATGACCTCTTCTGATAAGGTAGAGACGGCGTCCCTGACAGCTTTTGATTTTGCAGCAACCTGTGCCGCCTTCTTCTGCTCTGTTTGCCGATCAGCGCGGGCTATTTGGGTCAGGCGATCAGCTTCAGTCTTTGCCGCCTCTGATGCGGTTTGCGCTGTCTTTAATTCGCCCAGGCGGTCCGTCAGGCGCCGTTGATATGTCTCCAGCCGCTTAGTTTCCTTCGCAGTAAGATCCCTCTTAGCTTCCAGCCTTTCGACCCGCCCCTGCATCTCATCGACCCGTATTTTTGCAGCGGTTTCAGCTTGTGTGAGGTCGGTTAGTTCGCCTCGCTTTTTCGCGAGATCGGCTGGCAGGGTCCGGTGCAGTTCTCGCACCGACTTGTTAATGGTATCCGCATACTTTGCTCCCGCCTTGATCCGGTCGCCGTATCTGTGACCCCGTTCGATGTCCGGGCAATACCGTTGCATGACTTCGGCGGTCAGATCCTGCAAGCCAGACAGGACCCGCGGTGCCGTGGATTGAGACAAGGGGATCCCCTCCCGGTCATGCGATGACAGGATGAAGTGTGTGTGGATCGTCGCCTCATCAAGATGAACCACCAAGGAATGCAGCGAGGTATTCAGACGATCCGCGACCTCCTGGGCGAGATCTTTGAACGCAGCGTCCTGTTGATCCGGTGGCAACTTTTCGAACATCTGTGCGGCTTCAGAACCAAATGTGATGATCCCGGCTGTCGCAATCGCGGCATTGGATTTCATGGTGCGCTGTGTCTTGCGCAGATCTCTTCGTTCTATGGCAATTTTGCGCATCATGGCGGGGGCGGGAGGCTCCATCAGGATGCGGTTCAGCACCACCCGTTCAGCATCGACGTACCGAGGTTGCCACCCGATCCGAAGATCGTGTCGGCGCTGGCCTTTGTATTTCCCTTCACTGATCGATCGGATCCGGACGGAAGCGGCGCGGGGGTTCCCTTGGCCTTCATTGTCGGTGAGAATTTTTGACATCGCTGAACCTACTAGCCATAACCACCCCTATCGGGCTGTTATGTCTATACGGCCAAGGGGTTAAAATCGTGGCAAAGCCCGATCCCCCC
>Ga0307486_1001875_pt1 | contig 15359 bp, 8 predicted proteins | sample CBIW02metaG_FD_203663 | JGI IMG/M metagenome (GOLD analysis project Ga0307486, IMG submission 203663) | Sea-ice brine microbial communities from Beaufort Sea near Barrow, Alaska, United States - CBIW 0.2 | ecosystem: Environmental > Aquatic > Marine > Coastal | place: USA: Alaska | collected... | reverse complement strand
GGAAGTATAATCTGTAATGGGACTAAGCTGAACCATAGCATTAGGTAATGAAGCTCCAGGGAAAGTAAAACCAGCCCAAACCCTCCAATTTTTAGGGGGCTCGTAACCTATTTCTTTAGGATTGGTTAAAGGTGCTGTCCCTATAAATGGATTCACATAGTCGGTAAACATTGTAGCGTTCTCCCCATTAATATCATATCCACAAGATATCATAGAGAATACAAGGCTTATAAGCATTATTTTTTTTAAAAAGTAGGATTTTTGTAAGATATCTGATATCATTTTAATTGATTTTATTTTAAAATTAAGCAGGCTGTGGTGCATGATTCGATAAAATCAGTTTACCCATTAAATCTCCTCCTGATCTGGAGCTTGATCTTAATATATTTTTAAAAAAAATTTAATCTCTGATCATTTGGCTTCAAAGATTCCTAATTTATTTTGAATCCTTACCGATTTTACCGGGAGCTCTTCTATTTTCTCCGGGTCTCCCAGTTAAATCGTCACCCAAGTCTTTTCTAGCTTCCTCTACAAGGGTTTGTATTTTTTTTACTATATCTGGATGCTGGCTTTTCACATCATAACGTTCTCCGGGATCCCGGCGCAAATCATAAAGCGCGAGTGCAGTTGAATCCCGATGTTTTTTCCCAGGGAAACCATCCATCCCAGGAAGTTCATCTTCATAAGACATGTATTTATGCGGCAAGACAAGTTTCCAAGGACCTTGACGGACAGCTTCCAGGCTATTTTTATGATAATAATAAAATAGATGGTCTCTTGGATTCGCATCTTTATTCCCTTCAAGTAAAGGCAATATATTGACACCATCTATTTTATTTTGAGGTAGAGATATGTCTGTGATTGCAGCGAGAGTAGGCAGAATATCCAAATTTGCAGCAAGTTTATTACAAATAGTTCCCGCTTCAATATGGCCAGGCCACCAAAAAATACTAGGTTCCTTTTGACCACCTTCCCAAGTGGTAGCTTTTCCCTCTCGTAAACCTCCAGCCGAACCGGCATGATTTCCGAATGTTAACCACGGGCCATTATCGCTTGTAAAAATAACAAGGGTGTTCTTTTCAATCCCATTACTTTTCAATGCTTTCATTACCTGCCCTACAGACCAATCAATTTCCATCATTACATCGCCAAATAAGCCTTCTTTGCTTTTCCCTTTAAATTTATCAGATACAGCAATTGGTACGTGCACCATAGTTTGGGCAAAGTATAAGAAGAAAGGTTGGTTTTTTTTTCTTGTAATAAAATCCACTGCTTTCTCCGTATACCAGGTAGTAAGCATACTTTGATCTTTTAGATCCCTAATATATCTATCTACAGAATTACCATCAATAAGTGGGAGTGGTGGAAATTTGGAATCACTCTTTGGATTACCATCATAATCCACGGGCCACATATCGTTAGAATATGGCAGTCCGAAATATTCATCAAATCCATGTTGAAGTGGTAGAAATTTTTTGGCATCTCCCAAATGCCATTTTCCTATTATACTGGTAGCGTAATTCTGTTTTTTTAACATCTCGGCAATAGTCTCCTCCTTATCGCTAATCCCAATTTTAGAATTAGGCATCAAAGCACCGGCAAATCCTACACGGTTTGGATAACATCCCGTCAGGATGGCAGCTCTAGATGCACTACAAATAGGTTGAGCAGAATAAAAATTCGTAAATCTCATTCCTTCTGTAGCCAATTTATTAATATTGGGTGTAGTATAATCAATTCCTGAATAAGCTTCGACATCCCCATATCCCATATCGTCCATATAAATTAAAACAATATTTGGTAGTGCAGTGTCTTTAATCGATTTTTGGGAGAAGGCTTTATTAATTATGCCCAGAAAAAAGATAAATAATAAGGTCTTAAAAACAAACTTGCTCATATTTTTATGATTTTTTAATAATTTAATTTTTAATAAACAATCATTTTAAGCTAAAATAGCTAAAACGTTTTAGTTAAACAAATTTGTACCTACAATTTTCATCGAATTCTCAAGTTTCCATTCAAATCCTTTATTTATCTATCATATCAATAGACAGTACGGTTCGAAAACCCGCATGATCGGACCCAGAATCAAGGCTTTGGCCCATTCTCGCAGAAATACGATAACTTGCACAATAGGAGGCATTGCATAAAAAAGAGCCTCCTTTTATGACTTTTTCCTTTTCGTAAGGATTATTAGGATTATAGGGTTCATTAGCGCCTTTGGGATTTTTAAGCTCTCCTTTATCGAAAGAACTTTTATAAAAGGAAATATTAAACCAATCTTGTGTCAATTCCCATACGTTACCGGCCATATCATAAATACCCAGTGAGTTAGGATCAAAAGATTTGACAGGAGCGGTATACTTGAAACCATCTTCAGGAATATTTTTTACCGGAAAAATTCCCTGCCAGGTATTAGCCGCATAGACAAGTCTTGATTCATCATTTCCCCATGTATATATATTATCCTTTAACTTTCCATGAGCCGCTGCCTCCCATTCCGCTTCAGTGGGAAGACGCCTATGAGCCCATTTACAATAGGCAGATGCATCTTCATAGCAAATATGTACAACAGGATAATTATCCTTATTTTTAATAGAACTCTCAGGACCTTCAGGATGTTTCCAGTCTGCACCAGGTTTCCACTCCCACCACTGTGTGTAATCATTTTTATTTTTTACATTTTCAACTTTTCTATTAAAAATTAAAGACCCAGGTTGTAAAACACTATCTACAGGTTTGGGAGTTCCTGGGGGAAGTTCTTTTTTTAATTCTTCCCAATTTATAGGGCGTTCAGCCACAGTTACATAACCGGTTTCTTTAAAAAATTGGGCAAATTGGGCATTGGTTACTTCGGTAACATCAATAAAGAAACCATCAACTGCCACGAGGTGTGCCGGTTTTTCTGCAGGCGATGCCAATGCATCTCCTTCCTTTGCTCCCTGCAAAAAGTGGACTCCCGGCACCCACACCATACCTTCAGGAATTTTGAGATTCGATGGTTTTTTTATAAGAAGGTGTTCAGATTTTTCGGATTCCAGTTGAGCTATTTTGGCTTTATTGGTATACTTACATGCTGAAATTAGGATCAGGATAAAAACACTTATTAATAAAAAAAATTTGTTCATCATTTGTGCTTATTAGGTTTGGAACCCATTTCCATTTCCAAAATTCCTCCTCTTGTAATTTCATTATGAGTTATCCAAAAACGTTCCAAGGGATTTCCATTTAATTTGATGGACTGAATATAAATATTTTTTTCAGAATTATTTCGTGCTATAATTGTAAAATTCTTTCCCGAATAATATTTTGGATTAAAAGTAAGTTCTATTTTATTAAATACGGGACTGGTAATTTGGTATTTATTGTTACCGGGGCAAACTGGATGAATTCCCATTGCAGCCAATACATACCATGCAGACATTTGACCAACATCCTCATTACCCCTTATTCCGAATACATCAGTACCATATGCATCCTTACATATTTTTCTGGTCCATTTTTGTGTTAACCATGGTTTTCCAATCATATTAAAAAGGAATGGTACATGATGAACAGGTTCATTTGCATGATTGTAATAATTATTCCATCCAAAATCTTGAGGAGCCTTTTCAAAAAATGAAATTAACTGTTTGGTAAAATACTCTTTTCCCATTAATTGAATCATTCCAGGGATATCTTGGGGTATAAACCAACCTTGTTGCAAAGGGTTTGATTCTATTGTCCCCTGATTCTGAACTAACTTTCCTTTCCAATCCAGCCAATTATTTTTATCAAATCTAGTCCTAAACCATTTCACCTCATTGTTCCATACATTTTTATAAGCCATACTTTGGCTATTATATTTTTTTGCCAAACTATCGTTTCCAAGGCTTTCGGCAAAGCGTCCTAAACACCAATCACTATAAGCATATTCCAATGTTTTTGACAAACTGCCGGGTGTATATCCCTTTTCCCCATTACCAAATTTATCTACTGAATTTTTTGAATATTCAAATGCCTTTTTAATATTATAATTTCGTATTCCCTTCTCATAGGCATCCACAATAACAGATACAGCTGGGTTCCCAATCATAGTCCCTGAATATTGATTCATTATTTCCCAACGTGGTAAATATTTTTTCCCACTAGATTCTGCTATGCTTAATAGTGAATTGATCTCATCATTTACCATTTCAGGATTAATAATTGTTTGAAGTGGAAACTGTGAGCGAAACACATCCCAACCACTAAAAATAGTACGGTAAGTAAACTTATTAGTATTATGAATTTTATAATCTGCTCCTATAAAGTTCCCATTTATATCCGAAAAACTACGAGGATCTATCATGGTATGGTACAGAGCAGTATAAAATTTTATTTTATTTTCTTCGCTTTCACCACTTACTTTAATATTAGCAAATGCTTTTGACCATAAAGAACGGTTTTGTTTTATTTCCTTATTAAAATCCCAGTCGGGAATATCATGTTCCAAATTTTCTTTGGCACCTTGAATGTTCACAAAAGAAATTCCGCTTTTAAGCAATACCGTTTCCCCTTCTTTGGTATTAAACTCGGTAAAAAAACCAAGATGATCCCCCTTAGCTTGCTTTGCACCATCTAATATTTTAGCTTCTGTAATTAATTGTTGATATTTCTGACTGGAAACATTTCCCTTTTTACGATCCCAGTCATCCGGTATATCTACTCTCCAAATGCCATATTTTTTAAGGGGTTTACTAAATTCACACCAAAAATAAACTGTATAACTTACATTTCCCTTTCCATTTCTCCAGCCACCTCCTTCAGGAGAACATTTCATCCAACCGCTAATTGTGTTATCATTCTCAACATTTACATATTGTTCGGTCGATGTTCCTCCAACCCGTCTTGAAAGATCGATTTGAATTCTTGATTGAGAATTCTTGGGAAAAGTAAATCTTAAAATTCCTGCCCGGGGTGCAGCAGTTAATTCTGCCTTTATTTTATAATCTTTTAGTGTAACGGAATAATAACCAGCTTTAACGATCTCTTCCTGATGAGAAAATCTGGATCGATATCCCTCTTCTGGATGGGCTTCATCTCCTTTGGCTGTTTTAAGAGGACCAGTTGTGGGCATTACCAGAAAATTTCCAAGATCCCCATAGGCACCCACCCCGCTCATATGTGTAAAACTGAACCCTTCTATAGAAGTATTAAAATAAGAATACCCGCTTCCATTGTCCCCTCCGGTAAAAGTATCGGGGCTTAATTGTACCAATCCAAATGGAGTAGTTGGCCCTGGAAATGTACGGCCTGTTTCCCTTCCTTTTAAATTGGAGCCGGCAGGTGAGAAAGCGCCAATCAAAGGATTAATATAATCGATGCTCTTTTTATTATCCGTCTCTGAACTACCCTGGCACGAGCTTAAAAATGGTAAGATTAAAAAAAGACAAATGCGTGAATATTGCAATGCCTTAACATAGCACAACACTTTTTTAATAATCTCGCCGAAAATATGGAAGGAGTATATCATTTTTTAGCAGGCTTCTCATGGTTCTTAAAGTATTTCTCTCGAATCCATTCCGGTTGAAGAGGGTCGAGAATACGGTTCTCATCGGAAAATTTATCCAGGCTAAAATCTGCTTCCCAGGATACAGGATCTTTTACAAATAAAGGCTGGTCATCATTCTCCTTTTTCTGCCAATCCCTTAGCAAGCTTGTTAAGCGCGTTATTGTGTCTTTATATTTCGGATTATTGGCCATATTCACTATTTCTTCCGGATCGTTCTTCACATCAAATAATAGGATATGGTTACTTGGCGGGTAGATATGGAGTTTCCAATGCCCATCATTCACTGTCCGCATTTTATTTTGAAAGGGGAGTACCACCTCACTTCTTATCGTAGTTTTTTCTCCTTTCCATATAGGTGAAAGGTCCTTTGCATCCCCTTCCGTGGGCACATTGATTCCTGCAATTTTTAGGCAAGTGGCGTATAGGTCAAAAATATAGGAAAATGCATCGGAGGATTGTCCTGCCGGAACATTTGGCCCATAAATAATAAGAGGGCTTTTCATACTTTGCTCATATACATTTTGTTTTCCTAATAAGCCATGGCTTCCTAATGCCAGGCCATGATCTGCGGTATATATTATGTAGGTATTATCTGCATTGGGTGAACCTTTTAATGCCTCATAGATGCGCCCTACCTGTTTATCTAGGTAAGTTGTTAGCGCATAATATTCTGACAATTGATCGTTAATCATACCTCTGGGACGGGGCCATGGGGCAAGGCTTTCGTCCCTGCCTAAAAGAAAACGGTTATCAAATGGATGCAGCGGAAGAAAATTTTCGGGAAGTGGAGGGGGGTTTTTATAATACATCTCCCGATAACTTTCCGGAGCATTCCGAGGATCATGTGGGGTCGTAAAGGATACATATAAAAAAAAGGGCTTATCCTTTTTGGCATTATCTATATAATCTATTGCAGCATCTGCAAATATTTTACTAGAAAAACTACTACTGTCTATGCGATTATTAATTAATTCGCCATTTGACAAATCAGACAAGGGGACTTCGGTATGCTTATTCATCCCCCCCATAAATACCGATTTTCCAGTTTGAAAGGATTGTTGAAGGGTTTTCTCCCCGTTATGCCATTTCCCGATGATAAAGGTTTGATATCCATTTTCAGAAAGAAGTTTGGGAAAGGTAGTACACTTTTCCATACCACCTTTAGATTTCATTTTAGTCCAGTGCATTCCGGTCATTAACATCGCACGGCTTGCCACACAAACTGCCCCGGAAAAAGAACCTGCACAATAATTATTTTTAAAATAAAACCCTTCTTTTGCCAGTTTATCCATATTTGGAGTATGAATATATTTATTTCCACTTGCTCCTATTGCATCGGCGCGTTGATCATCGGCAAAAAGAAAAATTATATTGGGTTTTTTTGTTTTTGCAGTTTGTGCATAAAAATTACTACACAAAACGATCGACAAAAATATAAAAAAGATATTTTTCATTATTCTAAGTTTTATTTAATCAACAAGATTTGTCATTTTATTTTTATTTGATATACATAAAATTAGTCGTTCCAATGTTCATTAATTATTTTTTGAACTTCCTTGGTTTCCTCTCCTCTATCTCCCACCAAAGTACGTTGTACTATAATTTCTTTTTTCATCTGTTTTATAATATCTCGATAGCGGGGATCTTTATAAGCGTTGTACAGTTCTTTAGGATCTTCCTTTAAATCGAAGAAGTCCCAGTACTTTTGAGGTTGATTTTCTATAGTATAATTATTTTGTTTAAGTCCATTTCCATAAAAGAAGGCCAGTTTATAACGTTTACCGCGAATACCAAAATGGCCAGGTCGATCCTTAGAATGTTCCCAATAGCGATAATATCCGTAATCCCTCCAGTTCGAAGTTGTAGTGCCTTTTAAATTTTCTCGAAAACTTTTGCCCTGCATTTCTTTCGGATATTCAACCCCTGCATAATCTGCCATTAAGGCAGAAATATCCACATTTTCAATAATATCACCATTTCTTGTTCCTGCCGGAATTTCTTTAGGATATCGAATTACGAAAGGCATATGAATTGATTCCTCATAGATAAGCCGTTTATCAAACCATCCATGTTCCCCTAAAAAATACCCCTGATCGGCGGTATAAATTACTATCGTATTATCTGCCAAACCCGCTTTGTCAAGGTAATCGAGTAACTTCCCGATATTATCATCAATTCCTGCTCCGCAGCGCATAAAATCTTTAATGAATTTTTGATAAGTTTTCATTCTGGCTTCACGAGATCCTAAGCTATCTACAGAGAATGGTAAATCGGGATACTTCATATGCCCTATTCTTTTGGTAGAATCCTTTGTAGCGGTTAAATATCGTTCCTGTAAGTTATCCAGTGACTGGCCTTCAAATGATCTTCCTGTAGTTTTTGGGCCCTGATCAAATAATGAAGCTGGAAAAGGGATTTCCTCATCTTTATATAAATTTTTGTAGCGTTCAGGGTAGTCATAAGGTTCATGTGTAGCTTTAAAATGACACATCATCATAAAAGGTTTATTTTTATCCCGGTTTTTTATCCAATCTATTGTTTTGTTCGCAATAATATCGGTACTATACCCTTGATAGACTTCACCTCCCTGATTTCCATCTTCCCAGTTTTCTTTAGTTTTTAATATAGGATCCCAATATCTGCCCTGGCCAGGAAGTACGCAGTAATAATCAAATCCTGTCGGCTCTTTTTTAAGATGCCATTTCCCAATTATAGCTGTTTGATATCCTCCATTGTGAAGTACCTTAGCAATATTTATATGATCAGGAGAGAAGGCATCTCTTAAGGTTTTGACTCCATTGAAATGGCTATACTGACCAGAAAGAATAGTTGCTCGACTCGGGGTACATATGGAATTAGACACTAGGGAATTATCCAGAACACACCCTTCTTTTGCGAGTGTTTGAATATTTGGTGTATGCACATAATCTTCCAATATACCTCCATATATGCCCCAGGCCTGAGAGGTATGGTCATCGGCCATTATAAAAAGAATATTTGGCCTGTCGGCTTGTTGAGCCATACATTTTGCGGAGGTAAAAGTTAATGTACCTATTAAAAAAATATAATAAAAAATTTTCATTTTAAAATTTTAGGATTTAATCTTTCCAAACTCTTCAATTCTTTCCTCCTTCGGAACAAATCGCTCGTTATTCCATTGGAAGGGAAATTCCTTTTCTTTGGATTCCAGAATTTCTTTAAACTCTTCCTTTATTTTTTGATTATAAGGGGTAAGGTTAGTACCTAGCGGATTTTTTTCATCTGGATCATCAAGTGTATTATAAAAAAGCCCTTCTTGATACAATTTGTACTCTCCATCCAATACCCATCTATTCCCATGGCTCCCTTTACCTTTTCGAGGGGTATAATGAATAAATACTTCTTTACTCACAGGCTTATAACTGCCATTTAAAATACCCAAATAGCTTTGGCCATCCACCTTATAATTTGAAGAATTAATTTTGGCTACATCGGCAATTGTGGGAAGAATATCCGAGAAATCGACTACCCCAGGGAAAATTCTTTCCTTTTTAATCTTATCCGGCCAACTCATTATCATAGGTACATGATTACCTGTATTTATCGTTTTCCCTTTTCCTCCTACAACTCCTCCATATATCGTATTTGTAATAACGTTAGATTTAGTACCATTATCACCACAAAAAATGAAAAGTGTATTTTCCCATTCTCCTTTCTCTTTCAACTTAGTGCTAATCTTTCCAATTAACTTATCGGTATATGCTACCTGATCGTCAAAATAGGTTGTGTCATTTTCATAGCGCCTGGAAGGATCACTCCATTCGGGAGAATCAGGAGTTGGAACAAAAGGAGCATGAACTAAAGCCATTGGATAATAAACTAAAAAAGGTTCATCTGTGGCAGACTTTCGATCTATAAAATCCAGTATGAAATTTGTAAAAATATCGGGGCCATAAGCATCCTTATCTCTTGGCAGATCCTTTCCATTTTGGGTTATTAATGGATTGGCATATCTTTCCCCTTCCTTACGGGGATGTGTAAGTTGCCATAAACAATATTCATCAAAACCGAAGTGATTGGGCCTAGAGGTATCCTGATTTCCTTCCCTATTAGTCTCGTTTCCATTGAGTTGCCATTTTCCTGCAATACATGTAGCGTATCCCGCTTTTTTCAACAAATTAGCAAAAGTTTCCTGATTTGGATTCAGATAGCCAAAATCCTCATAATTCCTGAAATTATATTTCCCTGTCATTATTTTAACCCGTGAGGGAGTACATAATGGTTGTGAAAAAGCATGGTCAAAACGAATACTTTTACTCGCTATAACATCGAGGTTAGGTGTTTTATATTCAGCGCTTCCATTAACGCCCAGACACTCATAGCCCATGTCATCTGCCATAATTAAAACTATGTTTGGCAACTTCGAACTTACTTCCTTCTTTTCCTGAGCAAATATTGGCTGATTAATGGCACACATACAATATATACCTATGAATAATTTATTAATTGTTTTCATAAAAAGGGCTTTATTTAAATTTTAGTCTTTTATTCAATTATCAAATATGTTTTGCTCTTAAAATTCTAAGATGGATTTAATTTATTGGCCATGTATAAATAGCTACATCGCCTTCCATAATTTTTAATTTATTGCCAGAATTAATAACGGCACCACTTTTTAACACTCTTTTTACAGAAGACAGGGTTTCAATATTCAACTCTATTGATTTAGTTGGATCGCGATTAACAACTATTAAATATTTATTGCCTGCCTTTTCAAGCAAAGAAATAACTATTCCACCCGAAGCTTCGAACTCCTTAATAGGGGTGCTATCTAACTCTGTAGTGAGCTTTTTAGTACCTGGTATTGTACTGCCTGTAAGGCGCACCCAATTCACTTTTGCCTCGGAAAATACAAACGACAAGTTCTTAATTTCGGCGTTTATTTTTTGCAAACGGTCGTAAATAGGTCCCTTTTCTCCCTCATAAGAAATTGGAGCGGTTAGAAAATATTGTCCATTAGAGTTTGGTTTATCGCTCGGTTTCGCCTGCCAGTAAGTAAAGTATTCGATGGCATTTGCCCCGTAAGCCAAATTGTTATATACATAATACCTCATGTGTCCAAGAACAGGATCCGGAAATAATCTTTTCCCATCATCAACGATATGAGATGAAGTAATACAAAAGGCCCAAAAATCTTTATTTGATTCATTGGCAGAATTTCTTATAATCTCAAGATTTTCAAACATTTTGGGATGGACAATAAGCTCTTCATTTCCTTCAGTATAATAAAGGGTATAGTTATCAAATGATAAAAATTTTGGATTAACTATAGAAATAATATCATTCACATAATCTTGGTAATTCTGTGTGTATCCAGGTAGCATATTAAGATAGACGTAATGATCCTGATCCAATTCCCGAATGCGATCGGCTAGGGCGCCGTAAGTTGAAAACTTGTCAGAATAGGGCTCATCTCCCAAATAATAACCATCCAGAGCAGGGTGATCTTTAAATTGAGAAACTACTAACTCAGGATTTGAACTCATTTCGTCACAATTCAAAATAACTTTAATTCCCGCACTTTGGGCGGCATCTAACAATATTTTACATTGAGGAATGCTATAATCACGCCAGTCGACACAATGAGTTATTCCTGCATTTTTCATTTCTTGAAACCTTTGCTCCGCCTCCGAGAAAAACTCTTTTGGAAAAATTCCCCATGCAAGTCGAATTATTTGAGTCCCTTCATTCGACTGAGCAGAAGTTCCAAGCCAATCGGAAGACTCAACAATATCAGGCTCAGGCTGCTCTTTAATTTCCTTATTTTCCTTTGGTGAACAAGAAATAATAAAAGTAAAAAAGCTGGCGTATAACAAAATATTTTTCATTGCTTGTTTTTTAATTATTACTGCGTAAGGCGCGTTATTAAAATAGCATCGAATAAGAGATTACCTGTTATCATAAGTTTAGATTATTTTTCAATTTAAACCATAAAAATTGCTAACACTCTGACGGACTAATTCATAATCTGTTTTTTCCATCCTCAAGTACATCTATTGTAGGTCTGCATCAAGGTGAAAATTCAACCTCATCAATAATATTTCATACTTAGTTGTAACCCGGATTTTGCTCAAGAACGGCCTCGGTATTTTTTTCTATTTCACTTTGGGGTATTGGCCATAGATTTTGATAGTCATAATAATCAAATGTGCCATTGTATTTATTTGTTCTTTCTACCAGTTTACCCAGTCTCATAAGCGTCGCCAACCTATTCTCTTCAAAAGGCAGCTCTCTAGCTCTTTCATCCAATATAAAATCTATATCCAAATCCTCCGGACCAATGGCCGATGCCTGAGACCGTTCACGCACTGCATTAATATCCCCCACTGCCAAAGTTAAATTTCCAGATCTCATATAAGCTTCAGCCCGAATCAGATAAGTTTCTGCCAACCTTATTTGATAAATATCACGAAAAGTTGTCAACCCGCCTTGAAGTGAGCCATATACGGTTTGATCCTCCAGCCATTGACTTTTGTCATGATCACCCATACAGGTTAATTTTGCTATAATGGGGAACCAATTACGTAGCGTATCCGATTCAGATTTTAGAATTACAGGAACATTATCTGCAAATATAAATTGACCATCATAATCTGAATCAGGATTATCCACCTTAATGTCACGAATAATATTATAAGAAGAATTTCTTAAATCTTCATCCCCACTCCTTTTCCAAATTTTATTATAAAAGTAATCGCTTGCCCGAGTTGTTCCAGCACCTCTACACCCGTAAAAGGTATTAGGTTCTGGAATTAAATATTTTTTTTTGCCGTCATTATTTTTTACTTGGAGTTTCCATGTTCTGGCTGAGAAGGATCCTTCCCAGGAATAACCTCCACCAGCTCCTCCCGAAACCTCCCTGTCAGCATACTGTATTACCCAAAGAGCTTCTTTATTACCTGAAGACCGGTTTTGATTATCTTTCCTAAAAAGGTCCCAGTATGGATCTCCCCCGGAAGCATAGGGATATTGCGAGTTAAAATCATCATCTACGCGAGAGCCAAACCTTTGGGTCATCAAGGCAGTATTTGGATCATTGATTGCCATACTTGCAGCTTCGATTGAATTATTCCATTCTTCCAATGCAAGATAAGCCTCGGCAAGGGAATGATATGCTGCCAAATTACTTATTCGTGCATCATCCACTTCAGTGATTGCAGGTAGGTTTTCAGCCGCAAACCTCAAGTCTTCCGCAGCTTGTTGATAGGTTTCTTTTCTTGTTGCTCGAACATAATCCTTTTTAGGAGAGGTTACGGCTTCAAGAACAATTGGCACTCCTCCATATATATCTGCCAGCAATTTATGCATGTAACCTCTAAAAAATCTGGCTTCTGCTTGAACTTTTATTTTCTGTTCTGCTGTCAATTCAGAATTTTCAGATTCAGATCGTTCAAGTATAACATTTGCATTGTAAATTATTTGATAGGCTGGTTTCCAAAAAGCCCCGTATACAAACCCACTCGATGGATTTAGCAAGTTTGGGTATCCATTTGATAAATTTTGGTCAGAATATACCAAGTCGGTACCCACAAACTCGACTTTAGGGGCTAGATTTGAATCTCGTGTGGAATAAAAAGAATCTCTAAAAACACTATACATTTTGTAAAGAGAAGCTTCAAAGTCGGCAGGAGTGACAAAAGAATTTTCAGGTGTATAAAAGTCGAGCGGCTTTTCTTCTAAAAACTCATCATTAGTACATGAATATAAGAATATTGAAGTCACGATAAGCAAGCTTATAGCGCAAAAATTGTCGTTTAATTTTGAAAATAGTTTCATCTCTATATCTGTTTTAATTTTATTATTTTTTAAAAAGTGACATCTAGTCCAACTGTATAATGAGTGAGCACAGGCCGGCCATTACTAGTAATTCCTTCCCCGGTCTCAGGATCCCATCCAGGCCAATTTGTCCAGGTATGTAAATTTTTTCCATTCAAAAATATTTTTACACCATCAATATTCATTAATTTTTTAAGCGTCTTTTTATTAAACGAATAAGCTAGATTAACACTTTGTAATCTCACAAAACTTCTATCTACATATCTGGAACCATCTAATCCATTAGGGACTTCCACTCCTAATCGCTGATATCTTGCATCCGGATTTTCCGGTAGCCAAAAATCCAAGCCTGCAGGAAAATTTTCATTATCCCAGGAAAGATGGCCTAAACTATTAAAACCACTACCAATAAGGCGATCTTTATTTATATAATAATTACTATTACCTTGAATAGAGTTTATGAAAACTGACAAACTCCAGTTTTTATATTTAAACCTATTATTCATACTCCATCTATAAGCAGGTAAATTATTACCGATAATTACCCTATCATCCGGAGTGATTTCCCCATCGCCATTAGTATCAGTTATTTTGTAACTTCCAACGTCAGCGGTATTTGGAATATCATCATCCAGTTGCCACAATTCTCCATTGGTCTGGTAATCGTAGATAGCCCCTAATGATTCTCCAATAAACAATTTTTCTGAAAGGAGATCATCTTCAACCCCATCACCGTTGTTGTCATAACCCAATAGCTCTCTAAGTTCATTCCTGTTTCGTGAAAAGTTAATATCAGTTGACCATATGAAATTTTTTGTTTGAATATTCCGAGTGGACAAAGCTATCTCCAATCCATCATTGTGAAGTTTTCCTAAATTGTCTGAAATTTTTCCAAAACTGGTAATCCCAGGGATATCTACATTATATAGCAGATCTTCCGTATTGGTGTTATAATAATCAACAGACCCACTAATCCTGGAATTAAATAAGGAGTAATCCAGACCAATATTTAACCCAATAGTTGTTTCCCATTTTAAATTTGGATTAGCAAGTGTAGAAATACCTTGTATATATACAGGTTCTTTATCTCCATTAACATAGCCATATCCTGAATCCAATCTTGCAAGAGTCGAATATCTACCAATGGTTCTGTTTCCATTTGCCCCATAAGACCCCCTCAATTTTAGATTGTTAACGAATTTTAAATTGTTTTTAAAGAAGTTTTCTTGGCTCAATACCCATGCAGCGGATGCGGATGGAAACGTCCCATACTTATAGTCCTGGCCAAAACCCGAAAAACCATCGGTCCTTACAGTCAATGTAAGCAAGTACTTATTATCATATCCATAAAACAGTCTATTTAAATTGTACAAACTTGTTTCCTGAAAGGCATTCGTGGTTACAGATTGTTGCTCCGCGTCACCAGACTGAAGGCTATTATAACCCAGGGCATGATTATTAAATCCTTTCGCTTGAGCTTGAGTTGAATTAAAAGTTCGCTTTTCGCGTCCATAGGCAACCGTTGCAGTTACTTTATGCTTTTCTGCAAAAACTTTGTCATAGGTAAGTATAAAATCATTGGTCCAATCCTTCCCTATTTTTTCACGTTTCAATCCCTCTCCTTGAAAATTGTTCTGATAAGATCTGTAATAATATCGACTTTCTCGTGTTGAATTGATATTGTAATTCACCCTAAAGGATAAACCATCTATAAATGGAATGGTTAAATCTGCGTACACATTTCCAAAAAGATCTAATCTTTTATTTAAATCGTCACTTTGCATTACTAGAAAAGGATTGTAAATGGCACCTACACCGCGTGGGTTTTGAAGTAGAGTTACACCGTCTTCATCATAGATAGGAGCATACCAGCTATATTGATAACGGCTATCCGGATCGAGCCCTTCCCCGGAATAATCACTCGAAGTTAAAAATGACTGAATGCCTACTTTCAGCCAATCTGTTAAATCGTTATCTATATTTATCCTAGCATTAAAACGTTCATAATCTT
>Ga0307486_1001872_pt1 | contig 15366 bp, 16 predicted proteins | sample CBIW02metaG_FD_203663 | JGI IMG/M metagenome (GOLD analysis project Ga0307486, IMG submission 203663) | Sea-ice brine microbial communities from Beaufort Sea near Barrow, Alaska, United States - CBIW 0.2 | ecosystem: Environmental > Aquatic > Marine > Coastal | place: USA: Alaska | collected... | reverse complement strand
CCGTCTGATCCCGCATTTCTGATCGGGTGGCTCGCGACCGATGCGGGGGCGTGGGTCGTAGGCCAGGTGATCACGTCTGACGGTGGGCTTAGCCTCGGGTGATCCTCGAGGGTGTGCCGGTGTAGGACCACAGGATGCGCGGACGCTTAGATTTGTGCGGAATTTGACTCCGAGGATGCTGGTTGAGTTATTGGGGGTCGTTTCTGGGAACAAGTATGAAGGAGGCTAGCTTTCGATGGGTTCTAGCAGCCACGCCAAGGCCTGGTGCGCATTCCAGCCGTCAGGGTGGAGCGCTGCCAGGCGCCGCGGGCCGTCGAGGTCCGCCCCAAGCGTGATGAGCGGCTTCTCCACGTAACCTGTGGCGCGAGTTTGGCCAAGGCCCACGTTGGCCATCAGGGCGTTGCACAGGCATAGCCGACCATCGGCCTCGCCCTCAGCGCCACCCTTGCGAGTGAACTGCCTCTCCGGCTCGGCGGCGCACCTGTGGCCCAGCGTGCCGTTGTCGCGCAGGAACGGAACACCGAGAAAACCCATGTCGCACAGCCGCGGGCGCGCTTGCACCGTCTCAGGTTCGGACAGCGACCCCTCCAGCTTGGCAACCTTGAAGGGGAAACCTGTGGGGGAACCTCGCAAATTGGTAGTGACGCTCAGCGAGCCATCGGCCACCCCTGAGACGAGTGCGTCGCGGATGGCAGGCTCGAAGTCCGCGTCAGTACTCAGTGCGAAGAGAGTCCCCACCTGGATACCGGCCGCCCCCGTCGCCCGCGCGGCCACGAGTCCCTCGGGAGTCCCGTAGGCGCCGGCGAGCCAGAACGGCAAGCCGATCGCGGCGACCTTCGCGAGGTCCGCGTAGTCGCGCGGACCAAACTGAGGCTCGCCGGCTTCATTTAAGGCAAGCTTTCCCCGTGGTGGTGCGTTGTGGCCACCCGCCAGGGGGCCCTCCACTACGAACCCGTCGGGGCGGATGCTCTGGTCACGGGCGAGGTACTCGGCCAGTACGTGGGCGGACACGATGGCGAGAAACTTGGGCCGTACGAGCGGGGGTAGTTGGACGCCGAGTAGTGCGACTGGATCCAGTGAGACGGAGAAGGTACCGGGTTCCGCTCCCGCGACGGTCACGGGGAACTCCAGCGTGCTGTGGTGAGTGAGTTGGTCGAGCAAACGCGGAATATCCCTGGGGAGCCCCGCACCCATCAACACGTAGTCGACGCCCGCGAGCATTGCGCCATAGGCCGCCGCCGGGGTCGCCAGTTGCACCTTCTCAAGGTAATTGATCCCTACTAGGCCCTCGTGCTGGTCCTTGGCGAGCCACACCTCTACGAAGTTACCCAGGACCGCCAACTCTTGGGATCTGCGTCCCTGGTTCACGGCAAGTCTGGGAATGGGCGAGTAGGGCTGTCCCTCGGCCCGCCCGTGGGGCAAAAAGTAGCGCTTGATTGCCCGGTCCGCGATGGCGGGCACGGGAAACGCCGCGAGGGCGCGACGCATGTGGCCGCCGGGGTCGCCGTCCTGCAGCCTGCGGGTGAGGACGGAGTCGAGCGCGACCCCGGACACCACGCCTAGCTGCCCGGCTCGGGCTACTTGCGACGCGAGTCGCCATGAGGACACTGCCACGCCCATTCCGCCCTGAATGATGCATGGTTGCGTGAGGTCCACTGAAAGTTTGGACTGCGGTGAAATGGCGATAGTAGCCGCCTCCTGTCGTCCTGGCCAGGCTAAGCTACGCAACCGTAGGTAAGCGGGGCGAAGGTCCTGGGTGTCCGCGTTTGCTAACCTCTGCTCATGGCAACAATCTGATCCGCGCGCATCCGCACTTGCCGATGCCGCGCAACCTTGAGCCCCCTGCACCTGGCGCTACGACGCGCCCAGAAGTGCGCACCTCTCGAATCGGAATGGACTCAACCCATGCACACCATTTGTCAGTACCCGCTTGCAGGTAAGACCGCCCTCGTGACGGGAGTATCGCGCCGCCGCGGCATCGGCTACGCGGTAGCCACGCGCCTACTAGAACTCGGCGCCAGCGTCTTCATTCACCACTTTTCCCCGCACGACGACGAGCAGCCCTGGGGCGGAGACGATCTTGACCAACTCCGCGCCGGACTGTCGGCAGCTCGCGTTGGCGACGCGCGCATCGGCGACCTGGGCTGCGACCTCGCCGAGGCCTCGGAAATCCCGCGCCTGATGGAGGCAGCCACGGCGTTGACCGGGAGCCTTGACATTCTTGTGTGTAATCACGCCAAGAGCGGTGACGACGGATCCATTATGGATATGACCGCCGCGCGACTCGATTCGGCGTGGGACACCAACGCCCGGTCGGTGCTGCTCCTGACGCGCGCGTTCGCGGACCTTCACACGCTTGAATCCCGGGAGGGCAGTACGCGGCAACCAGGCGAGCGCTTGGTTGCGACCGGACCGCACGAAGTTCCTGTGGGCCGGGTGTTCTGGATGACGTCGGGACAGATTCACGGGCCGATGCGTGCAGAGGTGGCGTACGCGACCAGCAAGGCAGCGCTCGCGGGCATCACTCCCACAGTCGCCGCCGAGCTACTGGAACTGGGAATTGTGCTCAACACGATTAATCCGGGGCCGGTCAACACCGGGTACCTGGATGCCGACACCACGGATCGGTCGCTCGAGAACCTCGAGCAAGTCAAAGCCGCCATGCCGTTTGGGCGCTTCGGTCGCCCCACGGACCCGGCCTCGCTCATTGGCTGGCTCGCGAGCGACGACGGTGCGTGGGTGGTGGGGCAGGTGCTCACCTCCGATGGCGGGTTCAGCCTGGGATGAGTCGCGCTGGCGTGACATAACCGACCCGCAGGAGGCCGGACCCAGGCAAAAGCGTGCCAAATCGGACCCATAGCGGGCATGAGTGCGGGAGGGGCCGGGGCGAGGGCGCATTAGACTCGACGGGTGCTCTCATTCATCGATCTTCGCGACCAAAACCTCACCGCCCGTGAGCTACTGCAGGTAGTTCCGCGGGCCGACGTCAACGTGGGCGATGCCCTCCAGACCGTCGAGCCGATCATCCAGGATGTACGGGCACGCGGCGAAGTCGCATTGCGCGAGCTGGGTGCCAAGTTCGATGGGGTGAGCCCCGAGCACCTGCGCGTGCCCGCCGCCGCCATCACGGAAGCGCAGACCACGCTCGACCCGGCGGTGTTGGACGCCCTGAACGAGGCGATCAAGCGGGTTCGTATATTCCACGAGGCCACGGTCCCCCCGGCAGTCTCCGTGGACCTGGCACCGGGCGCGAACGTGTCCCAAAAGTGGATCCCCGTGGGCCGCGTGGGGCTGTATGTGCCCGGTGGCCTCGCCGTGTATCCCAGCTCCGTCGTGATGAATGCCGTTGCCGCGCAAGCCGCGGGCGTCGAGTCGATCGCCATCGCCAGCCCGCCGCAACGCGACTTTGGCGGACTCCCGCACCCGACCATCCTCGCGGCGTGTGCCTTGCTTGGCATTACCGAGGTCTACGCAGTGGGCGGCGCCCAGGCGGTCGCAATGTTCGCGTACGGCGTGGATGCACTGTGCGAGCCCGTGGACGTCATCACCGGCCCGGGAAACGTCTACGTCGCGGCCGCCAAGCGCGCCGTGCGCGGAGTGGTGGGAATCGACTCGGAGGCAGGGCCCACGGAGATCGCGATCATCGCGGACTCCACCGCAAACCCCGAATTCATCGCCTCAGATCTGCTGAGTCAGGCCGAACACGACCCCATGGCCGGCTCGGTACTCATCACCGATGCCCCCGACCTAGCCGATGCTGTGGTGGCCGCGCTCGCAGTCCGCGCGGAGGCGACCAAGCACGTCGGTCGCACCAAGGAGGCCCTCACCGGGCGCCAGAGCGCCGTCATCCTGACCAGCGGGATTGACCAATCAGTGGCCGTGGCCGACGCGTACGGCGCGGAACACCTAGAGATTCAGACGGCCGATGCTGCCGCCGTCGCAGCCCGCATCCGCAACGCCGGAGCTATCTTCGTGGGGCCGCACAGTCCCGTTCCACTAGGTGACTACCTCGCGGGCTCCAACCACGTGCTGCCCACCGGTGGCACGGCGCGGTTCACCAGCGGGTTGAACACGACGAGCTTCTTGCGTGCCGTGTCTGTCATCACCTACAGCGCCGATGCGCTGGCCGAGGTGGGGGACAAGGTGGTCGCGCTCGCGAATGCCGAGGACCTGCCGGCTCACGGCGAGGCGATCGCCGCGCGCACCCAGCGTTCTTAGTGCAGTATTGAGCGCATGACTCTAGCGCGCACAATCGCGGCCGCAGCTCTTGCTTTGTGTTGCGTCGCCATGACGGGGTGCGCCGGTGCGGACAACGCAGGTGGCGTGGACGCGTCTTGCATTCCGATGACCGTTGAGGCGAGCCCTGAAGCGGTGGTCGCGGGCGCGCGAGTGACTCTAGAGTTCGAATACGTCCACGCGACGTGCAATGACGTCGACCCCACTCCGGGTGACCAGCCCGGGTCCGGCGACGTGAGCCTTGTCAACGCGGACGGGTCCTGGCGTGCGGATGATGTCGCGCAGTTCCAGGTTCAGCCAGACCTGAGTGCCAGTGCCGCACTCGTGGTCCCGGCGGATGCGCCTGCCGGCGACCTCAGCGTGATGGTGTTTGGACGCGAGATCGGGCACATTGAGGTGGTGACGCGGTAGTCGCTCGCTTGCCAGCCGTGACCTCCCCACCGCGCGACCGCCAGTAGACTTCCCCCATGACTCTGCCCCTGCGCCCCGAACTCGTGGGCATCGAACCATATGGCGCTCCGCAGCTCAGCGTGAAGGCCCGACTCAACGTCAACGAGAACCCCTACGCACCGCCGGCGGCCGTCACCGACGCGATCGCGAATGCCGTGCACAAGGCCGCGATGACGCTCAACCGCTACCCGGATCGCGACTTCACCGCGCTGCGTGCTGATCTTGCCGCCTACTTGGCCACGGAAAGCCACGTCGACTTCCTTGAGGTGCGCAACATCTGGGCCGCGAACGGCTCCAACGAGGTCATGCTTCACCTGCACCAGGCGTTTGGCGGCCCCGGCCGCACGGTGCTGAGCTTTGCTCCCACCTACTCGATGTACCCCGAGTACGCGCGCGACGCCCTGACCGATTACACGACGCTGCCGCGCAAGGACGATTTCACGTTGGACATCCCGGCCGCAGTCGCCGCGATCGCTGACAAGACGCCCACGCTGGTCATTGTCGCGAGCCCCAATAACCCCACCGGTACGGCGCTTCCCTTGGACGACGTTCGTCAGCTAGCCGAGGCTGCGCAGGCTGTTCCCGGCGGCTGCGTGCTGGTGATCGACGAGGCCTACGCGGAGTTCCGCCGGCGTGGGGTGCCGAGCGCAGCCAGCATCCTTCCCGAATACCCCAACCTTGCTGTCAGCCGCACCATGTCCAAGGCGTTCGCGTTGGCAGGTGGCCGGCTGGGCTACCTGGCCGCACACGAGCCGGTGGTGGACGCGCTACGCGTGGTCCGGCTGCCGTATCACCTCAGCGCGGTCACGCAGGCGACAGCTCGCGCGGCCTTGGCCCACAGCCAGGTACTTCAGGCGCAGGTGGGGGAGATTCGCGCCGAGCGTGACGAGACCGTGCAGTGGCTACGGGATCAGGGCTACACGGTGGCTGACACCGACGCGAACTTCGCCCTCTTCGGCCCGTTCGCGGACCGCGAGAGCATTTTCAAGGGACTGCTGGATCGCGGTGTGTTGATCCGCGTGGTGGGCCCGGAAGGTTGGTTGCGCGTGTCGATCGGCACACCCGCAGAAATGGCGCTCTTTCGCGCCGCACTACTGGAGGTCACGGCATGAGCCAGAACGCATCGGCAGCAGGAACCCGCACCGGACGCATCGAACGCGCCACCAGCGAGTCGAGCGTGCTCGTGGAGCTGGACCTCGACGGTTCCGGCACCACTGAGATCACTACCGGTGTGCCGTTTTACGACCACATGCTGACGGCGCTCGGCAAGCACTCACTCATGAACCTCAAGGTCCAGGCGACCGGCGACATCCACATCGACAGTCACCACACCGTCGAGGACGTCGCGATCTGCATTGGCGAGGCGCTCAAGCAGGCACTCGGCGACAAGGCCGGGATCTCACGCTTTGGCGACGCCATGGTGCCGTTGGACGAGTCGTTGGCGCAGTGTGTAGTCGACGTCTCCGGCCGGCCCTACTTTGTTCACGTGGGCGAGCCGGTCAGTCAGGCTACTCACCTGATTGGTGGCAACTTTGCTGGTTCGCTCACCGCGCACGTGCTTGAGTCCATCGCGCACCACGCGGGCATCTGCGTCCACATGCGTGTGCTCGCGGGCCGCGACCCCCACCACATTGTTGAGGCACAGTTCAAGGCGCTTGCCCGAGCTTTGCGTTTCGCCGTAGCGCCCGATGCTCGGGTGCAGGGGATCCCGTCCACTAAGGGCGCACTGTAATGGGGGAGAAGCACCTCGAGACGGACACCGTCGCACTGCTGACTCCCATCCCCAACGGCAAGGTGCTGGCCGCGATCTGTTCTCTGAACAACATCGGCGGCAAAGTGATCGAGACCGGGGCGGGCGCGTTCGCGGTGCTCGACGACACGTCCGAGGGCGCGACTGATCACGCCGGTCAGGTCATCTCATCGTTCGTGAAGGAGCGGCCGATGCTCGCGATGGAGCGCCGCGGCGGGCAGATTACGATTCACCGCTGGATGGGTGGCGAACGTGGCGAGCAGTTGTCGCCCGGTTTTGCCCTGGACGACGCCCCCGGCGCGATCACCACCCTGATGATGGGCACTGAGACTATCGAGCAGCTGGCCGCGACCCACCCGGATAAGGTGCACGACGCCAACATGAGCCGAATGAAGGCGTTTCGCGAACTGCGCAAGCTGGCCAAGCAGGCCAAGCGCGACGCTTCGTCCCAGTAGTCAACCCCGTCGCCCACGGCTCTGCGTGTCGTTGTTGAACGAGCGGTCTCGTGTCGGTGTCGGTGGGCTCCGCTACGATCCTGGAGTTGGGTTACTCGCGTAGTCGAGTGACAAACTGCGGAGGGAAGCCCCATGGTATTGCCGGCACCGGGATGGATGCCAGACCCGTCATTCATTGGCGTAGAACGCTACTGGGATGGGTCTCGCTGGACATCTCGCACCCGCGACGCGCACTCGCACGTCGAGACCACCCCGACGCCCACAGCGAACCGCTCCTGGGTGGTGCAGAGCAAACAGCGTCGCCGCTGGGACGTCAGCCGAGCGTTTGGCATGGCGATGGTCGTCGCCGCGGCCTCCGGCGCCTGCGTGTGGGGGTATAGCTTCATCCGGCCCGTGAGCATCGACAACGGCACGCAAGCCGCTGGGGGCAACGTGTTTGCACGCCCTTCGGATCCTGACGTGGCGTACCCGGCGTACGGCTCGGACGAGTTCGTGCAGTATCTGGAAAAGAGCATGGTGGAGCAGGACGCCACCATCGACGTGGCCTATTGGACTGCCCGCGGTGTCAGCGCTGACGACGTGACCGACGCCATGCAAGAGGCGATGTCCCAGAACCCCTATATCTACGCAGGGGGGTGGACGATGTCCGGCCCAGGGACCGTCGCGCGGGTGGAGCCCGACTACACGTACCCGGACCAAGAGGCACAGCGACGGCGCGAGGCCACAGCGACGGCCGTTGAGGTAGGACTTGCCAGCGTCAGGATCGACACCATCCAGGGCGACAAAGAAAAGGCCGCCGCCATCTACGACTACGTCACGTCGGCAGCGACATACGACTATTCGGCTTACGACGCGATCACCGCGGGTGACATCAACGGTTATGAGGAGTCTCAGGAGGCCTACGGCATTCTGGTCTCCGGCACGGCGGTCTGCAACGGCTACGCCAAGGCTTACCTGGCGATGGCTGAGCGCGCGGGGCTCGACACAGTGATTGTGACCGGCGACGTGGTGCAGGGGATGACCATCGGTAGCCATGCGTGGGACAAGGTCAGAATCGACGGCACTTGGCTCACGGTCGATCCCACGTGGGACGACAACGACGCTGATGACAATCGCAGCGGCCGCGACTACTTTCTGCTACCCGACGGTGACGCAGCGCTGACTACCAGGACGGCGGACCTGGGCTGGATTCGAGACTCGGCCGCGGGAGACTTCGCCACCGCTTGAGAGAGTGGGGGAGTGTGACGCTAATCGACGGTGAGTACTTCAGCGATGATGCCAGGCACCATGTCCGCCACGTCGAGCGCACTGACGGGTCCTCCACCGGATGCTCTAGCTCCAGCGTGGGCGTGGATCCACGCCGCACTGGCGCCCGCATCGGCCGCGGTGAGGCCGCTCGCGAGTAGCGCACCGGCGATGCCCGCCAGCGTGTCGCCAGAGCCCGCGGTCGCGAGCCACGGAGTGGCTTCGGCCAGTGTCGTGATCGCGCCGCCGGGAGAGACCACGATGGTGCGAGAGCCCTTGAGCAGAACCGTGGTGTGGGTGGCCTCGGCCAGCAGGCGAGCGTGGCCCTCGCGATCCCGTTGCACGTCCGCGACAGTCACGTCGTGGCGCAATGCCCGCAGCGTGACTACCAGTTCATTCACATGCGGAGTCATCAGGACCTGGTCGGCGCGCGCGGTGTGATTGCCGGCAGCGCGAGTGAGCGCGATCGACTCAAGTGCCCCGGCGTCCACCACGATCGGAAGTCCGGACAGCGCGACCGCGGCGATGACGGCGTCCTGGTCGGCGTCTTCCGCTACTCCCGGTCCGACTACCCAGGCCTGGCATCGGGGGAGCTTGGCGGTGGCTGTGGCGGAGGTGTAGGCGACCACCTCGGGGTGGCGGGCCAGCACGAGGTCCTGTGCGCGGCGCGGCCCCACGTAGCGAACAAACGCCGCGCCCGCCCGCACCGCGGCGTTGGACACGAGGGCTGCAGCGCCGGGATACGCATCGGACCCTGCGACGATGCCCAAGACTCCACGCGAGTATTTATCGTCGCTGGCCCCCGGGCGCGGCCAGGTCCGGGCAACATCGGCTTGAGTAACGAGCGGCGACTTTGTCATAGCCTCAGCGTGCCACATTCTCACGTGAGGGATAGGAGAACGGTGCCCGGGCCGCGAGCAGAAGAGCGCGCACAGCCGAGCGGGCGCGGGGCGTCTCCCTTCCGTGAAATAATGGTGACATGGCCTTCCGCGATATCCGAGTGACGGGTGACCCCGTCCTGCGCACAGTGTGCGACCCAGTGACCGACATCGACGCACGAGTCAAGACGTTGATCGAGGACCTACTTGAGACCGTCGACTTCGAGGGACGCGCAGGCTTGGCGGCCAATCAGATCGGCGTCAGCTTGAGGGCGTTCTCTTGGAACATCGACGACAACATGGGGTACATCATCAACCCGGTCATCGTGGAGCGTTCCGAGGAGCTGCAGGAACTTGGCGACGAGGGCTGCCTCTCGGTTCCCGGGCTCTGGTACCCGTGCGAGCGTCCCGCGTACAGCCGCGCTGAGGGCATAGACCTGGACGGCAAGCAGGTAATCCTCGAGGGTGAAGAGATCTGGGCTCGCCTCATCAACCACGAAGTCGACCACCTGGACGGTCACCTGTACTTGGACCGGCTCAAGAAGGACGTGCGCAAGCAGGCCATGCGCGAGCTCCGCGAGTCGCTCGACAAGGACTAGTCCAGCTCGACGCCAACGTCGGTGAGCACCACAAGTCCGGCCGATGCCGAGGCAGGCCGGGATCCGAGGCAGCGCTTGAGCGCGGTGAAGGTCACGGTCACATCGGCGTGAACTCGGGAAGCATCGGCGGCTGTGGAATCGGGATCCAGCCCGCTCGGCAGGTCTACCGCCACCACCGCGGTGTGCATGGGAATCTCCGCGACGATGACGTCCGCGGGAGGGCGCAAGCCGGGCGTCGAATTGAGGCCCACGATCCCGTCAATCACACAGTCGGCGGCGTGCACAAGCGCGATGGCATCGTCAACTGCATCTCCGGCGTGGACCACGGCCCCGCCCGCGGAGGTGAACTCGGTGAGTCCACGCTCGTGCGCGGTAGCCCCGAACAATAGTGCGGTCACCGTGGCGCACTCGGTGCTGAGCAGCGCCCCCGCCAAGAGGGCATCGCCACCGTTGTTACCCGTGCCCACCAGCAGCACGATATGCGCACGGACCAGGGAGCCTGCGCGAGCTTCGGAAGCACGGCGCGCCTCAGCGGCAACCGCCGCGGCGGCACGATCCATGAGGACGGATTCGGGCGTGCTGATCATCGTGCGACGCTCTGCCTCGCGTAACTGGTCAGCGGTCATCATGGTGGAAGATTTTGCCATACCTAGACTCTCGCACGATCAGGTTGGGAGCGCATAGTGCGGCACGCCGTACACGCACACTGGCGCATGGGCGTAACATGGTGCAAAATATAGAAGTAGCCGGTATGCCGGGAAGTTTCTTCAGAGGTCGTAGGGGAAGACGCACCTCAACAGGAAGGAACGGTCATGGCTGCTATTACCCGTGGAGTTCTATTCGTGCACTCCACATCGCGCGCTATGTGCCCTCACATCGAGTGGGCCGCACAGAGCGTGTTAGGTTCGCGCGCCAGTTTTGACTGGATCGACCAGCCTGCCGCCACCAACCTTTTCCGCGCCGAAGTGTCGTGGCAGGGTCAGCAGGGAACCGGCGCCAGGCTCGCCTCTGCGCTGCGCGGCTGGGAGCACGTGCGCTACGAAGTCACCGAGGATCCCTCGTTCGGTTGCGACGGCGCGCGCTGGTCGCACACCCCGTCTCTGGGTATCTTCCATGCCGTCACTGACGTCCACGGCAACATCGTGGTGCCTGAAGACCGCATTCGCGCCGCGATCGAGGCAGGCGGCACCGCCGCAGACTTCAAGCGCTCCATGGATCTCGCGCTTGGCGCGGCGTGGGACCACGAGCTCGAGCCGTTCCGCTACGCGGGCCATGGCGCACCCGTGCGCTGGTTGCACCGCGTCGGCTAGTACCGAATAGACGTAAAAGAGGGGCCCTCCGCATCAGCGGAGGGCCCCTCTTTTGTGTGCGTCTTGAGTCGCCTAGTGGGTACCGAACACCAGCGCTACGTTGTGGCCGCCAAAGCCGAACGAGTTGTTGATCGCGGCGGTGGCGCCCTGGGGTAGCGCCGCGGGGACGTCGCGTACCAGCGGAACCTGAAGCTCGGGGTCCGGCGAGTTGACGTTAATGGTGGGAGGCGCAACGCGGTCCTGCAGCGCCTTGATGGTGAAGACGGACTCGAGGGCACCCGCTCCGCCAAGCAGGTGGCCGGTCATCGACTTAGTGGCTGACAGCAGCACCTGGTCCGCATGGCTACCGAGCAGTGCACGGATGCCGCGCGCTTCGATCATGTCGCCCACCGGGGTGGACGTGGCATGGGCGTTGACGTGCGAGATGTCCTGCACGGTGAGGCCAGCGCGCTCGAGCGCGAGCCGCATTGCCTTGGTCTGCCCCACACCCTGCGGCTCGGGAGCCGCGATGTGGTGGGCATCGGCGGTCATGCCTACGCCGAGCATGCGGGCGTAGATGCGGGCACCGCGTGCCTTGGCGAATTCCTCTGACTCCAAGACCAACATGCCCGAGCCCTCACCGAGCACAAACCCGTCGCGGGTGGTGTCGTAGGGACGTGAGGCACCCTGCGGGTCGTCGTTGCGCTTGGAGAGCGCCTGCATGGCCGCGAAAGCAGAGATGGGGAGCGGGTGGATCGCTGCCTCGGTACCTCCGGCAACCACCACATCGGCGCGGCCGGACTGAATCATCTCGAACGCCATGCCGATGGCTTCTGCGCCTGACGCGCACGCAGATACGGGTGCGTGCGCACCGGCGCGAGCCTTGAGCTCGAGCGAGACGTAGGCGACGGGGGAGTTGGGCATCAGCATGGGCACGGTGAGGGGGAGCACGCGCGCGGCGCCCTTTTCCTTCATCGTGTCCCATGCCGATAGCAGCGTCCACACTCCGCCGATTCCCGAGGAGACCACGGCGCCTAGGCGTTCGGGGTCTACCTCGGGGGAACCGGCATCGGCCCAAGCCTCGCGCGTCGCCACGATCGCCATTTGGGCGGACGGGTCCATGCGCTTGGTCTCGGGCCGTGAGAGGACCTCATCGGGACGCACCATAAGTTGACCGGCGAAGTTCACGGCCATGCCGTAGGTCTCCGCCCAGTCATTGTCGAGCGTTCGCACGCCGGATTTTCCGGCGAGTGCGTTCTCCCAGGTCGTGGGGACGTCCCCGCCCAGCGGCGAGGTGGCTCCAAGTCCAGTGATAACGACGTTCGTCATGGTGTGTTCTCCGTCTATAAGGTCAGTAGGTACAGGGTCGCCAAATGGCGAGGGGTTAAGCCTGCGCCTTGGTGATGTACTGCACGGCGTCGCCGACGGTCACGAGGTTCTTGACGTCCTCATCGGGGATGCGTACGTCAAACTTCTCTTCGGCCAGCGTGACGATGGTCATCATCGACAGCGAGTCAATGTCGAGGTCGTCCGTGAAGGACTTCTCGTTCTTGACGTCAGCGGCGTCGAGGCCGGTCTCTTCTGCAACGATTTCTGCCAGGCCCGCGAGGACCTCGTTTTCGTTCAGTGCCATGGTTGTCTCCTTCTATGGGTGTGATGCGGACGCATCGTGTTCGTTGGTCGAACGTGGGTGAAATTTGGTGCCGTGCGAGCGCACGGGTGGTGACGCAGTTACGGAAGAACGATGACTTGCGCGGCGTACACAAGCCCCGCGCCAAAGCCGATCTGCAAGGCAAGGTCGCCTGACTTTACTTCACCATCACGGAACAGGCGCTCGGTGGCTAGTGGGATCGAGGCCGCCGAGGTGTTTCCAGAGTCGACGATGTCGCGTCCCACCGCAACGTGTGCGGGCAGGCCGATCTGCTTGATGAGTTGGTCGATGATGCGCGTGTTGGCCTGGTGGGGGATGAAAGCCTGGATGTCGTCAGGAGTAAGGCCCGCGGATTCGATCGCTTCGAGTGCCACGGGGGCCATCTTGAACGCCGCCCACTTGAAGACCGAGGGGCCCTCCTGATAGAGCGTGGGGAAAGCGACATCCGGGTCGTCACGAACTTCGAGCCACGAGGCGGTCTGGCGGATGAGCTGGGCGCCGGACCCGTCTGAACCCCACACCGTGGGGCCGATGCCGGGGGTGTCCGAGCCACCGACGACGACGGCTCCTGCGGCGTCCCCGAGCAGGTACGAGATGGTGCGGTCGGTGGGATCGATGAAGTCGCTCATCTTTTCTGCGCCGATCACGAGCACGTTGCGTGAGGAACCCGCGCGCACCAGCGCGTCAGCCTGCCCGATGCCGTAGCAGTAGCCCGCGCACGCGGCAGAGATGTCGAAGGCCGCGGCATTAATGCCTAGGCGGTCCGCCAGCACGGGGGCGCCACCGGGCGTCATGTGGGGGTACGTGATGGTGGACAAGATGATGGTATCGATCTCGTCGGCAGAGATTCCCGCGTTGGCGATTGCCTCGCGAGCAGCGTTCTCTGCGAGGTCAAGAAGCGACGTGTCCGCATTCGCCCGCACACGGGTGGAGATGCCGGTCATCTTGCGGATCCACTCGTCAGAGGAGTTGATGGGCTCGATGATGTCTTCATTGGGCACGGAGTTTTCGCCGCGGAAAACGCCTAGGCCAAGAATTCGCGAAAACTCTGGTCCTCGTTTGATGGACATTGTGGTCACGCGTGTGCCTCCAGGAGTTCGCGGGCGGCGTCAAGATCAGCAGGGGACTTGAGAGCTATTGCGGGGATGCCCTTCATCGACCTCTTGGCGAGGCCGGTGAGGACTCCACCGGGAGCTACCTCAAGTATTGCAGTGACGCCTAGGTCCAGCATGGCTTGCTGGCACAGGTCCCAGCGTACTGGGTTGGCTACTTGTGCCACGAGCCGGTCCAAAACTTCTGATCCGGACGTGACGCGCGCACCGTCGGCGTTGGAGAGCAACACCTCGGCAACGGCGCTCGGCACGATTGCGGCGGCGGCCTCGGCGAGGGTGGCCACCGCCGGACGCATGGTCTCTGTGTGGAAAGCGCCGGCGACTTGCAACTCGATGACTCGTGCACGTGCCGGCGGCGAGGCAACCAGAGCCTGTATGGCGCTCTTGGAACCGGCAGCGACCACTTGACCGCCGCCGTTCATGTTTGCGGGAGTGAGGCCGTGCGCAGCGAGAGCCACGAGGACCTCTTCGGGGTCGCCACCGAGAACGGCGGCCATTGACGTGGGCTCGGCGACAGCTGCCGCGTCTGCCATGGCGCGAGCGCGCACGGTCACGAGCCGCATGGCCTCGGCGTCGGTGAGGGCACCGGCAAGAGCCGCCGCACCAAACTCGCCCACGCTGTGTCCAGCAGCCACGGCGGGGAGTGCGTCGCCGAGTACCTCACGCGCAGTAGCGAGCGCGGTCGCGACCAGTAGCGGCTGCGCGATTGCGGTGTCACGGATCGTGTCGGCATCGGACGTGGTGCCGTGAGCGACCACGTCGATATCTGTGGCATCCGACAACTCGGCTAGCCGAGCGGCGACGGAAGGAATCTCGAGCCAAGGCGCGAGCATTCCGGGGGTCTGGGCGCCCTGGCCGGGGCAAAGTACGGCAATCATGTCTCTAGAGTGCCTCATGAAACACCAAATGGAGAACATTCCGCTCACCGTTTCGAGCGAGCGTGATTGTAGGTTTACTACAGATTGCCCTAGAGCGGAGCGTGGCTTGAGTCGCGCAGGCGTCCCAATGCGAAGGCAGTTTCGAGCACATGGGCGTCTCGCGTGGTCAAGACGTTCCAACCGGTGAGCTCTGAAACCTTCTTGAGTCGGTAGCGAACCGTATTGGCGTGGACGAACATGAGACGTGATGCGAGCTCGAGCGAGCGACCGCAGTCGAGGTAGGTGGCGACTGTCTCAACAAGGGCGCCGCCCGCCTTCACGATGGGGTCGTAGGCGACGGCGATGAGCTTGTCGCGAGCTACGGTGTCGCCTACGAGTACGCGCTCGGGAAGCAGGTTATCCGCTTGGACGGGACGCGGGAACAAGGACCATGCCGGTGCGGCGACGACGCCTGCGAAGGCTGCTCGCGTGGCGCGGGCGACTTCTACCAGGGTGACGGCGGGAGGGCCCACCACCACTGGGCCGGGGCCGAAGCTCGGCAACAGCTGCTGTGCGAGTTCTTCCAGTTCAATGTCGGTTCGCGCAATGATCACCAAGTCGTCGCCGTGGATGCCCACGAGGGCGCCAGGGGCGCCGCGGCGAATGGTGCGTCGCAGTTCTGCCGACTGCACCTCGCCTAGCGTTCCGTCGGTGAGACCGACCATCACCAGGGTGGGGCCTGGCTTCCAGCCGAGGGCGGCTGCGCGGCTCGGAAGGTCCTCATCTACCTCTCCGCGGACGAGGGCGTCAACCACCAGCGCCTCGATGCGGGCATCCCAGGCGC
>Ga0307486_1001871_pt1 | contig 15366 bp, 16 predicted proteins | sample CBIW02metaG_FD_203663 | JGI IMG/M metagenome (GOLD analysis project Ga0307486, IMG submission 203663) | Sea-ice brine microbial communities from Beaufort Sea near Barrow, Alaska, United States - CBIW 0.2 | ecosystem: Environmental > Aquatic > Marine > Coastal | place: USA: Alaska | collected... | reverse complement strand
AGGACTATTCACAAAAATAATATCGTCTTATGTTGAGCAAGGGACTCAGGGATGAGGAAAAAGAAAAAATAAGTGAGCTCTTCAATTCTATGCTCCATCTTGAGTTTGTGCCTGATCTGTGGAAAAACGAACAACGCCAAAAGCTAAGTGACAATCTCAAAAAGATATTGGACATCACTTTAGATGATGTTGAAAATCAAAGCACTGAAGTTTTACTGGCAAAATTGAAATCTGCCGATCTTGAATTTTCACATTATGAACAATTTGGCGATTTACTTCTAAAGTTCAACTCTTTTGAAGCTGAAGACCAAAAAATTGAACTTGCAAAAAAAGCTGTTGTCGTTTATGAAACTGCACAACAGGAAAACAAGATTTTTTCCTTCGGCTTAATTCAAAAAATAAACAAGGCCAGGGCGCTACTTTAAATGAAAAATAAATTTTATCAATACATACTTAATTTACAAGACCAAATAACTGCCGGGCTGGAAAAGGTTGATGGAGAAGCAAAATTCCGGGAAGATATTTGGGAACGCCCTGAAGGCGGTGGCGGAAGAACGCGCGTAATTGAAAACGGAGCTGTTTTCGAAAAAGGCGGGGTAAATATTTCTGAAGTCCACGGCCCGCTTCCTCCCGCAATGCAACAATATTTCAAGGTCGGGGAAGTCGATTTTTTTGCCTGTGGCCTGAGTTTGGTGCTTCATCCCAAAAATCCGATGGTGCCTACCGTTCACGCAAACTGGCGCTATTTTGAAATGTATGACAAACAGGGAAATACCATAGACCAATGGTTTGGCGGCGGACAGGATTTAACGCCTTATTATCTCTTTGAAGAGGATGCAATTCATTTTCATCAGATCTGCAAAAAAGCCTGCGATAAGCACGATCCGGATTTCTACGGGAAATACAAAATAAACTGTGACGAATACTTTTGGAATGCACACCGGGAAGAAGCCCGGGGAATAGGAGGTTTATTCTTCGATTACCTAAAAGCTTCGGATAAAATGAACGTGGAAGATTGGTATAATTTTGTTACCGAAATAGGCAATAGTTTTTTAGAGTCTTACGTTCCAATTGTAGAAAAACGAAAGAACATTGCTTATTCCAAAGAACAACGCGAATGGCAGGAAATACGGCGTGGCCGTTATGTAGAATTCAATCTGGTGCACGATAAAGGCACACTTTTCGGATTAAAGACCAACGGGCGAATAGAGAGTATCTTGATGAGTTTACCTCCACATGTTCAATGGAAATATGACCATCATCCCGAAAAAGGAAGTGAAGAAGAGAAGTTGCTGGAGGTGTTGAAACATCCAAAAAACTGGATAGAATAGAAAATTGCGTAAAGAGAACTATTAATCGAAAAATTAAATAATATGTATCCATTAAGAAGAAACAGAAGATTGCGAACTACAGAAGCGGTCAGATCATTGGTTCGGGAAACAATTATCACCCCAAACGATTTTTTGATGCCGATATTCGTGGTTGAAGGAAAAAACATAAAAGAAGAAATAGCTTCCATGCCGGATTGTTTTCGGTTTAGCCTGGACCTTTTGGAAAAAGAGGTGAAAGAGATTTGGGCATTGGGAATAAAATCGGTGTTGTTATTTGTTAAGGTTCCTGATAAATTAAAAGACAATGCGGGAACTGAAGCAATAAATCCCGAAGGTTTAATGCAACGCGCGATAAAGACAGTAAAAAATGCAGTGCCGGAAATGCTGGTGATGACAGATGTTGCAATGGATCCTTATTCTTCTTATGGACATGATGGAATTGTTAGTGAAGGAAAAATATTAAATGACGATACCACAGCTGTTTTAGCCGAAATGGCATTAACTCACGCACAGGCAGGTGCAGATTTTGTGGCTCCCAGCGATATGATGGACGGCCGGATCTTTGAAATTAGAACCCTGTTGGAAGACGAAGGTTTTTACGAAACTGGAATTATGAGCTATAGCGCGAAATACGCCTCGGCATTCTACGGACCGTTCAGAAATGCCTTAGGATCAGCTCCGGGTTTTGGCGATAAAAAGACCTATCAGATGGACCCATCAAATCGTGATGAAGCGGTGAGGGAAACTTTGATGGATATTGAAGAAGGGGCCGATATTGTAATGGTGAAACCGGGCTTATGCTATCTCGATATTGTAAGGGATATAAAAAATGAGGTAAATGTTCCTGTAGCGGTTTATCAGGTATCCGGCGAATATGCAATGATCAAGGCTGCGGCAGAAAAAGGCTGGTTAGATCACGATGCGGTTGTTTTGGAACAACTCACAGCAATAAAACGAGCCGGCGCAAATATAATAGCTACCTATTTTGCCAAAGATGCGGTTAAGCTGCTCTCATAAAAAGAATCAATCTAAACATACAGGCCTCACAGATCTCAAAGACCTGTGAGGCCTTTTTTTATTCAAATTCAATTAAATAATTGTTTGTTAAAATCTAACAAACAATTTGCTTTCTGCATACATTTGAAGTGTGAAATTCAATAAGATAAATAGTATCATTCCTATTTTGCTGTTGGCATTTTTTAGTGCTTTCGGCAATGATGCTATTTCTGTCCAAGCGGTTTACAACAATTTGAACGCGCGGAATTTTGATTATTTACAGGCCGATCAGAATACAAACGCGATATTCTTTAAGGAAATATCTTCTATCGGCCTTTTTCAGATCGAACCGGAAAACAATACCGGAGATGCGCACTGTGACTTAGGAAAAAATTCTTCATCTTTAATAATAAATTATGTTCCGGAAAACAGCAATTCCTGGACATATCTTCAGGATATAAGAGATATCCTGGAACATCAAATCTTTCCATTTCATTTCTTTTGGTGATAAATCCGGTTTAAAAACAGGATTTCAAAAGGGCTTTCAGAAAAAGTCCAATGCTGTTGTACGCTTAAAATTTCAGTAATTCTGAAAATTTATCAGCATAAAAAAAATCAATTCACCTTAAATTTAGAAAAAATGGATTTCAAATCAATCGAAATTGGCACCGCATTAATATTACTGTTTATTGTCCCAATTCTTTATATGATCTACAGGCAATCAACCAAAGACAAAAGGCGTTTAAAGAAATTAAAAGATCTAAGCACTCAAAACCAAATGAAACTTGATCATTATGAGTTATCAAATTCCCTTTTATTGGGATTGGATTCTTCATCCAAAAAATTGATTGTCGTAGAACCCAAAAACGCAATGGAGTTTGAAGTGATTGATCTCAGCAAAATTGATATAAGCTCAATCGCGAAAAGGAGTGAAACCGAAACAAATAAACATACCGGAAAGGCACCTATAATCAGGATTTGTTTGGAATTAATAAAAAACAATCCGAAGCAAAAAGTTTCCGAAATTGTTTTTTATGATGAAGATGACGAGACCAATATGGATGCAGATGTACAACTCGTTCTTGCAAATAAATGGGATAAACTTGTCAGGATGAACCTTTCTGCATAAAAGCATTAAATAAAAATGTAATGCTGTTGCTGATGTAAAAACCAGCAACAGCTTTTTTTGTTCTGTTTAAGTGGATAATCGGAATTAAGCTGCCAACTATTTTAAGTAACTTTACACTTCTTCGAAATTTATTCAAATGAAAAAAATAACGTTTCTGCTGGCCTTTCTATGTGCTGGCTTCTTGTATGCACAAAAAACAATGACACCTGAACTTTTATGGCAGGTGAAAAAAGTTAGCCCGATAGGCGTTTCTGCTGATGGAAAAGAATTGTTCTATACAGTTTCCACTCCAAATGTGGAAGAAAACAATTTTGATTCCAAATATTACAAAATGCCTGTAACAGGCGGAAACTTCACTGAAATTTCAAAAGACGAAGCAAAAGTGACCGATAAAAATCTTTCGCCAGGCGGACAATATCTTTTGATGAACAAACCTGTTCAAGTGAAAGAGGTTGCGGGAAAAGATATTTATAGTGATCTTCCAAAAAGTGATGTCTATGTTTATAATTCTCTGGACTACCGTCACTGGGACACTTGGAACGACGGAAGCTACAGCCACGTTTTTTATAAAGATGTAAAAACCGGTGCTGAAACCGACATCACCCCACAACAACCTTATTATACACCGCAAGCTCCTTTTGGTGGCGACGAGGATTACATCTGGGGGACGAAAGGCGAAAATATCTATTACGTAAGTAAGAAATTGGCGGGAACAGATTATGCCGTGAGCACCAATACCGACATTTATAAATTTGACCTTGCCAGTAAGCAGACCGAAAACATTACTAAGGAAAACAAAGGCTATGACACCCACCCGGCTTTTTCAAAAGAAGGAACTTTAGCTTGGTTACAAATGGTGACTGAAGGTTATGAAGCCGATAAAAATGATATTGTTGTGCTTCAAGGTGGCGTTAAACAAAACCTTACCTCACAATGGGATGGAACCGTGAATGGTTTTACCTGGGGAAGCAATAGCAAAGATATATATTTTACCGCTCCAACTGATGGTACCATTCAGATTTTTAAAGTGGATTATCCAGGCAAGACCAGAAAGATGCCTGTTGTGGAACAACTTTCACAAGGACAATTTGATGTTACAAGCATTATTGCTGAAAATAATGGGCAATTGATTGTAACCCGTACAGATATGAATCACGCTTCGGAAATTTTTTCTTTCAATTTGAAAAATAAAACCTTCAAGCAAATTACGCTGGTAAATACAGAATTCTACAACAACCTGGATTTGCCAAAAGTTGAAAAAAGAATGGTTACTACCAAAGACAACAAACAAATGATGGTTTGGGTAATCCTGCCACCAAATTTTGACAAAAACAAAAAATACCCAACTTTACTATATGCTCAGGGCGGACCACAATCTGCTTTGTCACAATTTTATTCCACTCGTTGGAATTTTCAATTGATGGCTTCAGAAGGTTATATTATCGTAGCGCCAAACCGTCGCGGAATGCCTGGCCATGGTGTAGAATGGAACGAAGCGATAAGCGGAGATTGGGGCGGAAAAGCGATGCAGGATTACCTTGATGCTATTGATGATGTAGCAAAAGAACCTTATGTGGATAAAGATCGTTTGGGTGCTATTGGGGCAAGTTACGGCGGTTATTCCGTGTTTTGGTTGGCAGGAAATCACGACGGACGTTTCAAAACATTTATTGCCCACGATGGGGTTTTTGACATCCGTTCTATGTACAGTACCACAGAGGAGTTATTCTTCGTAAATCATGATATGGGCGGTGCTTATTGGGAAAAAGATAATGCTGTGGCTCAAAAATCCTTTAACGAATTCAACCCGATAACTTATGTTGATAAATGGGATACCCCAATTATGATCGTTCAGGGTGGAAAAGATTATCGTGTTCCCATTGAACAAGGCTTAGGCGCTTTTCAAGCAGCACAATTAAAAGGGATAAAGAGCAAACTTCTTTATCTCCCCGAAGAAAACCACTGGGTGCTGCAGCCTCAAAATGCACTGGTTTGGCAACGTGAGTTCTTCAAATGGTTAAAAGAAACTTTATAAAGAGAACATTTTAGAAGAAGAAAAGGCTCCAAAAAACTAATGTGATTTGGGGCTTTTTTTATTATCCCCATAGGGATCAATAGTATCAAAGAAAGCTAGAAGTCTACTTTGTGAAAAATGAAATAGCAGAATTAATATTACTTAAGAAAGTATAAAATCACAAATTATCAGCTTAAATAAAAATAAACATTCCGCGACTCTTTGTTGTTCTGTTAATTGGCATAAAGTCTTGTCTCGAATGTCTTTCAATGAAGCCGACTTTTTCTTTCCCAGAAAAATAATCCCTAATTTAGTGCTTCCTTTAATTATAACCGGGAATGCCCTGAACCCAAAAATCAAGAATTATCCAACCAAAAGATATGAACAACCTTCATACATCCCATCTTAAAACCCCGCTTGGAATTGCGGAAATCCAAGGAAATGAAGCTGGAATTTCAAAAATTGTAATAACCGGGGAAAAATCTGTTCCTTCCAAAGAGATCCACGAAGAATTGAAGGAAGCTGTTCTTCAATTGGAAGCTTATTTTAAGGGGGAATTAAAGGAATTCAAGTTAAAACTCAATCCGGAAGGAACTCCCTTCCAGAAAAAAGTCTGGGAAGCCTTACAGGAAATTCCCTATGGCGAAACCTGTTCTTATCTGGAATTATCAAAAAAGCTGGGAGATGTAAAAGCTATCAGGGCAGTTGCAGCAGCAAATGGCAAAAACCCGCTTTGGATAGTGATCCCGTGCCATCGGGTAATTGGAAGCGATGGTTCGTTAACGGGTTATGCCGGTGGATTATGGCGTAAGAAATGGCTATTGGACTTCGAAAATCCACCCCTTCAACTTCAATTATTTTAATATAATTCCTCCTCGGAAATTCCATTCCAGATTAATTCAATATAGAATATTTAGAATTATTCTTAAATTCTTTATGTCCCTGCAAATTAAGTTTCTATTTTATCCGGAAAAAATCCCTATTTTTAATTTCGATGAAATGAGCATAAAGGTATTTTGATACAAATATGGAAAACCTGCATGTCACAAGCAGGCGTCTATGCAAATTCATCCCAAATTATCGGGACAAGTCATGACCTTTAAAAAGCAATAGGAATCTTCATATGAAACTAATACTGCGCATTACCGGAATTTTCCTTGCAGCCCTCGCGTTAATAATATTGCTCTTAGTGGTTCTGGACTACAGTTACGTTCTTCGAGGATTTGAGGTAGTTTATTTATCAGGCCACACCACAGCTTACATTGATGATTATCCCGAATTTGAAAACCGTACAATTGCTGCAGGAAATAATTATCAGCCCTGGCCAGAACATGTTCAATCCAATACCGCCACTCCTACAGAAAAACTTCTGAAAACCAATAAAGACCTGGGAACCGTCGCGTTTTTAATTATAAAAAACGACAGTATCTGGTTTGAGAATTATGCCGAAGGATATGATGAAAATTCCAAAACCAATTCCTTTTCCATGGCAAAATCCATTACAACTGCATTGCTGGGAAAAGCCATTGATGATGGTTTTATAAAAAGCCTGAACCAGCCGGTAGCCGATTTTTTGCCTGAATTCAACACTCCATCCGGTTCTGCAATAAGGGTAGGAGATTTGGCCTCCATGTCTTCAGGACTGGATTGGAACGAAGATTATTTCAATCCGTTCTCTCAAACAGCGAGAGTTTATTTTGATAAGAATATTCGGGAAGTCGTATTGGATCTAAAAGTGATAGATAAACCCGGGACTGCCTTTAAATACCTTAGCGGCAATACTATCCTCTTAGGTTTGGTTTTGGAAAAAGCCACCGGTAAAAATCTTTCAACTTATCTGAGCGAAAGTTTTTGGCAACCTTTGGGGATGAAAAACGATGCTTTATGGCAACTGGACAGCAAGGAGAGTGGAATGGAAAAGGCCTACTGCTGTATTTCTTCAAATGCCCAAGATTTTGCTCGTTTTGGGAAGCTTTTTAAAAATCACGGAAAATGGAACAACCAGCAAATCCTGGATTCAGCATTTATCGCAAAGGCAACCCATCCCAGGTTCCCGGATTCCCCGGAATATGGATATGGCCTGTGGCTGAGCGATTATAAAGACAAAGAGATTTTCTATTTGCGCGGGGTGCAGGGACAATATGTAATTGTTATTCCGGAAGACAACTTGATTATAGTGCGTCTTGGTCACGCGTTTGTAAAAAAGGAAGAAAATGAAAAACATCACGCAGATTTCTATATCTATATTGATGAAACCTATAAAATGCTGAACAATGCTCCGTAAAATCAACCTGGAACACATATTATTTCTTGACATTGAAACTGTGCCGGAAGAAAAGTCGTTTAAAGACCTATCTGAAGAGAGAAAAATACTCTGGGAAGAGAAAACCATTTACAAGCGAAAAGAGGAATTTACCGCTGAAGAATATTACGACCATGCCGGAATCTGGGCCGAATTTGGCAAAATTATTTGTATTTCGGTTGGATTTTTTAAGATCAAGGATGAGAAACGAAGTTTCAGGATGACCACTTTTAGTGGTGGGGAAGAAAAATTGCTGAAAGATTTTTCCAATTTGCTCGAGACCCATTTTTACAAACCTCATCATCTCCTTTGCGCCCATAACGGCAAGGAATTCGATTTCCCGTACATCTCCCGCCGCCTATTGATCCATAACCTACCGCTGCCCGCAAAATTGGATCTATTCGGCAAAAAACCCTGGGAAGTTCCGCATCTGGACACCCTGGAACTATGGAAATTTGGCGATTACAAGCATTACACTTCATTAAAACTCCTTACCAATGTATTGGGAATTGCTTCTCCCAAAGATGACATAGGCGGCTCCCAGGTTCTCGACGTGTTTTATATAGATCTTGGGATAGCGCGCATAATAACCTATTGTGAAAAAGATGTAGTTGCAATTGCCCAGGTGATCTTAAAACTCCGACAGGAAGAATTGCTGATCGATGCTGAGATCATTTCAGTTTAATAGAGAAAGAAATTTTTAATTTCAGGCAATTACCTATAATTTTGCAGCTCTCAAAATGAATTCAAGATGGCAAAATCAGATCTGCAAACTTCAACGCTTCCACACTTTAATTTCCCGGAAGAAATGCAATGGCTTTATGAAAATGGGTATGATATAAAATTTGAAAAAATCAATGCCATCCTCGCTTTAGACAGGGAATTATTGATCTCGGATTTAATAGCAGTTTTAAACGACAGCATGGTTCGTTTAGAATTTTTCCTTAAAAAAGCAGGAACAGAAGGCTATAACGATGAAAATTTCAATTTCCCCAGCCACGCATTATTATTAATGATTGAATTAAAAGCGGAAGGTGCCATAGACCAAATCCTGGAGATTTTAAAACAAAATCAAAGCTTTTACGATTTCTGGTTTGGTGATTTGCTGTACAGTTTTGCCTCACCCGCAATTTTTTGGTGTGGGCTAAATCAAACAGACAAACTGATGACCTTTCTAAAACAACCAAATACTTACTTGTACAGCAAATGTTTTGTGGGTGAAGCGGTTATAAGAATCCCCGCAATATTTCCCGAAAGAAGACCTGAAATTTTGAATTGGAGCCGGGAATTATTGAATTTTTATTGCGAAAAACCTGACGACGGTACCGTTGAAAGTGCTGAATACTACGGCTTCTTTATAGCAGATTTGACCAATGCCGGTTTTTATGAATTATTGCCCGAAATAAAACTGCTGTTCGATTCCCAAAGTGTAGCAGTTCATATTTGTGGAGACTATGAAGAGATTTTAGAAGATATTCCCATCCAGAATTATGAATATTTTGACCAGCTCGAGAATGACATTTTTGAAAATTACACCTATTTAAATGAGACATTTGACGACTTTGAAATAGAAAATGAAAAAGATTTTGACAAAGATCTTTTTCACGATTCCCGTTTTTTAAATGAACTTCCAGAATCAGATCTTAAACTATCAAAAATAGGCCGAAATGACCCCTGCCCTTGTGGAAGCGGAAAAAAATACAAAAAATGCTGTATAGACTCCAATTAACAGTTGCTGGATTCAAAACTAAAAATAAAAAAACCGCCTCTTTCGAAGCGGTTTTTTTTCAATTTGATCATTTGATACTAATCTTTTAAATTCCTTTCCATTTGGGAAAAGCCTTAAAAAGCGAACTTGATCCCTTGTGATAAAGGCAATTCAGTAGTATAGTTAATGGTATTTGTCTGTCTTCTCATATAAACTTTCCAGGCATCGGAACCGGATTCGCGTCCGCCACCGGTTTCTTTTTCGCCACCAAATGCACCGCCAATTTCAGCACCGCTGGTACCAATATTCACGTTGGCAATTCCGCAGTCAGATCCTGTTACAGAAAGAAAACGTTCTGCTTCCCTTAAGTTATTGGTCATAATGGCCGAAGACAATCCCTGTCTCACGCCATTCTGAATTTCAAGGGCATCTTCCACATTTCCTGAATATTTCATCATATACAATACCGGCCCAAAAGTTTCGTGCTGCACGATCTCATAATGATTTTCGGCTTCGGCAATTGCGGGTTTTACATAACATCCGCTTTCATAACCTTTACCTTCCAGAACGCCACCTTCAACAATAATTTTTCCGCCTTCTTTTACTACTTTGTCAAGCGCGTCTTGGTAATTTTTAACCGCATCTTTATCTATTACCGGCCCCACGTGATTGTTCTCATCCAGCGGATTCCCGATTTTTATTTGATTATAAGCGGCAACTATGGCATCTTTCACCTTATCGTAAACAGATTCGTGAATGATCAGTCTTCTGGTAGAAGTACAGCGCTGTCCGGCAGTTCCCACAGCTCCAAACACAGCTCCAATAACCGTCATTTTCACATCGGCATCCGGAGTTACAATGATGGCATTGTTCCCTCCTAATTCCAATAAAGATCTTCCCAAACGTTCTGCTACTTTGGAAGCCACAATTTTACCCATTTTGATTGAACCTGTTGCCGAAATAAGTGGAATACGATTATCCGTAGTCATCATTTCCCCAACTTTATAATCTCCTGTTATCAAACATGAAATTCCTTCCGGTACTCCGTTTTCACTAAATACGCGAGCAGCTATTTTTTGACAGGCTACAGAAGTTATGGGTGTTTTTTCAGATCCTTTCCATACGCAGGCATCTCCGCAAACCCAGGCCAAAGCCGTATTCCAGGACCACACGGCCACAGGAAAGTTAAATGCCGAAATGATCCCGACCACGCCAAGCGGATGGTATTGTTCGTACATACGATGTCCGGGACGTTCAGAGTGCATGGTAAACCCGTGCAACTGTCTTGACAAGCCTACCGCAAAATCACATATATCGATCATTTCCTGCACCTCCCCCAAACCTTCCTGGTAGGATTTTCCCATTTCATAGGAAACAAGTTTCCCCAATGGTTCTTTTAACCGGCGCAATTCATCATTAAATTTACGCACAATTTCACCACGTTGTGGAGCAGGCATTAATCTCCAGGTTTTAAAACCTGCGGTTGCGGTAGTCATTACCTTTTCAAAATCTTCTTTTGTAGTAGACCTCACCTTCCCTATCAAGGCCCCATCCACGGGAGAATAGGATTCAATAATTTCTCCGCTGCCAAAAAAATCATGCCCGGTAGAAGTTCCTGCATTTACATCTTCAATTCCCAGTTCTTTCAGGGCTTTTTTAATTCCAAATTTTTCTGCTATTTCACTCATTTATTTGTGTTTTTATCTGTTAGGGTATTTATTTATTGCGAAAATAATAAAAAAATACCCATTAATCATTATCTGCCGTAAACAGTTTGTCTTCAGGCATAACCGTACCGCACTTATCGCAGGTACGCAATTCCTTACTTTCGTAAAAATGTTTAAAATGCGTTAAAAAATCGGTTTCAATATTTTGCAAAGGAAAATAAACCTCATATAATTTATTGTTGCAATTCTCGCAAAACCACAAAAGACCATCCTTTGTATCCTCCCCCATGCGTTTGCGCTCTATCACCAAACCTATGGATCCTTCGTGCCTAACCGGGGAATGCGGGACTTTTGCCGGGTGTAGATACATATCCCCGGGGCCGAGTTTCATCGTAACTTTTTCGCCATTTTCCTGCACCTGCAATTCAATATTCCCTTCCAGCTGGTAAAAAAGCTCTTCTGTTTCGTTGTAATGATAATCTTTCCTGGCATTTGGTCCGCCTACGATCATCACGATATAATCGTCAGAATTCTTATAAATACTCTTGTTCCCAACCGGCGGTTTCAACAAATCGCGGTTCTGTTCAATCCACTTATTGAGGTTAAAAGGTTTATTAATCGCCATATTGAAGGTATTTTTACCGAACGCATAAAATTAAACAATCTCAAACAGAAAGTTCTAAAGCTTATCAGAAATTTTTGGGCGTGTGCACTAAAAAGTGCACCGCGCTATCCGTTGCAAGTCCGCGGCGCAAAAAAGCGCCTGCGGGCTTTCCACTCCTATCGCTCACGCAAACAAATTATGAAAACCCTTCTATAGTAAATTTTAGTACTTTTATACACCATAAATCTATCCTTCTAATTATGAAATGAGCATAACGGAAACTCGATGCAAACACCAATGAAGATATGCGAATTACATATGACCAATAAAAAACAATAAATATCTACATATGAAAAAACTTCTACTCCTGATTTCATTGGCAAGCATTTTTGCCTGCAACCAGTCTTCTGTCGACAAAAAACCTTTTGGGGAAACTCCCGTAAAACCTATCTCAGATAAAGTTGAGAGTGATAATTTCGGAATTGTCATCCATGGCGGGGCAGGCACCATTTTAAAGGAAAATATGTCCGATTCCATAGAAAATGCATACAAAGCGGTATTGGAAGAAGCTGTTAAAGCTGGCCATGAAATTTTGGCAAATGGCGGAACTTCCATTGAAGCCGTCCAGCGAAGCATCAATATAATGGAAGATTCTCCCCTTTTCAACGCGGGAAAAGGCGCCGTATTCACCAATCAGGAAACCAACGAGATGGATGCCGCCATTATGGATGGGGAAACCCTGAACGCCGGTGCAGTTGCCGGGGTTACAACGGTGAAAAATCCTATTGACCTCGCATTTCAGGTCATGGAAAATTCCCCGCACGTGTTGCTTTCCGGCAAAGGTGCAGAACAATTTGCAAAAGAGCGCGGACTGGAAATCGTGGAACCTTCATATTTTTATACCGAAGAGAGATTCCAGGCTTTACAACGGGTGAAGGAGGCGGAAAAATCCAAATTGGATTCCGCAAATCAAAAAACAGCATTTTACGATCCTTATATTAAAGAATCCAAATTTGGAACCGTGGGTTGTGTGGCATTGGACAAAAACGGAAATATAGCAGCTGGAACCTCAACCGGGGGAATGACCAACAAAAAATGGAACAGGATTGGGGATGTGCCAATTATTGGCGCGGGAACTTATGCGAATAATGCAACCTGCGCCGTTTCCGGAACCGGATGGGGCGAGTATTTTATTAGGGGGGTTGTAGCTTATGATATTTCAGCCATGATGGAATATAAGAAAATGAGTTTGAAAGAAGCTGCCAAAAAAGTGATCCAGGAAAAACTGACCGAATTAGGCGGCGAAGGCGGGATCATAGCCATAGACAACAAGGGAAATATCGCCATTGAATTCAATTCTGCAGGGATGTACCGCGCCGCGATGAACAAAAAGGGCGAATTGACCATTGGCATCTATAAAGAAAATGAGGCTGCAATAGAAAATGAAAAATAAAAAGTAAGCTCTTTCAAAACAAACGTCTAAAGCCCGAAAACTATATTCATTGGACTATTATTGTTTGATGGTTTAATCCTTTTTTTTGATATTAGAATTATTATGGATTTAAAGACATTTCTTCCCTCCTTCTTATTAAACTTTTTCATTTCTGCAATTTGTTTTCTGATATTTACCCCAAGCCTGTACTCCCAAGGCTTAACAAGGCAGGAGTTCCATGATAGCATAAAGAAGATGCCGTCTTTCTCTATGTATAATGATGTTTACTTCATCACGGGAGTAGCTACAAATCAACCTATATCCAAGGAATTTTCGGATATCAAATATCAAATCAGTTTTAAACAAATGGTAACAAAAGCCACCTTACCTTTTAATTCCTATTTGTTTGTTACCTACACTCAAAAGGCCTTTTGGGACGTTTACAAAAATTCAAGTCCTTTTGGCGAAATAAATTTTAATCCGTCGGCTGGTTTAGGTAAACCAATTTTTAAAGATAACAACTTGATCGGTTTGTTGGAATTTAAAATGGAGCATGAATCAAACGGGCAAGATAGTATTGCCAGCAGGAATTGGAACCGTCTTTCGTTAGCCTATAATACAGCTTTAAGTAATAAAATGATACTTCGCGTAAAAGGCTGGATTCCATTTACCTATAAAGAGAGCAATCCCGATATTCTGGATTATGTCGGTTTGGGAGAAGCAAAACTGGAGTACACCATAATTCCTGAAACACTGGTAGCTGATATCACCCTTAGAAAAGGTTTAAAAGACTGGAATGGAGCCGCGAGCACAAGATTGCTCTATAAATTATTCAACAATTCCGGAAATCAATACCTCATGCTGGAATGGTTCGTAGGTCACGCTGAAAATTTATTTGATTATAACAAATATACCAGCATGATCCGCCTTGGATATGTGATAAAATCTACCCAATTAAATATTCTTCACGGCAAATAAAGTTAATTATCTTCTGAATTGTTAACCCTTCCAGCGTCTAAAACGCTGGCAGGGTTGGTTATTCAAAAACATTAAATTAATTCAGTTTTCTGCCTTTTTGGGTCCACCAAGGGTGCACTTCCACCTTTAACCGGCCGGCTTTTACCATGGGATCCAGGTTTGCCAGACTGTCAGCTTCTTTTTGTGTTGGCGTGTTGTAAACCACAATTCCCCGAATTTCCCCATCATCCCCAAAAGGCCCGATCAAGCTCGCATATCCTTCTTTAGCCATTCTGTTTAAATGTGCCAGGTGCTGTTTTTGAAGTTCCGCCGCTTCGGTAGAATCCTTACTTTTGATATCGCCAGATTTCAAAAAAACCATGAAATATTGTTGCATCAAATAAGTGGAATCACCCTCCTTGTATATAAAAGTTTGATGCCCTTCTTCCTTCAACTGTTGCAATTTTTCTTCCATCTTGATTTTTTCGGCTTTAACTCCAGAATCGGAAGGAATTTCCCTGATTTTTTCTACAGGTTGTTCACAGGAACTTATCATTAAAAAGAGTCCTAATAAAACGATGGAATTATTCATTACAGATTATTATTTCCAGTTAATAAATGGGTCTTTGCTTAGTTGAGAGTTGTAATAACGAATCTCCCCCGTTACTTCCTCTCCCAACCATTCCGGTTTTTCAAAAGTATCATTTTCTGAATGCAATTCAATTTCGGCTACGATCAATCCTTGATTCTCTCCAAAAAATTCATCAATTTCAAAAGTGTGTTCTTCAATTTCTACTAAATATCGCATTTTTTCAATTATTCCGGGCTCACATAATTTCATCAATTCTTCGGCTTCCACTACCGGAATTTCTTTTTCCCATTCAAACCGGGTGAGCCCGTTTTTTGAAGATTTCCCTTTAATGGTCAAATAAGCCTGATCTCCCCTGATCCTGATTCGTACCGTTCGCTCCGGTTGCGTGTTCAAAAAGCCCTGGATTATTTTGAATTTTTTGGATGACTGGGTTTTAAACCCTTCCGATCTTACTAAAAATTTACGTTCAATTTCAACCATATTTCAATTTCCCTTCGCGGCTATTTTTTTTATTTCATCCGATTCGATCATACTTCTTTCATAAACCTTGTTTGAGACAATTATCATTGCCCTCGCGATGGTTTCCGGGTGAATTGAACGGTATTTTTTAAGGGGACCTATCAATACATAATTC
>Ga0307486_1001870_pt1 | contig 15370 bp, 12 predicted proteins | sample CBIW02metaG_FD_203663 | JGI IMG/M metagenome (GOLD analysis project Ga0307486, IMG submission 203663) | Sea-ice brine microbial communities from Beaufort Sea near Barrow, Alaska, United States - CBIW 0.2 | ecosystem: Environmental > Aquatic > Marine > Coastal | place: USA: Alaska | collected... | reverse complement strand
CCCTTGCCCGCAAACCGTTCAGAAACCCAGTACCCGATCGACGCAGACGCGAGAGAACCATAGGTGATTGAAGACACATTCAATTGCCCAGCAACATCAGAATTATGCTCAATCACAAACGGCAGGCCAGCGCCCGCACGCGACTGTTGAAGCAGTCCTCGGATGCTTGACTTCACATCGAACGTTACTGGCCCGACCGGGCTCGTAGCCTCCCACTGGCGAAGCCACCCCCGGTTATCGCGGAGCTCTCGCTCCAATACACGAGCGTCTCGCACCCGAATGGGGCGAATACTGATGTCTCCGTCGCTGAGCGTCGGAATGCCAAACGCCATTCGCTACTCCAGAGTTGAACTGAACTGCTTGAGCCATGGGCGCAGGTCAGGGCCCAAATCTTCGCGTTCAACGGCAAGCTGCACAATCGCCTTGATGTAATCGAGGCGGTCCCCCGTGTCATAGCGTCGGCCGCGGAACACAACACCGTAAACGCCGCCGGCAACATCGTTCTGTGCCATCTCGAGCAGAGCATCCGTCAGTTGGATTTCGCCGCCCTTGCCAGGGTCAGTGCGTTCAAGGATCTCAAAAATTTCGGGACGAAGCACATAGCGACCGATAATGGCCAGGTTTGAGGGTGCGGTGCCCTGGACGGGCTTTTCGACTAAACCGGTAATACGCACAACGTCGTCATCGTCGGTGGGCTCGACAGTGGCGATTCCGTACATGTGGCTTTGCTCGGGGTCCACCTCCATGAGCGCAATCACCGACGCATTGCGTGCGGTCTGTTCGTCGAGCATGCGCGAGAGCAGCACATCACGATCGTCGATGAGGTCGTCACCGAGCAACACAGCGAAAGGCTCGTTGCCGACGTGCATCCGTGCCCTCAACACCGCGTGGCCCAGACCGCGCGGGTCACCCTGACGCACGTAGTGCATGTCGGCGAGGTCGTTCGAGAACGCAACCTTGGAGAGCCGATCTCTGTCGCCCTTGAGCTCTAGGGTTGCCTCGAGCTCGGTCATGCGGTCGAAATGGTTCTCGAGAGCGTTCTTATTTCGCCCGGTGACCATCAGCACATCGTGGAGGCCGGCAGCAACTGCCTCCTCGACGACATACTGGATCGCTGGCTTGTCCACGACGGGCAACATCTCCTTCGGCATTGCCTTTGTTGCCGGCAAAAATCGTGTGCCCAGACCCGCCGCAGGGATGACCGCTTTAGTAATCTTCGATGCCATAGCAACAGGCTACCGGGACAGCCTCGTAGAATGTGTATATGACCGACGATGTCAGTCACGATAAACGTGCACTCCGAGCCGAATTACGCGAACGCCGCCGCATCTGCACCGCCAAAGAGCGGGAAGAGTCTGAAGCGGGTGTGACCGCGAACCTCATCGAACTCGCTTCACGGCTCGGCTCCACCTCGGTAGCCGCCTACCTCTCGACCACAGACGAACCTCAGACTCGCGGATTTCTGCGCTGGGCATGCGAACACGACATCCGTGTTCTGCTCCCCATCTCCCGCTCCGACGGCCTCCTCGACTGGGCACCCTACGATGGCGAAGAAGAAGACGAAGACCTGATCGGCATGCCTGCGCCCACCAGCGAAGTGCTTGGCCCGATTGCTATCAACGACGTCGACCTGATTATCGTGCCCGCTGCATCCGTGGATCGCACCGGTATGCGCATGGGGTGGGGTCGCGGTTACTTCGATAAAACACTCGGCTCGATGGAGACGAAACCTCCCATCTACGCCGTCATCTTCGAAAGCGAATATGTGGATGCCGTACCCACAGAGCTTCACGACCAACCAGTCAATGGCATAGTCACCCCCTCGGGAATTGTGACCATTACCGAGCACAACTAAGGATCAAGTGCCTACCTATTCATACCGCTGTACCGCGTGCGACAACGCGTTCGACATTCAGCAGTCGTTCATCGATGACTCATTGACGGTGTGCTCTGCCTGCGACGGCAAGCTCCGTAAGGTGTTCTCCGCCATCGGCGTGACCTTTACCGGCTCCGGCTTTTACAGCAATGATTCGCGGGCGTCGAAGAGTTCAAGCGACTCAAGCTCGAGCGGGTCTGGCTCGTCGGCAGGCTCGTCAGGCTCGTCCTCGGGCGAATCGGCACCGAGCAAGTCGTCTTCAGATTCGTCATCATCGGGGTCATCAGGTTCCGGATCATCCAGCTCAACTTCTGGATCGTCATCCTCAACTTCGTCATCCTCTTCACCTGCGGCGGCAAAAGCGTCATAGTTGTCCTATCCCTCAGGTAAAGGAGAACGAAATGTTTAGCGGATTCAAAGCCTTCATTTTGCGCGGCAATGTGATCGATCTTGCGGTTGCCGTTGTCATTGGCACCGCGTTCACCGCGGTGGTCAACTCGCTCGTTGTGAGCGTTTTCAACCCGCTGATTGGTACCCTCTTCAACGCGGAAAGTTTGGCCAAAGCATTACCCGTTGTGCTCCCCAATTCGGGTGGAGAAGACGCGGTAATTTACTTCGGTGCAGTTATTGCCGCCCTCGTGCAATTCCTGCTCGTCGCCATCGTTGTGTACTTCGCGATCGTCGCTCCCATGAACTACGCCAACAAGTTGGCTGAAGCTCGCAAGCCCAAGGTGGAAGAAGAACCCGCTGGCCCGACCGAGACCGAGCTGCTGGTTCAAATTCGCGACCTGCTCGCGAGGCAGAACAGCTAAAGAGAGCTCACGCTCAGTGTGTTGCCGCTGATTGCTCGGCCCGCGAGCAATCAGCGGGCCACGATAGCACTAGCCCCAATGCGGAGGTTTGTCGCCCTTGAGTCGCGCGTCGTTCTCGTTTGCCGGATGCCGCGCAGACTCCCCCGTCGGGTGCGGGTCTGAGCCATCAGGCGACGCCGTCGTCACTCGGCGACGCTTGCGGCTCTTCGCCGGCAGTGCTTCTTTCACCGGCGCTGTGCTCGCCTCTTCGCCGGCCTGTTGCTCGTCGTGCTGCTCGCACTTTGGCGAACCGTCAGTGCCACACACGAGCTACTGCTGCGGACGTATAGCGGGGATGATCGCGATGGGCTCAGTACTGGGAGCAGCGTCGGCTCCGAGCATCCGCGCGACCTTGTCAGCAACTTGATCGGGGTCGCTGAAGAGCTCAAAGGCGTGCACGCGCAAGTAGTGCCAGCCAAGTCGGCGCAACAACTCTGGACGCAGTCGCAATGACTCGCGCAGGCTCGACCCGTGCACCATTGCATCGGTCTCGATAGTTCCGCAGCGACCGCCGAGCGAGGCGACGAGTCCGAGCTTGGCGCGATGCCCGAGCGCGACGCGCAATCCGCGCTTCTCTAGGCGACGAGCGAGGTCGACGAGCATCGGATCGCTGTCGTCGGGAACGGGAATTTCGGCGTAGCGCGCATCAACTTCGTCGAGCACCTCGGCTAGGGCAACGGCCCCGTGCTTCATGCGGCCGTCGTCGAGGTCTTTGGAGCGGAACGACGTCACAATTTCCAGCGAACGTCGAGCACGCGTCATCGCGACGGCGAGCAAGCGTTCTCCCCCTGGCTCACCGAGCGAACCGAAATCGGAGAGAACGCGACCGTGTGGTGTGCGCCCGTATCCGATAGAGAAGATGACCCTGTCGCGGCTTTGGGCAACAGCCTGGTCGATGGTGGTGACGGTAAACGGTTCTGAACGGTCACCGATGATGACATCGATCAGTTCGGGTCGACGGCGACCGACAGCATCCAACACCGACTGCATGACCCGCACTGCGTGGAGCGGGCTTGCCGTAATGACCATGAGGGACTCATGCGGCCGCTTAGTCGCGTGGTCGAGCACAAGCTCAACCACGGTCGAGACCTCGGCGTCGGGGCTTTCTACTGCGCCAGAGTCAGGGTCGGGCATCCCGACGCCATCCGCTACGTAGCTGACGGCGAGGCTGCCGTGACCAAGGAAGCTTCCCGCCCACGGCAATGACTCAATCTGGCCACCGTAAAACCGACGATTCACGAGTTCGGCAAGTTCCTCGCCACCAGGGCGGTAGCTGCGAGTCAACGTCAGGGTCGGCAAAATTCCGCTCAGCTTCGCGAATGCCGAATCATCGACAAGCGCTTCACGCGCTTCATCGTCAACCGGCGGAGGAGCGTCAGCAGTCGCATCGCGCACCGCAATTTCGAACGGAGTCGGCGATTGGATGACGGGGTCACCTATGACAACGACCTGCTTCGAGCGACGAATTGCTCCGCTCGCTTCGGCTACGGTCATCGCGCCGGCATCAACGAGGAACACCGTGTCGAACGGCATTGTGTCTACAACGGAGTCGATTTCGTATGGCGAGGTGAGCCATACAGGTGCGATAGTCCGCGAGAGGTGGGGTGCAGAGGTCTGAACGTCGAACGACGTGAGCCTGTCTTTGGAGAGTGAACGTTTGAGGGCGCTGGCTTCGTCTGGCCAGTCAACGAGCCCGATTGTCCAGTTTTCGGCGATCTGCCAGGAAAGTTGTTTCGCGTTTGCTGACGCGTGCGCTTCGTCGACAAGACGGAAATCTGCTTCGAGACGATCCACCACCGACGTGTTTGCGTTGAGCAGTGCGCGATCCGCTTCGAGCATGGAATCGAGAGCTGACTTCCACCACGACAACTCAAGCTCGGCGGCAACCTGATCTTCGGGAACGTGCCGCTTGGCCAGATCATCAATGAGGGGGTTGAGTTTGAGGTCTCGCAGACTGCCCATGAGCGCTGTGCGCTCCTGCAGGTTATTGAGCACATCTGATTCCGCGGCGAGCGCCGAAACCTTGTCAATCAAGAATGGGATCGGCAGGCTAGACAGGTTGACGTGCGAGTCAGCGATGCCGAGCGGGATGTCGAGTGCAGCAAGATCTTCAGAGACGTGCTGGTACGACCGCTGCACTTCGCTGATTCCCACGGGAACCGCCGGGCTCGCACCCTCCGCAACGAAGCGGTGCCAAAGCACGCGCTGCTTCTGAATCCGCATCAGCGCGGCATGCATGTCGGTGACGCGCACACCAGGGCGCACATATTCGAGTGCCAACTTCTTGAGACGACGACGGTTGCTGTTCGTCATGTCGGGGAATTCACGTCGCGGAGCTGTTGCCGCAATCAGTTCGGTAATTGCCCGGTCAAAGACGGTCGGCACGAATCGGTCGAGAGTCTCTCGAAGATCAACGAGCAAGCGTAGGTATACGCCGAGCTCGTCGATGCTTTGGAAGGGCCGCATCCGAGTGTTCGATACCAGCCGGTTGGCGACATCGAGCAGTTCAGACAGCTGCAGGTTGACCCGTTTGGCGATCTCGTGGGCTTTCAGAGCTTCTTCACCATTGGCGAACTGCGCTCCGTACCACGGCGAATCACCTGGCCCGTACTTGAATTCACCCAATTTGGCTGCGGCAATGATCACGCCAGTAGCGGCACTGCGATCCTTGGCGAGCTTTTCTACAGACTCGCGTGAGAGCCGCGCCGTCGTTGATGGCGGACTCGGCAAGAGTGCGAGCCGACTCAGCTCTGAAACGCAATCGAGAACCGAGACACCGAGCACATCGTCAGCGACCGACATGGAGCCCCGGTAGTCGAGCATGATCTTGCGCAGACGAAGAAGCGCTTCATCTACATCTTCGATCTGCGGTTTGGTGGACTTTTCGCTGCGTGAAATGGATCGGATGATGTCGCGACGGAGCGTGCGCGGCGCAACAGCAACCCCCGGCAGGCCGATGTCGCTGAAACGTTCGGCGATCGACTGGAGGGAGGCGCGGCGCGGACTCACCACAAGCACTCGTTTGTTTTGCGCGACCAGCGCACCGACCGCATTGACAATGGTCTGCGTTCCACCGGTGCCCGGCAGTGTACGAACAACCAGCGAGTTACCGGCCTCGATCTGGGCGATCACGTTCTCTTGCTCAGCATCCGCGTCAAGCAGCAAGTTGTCGGTCTGCGGCGAACGCTCATCGGCCGACAGCGCGGGAACAGGAGAATAACCCTCCTTGATGGTCCACGCCGCTGCGGTATTTCCTGCCAGCGCGTCCAAGATTGGATGCTGCAATTCGGCAGCATCGTCGGTCAGTCCTGGAGCAACATCCGCAAAGGACGAAACCACAAGTCGCGGGCTAACGGCGAAGTCAGCAAGGTGCGAGGTGAGGCCGCGGAGGCGATCGATTACAGGGTTGGGCTTGAACGTGCCATCGGCATCCGTAAGCGCAACAAAAGATTCGGCGTCGAGGCGCAGCTGGAACTGCTCGTCAAGAGCGCGAGCAAGCTCTGGATTGAGCACGGCAGTACCGCGAAGTTTGAGCTCGAAGTCTCGACCGTGCCGGCGAATCGCGAGGGGACGCAACAAGACGGGGGCACAGTATTCGACGTCGTCGTGCTTCCAGCGCGCAATACCGATGCCCAGGTGAACGGAATCAATTCCGCGAGCCGTCGACAGCTCTAAACCTTTTGCGGCCACCGCGCCCGCAGCAGTTTTCGCCGAGCGAAGCGCAACATCATCGCGAATCAAACTCGACAGCAGCGTGCGTTTGCCTGTGATGAACTGCGCTAAACCACCCGGATGCGTCGTCGAAAGCTCAACGCGCGTGCGAGGAGAATCAACGAAGTGCAACAGCGGCGACTGACCGCCCAAGGTGGACAATTGCGAACGCCAGAGCGTCCACGTGGGCTCTGCTACGTTTCCGGCCATGATGTTCGGCTCACCAAAACTCAGCGTATGAGGCGCTGTTACCTGAATGTGGGGATGTGGGTGCCCATTTTCTTCGTCGTCGGGGTTCTCGTCAACCGAATCTGGGTCGACCGAGTAATCGTCTGAAACTTTATCTGCACGCCACACAACGCCACCTTAAGCGTCGAACTGCAATAAGTGGTGCAACAGGCACGAGTTTCGCGAGACTCACCCGCCAGCATCACCCCCAGTTCTTGCGGCACACGGCCGTAGAATACGAGGCATGGTGTCCAACGCCCTCCCTCTGCTGGCTGCCACCGATGCGGCCGAAATACTGCGAGGCACCACGATTGCCGTCGTCGCCATCGTCGTGCTGGTGTTGGGATTGGTGGCCGGCGCCTTTGTTGTCTTGTTTCGTCGTGGCGGTGATCGCGGCATCCGCGGCACCGCATCGCAATCAGGGCTTGATTCGCGCGCTGCCGCGCTGCTTGTGGCTTTGGATGATCGGGTGCGTGACGCAGAAAACGAGCTCGGTTTCGCGGAAGCTCAGTTTGGTGTCGCAAACACGCGTGCTTTCGCGAGTGCGCTGAGCGATGCGCGGCAACAGCTGACCGAGGCTTTCCGGCTGGGCCAACAGCGGGATACGGCCGCAATTACCGCTGACCGAGTGCGGAGAAGTCTCACCCTGCAGATGATCGCGCTGTGCGAGAGCGCTGTGGCAACCCTCGACCGCTTTGACAGCGCGTTTGCTGAGAGACGTCGCACTGAGGTGGGTGCAGCGGAGACCGCCAACGACTTGCGCTCACGGCTACATGTTCTGCGTGATCGGCAATCAACGATTGCGGATCGCCGCGACGAGGCATCCGAACGGTATGTAGAGTCAGTGCTCGGCGCGGCGGTTCGGCAGCTCATCGAGGGCGGTGCGTTTCTCGATCTGGCTGAGCAACAGTTGGATGCCGCCTCCCCCGAGATCAGCACAACCGGAGTGAACGCCGTCGCTGACGTCTTGCATTCGGCCGCGAGTGGCCTGCATCGTGCCGAGCTGCAATTCACGGCAGTCGAACGTTTATTGGCAGAATTGGCCGAAGCCGAATCTGCTGTTGAACGGATGCGCGACACCAGCACGAAGGACCTGCGCGAAGCACGCGTCGCACTCGATAGCGCACCGGATCCCTCGACAGGAGCGCAGATTATTGTTGCAATAGCTGCGGTCGAAGCCGCGTTGAGTGCATCCGTAGTTTTCCCCGGCGACCGCAGCGACCCGTTAGGTCAACTGGACGGGCTGGGTGACGCGGCGGCCCAATTAGATGGCGCGCTTGCTTCGGCGCGGAACCAACAACAGAGGTTCGACCACGCCCGTGCTGCCTATGAAGGCACTCTCGTCGCTGCTCGGAGTCAGATCTCCGTTGCGCGCGAACTAGTAAGCCGCGGAGGGGCAAGTGCGCGCGCCCGCACTCGACTAGCGGAGGCAGAACGTCAGTTGATGATCGCTGAAGCTGAGACTGATCCGGTGGAGGCATTGGATGCCATCCGCCGGTCGGTGACTCACGCTCGAGATGCTGACGCTCTCGCCCGCTACTAGCTGAGCATTGCTGCTAGTTAGGCGTTGATGCCTCTTCGGCGTTGTCGACGATGGCGAAGCTCACTGCTCCGTCTTCGCCCACTTCTGCGTCGAGAGTCTTTTCGCTCAGTGCGATTGCTGCGTTCTCTTCAAGGAAGACGCGTGCGCCTTCTGCTTCAACAACAGAGTCGCCTGCCTCAGGCGCAGCGACTACTGCGACAGTGAGGTTGGGTGCGCCGGGCTCTCCATTGATTCGGAGGCCAGAAGCTTCTGCGTTGGGATCTTGCTCGACAATCGTCTTAACGACTGTGGTGGCTGTTTCGGTGAGGGTGAGCATATGTTGCTCCTTCCAGGTTCAGCGAGTTGAATAACCTACACTCCCTTAGTTGGTGGCGCGCATCAACCGTGAGAAGCGATTCTGATACAACTCTCATGCGCAACGGAGCGCACGGTCAGGAAGTTCTCCACGCGCGCCGAGCGTCGGCCGGGGTTCCTGCATCCTCTCCGAGTACCGTAGTGGCTATGGATTGGTGGCAACTGGCGGTCAGCATCGTTGGGGCCTACTCCTCGTGTGGTTGGCGTCGTGCGGCTGACCCCCCGACTTGTGACGGATGCCGACGTCCCTCGAGGCGTGCGCCTCTGGCTGGTTGTTCTTTTGGTCTATATACTGTCGCCCATAGATTTGGTGCCGGATTTCATTCCAGTGATCGGATATCTCGACGATGCGATCGTGGTCGCGCTCGTGCTTCGATTCGTTACTCGCCACGCAGGGGCTGCGGCAATAGACCGCCACTGGCCCGGAACGGAGCAAGGCCTTAGCTCGCTCCGCGCGATACTAGGACTCCGCACAACCTAGCGGTGCTCCCCCGTTCGCCCACAAGCGTCACACCCGATAGAATTGCTAGTGGAGTGCCGGGAAGCCTGGTCGGCGATTGCGTCGGCGACCCCGCCGACGAACCTCAACGTCTGGAATTTTGTGACCACATCCGTCAAGAAGCTGAGCCCCCGCAAGCGTGTTCGCCGGTGGGTAACTATGGAAACCACCAGCGGTATTCTGCTGATGGCCGCCGCTGCGATTGCCCTTATTTGGGCGAACTCGCCGTGGAGTGAGGGCTACACCGCTCTCGCCGAAACGGTTGTTGGGCCTGCTGCGCTTCACCTTGATTTGCCATTGGCTACCTGGGCAGCCGATGGTCTGCTCGCGATCTTCTTCTTCGTCGTTGGTGTTGAACTCAAACACGAGCTCATTGCTGGCAGCCTGCGCAAACCGCGCGAAGCAGCGGTACCCGTATTTGCTGCGGTCGGCGGAATGCTCTTTCCGGCGCTGCTTTTCACCATTGTTGTATTGACGATGGGTGACTCAAGTGCACTCAGCGGCTGGGCGATTCCGACGGCAACAGACATTGCATTCGCGTTGGCAGTTCTCGCGATTTTCGGTCGCGGTCTGCCACGCGCACTTCGCACCTTCTTGCTTACGATGGCCGTCGTTGACGACCTTCTCGCGATCGTCATTATCGCGCTCTTTTACACGGAGAGCATCGACCTGATGTCTCTACTCTTCTCTCTCATCGCGATTGCTCTCTTCGCGTTCGTAGTTCGCTCACGCAAACCTGTGTGGTGGTTGCTGATTCCGCTTGCCATTGTTGCGTGGGTGTTCATGCACAACTCTGGAGTTCACGCGACAATAGCCGGCGTAGTACTTGGATTCACGGTTCCCGCGAAGGTCATGTTTGGCGAGAAAGAGACACGCACCCACGTCTTCGATGATGCCGTGCGCCCCACATCCTCAGGCATCGCACTGCCCATCTTCGCGTTCTTCGCAGCGGGTGTCTCGCTGGTCGGTGACGAAAGCGTCAGCTCGGTGATTGTTCAGCCCGTTGTTGCGGCAATCATAGTCGGCTTGGTGCTGGGAAAGATCGTGGGCGTGCTCGGGACCACAGCGCTAATCACCAAAGTCACCAAGTTCCGTTTGGCCGACTCCATCGGCTTGCGTGACTTGCTGCCGATCGGTTTCTTGACCGGAATCGGCTTCACGGTGTCCCTGCTCATCGCCGAGTTGTCGTTCCCCGACAGTGAGCACACGACGGGGGCCAAGCTAGCGATCCTCATCGGTACCGCTGTTGCCGCAGTATTTGCCGCGATCAGCCTCCGCTGGGATTCGCGACTTGCCCGCAAGCGGGACATGAACGAGGACGGCATCCCCGATAAGAACCGTGAACTCATCGACGGTGAGAACTAACTAGCGAACTACTCCGAGAGGATGAACATGTCCGACGCCTTGAGCCAACACACTGACTACGGCCAGCTGCCGCTCAATGATTCTGATGTGCTCGATGATCCCCTCGAACAGTTTCGGATGTGGCTGTCGAACGCCAGCGATTCGCAGGTCTACGAGCCCAATGCGATGGTGCTCTCGACGGTGGATGCCGACGGCTCCCCCAGCAGCCGCACAGTGCTCTTGCGCGCCATCGACGACACTGGGTTTGAGTTCTTCACCAACTACAGCTCGATCAAAGGCCGCGAGCTGCTAGCAAACCCTGCTGCTTCGCTCGTGTTCCCTTGGTATGCAATCCACCGGCAAGTGCTGGTTCAGGGAGTTGCTCGGCCCGTTGCCGCGGCGCTGTCGGACGAGTACTTCGCGTCGCGACCGCGAGGCAGCCAGATCGCGGCGCACGCCAGCGAACAATCGCAACCCATTGCATCCCGTGCCCTTCTTGAACAGCGGGTCACCGATCTCGAGCGAGAATTTGAGGGCTCAGACGTGCCCCGCCCCGACGACTGGGGCGGCTTCGTCGTTGAGCCACGCATGATCGAGTTTTGGCAGGGCCGCAGCTCACGACTGCACGACCGAGTGCGATTCAATCGTGGCGCAACCGGCGAGTGGCAGCGGTTGCGCCTTCAGCCATAGCGTTGGTTAACGCCAAAAGAGGGACACAACTGCGATAACAGTCATGCCCCTCTCGAGGTTGAGGGCTCTACTCAGCCGGCGCTGAACCCCGCGCCGACATTGCGTAGCCCGACTCGCCGTGGACGGCGAGGTCGATACCAGCGATTTCTTCTTCCGAAGTAACGCGGAATCCGATGGTCTTCTGAATCGCGGTTCCGATCAACCACGACATTCCGAACGAGAAGATCGCTACGGCGAGAACGCTGATGGTCTGAACTACCAGCTGGCCTGCGTCTCCACCGACGAAGAGTCCTGTGTCGGTTGCAAAGAAGCCGAGGTAGAGGGTGCCGATAACACCGGCGACGAGGTGGAGGCCCACAACGTCGAGGGAGTCATCAAAGCCAAGGTTGAACTTGAGCTCGATGGCGAGAGCACACACAGCACCGGCTATCAGACCGAGCAGCAGGGTCCAGCCCGGCGTGAGGTTTGCACAGGCCGGGGTGATGGCAACGAGTCCAGCAACAACGCCCGAAACGGCGCCCACTGCTGTGGCCTTACCTGTGCGGAGCTTCTCAACAACGATCCAACCGAGGATTGCTGCAGCAGGTGCAGCGAGAGTGTTGAAGACGATCAGTCCAGCTTCGTCGGGGCTACCAGCAGCACCGGCGTTGAATCCGAACCAGCCGAACCAGAGCAGTGCTGCACCGATGAGAACCAGAGGAACGTTGTGAGGCTGCGTGATGTTCTTGTTGAAGCCAACACGCTTGCCGAGAACCAGGGCGAGTCCAAGAGCGGCGGCACCGGCATTGATGTGAACTGCTGTACCACCAGCGAAGTCGATTACTGCAGGTAGGCCACCGAGGGTGTCTCCGAGGTTCTGGATCCAGCCTCCGCCCCACACCCACGCGGCGACAGGGAAGTAAACGAGCGTTGCCCAGACACCGGTGTAGATCATCCACGGTCCAAAGCGTGCACGGTCGGCGATGGCACCTGAAATCAGTGCGGTGGTGATGATGGCGAAGGTTCCACCAAACGCAACCGTCAGGAGGTCAGCGCCTGCGACGCCTTCCTGGCCGAAGTTGCTGAAGGGGTTGCCCGAGAATGACCAGATCGAACCATCGATCGAGCTCATGTTCGCGCCGATGAGGATCCAGAGAACGGCGACAAGGCCGAGCGCTCCGAAGCTCATCATCATCATGCTGACTACTGACTTCTCTTTTACCAGTCCACCGTAAAAGAATGCCAAACCGGGGGTCATGAGCAGCACTAATGCAGTGCTAATGAGTACCCATACGACTGTATCCATCTCAACCTCTTTCGCTTTGTGCGCCCTGTGCACACGTAATGCTGTGGCGGATTTCGATGGGTGTCGGGTCATTCCACGCCCACCGTCCCGCACCACAAAGCATTCCGTCTCAGCGTTTCGTAAGGCCCCCAGTTATGTTTCGGGCACGTAAAACGTGACGTTCGGGTGTTACGGCTATGTTTCCACAAGCCGAGGAATACCCGAATTGTTGGGAATTTGCTTGCTGCGTCCCGCTGATGTTGATGAAATGCTGCGGGCTTACTCAGCGACCGTCAAGAGAATATAGAGTTGGCCCATGGACGAAAATGCGCCCGCACAGGCACCCGGCGAGAACAATCCACCGGCGAAGCCGACGGGAGTCAAGCCGTCCGCGGTGAAGACACGCATCCGCCAATTGACAACTCCGTGGTGGCGAATGGTGTGGCTCATCGGCGGCCTCGTGTGGGCAGTTGTCTTCAACGTTCTTTACGTCATCGGTGACGGATCCCAGGAATGGTTGGGCATCGCATCCGTCATTCCCATCGCGGCATTACTCGTCGACGTGTTGCGCGTCGAACGAATGGAACGCGCTGCTGAGCAAAAGCGTAAGACGAAGCTCAAACAGTAGGACACCGCTCGCCGTACTGCGAGCGCAGTACGCGCAAGTGTCACCCGGCGGCCGATTCGCTCGCTGGGCTGCCCCATGAGACTAGTAATCATGAATACCCCGATCATCCGCGTCACGGATGTACATAAGTCCTACGGCCGAGGCCCCAACCGGTTCGATGCACTGAAGGGCGTGTCCTTCGACATCCACGAAGGCGAGAGCATTGCCATCATCGGCAAGAGCGGATCGGGTAAGTCGACTCTCATGCACGTTCTCGCGCTTCTCGACGCCCCGACCTCGGGGAGCATCGAACTTGAGGGCGTAGACACCCGTACTCTTCAGGGCAAAAACCTCAACCGGGCACGCAATAAAACATTCGGGTTCGTGTTCCAGCAGTTCTTTCTCACCGCCAACGCGTCCGTGCTTGAGAACGTGATGCTGCCAATGAAGATCGCCGGCATCCGTCGCAGCGAACGCAAACAGCGCGCCCTCGCCGCTCTTGAACAGCTGGAGATGGCCGACAAGGCGAAAAATAAAGCCATCAACCTCTCGGGCGGCCAAAAGCAGCGCTCGGTAATTGCCCGGGCGCTCGTCAACAACCCTCGGATCATTTTCGCCGATGAACCAACCGGAAACCTCGACACCGTCACCGGCGCTGTCGTTGAGGACATCCTCTTCAACCTCAATCGAGAACACGGCATCACACTGATCGTCGTCACCCACGACGAGGAGTTGGCAGCACGCTGCGACCGCCGCATGTACATTCGCGACGGTTTGCTCGTCAACGACACCGCGGAGGTGGCCGCATGAGAACCCTCGACCTCATCAGTTCAGCTGCCTCGAACACCTTCCGTTCAAAAACACGCACCATCCTGACGGTCCTCGCGATCTTCGTCGGTGCGTTCACGCTCACCATCACCAACGGCTTAGGGACCGGAATCAACCGGTATATCGACGACACCGTCACGTCAATTGGTGCAGAAGACGTCATGACCGTGACCGTGACACCGGATGCTGACAGCGGCATCGGTGGCGGTTCTGGCCCCACAGAATACGACCCAACAGCGGTCGCCGGCGGAGGGTTTGGCCCTGGCGAAGGGGGAACCGTCGTCGCGCTCACTCCCGACGACCTCGACACTCTTGCCGACATCGAGGGAGTTCTCGATGTGGAAGCAACCAAATCGATTTCTCCCGACTGGATTCAGTACGGTGACGGCACCCAGTATGTGACGTCTGTCGGTGGCCTCGTAAGCGGGCAGACCGTGCAGCTTGCTTCCGGCACTGCCCCTGCAGCGGATGCGGATCAGCTTGAGTTGAACTTGCCCGTCTCCTATGTTGAACCGCTTGGATTTGCGGATGCTGACGCCGCGATCGGCGAGACCATCACCATTGCGATCACCGATGCCGAACGCACCCAGCATCTGGTCGAGGCAACCGTTGTCGGAGTTGCCGAGGAAAGCATCGCAGCACCAGGCGCCGGTGGCCTCGTCGTGAATGCCGCGCTCACCGACTCGCTTTATGACACTCAGAACATCGGTATCCCTACCGACCAGCAGGAGCGTTACGCCCAGGCGAGCATCCGTTTCGACCCCGCCGCGGCGGACACGGAAATCACAGCTCTGAAGGATCGCCTCAATGACGCCGGCTTTACTGGCACCACCGTCGCCGACCAGCTCGGCACGGTCAAGACGGTTATCGATGCCATCGTGCTCGTCCTAAATGCGTTCGCCGTGATCGCACTACTCGCCGCAAGCTTCGGAATCGTGAACACGCTCTTCATGTCAGTTCAGGAACGCACCCGCGAAATCGGCCTTATGAAAGCCATGGGAATGGGAAGCGGAAAAGTCTTCGGACTGTTCAGCCTTGAAGCGGTCTTCATTGGCTTCCTTGGCAGCGCGATCGGTGTCGGCATCGGGATGATCGTGGGAACCGCCATCAGTTCGCTACTCTCCGGCGCGATCTTGGCCGACCTCCCTGGCCTCACCCTGATCGCATTCGACCCGCTCTCGATCAGCGTGATCATCCTCGTCGTGATGGCCATCGCGTTCCTGGCAGGCACGCTGCCCGCTGCACGTGCCGCTAAGGCCGACCCCGTGGAGTCGCTGCGTTACGAGTAAGCACGTCACGAACCACGAAGGCTCACGAACGCCCGCCGCGCCAACACGCGCCGCACAAGCTTTTCGACTTCGATAACAACCAGCACCGTCGACGCAGCGACTGCGCACCCTATCCATTCGCCGAGCGTAAGCGGCACAAGCCCCAGCACGCCCCCGCTCACCGGCCAGGTCATGGCGAGCCACTGCAGTCCGAGCGAGCCGAGGGCAGTCGCGATGAGAAACGGGTTGCTGAATGGGCTCACAGTGAAGAGCGAGCGGCGCTCAGTGCGCGCGCTGCCCGCCTGGA
>Ga0307486_1001869_pt1 | contig 15373 bp, 11 predicted proteins | sample CBIW02metaG_FD_203663 | JGI IMG/M metagenome (GOLD analysis project Ga0307486, IMG submission 203663) | Sea-ice brine microbial communities from Beaufort Sea near Barrow, Alaska, United States - CBIW 0.2 | ecosystem: Environmental > Aquatic > Marine > Coastal | place: USA: Alaska | collected... | reverse complement strand
AATGATTTTTTACCCTCCAGGATTTTCCTCCAATGGCATTTACAAGAATATAATCGTCAAACTGTTCTTGTTTCAGAAGGCTTCTGGCAATAGTTTCATCATAATCCAACAGCGGTAAACCATCGGTGTCTTTTAAAAAATTACTTGTCCTGTTCAAAGGTCCCACATCAGCAAAGGCATGGGAAAATAAATTTACCGTTGTTCCAAACCACCAGTAATTTGGATCGCTATATTCAAAACCTATTTGAGCTGCGCGTTGCGGCCCGCCGGCAATGCGATAATTTTTTAAATATGAGGTCCCGTAATCTACGGCTTCATCAAAACTGTCTGATGTGAGGTATAAATTGGGATTGCTGTTGTAAATAAATTGTCCCAATGCAGCTGCACCCTTAAGTTTTATGGTAGAAGTTACCTGGGCCTCGATCCCCAATTCCAATCCCAGATGCTGCTTATCTATCCCGCTCAATACTTCCTGAACAAAAGCTGTCGTGCTGTTCCTGCCCATTCCGGAAAGTCCATCGGCATAATAAAATGAAATTTTGGAAGCATCCCCGATATCGGTGAAATAACCGGTAACCCGGGTTTTTAATTTTGGAGTTCTATAAATATAGCTCACGTCGACCGAAGAAATTTTCTCACTGCTCAAGCCGGACACCACCTCATTATTCTGACGCGAATTTGAAAAAGAATTTCTCAAAGTTGGAGGTTTTGTGAAATAACCAGCATTCAAATCGAATAAATGCCTGCCGGTCAATTTATAGGTCGCACCTGCTTTAAGCCCGAAATTCGTGAAATTTAAAGCCTCGCTTTCTCCCAGGGAATTATCGGGGAAATTTCCGTTTTGATAAATTCCCAACCGCTGATACCGGTTTTGGGAAACATTTGCCGCAGTATAGAATTCGATCCTGCTGTATTTATACCTAGCTTGTAAAAAGGCTTCAATTACTTTGGCCTGAAGTTCAAAATTGTATTTGAACCTATCGCCTTCAGTTACAATCCTGTTCCTGTTCAACAAATCACTTTGTGCCCTGTCCCCAACAGGATTATCGGCACTGCCTTCAGCAAAAAAATCTATATCCAGATATCCGGGACCGCCCAGGAGATCCTTAACATTTGCAAAATTCTCACTTACCAGGCTTGTATAATTCAGTTTGGCATTTATCAGGATCGATTGGTTTAAAGTATAAGATAAAATTGAATTCAGGCTGATTTGCTTATCGTCATTCCTGTCTTCTGCGATTATATAAATTGAATTTCCACCATTTTCAGCTGAAGTTTGATTTGCCAGAAACAAGCTTCCCCAATCCAACTGTCCATCGTTTTTGAATTTTTGTTCCGCCAAATAAGCCGCTTCATAATTTCGATTATCCTTAAATCTCAAAAAATAACTTGGTAGTTTTTGATAATAAGAAGGGTCCGGATTGGCACCCCCGCCAACAAAACTTTCCTGCCCGTCTTGCCCGACCACCAATCTTGTTCCGCCAAAATCGATCCTGCTATTGCCAGTTTTTCCGAATTGATAAGCAAGATTTGTATTGAGCTCGATCTTTTTTGAAATTGTCCAAAAATGGTTCAGCATGAGAATCGGTTCATTAACTTCCTTAAGCCGGGAATTTCGAATTTCGCCATTTTGATCGCCCCAATAGGAATTATACCGCTGCCCTTTCAGATCAAAAACTTCCCCGGTATTTGCCGAGGATTTTCCGCGAAGGTATGGAGTGTAAAAACCGGTGAAATTTAAACTATGGGCCGGATTTAATTTCTTTTCGACAGAAACAAAAAAGGAATTCGCATCGTAAAGGGTCCCGTCAACATAACCTTCATTGGCAAAACGCCTGGAAAGCAACAACGAATATGCCCAACCTCCGGGCAATTCCCCGGAACTGTAACTCGCCATACCCCGGCCGGTGTAACTCCTGTTGGCAGCCGCATAGGAGATCCTGCCGCCTTTCCCGTATTTGGAAGCCCGCATTATAATATTCGTGCTTCCGGCAAGCCCTCCAAAACCAACCTCTCCCGGGATCAGACCCATTGTAAAAACCTGGTTTCGCTGCAAATCGTTCAATCCGCCCCAGTTGCTCCACTGCGGCCTCCCCGAAAACAATTTGTTCATCTCTACCCCATTAATATACACTTTCCCGTATTCGCTGTCAATCCCCCTGGGTTTGAAAAAGGTTTGGCTAAAATCGAATGCGGCGGCATTTAAGAAGACATCTCTGGAAGCGTGCAATAATCCCGACACATTGTCTACACTGCTTCCATCTTCATTCAATTCATTATCTGAAAGGCTTATGATCCTTACTTGAAGTTGTTCCCTGAAAATATCAACCTGAAGCGGGACAAAATCAAGGTTCTTGGCTTCTCCGGTTATTAAGATAACCGGCAGACGCAGGATCGTGTAGCCGGGTTTAGAAAATACCAGGATTTGATCTCCCTTAGGCAAGTTATCATCAGAAAAATTAAAAATTCCATCTGAATCGCTACCGGTTTTAAACGTAGTTCCTTCAATAATAATTTCGGCCCCGGATATTTTTTCAAATGAAGAAGCATCCACCACAATTCCACTTAGGGCTGTATTTTGTGCAGAAATATTTAAAACATTAAGTAACCCAAAAAGCAAAATAAAATTAGCCCCATTCATTTATAAAATGCTTACATTCAGTACCTAAGTTTAACCTTTTTTTTGATGTGTGCAATAATTTAGTAAATTCATGGCGAAATTTTTCTTAAAGCGATTAAAATGAAAATGAAGGATCCCGTTAAATATCGAAGTGAGTTTAAAGCCCATTTGATTTGTGTGATGTTGATTTTTCTATGGATCCATTCTGGTTTCGCCCAGGAAAAAAAAACCTACCATATAAGCACCATCGCATTTTATAATGTCGAAAATTTTTTTGATACAGAAAATGATCCCTTCACTTTTGATGATGACAGGACACCCGAAGGAAAAGACATCTGGAATACAGAAAAATATGAAGACAAACTGAAAAATATTGCCAGGGTGATCTCTGAAATTGGTACAGAAACTGCCAAAAATTCCCCGGCAGTACTTGGCCTTTGCGAAATTGAGAACCTGAAAGTGCTGGAAGATCTTATAAAGCAACCACAGCTTTTAGAACAAAATTATGGAATCGTTCATTTTGATTCCCCGGACAGGCGCGGGGTAGATGTAGCCCTGCTCTATCAAAAAGACATATTTATTCCCTTGAATTCCCGGTCTCACCGGTTATTGATCTATGAATTGGACGAACCTTCCAAACGGGTTTTTACCCGCGACCAGCTTGTAGTAAGCGGTTTATTTGAAGGGGAAACGATTAATTTTATCGTGAATCACTGGCCGTCACGCAGCGGTGGCGAGGCACGGAGCAGTTACAAAAGGGAAATGGCAGCCCAATTGAACAGGAGGATAATTGATTCCCTGCATCAAATTGATCCCTATGCAAAGATCATCACCCTGGGAGATTTTAACGATGATCCTACAAACAAGAGCATCAAAAAAGGCTTGAGCACTCAATCAATTAAGGAACAAACCGGTCCCAAGGAGCTGTTCAATCCTATGGAAAAAATGATAAAAAAAGGCCTGGGAACGCTTGCTTACCGGGATGGATGGAACTTGTTCGACCAGATAATCCTTTCACAAGCTTTTATGAAAAACGATTACGGGACCTATCAATTTTATAAGGCGGGAATATATAATCCCGTATATTTAATAACCCCAACCGGCCAATTTCGCGGCTATCCGTTTAGAAGTTATGATTACGGTGGCTATACCGGTGGTTACAGTGACCATTTTCCGGTGTATGTGTATTTGATAAAAGAAGAATAGTTTTTAATTATTAAATTAGACCTAGACCACTAAATTTTATAACTTTCTTTTGTTTTTGCTCGGAAATATTTCTGCTCAGAAACTCGATGGACCCTGGTTGTTAACCTATAAGGATGGAGAAACCCAACCCTTAATGATTAAAAACACTATCGTACTTTTCCCTTTGATGATTTTTTAGTTTTAAAAGTTAGACGAACACTTCTTAAATTTACATTTCATTAAATTTAATCGGACGATAATCTTTCGCTCAAAAATTTTCCAACTTTTTCAATGTCCATTTTTTTTCTGAACTTAATTTCAAATACTCCAACACTACTTAGCCAAATCTTGAAATCGCCATCTCCGTCCAAGGTTCCAATTGTTTCAACCGAAAATGAAGTAATCTTTGAAATGAGTCCCTTGACAGGTTTAGCTTGGTACAGAGCCTTGACGCATTTTTTTAGTTTCAGGCTCTCACTGATCTTATAGTAATACATGTCCGTTATGGGGGCTGATGAAAAACCCTTTGTAGGTAATATCCGCTGCCAAGACTTGATTGGGTTAATAACAAATTATGAAATGGGAAACACTATTTATTAGATTGCTTATCGCTGCTTCTAACCCCAATTCTTTTTTCCGAAGTGCTAAAAACAAAGCTCATCCCTCGCATTGATTTTGCATCAAAAAGGTAATTGAAGAAATTCACTTTGTTTGAAGTTTTCACCTGTATTTTGTCTAAATAATATGCGGGTAATCCAGGTTGAAAATGATGTAATTCATGTAAGTTGAAATTGAAAAAAATAAATTTCTCCATAAAGCTTGAAAAACTAATACTTCTAGTGTATTTCAACTGTTCAGAATATCGAATGGGTTTAACTTTTTGTTCACCTGCAATAGGGATTTCTATATGTGAATGTTGACTCAATATAAAAACATCACTAATAATCAGACTAATAAAATAGCTCAAAAGCAAATGTACTACTATCCAATTGCCTCCAAAATAGAATAATATTATATATAAAATAATTTGTAGTACTATGTTTCTGTAAATCTTGGTTAAATGAATTGGTGAAACGTGTTTTTTTAATTTGGAGATATTCCAATAATTTCCAATTCTATATCCTATTGTGAAAAGCGGAAACCAAATGAGCCATGAAAGATTGACTAATAATCTGGTAAAAGGATGAAACTTGGGCGAAACGGTTCCTTCCGTTGTTGGATCTTTATCTCGATAACCGGTCCATTTATGATGCAGGTTGTGAATATTTACCCAACTATTAAATGGAATAAAGGAGATAAATGCAAAGATATTACCGAAAAAGGTATTGGCGAATTTGTTTTTGAAGTAACTATAATGTCCTGTTTCGTGCAGTAAAATAAAACATTGGAAAAAGAAAACACCTAACAACAATTGCCCTGCAATATAACCCAATGACCAGATTGCCGAATAAGATAAATACACACCTACACCCATTAAAAAAACAGGGAGTATCAAGTATGCAGCAGCTTTTGTGTTACTGGCTTTAAATTCGGTTTTTGATGGATTCGGTGTTATGTGGTTCATGTTAATTCGGTGTTATATACCTCATTAAACTTTTTTACAAAAACAGCTCTTACTGCTTCTTTGTTTTTTACCAAGTCGGCAAGTGTCCAGTTTTGGGTATCGATAGTTTCTAATTTTTCTATTTTTATGAGGCCTTTATTGACATCACCTAAATACCCATTTAGAAGGTTTGTTTTTTTAGGTGTGGTTATGAAATAGGGAATGATATTAAGTTTACAAACTGTTGCAAAATGATACACACCTTTATTGAATTTATCAATACCATGATGATGATCGTGCACTCCTTCAGAGGAACCCGCAATATTTATTTTTTTTCTTTTTGCTAATCTTTCTAACCTTTTAAAAAACTTTAGTCGCCTTTTAACATTATGTTGCTGAGGAATATACAAAACGCCAATACTTAAAGCGGTTATGGTTAGAGGAAATATTTTTAAGGTTTTTTCTGAAAGCAGGAAGATGGTATTTGTATGCCCTAAGGCTGTAAGCGCAAAGATATCCAAGGCGGAATTATGATTAAAAGTAATAAAGTATTGCCCCTTGTCTATAAACCGAATTTCTTTAGGTAATTCAATATCAACTTCGATAATTTTCAAAATTAATTTTGAAGTGAAAGGGATAAAATGCTTTCTATTGAAATTTAATAAATAGCCAAAGGAGATTATCCGTAAAAGCAAAGCAACTGTCCCTAAAAAAGTAAGTGTTACAAAGGCGACTGCAATTTTCGAAATTGTTTTTATTTTTTTTTGCATACGATGGTTTGCATTGAGAGGTTTAACTTTTTTTGAAAAAATAAAATTGGACTAAGCAAAAGCTGAAATAAGAAATAGGGAAAGATGATCTTATCCAGTTTCAATCCTTTTCCCAATATTTTAAAGTAGCTTCCTGTAAAAATATAAAAATAAGGAGGGAACGCGCCATAAGAAAGGTATTCTTCTACTACTAAATCGTTCTTTTCCAGTATTTTAAGGATGCTTTGTTTTGTATATAGAGCAGTATGTTGTGGCGCTTGTATTCCAGGCCATTTGTTCTTGAAAATCCTGTAAGTTAGAGAGTCTAATCTTGGAATTTCTATAATCAATTTCCCTTCTGGTTTCAGGACTTTTTTAGCCATTTCGAGGGATTTATTAGGGTCATAATCATGTTCGAAGAAATGCCACATGGTTACCAAATCAAATGAATCTTCGGGTATTTTCTGCTCATAAAATAAGCCTTCGTGAAAATTGATTTTATCAAAATCCGGATAAGATAAATTTTCTTTGAAATCTACTCCATGAATTTTGCAGTTGTATTTTTTGTTAAGATGAAGTAAAAATGTTCCCACAGCACAACCTACATCCAATACCTCAGTTTCAGCATTGACAGTGATATATTTTGAGATTAATTTGTCTTTCTCCCGATCGTGTTTGTTCATGGCGTGTTCGTAGAGTGGGGTAAGTATTCCCCAATCTTTTTTCTTGCGGTGCGCAATATATTCTGAGTCATAAAATTCTTTAATCTCTGTTATGGGTAATCGGGGTTTTTGGTACACCAACTCACATTCGGTACATTTTACATATAAAAACCGGCCTTCCTTTCCCGTTAAATCGTCCTCGCCAATCAGAAATTTTTCAGATTCATCAGATCCGCATTGATAACAAGAGATGTTCTCAAAAGTAAATCTTGAGGGATTGTCGAGTTTTTTTATTTCTTCAAAAGGATTAAATCTCATAGGATATAGTAATTAGCCGAGTTAATAAAAATAAAAGCAAGAATTGGTAAGGCGTCCATTTTGTTTTTCTTGTAATAAGGAATAGGCTGAGCGATAGCATGACCAGTAATAGCAAGAAATAGTATACATGCATGCTTGGAATAAGAAAACTCATTGCAAGAATGGCAAGTGCATAAGCGTATTTTCTTTCGAGGGGAAATTGAGCATCTTCCAATATTTCAAATACTATCATGGCAAGAAACAATGCCACGCAAGCCCAATTGAATCCACTCATAAGCACTATAATTACAAAAGGATATTTAAGTAATGGCAAGTAACTTTTAAAATTTCGCACAGGGAATAAAAGCAGGTACAGCAGCCAATTGATCAAGAAAAATACAATAACATATTTAACAAGCTCTGTTTTGTAATTGTAAACGAAATAAAGAAAAGTAATAAGAAGTAATGCAAGTCCTATACTTAGTTTTTTTCGTGCTTTTCTATCTGTGTAAATTCTGTTTTTTTTATGGCTGTCTGTAATCGAATTTTGTAAATCATCAAACAACCTCATGACAAATAGAAAAAAGAACAGGATAAAAAAATGGGTTACATCTTCCCAGTCAAAAATGAGTTTGTTTTTAGAAAACCCTAACAAGAAAACAGTCAGCAAAGAAAAAATGCCAAGATTAAAACGTTGCTTTATGTAAAGAATAAAATCATTCATTTACGATAGTAATTTCACCAGTATCGGCATTTAATATAATTAAATCGTTGTCCTTTATTTTTAGGCTTGCGTTTTCAACTCCTACAATTGCGGGAATTCCAAACTCTCTTGAAACAATAGCACCATGAGATAACATTCCGCCTCGTTCTACAATTAATCCACTAATTAAAGGGAAAACAACCACCCAACCTGGGTCGGTTTGCCGCGTTACCAGAATATCTCCTAACTCTAGTTTTGAAGCTTCCATTACTGATGACAATACTTTAGCGCGCCCTTTTACGATTCCCCCACAAACCGATAATCCAATTATTGCGTTTTCAGAATTCTGATTTTCACTTCTTTGTCGGTTTAAATTTTCGGCTACAGGATATTCACCAAGATGACTAGAAAAATCATCGGGGAAGAGTATGTTTTTATTTTGTTCGAATGCTTTTCTAACACTAGTGATGCGTTCTTTTGTATTATTTGCAAGAAGCTTAGATGTACTAAAATGTTCAATAATTTCTTGATACCCTAAATAGAAGATGTCATCAGCATTGTTAAGTAAATTTCTTTTTTGAAATTCAATCCCAGATCTATTAATTAACTGTTTGAATTTGAAATAAATTAAAGCCTGTTTTAATCGGACTCTTTCTCTGGAAGCAATGCCTTTTATCGCCAGTTTTATCAAAAGATTTAAAATTCCAATTTGGATAAAGGACAATGGAAAAAGAATCCCGTTTTTAGAATAGATTCTTTTTTTAAAATCAGCGATATAGTTGTTGCGTTCTTTAAATTTTAGGGCGATTAATTCTTCAGGATCACTGTTAGGAAGGGAATCGTATTGCTTGAGAAGTTCAATGAATTTTTCGGGTTCTTCGCAATAGTTTTTTGTTGTTAACATCAATTCGCCTGAACAGCGATACCCCCAATTATCAATATAATCTTGAATTAGATTTTTAATTTCTGATTCATTTGAACTTTCGTTCAGCCAATTATAAAAGTCTAGAGCACTTAATGATTTGAATTGGTCATAAACCCTTTCATTTTTTCGAATAGCACACTTGATTTTGTAGATCAAAATAATGGGCTTGCTACTTATTAATCCCGGAATGGCCTGAATGAGCTTGTTGTGAATTCCTTCGGCTTCAGAGCCATAGAACTTTTTACAATACTTTCCTAAAACACCATGATAAAGCATGGCGAAAAAATCGGCCAATGAGGCTTTGTACCAACTATGCATTCGAATTTCAATAAATGAATGAAAACACAGGCGGAGTTCATCAAACGAAATGGCAGCATCTACTTTTTTGGAATATGCTAACGCGAGTGTTTCAAAATCAGTAACCGTAGTTTCCAGTTTTGAGTTGAATTTAAAAACGGCTCGGATAAATTTTAATTTGTTGCCAATGCCTGTTTTTTTATCAATTTTTTCTGATTCTGCGTAGCCAACAAAATTGTCAAATGATTTGCTCAAGGTTTCAGAGAAAGGAGAAGCTGAAATGATCTCATGAATACTGGACATGTTATAATACATCTTGCATCCAAAAGCCCCAATTACATTAGCATAGGAAGATTCTAATGCTGAAATTTTATTGTCTGGTATAAGAAAAAGTCTTGATAAATTTTTAAAATAGTGATAATAGGAATCCCGTGCTATAGAATATAATAAGGGCGTTAAAGCATCAGGATAGTTTTCATTGACATTGGTATTTGACCAGTATACTTTTTTGCTTTTCGAATTTGTTGTTATTGGTCTAGCCTGAACAATGTAAAAGATCTCTTCTTTTATGGCCCATTCAATATCGAGCGGAAATCCATAAAAACTTTCTAATTTTATAGCCTGTTTTATCCCGTCATGAAACGCAATAGGTGTGTTAGCAAACTTTGTTTCTAAAGCTATTGGAACTGTAAAACTTTCAGGGTTTACTTCTCCTGAAACCAACTTTTCAGCATGTCCTTCAACATATTCAACAAGTAATTCGGTTTCATTAGAAGGGTTTCGAGTAAAAATAACACCGGCATAATCAGGTTCGATCAAGGCCTGTACAACTACTGCCATTCCATTTAATTGCTTGCCTGTTTTTTCCTGATAGGTTTTTACATTGTCATTATCATAGGACTGCCAACACTTATATATATTGGCTATTATATCCTCTTTTTTTGACGAACTAATAAAGGACGAGAGCTGTCCCGCAAAAGAACTTTCTGAGCCATCTTCGCCAATTGCAGAGCTTCTAACCATATATTTTTCGACACCAATATTATTTAGTGCTGTTTCTAATTCATTCAAAAAACCGACTGATAAGTCGGTTTTGCTTTTAGCAAACTCTTCAAATGTCTTGGTCAAAACCACAAAGCCTTCGGGAACGGGGTATCCGGATCTCATCATTTTTGAAAGATGAAAGGCTTTTGCTCCTGCAAGATTTTCTAAAATGCTAGTATTCAGATTTAAAATATACATTAGAAGGATGCTTTTATTTTTGTAAAAATCAAAATCAGGCTTATTACAACATGAGCTAAGCTATTTATAAGCATCAAAAAGATTGCTCCTGTTATGGGGATTGAGCTAAGTAAATAGTAAACAAAGGCAACGCCAAATGCTGAATCTGTTTTGTCTATCAGCATAAAAAAATAATTCTTGTTAGCATATGTTTCACCTGGTTTTATACGTAGTTTTCTTTTAACATATGAATTTGGAAGCTCGAAGGCTACGTAGGCCAATCCGAGTAAAAGTCCCATACTTATTGTGTTTTCCAGTTCCAGTTTAAATAGCGAATTGAATAACAGTAAAAAAAGGACATTGAATATTGGAACTAAAATAATACCCCGCCAAGTTTTATTTTTGCCGAAATAATTGACCGCTATGGCTTTATTTAAAACTGGAAAAACATTCTGCTTTACAATTACCATGTGGCATATATTAGCCATGATCAAAGAAGGTAGGACGCTTAAAACATGTCTTGTAAAATCATGCATGTGTTTCTAAGATTTCAAGCATTCTAAATGCATTATTCATAATTCTTTTTGAAAAATCATATTTTATTAAAATCCCTGAAACCTCATAAAATGAGACCCTACAAGCTAAATACGTTTTTAAGGAATAAATGTATGCTTTGATGTATTCCTGCCAATTTTCATTTAAATGATGATGGTATTTTAAATAAAACAATACATCTTCTTCCGTAAAATCATCATTGAGCACAAAACTTATAAACTCTACAATATCACGATGTTTAAAATCAATAACAGCCAATTCCCAATCGTAGATGATAGGATTCCCAAGCTTGTCTATAAAAATATTTCTTGAATTAAAATCATTGTGGATAATTGATTTTTGAAGAGATATCGATGCTGCTTCTGTTTCAAATGAATCAATATCATTAAGAAGTTTTTTTAATTGATGATAATTGGGATGTTCAATAGTATCATCAATTAAAAGAGAGAGTAATTTTTTATATAAATCTTTCGATTTCCAGGGCTCAAACTCTTGAACTATTTCTAGGTCATTTGTTTTGGTATTGTTGTGAAAGTCATTTATAACTCTAATTACGTTACAAATGTCCTTTTGTTTCCATTTTTCGGGATGGTTTTCGGAATTTACTATCTTAAGTTTGGTGTAATCTAAAAACTCTTGAATAAACAGATAAATTTCTCTTTTGGGATCTATTTTACTGCCGTAAAATTTGGGTATAAAATTAAATTCCGCAGAAACTAAATAGTTATAAATAGCAATTTCCTTGATGTGCGAATTCTTGAATTCTAGGTTCTCTTTTGAAATTTTAAATAGATCAGATAGCTTGGGATCAATAGAAGCTGCAATTATATGCAGTCCTTTTATGACTTCCTCATCGAGTGCTTTTGATTTAATTAATAATTTATTGCTAATCATTTCACCATCAATATTCTCATATTTCATGTTTAATGGAATGAAACCAATTAATTTTTTATTGATGCGGGATGCAATATTTGTGAGAATACCGTTTTCAATTAAATCATCTTCTGCAATAGTTATTTCAACAGTAGGATTCTTATTCGTTTCAGATATAATAGTTTGTAAAAATTTAGAAGACAATTCAGAACGTGTTAGCCAATTTTTAAGTTTGTTTCTTCCAAGTTTTTCATGTGCTTTTGCAAACTCCCCACTTACAATTGCAGAGTAGGTTGAAATCTCTAATCCTAATGCAAAACCACAAATTAATTTTGCAAAACGTTCAACTTTTCCATTTCCAATACACCCCATTAATTTAAGAGCTTCCGCTTGTTTAGGTAAATGTGTGCCACCACCAACGGTCCCGATTACTAAGTTGGTAAGATTCAACTTAAATTTAATGCCATCAGTTGTTTTTTCTAAGTGCAAAACACCAATACTTGATTCATGAATACAGCCTAAATCCTGACCCGTTGCAGCATAAATTGCGGCAACAGCATTGGCGACATTTACATTGTAGCCAACCATCTTATTAGATGAACTAACTTGTTTTGATGGAATATAACACTGATAAAGTTTTTCACTTGTTGTTCTTAAGGTATGATTTATCACTTCTTCTGTCAGACTGCATTCTGCCGTAACATTAATTCCCCTGCCATTTTCAATATTAGAATGGGATACTTTTTTATCTGAAGACCCGTTTCCTTCAATAATAAAATCAATGGGAACTATTCCCTGAGCTATTTTAAATTTGTCTACAATGTAAAGCATCGCATGCCATGTACAGGATGTTGTCATGTTTTGACCAGAGGCATCTCCGGTTGAATAAACAAATTTAATATGAACTATGGAATCAAATTGGAGAACTTCAATTTCATTGAGTTTAGCATGGTTAGAATACCTTTCGGCAACTTTCTTTATATTTTGAAAATGGGCAATTGAAAAGTCTTTAAATTTTAAAGCTTCATTTTCATTATTGAATATAAACATCGGCGCCCGGGTCATTTTTTGCCAAAGAATGGATGCCGAAAAGCCACCACTGTTGCTAATGGCTTTTGCGCCCCTATTCATACTGGCAACTAGAGCGCCTTCTAAGGTGCCGGCGAGGCAGTAAACCAACTCTTTTTTAACAGTATCCTTAAAATACAAAGGGCCTACTATTCCTAGAGGGATTTCGGTACTGCCAATGTAAGACTCAATATTGTTTTTAATATCGTCAAGGTCTAAATGTGTTTTTGAAATTTCTTCAATGTTGAATTTGTTTTTATCAAGGAAGTCATGCCTTAATTGAGTTGACAGTTTAGTTACTAAACCTCTTCCTGGAATAATGGGAAATTCAATCATATATAGTCGTTGTAGTGTTTTATTCCGCTATTTTTTATCCGTTTTAACCGAGTCCAATTTTCAGATCGACGATTTCTCCAGATTTAAGAAGATCTTTAATTTGAATGGTTCGCTGTAACGCCTGGTCACTCTGTCATTTTTATACATAACTATTTAGAATTACGTAGCCTTTATTCAGGTGAGTCAATCATTTGTAGGAGGAAGTAAAATATAATTTAATTGTTCTTCAGAAATTCCTCTTTGCATACAAAAGCATAAAGCAATTATAATTTTATTTGGTAAAGTCTTAAAAAGTGAGTTTTAAGCACCGTTAAAATTTCGGTTGTTTCCATAAAATTGAAATAATAATATTTAATAGTTTATTAAAAATATTCGTAATTTAGCGTATAAAATCCACCTTATTACATAATATATTATTTAAATTTAGGATAAATTTATGATTTATATCATGTCATTGAATTTCACTACAAATATCTTTTGATGTCTTAACCAATTCCATTGATTAAGACATCAAATCCCAATAAGTTTGGTGTTTACAGGCATTTCCAGTTCGAAATTTAAAATTCCGCCTTTTCTCTGAATCTTCATTAAAAAGCTTATTTTAGTATTAACCAAGGGTATATCCTGGAGTGTTTTAAGCGACTGTAGTTAATTGTAATGCTTTTAAAAAGAACACTCTATAAACGAAAATCAATAAAATTAAAAAGACCCAGATATGAAAATACTTCTCACCGGTGCAACGGGATATATCGCACAACGTTTGTTACCGGTTCTTTTGGAACAGGGGCACCAGGTAATATGCTGCGTAAGGGATAAAAAAAGGTTTAACGATCACAACTACCATTCGGAAAACCTCAGCCTGATTGAAGCTGATTTTTTGGATAAAGAGAGCCTTCAAAATATCCCCGATGATATAGATGTGGCATATTACCTGATCCATTCCATGTCCACCCAAAGCGGTGACTTTGAAAAAATGGAAAAAATATCCGCTGATAATTTTAAGGAGAGAATTCAGAAAACCAATACCAAACAGGTTATTTATTTAAGCGGGATCGTCAACGAAACTCAATTATCCAAACATTTATCGTCCCGCAAACAAGTGGAGGAGATATTATCCGAATCCACTTTTGCGCTTACTACTTTGAGAGCCGGTATTATTGTGGGTTCCGGCAGCGCATCCTTTGAAATTATTCGGGACCTGGTAGAAAAATTACCTGTAATGATCACGCCAAAGTGGTTGAAAACCAAATGCCAGCCTATCGCGATCCGAAATGTCGTCCAATTTCTGAGCGGGGTTGCCGGGCGTAGCGATACGTATCACCACAGTTACGATATTGGAGGGCCGGACATCTTGAGCTATAAAGAAATGTTGTTGCGTTTCGCGAAAATAAGGGGCCTAAAAAGAAAAATCTTTATAGTGCCTGTAATGACCCCAAAAATTTCTTCGTACTGGTTGTATTTCGTCACCTCAACTTCTTATGCCTTAGCCACAAATTTGGTGCATAGTATGAAGATTGAAGTGATCTGTAAACCCAATGATCTGGCTTCACGGCTCAATATTTCCCTTATTGATTATGACACTTCAATAAGGCTGGCATTCGACAATATCGAGCAAAATCTGGTGTTGTCAAGCTGGAAAGATGCACAAACAAGCAACATTTTTCAGAAAGGCCTTTCACATTATATTGAAGTTCCTATTAACGGATGTTATAAGGACGTTCGCAAAATAAAAATTGAAAAAAGCAAACCTGTTCTCGATAAAATATGGGCAATTGGGGGAAAAACAGGTTGGTATTACGGAAACTGGCTTTGGGAGATCCGGGGGATCATGGACCAGTTCATTGGTGGTGTAGGTATGAGAAGAGGTAGGAAAAGCAGAACAGATATCTCGGCAGGGGAATCCCTGGATTTTTGGAGGGTATTGCTGGCGGACAAAGAAGAAAAAAGATTGTTGTTATATGCAGAAATGAAGTTGCCGGGGGAAGCCTGGCTGGAGTTCAAAATTGATGAAAATAATATCCTGACACAAACAGCAACATTCCGTCCATTAGGTTTGTGGGGCAGAATATATTGGTACGCCGTTCTCCCGTTTCACGGATTTATTTTTAATGGAATGTTGAAAAATATTGCTTCAGATAAAAATATAGAATAGAAATAATAATCAATTTTTTATGAATTGATTTAAATATATTTCAGATCTTATCTTATGAATTGTTTTTCCTTCATTTAAAACCCGAAGTTTAAAAACGGGTAGAATCTAAATGAACGAATTCGGTATTAATAATTTTTTTGACAGGAAAATTGCTGTTTTCCTTTTTTATTCTTTCAACCAATAAAGC